>WUUC01081068.1_pt1 | contig 10088 bp, 4 predicted proteins | sample 6278441 | NCBI WGS metagenome assembly WUUC01 (sample SAMN13675441, study PRJNA597444) | soil metagenome | isolation source: soil | place: USA: Washington | collected 2017-10 | reverse complement strand
TCCTCGGGCCGCGGCATCCGGCGCAGGGCCGGCCGGGCCGTCTCGGCGGGGACGAGTTGCTCGGCGACGTCGGCGACCGTCGGCGCCTCGAACAGGGCGCGCAGGGACAGTTCCGCGCCGAACGCCGTGCGGATCCGGCTGATCAGGCGCACGGCCAGCAGCGAGTGCCCGCCGAGGGCGAAGAAGTTGTCGTCGACGCCGACCTGGGCCACCCCGAGGGTCTGCGCGAACAGGCCGCAGAGGATCTCCTCCTGGGTGGTCCGCGGCCCGCGGCCGCCCGGCTCCGCGGCGTGCTGCGGCTCGGGCAGCCGGCGCCGGTCGAGCTTGCCGTTCGGGGTCAGCGGCAGGACGTCGAGCGGGACGAACGCGGACGGCACCATGTACTCGGGCAGCCGCTGCCCGGCGTGCGCGCGCAGCTCGGTCTCGCCCGGCTCGGTCCCGTCCGGCAGCCCGGACGGGGTCAGGTAGGCGACCAGACGCCGGTCCCCGGGCCGGTCCTCCCGGACGATCACCGCGGCGTGCCCGACCCCCGGGTGGGCCCGCAGCACGGCCTCGATCTCGCCCAGCTCGATCCGGTAGCCACGGATCTTCACCTGGTCGTCGACCCGGGCGATGAACTCCAGCTGCCCGTCGGCCCGGCGCCGGCCGAGGTCGCCGGAGCGGTACATCCGCGCCCCCGGCGGCCCGTACGGGTCGGCGACGTAGCGGATCGAGGTCAGCCCGGGGCGCTTGTGGTAGCCCCGGGTGACCAGCTCGCCGCCGATGTACAGCTCGCCCGGGACACCGACCGGCACCGGCCGCAGCTGCGCGTCCAGCACGTACATCCGGGTGTTCCAGCTCGGCCGGCCGAGCACCACCACGCCGGGCGGGATGCTCTGGCCGGGCAGGATCCGGCAGTCCATGCACTCGACCGTGGTCTCGGTCGGGCCGTACTCGTTGAACACGGTGACCTGCGGGTGCCGGGCGCGCCAGCGGTCCAGCACCTCGCCCAGCAGCGGCTCGCCGCCCAGCACGAGCTGCTGGTCGGGGGAGTAGGCGTCCGGCAGCTCCAGCAGCAGCGGCAGGTGGCTCGGGGTGCCCTTGACGAACGACGGCCGCGGCGGCGCCGCTTCGCCGGCCAGCGCAGGGTCGAGCGCCAACCGGTCCAGCTCGACCAGCTGCAGGCAGCCCCCCGCGGTGAGCGGCCCGAAGATCCCGGTGACGGTCAGGTCGAAGGACACCGAGGAGTGCACCAGGGCCCGCCCGGACAGCGCCGTGTACGCGTCCCGGGCCCAGGCCAGGTAGTGGTTGAGCGAGTGGTGCTCGACCAGGACGCCCTTCGGCCGGCCGGTGGAGCCGGAGGTGTAGATCACCATCGCGGTGTCCCGGACGTGCAGCGGCCGGGTCCGCTCGGCGTCGGTCAGGTCCCGGTCGTCCTGCTGCGCCAGCCGGGCCGCGGTCTGCGGGTCGTCCAGCCGAAGCAGCGGGACGTCACCGGCCTTGGCCGCGGAGGCGGCGTCGGTCAGCACCAGCACCGGGTCGACGTCGCCGAGCATGTACGCGGCCCGGTCGGCCGGGTAGGTGACGTCGACGGCGACGTAGGCGGCACCGGTCTTCAGCACCGCCAGCAGGGCCACGACCAGGTCGGGGGAGGAGGGCAGCAGGACGCCGACGAAGGTCTGCGGCCCGGCGCCGTGCGCGCGCAGCAGCCGGGCCAGCCGGTTGGCCCGGGCGTCCAGCTCGGCGTAGGTCAGCCGCTCGTTCCCGGCGGCCACCGCGGGGGCGTCCGGCACCCGGGCCACCTGGGCCGCGAACAGCTCTGGCAGCGTGGCCGGCGGGACCGGGACCTGGTGCTCGTTGCCGTCCACCAGGGCGTGGTGCCGCTCGGCGTCGGTCAGCAGCTCGAGCCGGCTGATCGGCCGGGCCGGGTCGGCGGCGGCCTGGCCCAGCAGCCGGACCAGCCGGGCGACCAGGGCGTCCATCGTCGCCCGGTCGTACAGGTCGGTGGCGTACTCGACATAGCCCTGCAGGCCGTTGCCGCGCTCCCAGAAGAAGAACGACAGGTCGAAGCGGGCCGAGCCGGTGCCCCGGTACGCGGTGCTCGTGGCGGCCCCGGGCAGCCGGAGCCGGGCGTCGATGCCGTCCTCGTAGGTCAGCATCACCTGGAACAGCGGGGTGTGGGCCATCGAGCGCTCCGGGTTGAGCAGCTCGACCAGCCGCTCGAACGGGACGTCCGGGTGCGCATAGGCGGCCAGGTCGGCATCCCGGACCCGGTCCAGCAGCTCGCCGAAACCCGGGTCGCCGGAGGTGTCGGCCCGCAGCACCAGGGTGTTCACGAAGAAGCCGGCCAGCTCCTCCAGGGCCTGCTCGTCCCGGCCGGTGGCGCCGGTGCCGATCGGGATGTCGGTGCCCGCCCCGAGGCGGGTGAACAGCGCCGCGAGCGCGGCGTTCAGGACCATGAACATCGTGCTGCCGCGGCGCCGGGCCAGCTCCGCCAGCCGCCCGTGCAGCTCGGGGTCGAGCTCGAAGGCGGCCCGGTCGCCGCGGTACGTCGGCTCGGCCGGGCGGGGCCGGTCGGTCGGCAGCTGGAGCAGATCGGGCATCCCGGCCAGGGCGTCGCGCCAGAACCCGATCTGGCCGGCCAGCCGGCTGCCCGGGTCGTCCTCGCGGCCGTTCGCCTCCGCCTGCCAGAGCGCGAAATCGGCGTACTGCACCGGCAGCGGCGCCCACGAGGGAGCGTCGCCGTGCGAGCGGGCGGCGTAGGCGTCGGACAGGTCGCGCAGCAGCGGGACGAACGAGCCGCCGTCGACAGCGATGTGGTGGGCGACGAACAGCAGGACCCGGCGCTGCCGGTCCCCGTCGGGAGCGACCCGGAAGAGCACGGCCCGCAACGGGATCTCGGTCGCCAGGTCGAACGGTTCCTGTGCTTCGGCGTCGAGGGCGGCCTCCAGGCCCCCGGCCTCGACCGGGCGGACCACCAGCCCCGGCCCGGCCCCGGCCGGGTCGAGCACCACCTGGTAGGGGTCACCCTCGTGCTGGGCGAACACCGTGCGCAGGGCCTCGTGCCGGGCCAGCACGTCCGCGAAGGCCGAGCGCAGCACGGCCTCGTCCACCGGACCGTCGATCCCGACCTGCAGGACGATGCCGTACCGGGCGCTCGGGCCCTCGAACTGCTCCAGGAACCACAGCCGCCGCTGGGCCGCGGACAGCGGCAGCCGCTCCGGCCGGGGGCGCGGGGCCAGGGCCGGGCGGGCGTCCCCGGCCGCGGCCAGCGCCGGGACCAGGCCGGCCGCGGTGCGGCGCTCGAAGACGGCCCGCAGCGGCAGCTCGGCCCCGAGCGCGGCGCGGACCCGGCCGACCAGCCGGGCGGCCAGCAGCGAGTGCCCGCCGAGGTCGAAGAAGTCGTCGTCCGGGCCGACCGCCGGCAGCCCGAGGACGTCGGCCAGCAGGGCGCACAGCCGGCGCTCGGCGCCGTCGGCGGGCTCGCGCCCGGGGGCGGTCGGGCCGTAGTCGGGGGCGGGCAGTGCGGCCCGGTCGAGCTTGCCGTGCGGGGTGCGCGGCACGGTCTCCAGCTCGACGAACGCCGAGGGCACCATGTGTTCGGGCAGCCAGTCCCGAACCGCCCGGCGCAGGTCGGCCCGGAATCCCGACGGCGCGACACCGGCGGTGCGCACCAGGTAGGCCACGATCCGCTGGTCGCCCGGCCGGTCCTCGCGCACGGTGGCGACCGCCCAGGCGACCTGCGGGTGCCGCATCACGGCGGCGGAGACCTCGCCCAGCTCGACCCGGAAGCCGCGGACGCTGGCCTGGTCGTCGACCCGGCCGCCGAACTCCAGCACCCCGGCCCCGGTCCAGCGGCCCAGGTCGCCGGTCCGGTAGAGCCGCCCGCCGGGTACGCCGAACGGGTCGGCGACGAACCGCTCGGCGGTCATCCCGGGGCGGCGGTGGTACCCGCGGGCCAGCCCGGCCCCGCCGAGGTAGATCTCGCCGGTCCGGCCCGGCCGCACCGGGCGCAGCTGCGGGTCGAGCACGTAGACCTGCGAGTTCGGGGTGACCCGGCCGAGCGGGATCACCCCGGCCGGGCAGTTCTGGCCCGGGGCCAGATGGAACTCGGTGCAGTGCAGGGTGACCTCGGTCGGGCCGTAGCCGCTGGTGACCGGGACCCCCGGGTGGGCGTCCCGCCAGCGCTGCACCGCCTCGGACAGCAGCGCCTCGCCGCACAGCATCAGCTCGCCGGTCGGGGCCAGGCCCGCCGGCAGGTGCTCCAGCAGCGGCAGGTGGCTCGGGGTGGCCTTCAGGAAGGTGCAGGTGACGTCGTCCCCGGCGTCCTCCAGGGTGGTGATCCGGACGCAGCCACCGGCGATCAGCGGCGGGAACAGCTGCTGGACGGTCTGCGCGAACGACACCGAGGTGTGCCAGACCGAGAGGCCGGCCACGGCCGGGTGCGCGTCCCGGGCGGTGCGCAGGTGGTCGGCCAGGGCCCGGTGCTCGACCACGGCCGCCTTCGGTCGCCCGGTCGAGCCGGAGGTGTAGATGACGTACGCCGGGTGGCGGTCGCTGACCGGCCCGGTCCGCTCGCCGGGGGCCAGCGGGCCGGCCGGGAGCCCGGCCAGCTCGGCCGCCAGGGTCGGGTCGTCCAGCAGCAGCGCCGGTGCGCCGGCGGGCAACCGGTCCCGCCGCGCCGCGTCCGTGAGCACCGTCGCCGGCCGGGCGTCCGCGACCATGTAGGCGATCCGCTCGGCCGGGTAGTCCGGGTCGATCGGCAGGTACGCGGCACCCGCCTTGAGCACCGCCAGCTTCGCCACCACGACGTCCACCGCCCGCGGCAGGGCCAGCCCGACCACCTGCTCGGGGCCGATCCCGCGCCCGGCCAGCAGCCGGGCCAGCCGGTCCGCCCGGGCGTCCAGCTCGGCGTAGCTGAGCCGGACCGGGCCGCAGAGCAGGGCCGGGCGGTCGGGGCCGAGCCGGACCTGCTCCTCGAACAGCTCCGGCAACGTGCCGGGGACCGGGTCACGCGCGGTGTCGTTCCACTCCACCAGCATCCGGTGCAGCAGCTCGGGGGCGATCTGGTCAGGCATGCTTCGACCTCTCCGCGGACGTGAACTCTCGGCGGGCGTGACGGGTGGGGATCAGCCGTTGACCGGGACCGGCGTGGCCGCCTCGAGGGCCAGGCAGGCCGCGTAGTCCGGCAGGTCCCCGGCCGCGAGGGCCTGCTCCAGGGTCGGCGCGACGCTGTCCCGGGCGGAGCGCAGCGGCGTGACCTCGGCCGGGATCGGCAGCGCCAGCTGCGGATCGAGCATGTCGACCGACAGCTCCAGCTCGGCGACATAGCTGGCCGACATCAGGTACGACATCACCGTGTCGTCCTCCAGCGCGACGAACGCGTGCCCGAGGCCGACCGGCAGGTAGACCGAGCGGAACGACTCCTGGTCCAGCTCACAGGCGTCCCAGCGGCCGAAGGTGGGCGAGCCGACCCGCAGGTCGACGCAGATGTCCAGGGCCCGGCCGCGGGCGCAGTAGACGTACTTCGCGCTGCCGGGCGGGGTGGCGGTGTAGTGCACCCCGCGCAGCACCCCCCGGCCGGAGCGGCTGTGGTTGGTCTGGGCCAAGGGGAACAGCCGGTGCCCGGTGGCGGCGACGAACGCCGGCTCCTGGAACGGCGAGACGAACAGTCCCCGCTCGTCCGGGAACACCCGCGGGGTGAACTCGAACGCGCCCTCGATCAGCAGCTCGCGGACCTGCATGGTGGGAAACCCTTCTTTCGGTGCGGAGTCCTGGACGTCAGCGGGATCACCAGGGGTGCGGCAGGCAGGCCAGCAGGGTGCGGGCCTCGATGTTCAGGTAGTGGCCGTGCCGCAACAGCGCCATCAGCTGCTGCGGCGTGATCCAGCAGTAGTCCGGCGGCACGTCGATCGGGAACCCGTCGCCGACCTCGACGATCCGGTACCGCGTCAGTGCGTGGTGGAACCGGCCGCCCTCCTCGGACAGCACGGTGTCGTAGCGGATCCGGCCGACCGAGCCCTCGGCCACGTCCCGGATGTAGGGGTCGGCCTCACCGGTGTCCCGGCCGGGCAGCAGCTGGACGGTCGGGCCGATCTCGACCAGGTCCATCAGCCCGGCCTCGGCCTGCGCGTGCACCAGCAGGTGCGGAACCCCGCGGATCGAGCGGGCCAGGAAGACGGCCAGGCCCTGGCCGCGCGGGGCCAGCAGCGGCTGGGTCCAGCTGCGCACCTCACGGTTTCCGGCCGAGACCTTGACCGCGATGATCCGGAAGTCCCGGCCCTCGTCGTCGTAGATCTCGTCCGGGGTCCGGGTCCAGCCCGGCACCTGGCCCAGCGGGGACAGCCGCGGGGCCCACCAGCAGCGGGTCTTGGCCTCGATGAACCAGCTGCGGATCTCCCGGCCGGTGTGCAGCGCGGGCCCGGCGTCCTCCTCCAGGCTCTCCCGGCCCGTCCCGTCGAGCGGGCCGTCGGCCAGGCAGGACAGCACCGTCCGGGCGTCCATGTTCACCAGGTTGTCGATCTGCAGCAGCCTCCGGACCAGCGGCAGCGGCAGCCAGCGGAAGTCCTCGTGCGGTGCGACGTGGTGGTTCGGATCGTTGCCGACCCGGACCACCACGTTGCGGTTGCGCTTGCGCCAGAACCAGGAGCCCTGCTCCGACTGCAGCACGTCGACCAGCACCTGGCCGCCCCGGTGCTGGCCGGAGAAGTACTCCAGGTACCGGGTGCTGCTGCCCTTGTGCACCTGCGTGTAGTTGCTCCGGGTGGCTTGCACGGTCGGCGACAGTTGGAGCACGTTGGCGTTGCCCGGCTCCATCTTCGCCTGCATCAGGCAGTGCAGGACGCCGTCGATCTCGGTCACCAGGATGCCGAGCAGGCCGATCTCGGGCTGGTTGATGATCGGCTGGGCCCGGTGCGTGCCGTCGTCGTCCAGGGACAGCGCCTCGACGGTGAAGAACCGCCCGCTGGCGTGCCCGAGGTTGCCGCTGCCCGGGTCGAAGTCCCAGGCGTCCAGCTCCGCGAACGGGATCCGGGTGACCTCGAAGCGGCCGGCCCGGCGCCGCTCCTCCCACCAGCGGTCGAACTCCTCGTCCGTGCGCAGCACCCGCTCGGGCGCCGGCTCGGTGGACCCGGTGACCTCGCCGCCGATCTCGTTGGCAACCTCGTTGGCAATGAGTTCCGTCATCGTCGGCTCCTCACACCGTGGCCAGCACGTCGCGGAGCGCGGCGATGACCTTGTCCTGGTCGTCGGCGGGCAGGGACGGGTACATCGGCAGGGAGAAGATCTGCCCGGCCAGCCGCTCGGTCACCGGCAGCGAGCCGGCCCGGTAGCCGAGGTGCTCGAACCCGCTCATCGTGTGCACCGGCCACGGGTAGCTGATGTTCAGCTCGATCCCGTACGGCTTGAGCCGCTCGATGATCACGTCCCGGGCCGGATGCCGGACCACGTACACGTAGTGCACGTGGTCGTTGCCCGGGGCGAGCGTCGGCAGCACCAGGCCGGTGCCGGCCAGCCCGTCCTCATACCGCCGGGCGATCTCGCGCCGGCCGGCGATGTACGCGTCGAGCCGCTTCAGCTTGCGCTGCAGGATCGCCGCCTGCACCTCGTCCAGCCGGCTGTTGTGGCCCGGGGTCTCGACCACGTAGTACCGCTCGGCCATCCCGTAGTAGCGCAGCCGCCGCAGCCGGGCGTCGACCTCGTCGTCGTCGGTCAGCACCGCGCCGCCGTCGCCGTACGCACCGAGCACCTTGGTCGGGTAGAAGGAGAACGCGGCCGCGGCGCCCATCGAGCCGGCCGGACGACCGTGGTGCCGGGCGCCATGGGCCTGGGCGCAGTCCTCCAGCAGGGCCAGTCCGTGCTGCCGGGCCAGCGCCTGCAGCGGCGCCATCTCGACGCACTGGCCGTACAGGTGCACCGGCAGCAGCGCCTTCGTCCGCTCGGTCAGCACCGGCGCGACCTGGCCGACGTCCATCAGGTAGGTGTCCGGGTCGACGTCGACGAACACCGGGCGGGCACCGACCGCGTCGATCGCGACCACGGTCGGGGCCGCGGTGTTCGAGACCGTGACGACCTCGTCGCCGGGCCCGACGCCGAGCGCCTGCAGCGCCAGCACCAGGGCGTTCGTGCCGTTGTCGACGCCGACGGCGTGCCGCACCCCGTGATACGTGGCGAAGTCGGCCTCGAAGCCGTGCACGGCCGGGCCGAGCACCAGCTTCCCGGACCGGAAGACCCCGTCGACGGCGGCCAGGAGCTCGTCGCGCTCCTGCTCGTACTCGGCCAGGTAACCCCAGACGTATTGGGTCATCGCGGTTTCACCGTCCCGGGATCGGAAGCATTTCGTGGCAGGGGATCGGCTGGCAGCGTAGGCATTCTGCTTTTCGCTGGCTTATCGCCGATATTTCTCGCCGGCCGGCCACCGAAGGAAATCACAGCGATAACGACGGAGAATTCGGCGTCCATAGCCTCGGCATTCCGGGGCGGACCGCCCCGGGTGATCCTGACCGAAGGGTGGTGCGTCATGTCGGTGGCCGTCGAGACCACGAGCGGCGCCTCGATCGTCCCGCTGGACGGCGACGCGGCGCAGATCGCCGAGGTGGCCCGCCGGGTCGTCGCGGCCGGTGGCCGGGTGGACGGCCCGGCGTTCGTCCGGGCGGCCCGGGAGGGCTGGGACGAGCTGCCGGTCCGGCTGCGCCGGTCGGTCCGCCGGTTCCGCCGCAACTCCGGCCGCCGTGGCCTGCTGCTGCTGCGCGGCCTGCCCGTCGGCGGCGGCCTGCCGCCGACCCCGATGGTGACCGGCTCGGTCCAGCAGGACTCCTCACCGGCCGCGGCGCTGCTGCTCATGATCGCCTCCGGCCTGGGCGACCCGGTCGCCTTCCGCCCGGAGAAGTCCGGCGCGCTGGTCCAGGACGTCGTGCCGGTGCCGGGCCAGGAGGAGTTCCAGGGCAACGCCGGTTCGGTGCTGCTCACGTTCCACACCGAGAACGCCTTTCACCCGCACCGGCCGGACTACGTGCTGCTGCTGTGCCTGCGCGCCGACCACGAGGGCATCGCCGGCACCCGCACCGCCGCGATCCGCGAGGTGCTGCCGGTGCTCGGGGCGGCCACCGTGGCCGCGCTGCGCCGCCCGGAGTTCGTCACGGAGGCCCCTCCGTCCTTCGGGACGGGCAGCGCGGCACCGGGCCCGCACCCGGTGCTCGACGGTTCCCCGGACGACCCCGACCTGCAGGTCGACTTCGCCGCCACCCGGCCGCTGACCCCGGCCGCGTCCGACGCCCTGGCCGAGCTCGGCCGGGCTTTCGAACAGGTGGCGGTGACGTCCCGGCTGCAGCCGGGCGACCTGGTGGTGGTGGACAACCACGTCACCGTGCACGGCCGGAGCGCCTTCACCCCCCGCTACGACGGGGCCGACCGCTGGCTGCAGCGGACCTTCGTGCTGACCAGCCTGCGCCGCTCCCGGGCCCTGCGGCCCGGCGACGGCCACGTCCTCGCCGGCTGAGCGGATGACCGCCCTGCACGTTCTGCTGGCCCTGGTCGCGGTGCTCGGGCTGGCGCTGGCCGCCCGCGCCGCCGCCCGGGCCTGCTGCCAGCCCGAGGTGGTCGGTGAGGTGGTGGCCGGCCTCGCCATCGGCCCGGTGCTGCTCGTCCTCGGCGGCCGGCCGCTGCTCGAGGCGGCCCTGCCGGCCGCGGTGCTGGACGTCCTGAAGCCGATCGGCCACCTGGCCCTGGTGCTGTTCCTGGTCGGGGTGGCGCACGAACTGCGCGGCACCCGGTTCCGGCCCGGCGCCGACCTGGTCGGCCGGGCCGCGCTCGGCTCGTTCCTGGTGCCGCTGGCGGCCGGGCTGGCGTTCGCCCTGTGGGTGCTGCAGGACGGCTCCGCGGCGCTGCGCGGCGAGGCCCCCCGCCCGGCCTTCCTGGTGATGGTGTCGGTCACCCTCGCCGTGACCGCGGTGCCGGTGCTGGCCCGGATGCTGGCCGGGATCGGCATGTCCGGCTCGCCGATCGGCAGCCTGTCGCTGTCGGCCGCCGTGGTCACGGACACCGCCGCCTGGATGCTGCTGGCGGTCGCGATCGCGCTGAACACCGGAACCCTGCGCGGGGCCCTGCTGACC
>WUUC01051137.1_pt1 | contig 10088 bp, 7 predicted proteins | sample 6278441 | NCBI WGS metagenome assembly WUUC01 (sample SAMN13675441, study PRJNA597444) | soil metagenome | isolation source: soil | place: USA: Washington | collected 2017-10 | reverse complement strand
TCGCTCGGCGTGGCGCCCAAGAGCCGCGTTGCTTGCAGGACGATCACGGAAAACGTGAACAAGGTGCCCAGCAAGTCCTCCTGATTGATCGGCATTTCGCCCTCGAATGCTGGCGCTTGCGCCAGCTCTTCACGCACGGCCGCGTGCAGCAGTCGCACCTTCTGGATGGCGCACAGACCGGCGCCGCTCGGAGAGAACGCTCCTGGTGAAAGCACGTCGAGAACGAACTCGGCCGTTTCGTTCACGCGCCGCTCGAGCGCCGGGCCGTGCATGCGACCGGTGGCGGCCAGGACGCGTGCTCCGCGCGCGGCCGCGTAGGCGCTGGGCAAGGACGCGCAGAACAGCGAAAGCGTGATGTGCGGCAGGTGACGCTCGGCCCAACACGCGGCGCGGCGTGCTGCGGCCTCATCGAACCAGTTGGGCAGCCGCACCTGTTCACTGAATAGCCGCCGAATGGACTCGGGCAGCTCGGACGGCAACGTATCGGCATTGCGCTGCACCTGGCGCAGCAGCGCGTGGCTGATCCAGATCTTCCGACCCAAGCCGCTAGCCACGGCATCTGCAGCTGGATCGCCTCGCAGGCGGGCTTGGTCCAGTTCCGGCGCGCTGAGCAGTCTCACTACGCCGCGCTGCTCGCGCCGAGCACCGCGCGGTAGCGGGCCAGCGCCTCGAGCGGAATGTAGCGCGCGGCGCCGTGGTAAACGTAAAACAGCTCAGGTGGGACGAGCGGCGCCACGCAGTCCCCATTGGGCCAAGCCCCGTCGGGCGCTTGCGTCTCGAGCAGGTAGCGTGCAGCGCGCGTGGCGACGTCTCCGTACGCCTGGCCCGCTTCCGCGAGCCCGAGCAGCACCGAGCCGGTGAGCGGGGCGGTGCTTGGCCCCACGCCTGCCAAGCTCGGGTCACGATACGAAGCAACGCTCTCACCGAAACCACCGTCGGGGTTCTGGCGCGATGCCAGCCACGCCAACGCGCGTCGCGGCAGGTCTAGCTCGAGGTCCTCGCCAAGCGCGGCAAAGGCCGAGACGACACACGCCGTGACCGGCAGGTAGTTCACCTTCCAGCGACCCCAAAAAGCACCGGAAGGGCACTGCTGGGCGTGTAAGAATTCGAGCGCTCGCTGCGCTTCCGGGGCGCTGGCTTTCGTCCCGCTCCTCGCAAGCGCGGTCAGCGCGCGTGAGGTCACGTCCTCGGTCGCGGGGTCGCCCAGGTGTTCGGAAGCTTCGGCGATCCTACGGATCCAGGCGGAGACGTCGGCGGGTGGCAACTCCGAAAGGCCGAGGCGCAACGGTCGCAGCATGATCGGCCCTGGGCGCTTGCCGGGGTGGCCCCAAAAGAACGACGGCCAGCCGCCGTCGGGGTTCTGCATGGCGAGCAGCCAGGTTCGAGCCGAGGCGATCGAGGCGCAGACACGCGCTGCCAGCCCGGACGGCAGCGGCGTCGTCTCGCCCTCCGCCAGGAGCAGCGCGCGAGCCAGGGCGTCGACCACCGTCGACGTGGTGTCGCAATCTGGGTAGTTGTCCTCGTCCGACTGGAAGCCCCAAGCGCCGGTGCGAGGTGCTCCCGGCTGCGGATTGGTGAGGGCGGGGTGCGGCTTCGAGCATTGCTGGGAGAGCAGCCATTCGACCGCTCGCACGACCGAGCCGGAGCTCCTGTCGGAGCCACTCACCAAGAGCGCTCGCAGGTATGAGGCTGTCGACCACACGTCGGAGCCGTAGACGTCGAAAAATAGTCCGGCCGCATCACGTTTGGCGCGGTCGCGCAAGAACGCGACCGCTCCGGCCAGCCGTGGATCGGTCAACGGCAACCCCGCCGCGACCAGCGCTGGAATGAGCAGCGCGGTGTGGTAGACGACGTTCATCAAGCTGCCGTTGCGATTCTGGTACAGCGTGAGCAGCTGGACGGCCCGCGCGTTCTCGCGTTGGCTGACCAAGCGGCGCCAGCGGCTAGGCGCGCTGCGGCGGTCGCGGAGGCCACGCGCGATCAGCGAGCACGACAGCATGGTCGTGAGGCCATAGAAGACGACGCGGCGGGAACATAGCTCGAACAGCCCAGGAACCAGCACGCTCGCGAGCGGCAGAGCCTTGATCCGCGCCGGGTCGAGAAGTCCAGTCAAACACAGGATGATCGGCGCGATGTCACCGCTTTCACCCAGCCTGCAGACGGCGTCGACACCACCCTGCGCCTGCACGCTCTGGCTGGCGGCTAGCGCCGCCGCTCGATCTTGCTCGTGACGAGAGAGGCTCAGGGCGGCCCAACCGGCAGCGGTGGTGGCCAGATCTGGGGCCGTGGAGAACGGTCGTCCCGGAAAGGATCCGTCCGGGAGCTGCGCGCCGCGTAGGAAGCGACAACCCTCCTTCAGGTCTGCCTCGGCTAGCGCGCCCACGTGCGCCAGCGCGACCAGCGAGAGCGCCGTGCTGAGCGGACCCATGTCGGCTCGCTCTTGCCAGGAGCCATCGGCCCGCTGCCGCGACAGCACGTGCGCGCGAGCCTTCTCGAGCGCGACCTCGAGCCCCAAGCTTCGATCCCGCAGCGCCCGGGTCTTCGAGTGCGGATGAGACGACGCGGGCGCGACTTGAGCAGACGACGCTGAGTCCACGCTTCACGCTAGTATCAGCGAACCCCCGACGTCCGGAACCTCCGCCACGGGTGACGGAACAATTGACCATCGGCTTTGTCAGCCAGCCGACGCCTGGTCCTCGACACGACGGCGGGCCTTTGGCTTTTGGCTGCTGCTTCAACGCCCAGCCGACGCCCCGTTCATTCCGAGCTTCGCGAGCCCCGCCGGTGGTGTAAGTGTGCGAATTTAATATGGAAATATGTGACGAGGCCGGCCTGCAAGCAGCAGGAGCGCCGACTAGCCGCCTCATCCTTTTGGTTGGCCCGTTTCGTGGTGGACGTCCTAGCGCAAGAGTCGTTCGACCTTGCTCAGGTCCATCGGCTGTACTGTCGACCTCAGTTCTGCCGCGCTACAGTTGGCTGGGAGACAGTAGTCTGCGCCCCCGTCGAGTAGCTCACTCGCTCGCGCCCTGGAAGGGGTGGCGACGCCCGTCTCGCGCCCACCCGATCAAATTACCTACCCGCTGGGGCTCCTGTCCGAGGCGCTCGATGCTCGCTTCGGCCGCTTGAGCCACGCCGGGCGCTGGCTTACTCGACTGCGCACGTGACGGAGACGCCAGGTTTGCTCGGGTTCACGGCGGCTACGTAGAGAGAGTAGCTGCCACCCGGCTCGTCCGCGTCCCGTGCGTCGGGGCACACGAACGACACCGCGGTGGCGTCGGCACCGACGACCGCGTTGCCCAAGGCGTGGCGATACATGCACGGAACGCCGCCAAGCTTCCTACTGTCGTCGCAAACACGCAGCACCTGGCTCGCTTCACCCTCGGCCGCGCTGCAGGACAAGTGGACTTCGGTGCCTGGTTCGCAGTCGATGTGGTCTTGCTGCTTGTCGAAGCCACAATCCCGGAGCGGACCGGCCTGCTCCCGCTTGCAAGCGGACGTCACGATGCTGCCCTCGGGCGGCAGCAAAACGGCACGCCTACCCACGTTGTTCGAGTCGTAGCCGGACAAGAAGTCGCACAGCGGACGGTCCACGGCGTCGCCCGTTTCGGTGACATAGTCGGTGGGTTCGTAGAGTGGCTCGCCGGATTGGCTCAGCTCGGGCTCGCCTTCGCAGATGAATTTGTCGGGGTTCAAGACGAATTTCAAATCCTGCTCGATGCCGGAGGCCGGGATATCGATGTCCGTGACGTCGATCCAATTGCACTCCACACCAGCGATGTACGTATCGCCCCAACCGGGGGCGACGCCCTGGTTTTCGCAGCCGAACTCGTGAACCAGCGGGGTACCTACGTTGTTGTGGTGGCGCTCCGTCGACTCGATGCAAAAGGCGCGCTTGTCGCCTGGCGAATCGCCGTAGCTGAAGTCGCCATAGTGCCGGAAGTGGAAGTGCTCGTGGCACGCGCTGAACTCGAACATGTTGTGGTCGCGCGGTGGGCTGCCCTCTTCGGTGCTGCCCACTCTCAACGGCCTCGCTCCAGTGTTCTTGATGGTGGCGTCGAAAAGCAGCAACCGACGCCAACCGGTGCCGGCCACGCATTGCTCCTCCAGTGCACACGATTCCGGCGGGAAGTAGCGATACTCCACCCAGTTGCTGTCGAGCGCATCCGCCACCACCGCTAGGTCGGGCTCCTCCGAGGAGAACTTGCCGACCTGCGCGCTACAAGCCTTGGCCGGAGAGAACTCCACACGCTCGAAGCGCAACTCGGAGTCGACGCGGCCTACATGAGCCGCGAGCGCATCCAAGCAGGACTCGTCGGGCAAGTTCGTGAGGTGGCAAGCGGCTGTGTCCTCCGTCTCCACGTCGCAATCTTGATCGAACATTTGAAAGATGTTCTCCCCTCCTACGGTGCCGAGCGGGTAGCCCTCCTCGTCGGCGCACGCGTAGCCGGTGCGCTGAAACAGAAACTCGGGATCCAGCGGAAAGTTGAAGGGCTCGGCCCACACTCCGCCAACCTCGCCCAGTGCGGGGTCGGAAGCGCCGGGCGAATCGGCGTCGGTCACGATGGTGCTCTCGAAGTCGTAGCCAACCTCGACGGCGTCGTGCCCGTCGTCGGTGGTTACCCGCTTCGGCTCGCCGTCGAGCGTGATGTGCCAAACGTCTTCCGGAGGCAGTGCGAGCATCTGACGTTGCTCCGATTCGTCGTAGTAGAAATTTCGATACGTCAGGCGGTAGGTCGTGTGTCGCAGCTGATGCTTCGCGCGCTCGAGCCAGAAAGCCGAGGGTTGGCGCAGATAGAAGCTCGCGAGCTCATCGCGCTCAGCCTCCGGGATCTCGTCGAGCACGACCGCGAGGCGGCTCGTCAGCTCGACATCGACGAGCGCACCGTTCGAGGACGAAAGTTGCTGCTCGCAGCTTTCGTCCGCGGCTCCGTCGTCGTCACCCGAGCAGCTCGTGCCGAGGAAGGGAGCGACCAGCAGTAGGCTTGCTCCCGCTATTTTTTTTACCATGGTTCTGCCAGCCCAGGCCGAGCGCGATAGGTTCTGCATCGCAGCTGGCTACCTTACACCACTCTGTCATTGGCGCCTTGCCTCAACCCTCGCCTTCCTAGCCGCCAAGCCTCAGACGCTCGGGGTGGCGGCGAAGGCTCGGCGATTCAACCCCGCCTTCAGAATCTTCACCAGCACGTCTTCGTACTTCAGGCCCATCCACGAGGCCATGATTCCGAAGTACCTGGGCGCGAGATCTGGATTGGCATTCGCCTCCAGGAACACGGGCTCGCCGTTTGGGCGTAGCCGCAGATCGATGCGCGCGTAGCCAGATAGCTCCAGGGAGCGGAATGCGGCTTTGGAGAGCGACCGAATGCGGCGCTCGAGCTTGGGCGTCAGCTGGGCGCGTTCGTAGCGGATGCCCCAGCGCTCGCGGTAGCTGGGGCTGTCCTTGACGCGCTCGGTGCAGAAGCGCGGGCCGCCCGAGTCCGCCTGCCCGAAGACAGTCTCTCGAATCGGCAGCACGAGCAGCTTTTTTCCGTCCTCGACGATGCCGACCGATAGCTCGCGCCCATCGATGTACTGCTCGCACAGGGCCGGCTCACCGAGCCTGCGATGAATGTCTCGAGCAAGCTCGAGTAGCTCGGGCTTCGAGCGGGCTACCGAGCGCAACGTCAGCCCTTCTGAAGCGGCGCCGAACTGTAGCTTGACGATGCTTGGGAAAGTGAGTTCGAGCCCGGTTGGGATGCGCGCTCCGACGGGCAGGACGACGAAACGCGGTACCGGGAAACCGACGCGATGGACCTTGCGTTTGGAGGCGGCCTTGTCGTTGGCAGCCCTCCGGCCGCGCGCCGAAGCGCCCGTATACGGGATGCCGAGCTTCTCGAGCAGAGCCGGCACTCGCGCAGCGAGCCGGCGATCGCCGTGGGTGTGCTCGATGAAGTTGAAGACGATGTCCGGATTGCGCTGCGTGAGCTCGTCGGCCACCTTACCGAGCTCGCGCTGGTAGGGGTCGAAAGGTAACACCGAAACCTCGTGGTGTAGCGCTTTCAGGCCGGCGATCACGAAGTGCTCGGACTCCGTGTCGGAGCCTACGTTGTGGAAGTATGGATCGGAGAGATCGAAGAACTCGGCGTGCACCAGAACGAGGACACGAAGCTGAGATTTTTTCGACGCCCGTCGCCTTGCGCTCACTCGCGCTGCTCCGTGAAACGCAGGGACGAGGCTACCCGTGAATAGAACTCGAGATACGAGGGGTGGTGGAGGATGGCGCCGCGCAGCTGGCGTTGCACGTCGCGCAGCGCCGCGTTCGACAACCAGGGGCAGAGGTGGTGCTCGAAGTGGTAGTTGTTGCCGTTCGTGAACCATACGGCGATCGGGCTCGCGGCAATGGACCGCGAATGGCCGAGCGGGTCTTCTACCTGGCGACACTGCCAGTGCTCGGGCAGCTCCACCAAGACGTGACAAGGAACTGCGAAAAGCAGCGGAGCGAGCTGGACCAGTAACGGGCCCGTGTGACCGAACGCCAGGGCCATGAGCGGGACGAGTAGCCAAACCACCATCAGTAGATGGTCGAGCCGAGTGCCGAGCTTGGTCGCAGGCAGAGCTCGCCATTTCCACGGTAACACGGCTTGCACCATGTTTTTGGCGGCGCCGCGATAGTGAGTGAGCATCAGCAGGTGCAGCCCGAACGACTGCCAGGTGGTCATGCGATCGAACTCGTAACCGAAGAAGTCTTTCTTTTCGGTCACGCCCAGGCTGCGGTGATGCTCGAGGTGATTGGCGCGATAATCCGTGTATGAAACCAGCATCGGCAGCGCGAGCAGCGTGCCGGCAAGGCGATCGAGCCGTCGAGAGCCGAAGGCCGTGCCGTGAACGCACGAATGCGCGAGCTCCAGCGAGTGCACGAAGAACAGCCCTTCGAGGAGCAGCCCCACGCTAGCCAATCGCCAGTCATTCGACAGCGTCAGCGCCATGCCAGCGCTGCCTATGGCGAGCGCGAACAGCACGCGCAGGAGAAAATGCCACGGCCGCCGCTGGTGACGGGGAACCTGAAGCTGTAGCCCGGCGCACTTTACCGAAATCATCTCCCGCGGCCCTTTGCGGCGCCGGCGGCTTTGCTCACCGTCGGCGGCGAATCATCTATCGGACGATCAAATGGCACGATATGGTCGCGACATCGCCTCCGTCAAGAGACGTAGCGGGACAAGCGCTTGGACACCAAGAGAGGGGCAACTGACTCGATGGGCGATCAGCGTTCGAAGAACATCCCAGTCATAGGGTGGTTGGTGGGAAGCACGGCGCGGACCAGCGACGACGAGCAGCGCGTCGCGCGCGCCGTCGACGACGCGTGCAAGCGCTCTGGCTATTTTTTCTTGACCCATCACGGCGTTTCGGAACGGTTGGTCAGCGCGGCCTTCGGCGAAACGCGTCGTTTCTATGCGCTGCCCCTAGAACACAAACGCAAGTTCGACTGCAGTCCCCAGTCGCAGTTCCTCGGCTACCGCGGCGTCGGCGCCGAGAAGAGCCTGCTACACGCGGGCGGCGAAGCTTGCGAGCAATATCGCATCGGTCACGTCGAGCGAACGCCCGCTGCGCGAGCCATCGCCGCGCACTATCACGAGCCGTTCGGGCAAAGCATGCGGCTCTTCGAGGAGCTGGTCGAGCTGGGCAACGGCCTCATGTCGATGCTGGCGACCTCGCTGGGCCTCGAAGCCACGTTCTTCGATCGCTACATGGACGCGCCGATGCACCGTTTCGGCCTCAACAACTATACGGTGGGCTCGGGGCGCGCGATCGGTAACTCGGTCAGCTACGCGATGACGTCGCACGTCGATCACGCCGTGATGACGATCTTGACGCAGGACGAGCCAGCTCTCGAGGTGCTGGACGCCGACGGCCACTGGGTCGATGTGCCGCTGATGCCGGGGGCGCTGTTCGTGTTTCTCGGCGACTACATGCAGCGCTGGTCGAATGGCCGGTATCGAGCGGCGCGACATCAGGTGCGCGAGGTGGCGAGCCATCGCGTGTCGCTACAGTACAAGCACCGCCCGTCACATGCCACCGTCGTGGCGCCGTTGCGCGAGCTCGTCGACGAACAGGACCCGCCACGCTACGAGGCGTTCGACACGGGGCGGCAGTACACCGAGTTGCTGCGCTCGCTGCTCGGTCATTGAGCGATCGGTTCCCAGCATGCCGATGTCGACGTCCTTCGCGAGCCGATTGCTTCCTCACCTCGACGCGATCGCACACGAGTTCGGGACGCCGTTTCATCTGTACGACGAGGCGGGCATCGTCGAGCAGGGGCACCACCTCAACCGGCTCTTTTCCGGGGTCGCCGGCTTCCGCGAGTACTACGCGGTCAAAGCGCTGCCCAATCTCCGCATCCTCGAGCTGCTGCGCGGCGAGCTGGGGTTCGGATTCGACTGCAGCTCCATCGCCGAGCTCAAGCTGGCGCGGCTGCTCGGCGCGCAAGCTGACGACATCATGTTCACGTCGAACAACACGTCGCCCGCCGAATACGCCGAGGCGCTGGGCAACGGCGGCTGCATCCTGAATCTGGACGACGTCAGCTTCGTCGACAAACCTGCGCGCATGCCGGAGCTGATTTGCTTCCGCTACAACCCGGGCGGCGCCGGCATCGGCAACGCCGTCATCGGCAAGCCGGCCGAAGCCAAGTTCGGCTTGCGGCGCGACCAGCTGGCGGCGGCGTACGCCCGAGCCCGTGAGCGCGGCGCAACCCGATTCGGGATTCACACCATGCTCGTTTCGAATGAGCATCGGTGCGGTCGACTAGTGACGACCGTCGAGATGCTGCTGGAGCTGTGCCGCGAAATTGAGGAGGCTATCGGCATTCGCTTCGAGTTCATCAACGTCGGCGGCGGCATCTCCATCCCCTATCGTCCGACGGACGAGCGCTTCGACCTCGAGACGTTCGCCAGTCGTACCAGCGAGCTGCTCGCGCGGTTCCAGCTCGACCAAGGCTACGCGTTGAAGCTGTTCATGGAATGCGGCCGTCTCATCACCGGGCCTCACGGCGTGCTCGTGACCCGAGTGCTGAACGTGATGTCCAAGCACCGCGAGTACGTCGGCGTGGATGCGAGCATGTCGGCTCTGATGCGCACCGGCATGTACGAGACGGCCTATAATCACATCAGCGCCTTCGATCGTGACGGCAGGGAAAAAATCGGGACCAACGGCCTCGTCGACGTGGTTGGCTCGCTGTGCGAGAACAACGACAAGTTCGCCCAGCAATTCCCGCTGCCGCCCGTGGTGGAGGGCGACTACCTGGTCATACACGACACAGGTGCCCACGGTCATTCGATGGGCTTTCAGTACAACGGCCGCCTTCGACCCCAAGAGTTGCTGCTCCGCCGTGACGGCACGGTCGAGCTGATCCGGCGCGCCGAGACGGTGGACGACTACCTCTGCACTCAGCTCCATTTGGAGCCACACGTTTTCGACACCGCTGGTTTGGCTCCTTGACGTGGCCCGCGAGCACTTCCGAGTTTGCCGGGCCTAGTCGCCCTTCTTGGGCCGGGCGCTGCGCATGGGGCGGACGCTGGGCAGCAGTGGGACGGCTCGCGTGCGGCCCGTGCCGGGGAAGGGTGGGACGCGTCGGTCGGGGGTCTTTTTGCGCGGCGCACCGGTCTCGAGCGAGTCGAGCTCCTGCAGCGCGGCGTCGATGGAGGCTTCGATCGCTGCGCGCTCACCAGCTGGATCGATCCGGGCACCCTTGAGTCGCGTTCCCGACGTCGCCTGATCAGCTCCGTCGGCGGGGGTGCTCGGGCGTTTGCTACGTCGCGGAGCGGAGCTATGGCGTTTGGCTCTGGCAGGCGTCACGAAGGCCGGAACGACCTGCGCTCACTCCCCTTAAGCGCTGTTCGTAGTCACTTTCGTAGCGTCTCAATTTGATTGCTCATCGCTCGGTCCTGTCGCACTTCGCTGCCTGTCAGCTACGCAAATCGGTCACATTTCGTCGCTGCGCGTCAGCGCACGATGACGCCCGAGCAGGCTTCCTGGCGCCTGCTCAACACGAGATCAGGCCGCAGACGCGACTAACCTAGGCCTGTCCAGCACTAGGCCTAACCTCGTCTCTCCTC
>WUUC01026950.1_pt1 | contig 10088 bp, 9 predicted proteins | sample 6278441 | NCBI WGS metagenome assembly WUUC01 (sample SAMN13675441, study PRJNA597444) | soil metagenome | isolation source: soil | place: USA: Washington | collected 2017-10 | reverse complement strand
ATTGAGTGCTGTGCTGACAGTGACGCGCAGTCCTGCGGTCATTCAGTAACGCGCGATGACTGAAATTCTTGCGGCCCAGTTTCTAGTACGGAAGCTTCAGAACTTCACGATGCTGTCCGATCAGGAAAAGCGTGCGCTGTGCAATGCGATCTCGCAAGTTCGCCACTACGGCTGCCACGAGGACGTAATCAGTGAGGGTGACCTGACTGGCAGTATCAACATCCTCTTGAGCGGATATGCGTGCCGCCAGAAGATGCTGCCGGACGGCCGGCGCCAGATAATCGGTCTTATGTCGCCGGGCGACATCTCCGATGTTCATGTCTTCCTGAGGCGGCGGATGGATCACACCATCAGTACTGTCTCTCCTGCCAGAGTGGGGACGCTGCCCCGTGAGGTCGCTATCGACCTTACCGAAAGGTACCCGAGGCTGAGTCAGGCGTGGCGATGGTCGACGATGGTCGAGGAGTCTATCGCTCGCGAGTGGTTGATCAACGTGGGTCAACGCACCGCTCTCGAGAGGCTCGCGCATCTGTTCTGTGAGATCTATACCCGGCTTGCTGCAGTGGGACTAACGGTGAATGGAAGCTGCGAGCTGCCCCTAACCCAAGGGCAGCTCGCGGACATCCTCGCACTGTCCACCGTCCACGTGAATCGAACTCTGCAAGAGCTGCGGCAGGCAGACTTGGTTTCCGTGCGCGATAAAACGCTCACCATCCACGACTTTCGTGCGCTGCAGACGATCGGGATGTTCGATCCCAACTACTTGCACCTGGGTCCGGGCAACGAAGGCATAGGCCGAAGCATGCACGCGGTCAGGAAGAGCACCGTCTACAAGAGCACCGTCTACAAGAGCACCGTCTACAAGAGCACCGTCTACAAGAGCACCGTCTGACCAGCTCGCGGCTCGCACAGGTCGAAGCATCCAGCGATCCCAACGAGAGCTTCGCCAGCATCGCAGTCACCACCGCGACCGTGAACGTTCACGGTTATCAACCACAGCTGAAACTCAGGAGGTCGCGTTCGCGGCCTCCTGGCCCAGCTCCGTTTCAGCCTGCAGCCAATCATCGAGTTCGCTGCCGTTCGTGAATCCTCGCAGACAGGCCAGCTCGTAGGCTCTGGCCGCAATCTTCTGCTGCGCGTCCGGCGGTTGTTCGTTCAATTGCGGCGAAGCAACTTCATGCGGACCAAATTGCTGCACGAGCGGGGAGTCGGTACTCGTCGTTCTCTCAGTGGGAGTCGCTTCGTTCGTTTTGTGGCGGGATCGTTGCATCGAAGTAACCTCTGTTAGAACGTCTGTCTTAAGGAGCGTAGCGCCAACATACGGGCGGTGCACTTACATAAGTTATCGCTGCTGGAGCGGATTCCATCTGGAACTAATCGCAGCCGGATTAGATTCTGCCACTGCCACTGCAACGACCGAGTACACACGCAGCGTCATCGATCTCCTTCTTTCGGCGCCGGATGGCGCACAGGTCGGTGTCGAACTCGAACGCGGTGTGGTGAAGCTGGTAGAAAGCGGGGTCGGCACACGACGGATGAACTGGCGCCGTGGGGCTTGCTCGTTCGCAGGTTAATCAGCCAGGCGTCGTGCGCCGCTTGCCGGTCACCTTGACGAATCGCAATCTGGAAGCAGGGACCGTGTCGGCACGCAGGGAAATTTCAAATAGCGACAGCGCTTGGCGCGTATGCGAAGGTGCGATGGAAGCAACGCAGTCGCGTGGAATGAGGAGCTCGAAGTCGCGCATGTAGGCATCTATCGCGGTGAACAGCACGCATTGATGCGTTGTGAGGCCGGTGAGGATAAGACGACGAGAGCCCAGTTGCGTCAGCAGTGTGTGCAAAGGTGAGGCGAAGAATCCGGAATGGCGCGGCTTCAGGACGAAGTAATCCTCCTGTACCGGTTTGATGAGGCGCACCACTTCGGATGCCTTGTTGTTCAACGCCAGGCAGCGGTTGACCAACTCGACGCGATCGGAGTTCCAGTGGCCCGCGTTATCGTTGACGTAGATGCATGGAATGCCGGCCCCGGCGGCACGGCTTTTAAGTTGTGCGATGCGCGCGGCGATGCGGCAAGCCGGTCCTACGAGCCGGTTACCGCCAGGAAACGTGTAGTCCGAGATCATGTCTATGATCAGCAGGGCATAGGCATGTTCTCGGCGTGAGGCGGTACCTGAAGCCGTGCCTGAAGCCGTCCCTGAAGCCGTATGAGCAGCGTCGTTCATTGTGTAATCCTTCGGGTGTTGATGTGCCAGAGTCGTCGGCTCAGTCGATGGTTCCATTGACGATGCAGCAAGACGCGCTTCGAACGCGACGGAACCCGGCGCCCGCGGACAGGTTTCGATAGCGATGGCCAGCACAACGTAACGAGGCGCGCAGGATGACGATGACATCGTTTTTGAGCATTCACTCTCACGGCTTCGTCAGGGTTGCTGCCGGCACGCCACGCGTGACAGTGGGAGAGCCGGGGGAAAACGCGGCTGCGACACTGGAGCTTGCCCGTCGCGGGGACGCCGAATCAGCTGATCTGATGGTCTTCCCGGAGCTCGGCATTTCTGCTTATGCCATCGACGACCTGCTCCTGCAGGATGCGCTGCTCGATCGGGTGGAGCGCGCGGTCGCCCATATCATCGAGGTGAGCGCAGGACTGCGATCGATGCTGATCGTAGGGGCGCCGGTGCGCCGCAATGGCCGCTTGTATAACTGCGCGCTCGTCATCGGCCACGGCCGGCTGTGGGGCGTCGTCCCGAAGTCCTTTCTGCCAAACTACCGGGAGTACTACGAGAAGCGTTGGTTCGCAGCGGGCGCCGGTGTCACAGGGCTCGTTATGAAATGCGCAGGTGTCGAGGCGCCGTTCGGCACTGACCTGATTTTCCAGGCCGACGAGTTGCGCGATTTCTGCTTTCACGTCGAGATCTGCGAGGACTTCTGGGCGCCGACGCCACCCTCGACCCTCGGCGCGCTCGGGGGAGCGTTGATTCTGTGCAATCTGTCTGCCTCGAATGTGGTGGTAGGAAAAGCGGACGAGCGCGCCTTGCTGAGTGCCTCGCAGTCCGTTCGTTGTCAGGCGGCCTATGTGTACTCCGCCGCCGGCCCCGGCGAGAGCACCACGGATCTCGCCTGGGACGGACAAGCCACCATTCACGAACTCGGCGTCCAGCTTGCCTGTACACCGCGTTTCCCGCAGGCGAGCCAGATGGCCATCGCGGATGTCGACGTGGAACGGTTGCGATTGGAGCGCATGCGTACGCCTACGTTCAACGATGCCGCGGTCCTGAACGAGCACCCGGAAAAGAGATTCCGCTTGGTGACGTTCGAGCATGAACCGCTGCGCGAGGACATCGGATTACGGCGACCGGCCGATCGCTTTCCCTTCGTGCCGGACGACGCTGCAAGCTTGGACAAGGATTGCTACGAGACCTTCAACATCCAGGCGCAGGGTTTGATCAAGCGGTTGGAGGCGACCGGCGTACGCAGTCTTGTCATTGGAGTCTCGGGCGGTCTCGACTCGACGCACGCGCTGCTGGTAGCCGCCAAGGCGTTCGATACCCTGGGACTACCTCGCAATCAAATTCTCGGATTCACCATGCCGGGATTCGGCACCAGCGAGAAAACCAGGGGGAATGCCTGGGCGTTGATGAAAGCTCTGCACATCACCGCTGAAGAGATAGATATCCGTCCTTTGGCTCAGCAGATGCTTGCTGATCTGAAGCACCCATACTCGCGCGGCGAGAAAGTATTCGACGTTACCTTCGAGAACGTACAGGCCGGATTGCGCACCGACTATCTCTTTCGCGCTGCCAATCAACGCAGCGCCATGGTGTTGGGCACCAGTGATCTTTCCGAGCTTGCGCTCGGTTGGTGTACCTATGGCGTCGGCGACCACATGAGTCACTACAACGTCAACGGATCGCTCGCCAAGACGCTGATACAGCACCTGGTGCGTTGGGTGATCGGCAGCAGGCAATTTGATCCGGATACCTCTGCCACGCTCAAGTCCATTCTCGATACGCAGATTTCGCCTGAACTGGTGCCGCAGGCCGACGCGCAGGCGCTGCAGGGCACGGAATCGAAGATCGGCCCCTACGAACTGCAGGACTTCAATCTCTATCACATCACGCGCTACGGACTGCGGCCATCCAAGGTCGCCTTCCTCGCATGGCACGCCTGGCGCGACCGCTCATCGGGATCGTGGCCTGGCGGTCTGTCCACGCACATGCACAACGAATACTCGTTAGCGCAAGTGAAACGATGGCTGCGAGTATTTCTCCATCGCTTCTTCGAACTCAGCCAGTTCAAACGATCGGCGCTACCCAACGGACCCAAGGTCATCTCCGGCGGTAACCTGTCGCCGCGGGGAGATTGGCGAGCGCCCTCGGACGGCTCGGCGAAAGTATGGCTCGATGAGTTGGACGCAAACGTACCGGATTGAGGCTGGCCAGAGAGTGCAGTGAAACTCAGCTATCACGTGTCCTATGAGCAGTTCTCTCCGAGCGAATGACTGGAGCTGATTTGTACGCCGAGCGCGCAGGGTTCGACGGTGCCTGCTCCACTCATTTTCAACCGTGGATCTCGCAGGGGCATTCGAGTCATTTATGGGCGTGGCGACCACAGCGCTCTTGCCCTTCATCATGGCCTCGAAACCAGTCTTTGCGACTTCCGCCGGATCTGCCTTGTTCTCCTGCGTTCCCCCCCCCCCCTTCGTATCCATCATGTCGGCTCGCTCGAAGAAGTTCGTGTCCGTAACGCCCGGCATCAGGCAAGCGACGGTGACGCCGGTGTTCTTTAATTCGTTCGCAATGCCAGCGCGCAAGTGCTTTGGCTCACATCGGTTAATTCCAGGCGGCATTGGCGCCTTGCAGCGCGCCTACACCTGAGGCTCGGCGCTACGATTACCCGTCGAAACCGGAACCGAGATCGTGCAATGCACGCCGTCCGGACGCAGCGTATAGGTAGTGTCTGCGCCGAGCTGGTAAGGCAGCGCGCGTTCTATGAGCTCGCGGCCCTGGCCGCTGCGCGGTGCGGCGCCACTTTCAGATGTCATCACAACATCGGTCTCTCGCCAATCGATGTGTAGCCACGGCCTGCGGTCCACTGTTTTAGATTCCAGCCGCCACACGATCGACAGTGCGGCCTGCGGCTGCCCAAGCGCGCCGTATTTGACAGCGTTGGTTGCCAGTTCGTGGAGGGCCAGCGCCAGGATCTGCACGGTCGAGGAGCGCAACGGCACGCCTTGCGGACCGTCGAGCGTAAGGCGTCCAGCATAGCCATCCATCGCCGACAGCTCTTTCGCCAGGAGTTGGTCGAAGACGATCCGGTCACCTTCTTCCAGTCGCGAAAGCAGATTCTGAACGCGTGCGAGCGCTAGCAGCCGATCGCTGAACCGAGCTTTGAAGTCCGGCAAGTCTTCGCTTGCAGCGGCTGTCTTGTCCGCGAGCGAACGCACGACAGCGAGAAGATTGCGGGTGCGGTGCTGGAGTTCGGCAAGGAGAAGTCGCTGTCGATCTTCCGATTCGCGTCTTTCGCTGATGTCCTGCATCACGCCAATCATGCGCTGAGCCTTGCCGCGCTTATCATGGAAAAAGCGCCCACGAGCCGAACACCATCGGATCGTCCCGTCGGGATGCACGACGCGGAACTCGGCGGTGTAGAACTGATGCTGTTCTCTCGCCTGAGCCAGCGCCTGTTCGGTTGCCTGACGATCATCCGGATGGATACGCGATGCCCAGGCTGCGTAGCTCGGCTCGACTTTACCTACGTCGTAGCCGTGAATGCGAAAGTGCTCCTCAGACCATTCGACTTTGTCCGTCGTCATGTCCCAGTCCCAGGTTGTGAGCCGCGCAGTGTCGAGAGCGAGCCGTAACCGCGCCTCATTGGTCTGCAAAGCTTCATCGACGCGCCTGCGCTGCGTGATGTCCTGCCCGATCTTCATGAAGCCGCTCACCGCACCCTCTGAATTGGTGAGCGCAGTTGTCTGCCCATCGATGAAGACTAGACCGCCATCCTTGCGACTGTGCCACCGCACGTCGGGCGCCTTTCCTTCACGGCGAGCCGTGTCGATCTCCCATGCAGGCTGACCAGCCAGACGATCCTCGGGCGTGAACAGAAGTGCGCTTGGCTTGCCAACAATCTCGTCCGCAGTCCACCCGAAGATCGCCGCGGCGCCGGGCAGCCAATCGGTGATGTTGTCATCCTCGTCTGAAAGGATGATCGCGTAATCGCGCGCATTCTCAACGATCAGTCGATACTTCTCGGTCGCTTGCGCGAGGTCGCGTGCCTTCCGTAACCGATCGATCACCGGGCCAAGCACCATTGCGTAGGTGCGCAGGAATTGAACGTCTGCCTCACCGAATTCGTATGGCTTTCGCGAGTCGACCTGCAGTACCCCATAGGGCTTGCGTCCCGGCAGAAAGATCGGAACGTTTACGAGTGCCTTGACCCCATGCTCGCGCAGGAAGGATGGAAGTTCGAAGCGGTCCTCAGTGTCGATGTCTGGGGTAATCAGCGGCTCACCCGTCCGGATGGCGTGAGCCTCCGACGTACGCTCATGAAGCTGAATGCGCGCCTTTCCCACGATGCCGGGATTCCAGCCGATGCCGGCGCGAACGAGTGCTGTGCCTCGCCCATTCTCGATCTCCAGCACCTTAGCCAGATCGGCATGCAATGCGTCGGCGATTAGCCGGCACCCCTCGGTGAGGATCTGCTGCAGATCCTCGCACTCGAGTACGAATGCGCCAAAGTCGGCCAGCGCCTGCTGTCGGCGAAGAAGTTCATTGATCTTGATCATTTAGGATATCGAACATTTAGCTTCTTTCGCGCGACCGCACGTTTGGCGATCCGTGCGGTTCGGAAATCGCACGTTATAGCGCGGAATGCGCTGAGTACGCGTATGTGTCACGCGCAAAGCTCATTGCGGAACGGGTATCGCCTAGCAGGATTCAATCTCATGTTAAGCCTGCGCACAGTGGATCGTACGACGCTCGTGAGCAACAACGGGAATGCGAGTCCGGTTCCGAGCCTGAAAACAGTTGGACCTCATTAACTTGGCTGACTAGAACTTGGCTGATTAGAACTGGGCTGACTAGCGTGATTGGAACTTGAATCAATCGTACGAGTTAGACCGGACGCCACACACTTATACGGATGAAGCCATGGCTCGCGCCAAAGCTAAAGAAGAAATCGTCCAAAGAACCTTGCGCCGAAGGATGCCAACGCCCCGTTGAACGCGGATCATCGCCAGGTGGAAGAATGGTTTGAAGACTTCGAGAAGTCACGCAGCGATTGTGATAAACGTTAGGCAAGCGCGCCGGAACGCGGCCCAGGGCCGCGGCGCGTAAGCCATGCAACGAGTCGAGATTTTGCTACCGCTGTTTGAGAATGGGGGCAAACGCAATCCGAAGCGACGGTTTGATCAAACCACCCGCGAACTCACCGAGAAGTTCGGTGGCTTGACTGCCTATACACGTGCACCTGCGCATGGCTTCTGGAAGCAAACCAGTAAGCGAACCGTACGAGATGATGTGGTGATCTACGAAGTCATCTGCCCGAGACTCAATCGTTCCTGGTGGAAGCGGTATCGTTCGGTGCTGGAGCACAGATTCGCCCAAGACGAGCTCATCGTGCGGGCGCAAAGAATAGAAATCCTCTAGTGCGTTGCCGGGTCACCAGCCGAGCCGCGAGTAGACGGATAGCTGAACTCGGAAAGAACAAACGTCAAGGAACAAAGCGACGAGATGGTTACTTGGACGAGGACAAAACACGGACAAGGGGATTGACCATGAGATCTGTCACTCGCAAGAACGCGATCTGCGGACTAGCTCTCTGCGTGCTGACGGCCGCGGCGAGTGCCGCGCAGGCGGATCCACTGCCGGCGGATGCTACTTACCGACCGCTGCCGACGTTACCGCCGGACGTAGTGCGAAGGAACGATGAGGCAGCCAAGCCCGCGGTACAGCGGCGCCAGCAGTCCCTCCTCGCGGAACGCTACGACTTGAGTGATAAGCCGATGCCCGGCGTCAAAATGTCCGCCGGACGTCAAGCCATCCAGGCAGGCGTACGGGTGAAGCTACCGCCGGGCGTGACTTGGGATACGTTGGCGCAGATGAGTGCACACGATATACGCGAGCGCAACGCGTTGCCCCAAGGCTTCCTGCCGCTGCCGCACGTCAAGCAGCTGACCGGCGGGCAAGTGTTCCCGCAGGAACAGATCGATCAGATCAAGGCAGCCGAAGGGCGCGACTTGCAGCGCTTCGATGTTGCTTTCGATCTACCCGAACACTTCACGCCCGAGTTTCCAGCACCAATTTTCTTGACGACTCGCCCCGAGCTGGGGGATGTGTCGGGTGGCAAACTGCTGACGATCCGCAACTATTACGGCATGATGGTCGGCATTCTGACGCCGGTTCAGATAGAAGGTTTGCGCTTACTGCTCACGCCGTTTCCGCAAGAAGAATTCAATCAGACCGAAGATCGTAAGGTGGCGGAGCAGAGCATGGGCGTCGCCTGCCTCGATTGCCATCAGAACTTTCATTCGAATGCCGCCTTTCATCTCACGCCCGATGTTCGACCGCAGACAGCGCGCTTCCGTCTCGACAGCACGAGTCTGCGCGGCATGTTCAATCAGCAGATCCATGGGTCCAAGCGCTCGCTGCGCTCGGTCGAGGACTTCAGCGAGTTCGAACAACGTACCGCTTACTTCAACGGCGACCACGTCAGTGCCACGCGCAAGGGTATGAATCTTCCTGATCGACCGAATCAGGTCGCGATGATGGCGCAAATGCAGAACATCATCGACTTCCCACCGGCTCCGAAGCTCGACGTGATGGGCCGGCTGGATCCGCAGAAGGCTTCAGTTCAGGAGCTCGCGGGTGAGAAGGTCTTTATGGGAAAAGGACATTGCGCTGAGTGCCATGTGCCGGCGCTTTCGTTCCTGGACAACAACATGCATGACCTGAAGCTCGAACGGTTTTATAAGCCGGGCAAGGTCTATAACGATCAGGCGGCCTTGCCCGATGGTCCGATCAAGACTTTTACTCTGCGCGGTGTCAAGGATTCGCCGCCGTATCTGCATGACGGCCGGCTGTTGACCCTTGCGGACACCGTGGAGTATTTCAATCTGGTACTCGGCGTCAAGCTGACGCAGGAAGAGAAGGATTCACTAGTCGCCTATATGTTGGCGCTCTGATCGGGGGACGTATGACTCACTCCAACTCGCGACTGCATACTCGTCTGGCTGGCTTGTTATGCCTGGTGGCTCCTTCTATCGCGCAATACGCGTACGCGGAGTTCATGGGAAATCCGGCCGGTCTGTCACCGGACACACCAGGTGTTAACGCGGCAGAACCGGTAGCCAATTTTGCTAATACGCAGGACAAACTGTTCGTTCGGCAGGCTGCCCTCGGTGGTCATGCTGAGGTCGAGCTGAGCAAGCTGGCTCAGCAAAAGGCATCATCCGCAGCGGTGAAAGAGTTTGCTGCGCGCATGCTCGATGAGCATCGCAAATCCAACGAGCTTCTACTGCGCACCGGAAAGAATCGCACTGAGCTCCCGGAGGACCTAGATCCAGAGCACAAGACGATACGCGATGAGCTGAACGGCAAGCCGAAGTCCGAATTCGACGCGGCGTACCTCACCACGCAGATCGCCGATCACCAGCGCACCGTCAACTTGCTCTTGTGGGAACTCAGTTACGGCCAGAGCGAACCGCTGAGGAAGTACGCGACGGAGCAGTTGCCTATCGTCATGGATCATCTGGAGCACGCAAAGCTGACGCAGGCGGCACTGCTAAGTGCATTGCCTCGAAATTGAGGGCACCAACGCCAAGCCAGTGGGGCCGCCTTGCTGGCGGGGACGCGATTGCTTCCCACCGGAGTACTTTTCTGAACGAGACTCCGCGCTATCTAAGGTTGAACTAGCAACTGGTTCAACTCGATTCAAGCCTGAACGTCAGCCTCAACCCAGGCGGCGTTCGCTGAGATTGCATACGCCCATCCGATCTGCTCGAGAGCCAATCGCAAGACGGCTTCCGATTCGATGCCAAAACGCTGGGTCAGTCGTGGGTTCGCGGCTTACGCCGAGCCGAGGCACTGTAT
>WUUC01231918.1_pt1 | contig 10089 bp, 10 predicted proteins | sample 6278441 | NCBI WGS metagenome assembly WUUC01 (sample SAMN13675441, study PRJNA597444) | soil metagenome | isolation source: soil | place: USA: Washington | collected 2017-10 | reverse complement strand
AGGAGCCGGCGTCGGCGCAACGGCGGTCGAGCGGATCGGTCAGCGCGGGACGGGCCGCAGGTTCGGCCGCGGGGGGAGGTTCGAGCTCCACATGACGTGATGGATGCGCCAGTTTCCGCCCTCGTCGCGCTTCCAGATGTTCATGTACTTCCCGTAGGAGGTCTCCATCGTCCGGGCGCGGTCGCCGGTCGGGACGTCGATGGTGTACGTGCCCGTCTCGTAGGCGAGGTGGCCTGAGCGCTCGAAGCCCGTCGTCGTCAGCCGGAGGTTTCGAAACCCGTTCTGACGGAAGTTCCGGGCGTGGTAATCGAGCAGCGTCTGCGCACCCTGGTATGGCTCGGTATTCGGTGGAAAGACCCAGACGTCGTCCGCGTAGTCGCGCACGACCTCGACCATGTTGTCCCGATTGTACGCGTCGGACGCGCGAATGGCCCCTGCTTCGACGGCCGCCCGCAGCGCGGCGTCTTCCCGTGCGGCGGTGGCAGCCGCGGCCACGGCGGCACGCGTCTGTGCGCCGGCGAGCGGCGCGGCGAGAGCGACGATGGCAGCGGTGCCAAGGACGATGCGTGCAGTCCGCATGAGACCCTCCCGGTGTAGTTGATCCCGAGCCCTTCCAGCGATCAAACGCTGTGCCCGCCCGGCCGCCGAGCAGCCTTAAAGGCCCTTCATCTCCCCAATTAGCCGCGTCAGCGTCGCCTTCGCGTCGCCGAAGAGCATGCGCGTCCTCGAGTCGTAGAACAGGTCGTTCTCGATCCCGGCGAACCCGGCCGCCATGCCGCGCTTCATCACGATCACGCTCCGCGCGCGGTCGACGTCGAGGATCGGCATCCCGTAGATCGGCGACTGCGGGTCCGAGCGCGCCGCGGGATTCACGACGTCGTTCGCGCCGATCACGAGGGCGACGTCCACCCGCTCGAAATTTGGGTTGATCTCCTCCATGTCGTACAGCCGATCGTACGGTACGTTCGCCTCGGCGAGCAGCACGTTCATGTGCCCCGGCATGCGTCCGGCGACCGGATGAATCGCATAACGCACCTCGCCGCCGTGCCGCTCGATCAGCTCGGCGAGCTCGCGTACCTGGTGCTGCGCCTGTGCGACCGCCATCCCGTAGCCGGGCACGATCACGACCTGTGGCGCGTACGCGAGCTGGATCGCCGCGTCCTCCACCGTAATTGGGCGGACGCTCTGGTCGCCGGTGACCGCTCGAGCCGCGGCCGCTCCGGCGCCTGATCCGAAGGCACCGAAGATGATGTTCGCGAACGAGCGGTTCATCGCCTTGCTCATGAGCACCGCGAGGATGAACCCCGAGGCGCCGTCGAGCGCTCCGCAGATGATCAGGATGTTGTTGTTGAGCGCGAACCCGGTCGCCGCGGCGGCGAGACCGGCGTACGAGTTGAGCAACGCGACGACGACCGGCATGTCCGCGCCGCCGATGGGCAGCACGAGCATGGCGCCGATCACGGCGCCGAGCCCGATCATTCCGTAGAACGCGACCTGGCGCTCGGGGTTGATCACGACGTAGCCGAAAAGCCCGAGCAGCAGCGCGAGCAGGAGAACGTTCACGACGTTCTGCCCGCGGTAGGTCACGGGCCTTCCGGTGATGAACTCCTGCAGCTTCCCGAAAGCGATGAACGCGCCGGTCACGGTCAGAGCCCCGAGCATCACCTCGAATCCGAGCGCCGCCATCTTGCCGGCGCCCACCGTGCCGTGCTCGCGGAGCGTCGTGTAGTACTCCGCGATGCCGACGAGCGTCGCCGCCGTGGCGCCGAAGCTCAGCGCGATCGCGATACGCTGCGGCATCGCCGTCATCGGCACCCACATCCCGAGCGGGTAGCCGACGACCGCGCCGACGACGAGCCCGATCGCGATCCAGCGGTAGTCGACGATCTGCTGCTGAATCAACGTCCCGATGATGGCGAGCAGCATCCCGACTGCGGCGAGCCGCATGCCGCGCCGAGCCTGGTCGGGGCGCGTGAGGCTCTTCAGCCCGAGGACGAAGAGGGCGGCGGCGACGAGGTAGGAGAGCTGAGTAAAGGTCTCGCGCATGGGGAGCTCGTTCAGCTCTTCCGGCCGTCGCTTGAACCGCTCCCCGCTGGCTCACCGGGCTTCGCCGCCCCCCGCGCCCCGCCCGCCCCCTTGAACATCCCGAGCATGCGGTCCGTGATCAGGAATCCGCCGACGACGTTCATCGTCGCGCAGACCACGGCGGCGAAGCCGAGGATGGTCGCGAGCCGATTGTAGTCCGCCCCCGCCGCGACGAGGGAGCCGACGAGCGAGATCCCCGAGATCGCGTTCGTTGCCGCCATCAGTGGAGTGTGCAGGAGCGGCGGCACCCGCGAGATGATCTGGTAGCCGAGGAAGGCGGCGAGGACGAAGACGTAGAGTTGGAGGAGCAGCATGCTTGTGCGCTTGTGAGCTTGTGGGCTTGCTAAGGACTGGTCGCGGGTGTCGCGCCGCGAGCGCCCCTCGCAGGCACACAAGCTATCAGGCTCACAAGCCCGGGGCGGTGGTGCTCGGCGAGGCGACGATCATCGCGCTCGCGATCTCGCCGCTCAGATCGATCTTCCCGTCCTTTACGAGCTCGTTCACGAGCGCGAGGACGTTCCGTCCGAACATCTGGCTGGCGTGATGCGGAAGCGTCGCCGGCAGGTTGACGGGGCCGAGAATGCGGACGCCGCCCTCGACCACCGTCTGGCCGGCGCGCGTCAGCTCGCAGTTGCCGCCCGTCTCCGCGGCCAGGTCGACGATCACGGCGCCGGGCCGCATCGAGCGCACCATCGCCGCGGTGATCAGTCGAGGCGCGGGCCGGCCGGGGATCTGGGCCGTCGTGATGACGAGGTCCATACCGGCGATGTGCGCGGCGAGGGCGGCCTGCGTCCGCTCGCGCTCCTGGTCCGTCTGCGCTCGCGCGTAGCCGCCGGCCGCCTCGGCGCCGGGCGCCGCGAGCTCGGCGGCGACGAAGGTCGCTCCGAGACTCTGCACCTGCTCGCGCGCCGCCGGCCGTACGTCGAACGCCGAGACCTGGCCCCCGAGCCGCCGCGCGGTGGCGATCGCCTGCAATCCCGCGACGCCGGCGCCGATCACGAACACCTTGGCCGGTGGAACGTTGCCGGCCGCGGTGGTGAGCATGGGGAGGAACTTGTCCAACTCGGCCGCGCCGACGAGAACCGCCTTGTAGCCCGCGACGGTGCTCTGCGACGACAGCACGTCCATCGACTGCGCGCGCGTGATGCGTGGCACCAGCTCGAGCGCGAGACCCGTGACCTTGCGCGCCGCCAGCCGCGCCGGGAGCCCGTCGTTGCGCCCCGGCTGCATGAGGCTGAGGAGCACGGTGCTGGGCTCCAGCCGCGCGATCTCGTCCTCCGACGGCGGCTGCACTTTGGCGACGATCGCCGCGCCGGCGACCGCGGACGGAAAGTCGGCGGCGATGGTCGCGCCGGCGGCGGTGTACGCCTCGTCGGGGAATCCGGCTCGCTCGCCGGCGCCGCGCTGCACGGTCGGCTGGAGGCCGGCCTTCACGAGTCGTGCTACGCTGTCTGGGGTCAGCGCAACGCGCAACTCGCGCGGCGCCGTTTCGGTGGGAACGCTGATCCGCATGGGTGGCTTCATTCTACGCCGTCCACGCGGCCTCGCAAAGCGGCGACGCTATGGTGTCCGGTGCTGGCCGGCGCCGCCAGGCCACCGTATGCTATCGGCGCCATGGTATCGACGCCGCGGGCACCCGATCGGGGGCTCCTGCGTCTCATCCCCGGGAGGTGTGCCATGCGACAGCGCTCGCGCTTCATGCTCTCGGCGCTCGCCGCGTGCGTCGTGCTCTGCGGCTGCGCCGCCCGCCAGGCGTCGACGTCGGCGCGGGCAGCGGCGGACGTCCGCGCGCAGGTGGAGCAGGCCGCGGCGCAGTTCAGCGAGACGTTCAACCGCGGGGACGTCGCGGCGCTGGCCGCCATGTACGACACGGCGGCGGTGGTCCTCGCCCCGAACGCGCCACCGATGCGCGGGCGTCAGAACATCGAGGCGCTGTGGGCCGGCGCGAGGCAGCAGGGCTTCAAGACGCTCAACCTCGTGGTCAACAGCGTCGAGCTGATCGGCGACCACGCGATCGAGCTCGGGAGCTACACGCTGGTCATCCAGCCGGCGGGGCAGGGCGAGCTGACCGACCGCGGGAAGTACGTCGTGCTCTGGAAGCGGCAGGCCGACGGGACATGGAAGCTCTACCGCGACGCCTTCAACACTAGCATGCCACCGCGTTGAACGGCCTCTTACAACAAAATTACAGCACCCACGAATCGGCTCTCGGCATCGAGGCGGGCGGGGGCTTAAGCTACACCCACGCAGTAGGGAATAGCTCCCCCACGTCGTCCATGAGAGTCGCTTCGATGTCCGTCTTACCTCGTCGCCCGGCGATCGCGATCGCGATCGCCGCCGCGATCATGCCCGTCGCGTGCGCGAGGGCGCAACAGCCGACCGCCGGCACGCAGCAGAACGCCGACGGGGCGACGGCGGCCGCGATCACGCCGACCGATCTTCGCCTCCGCGTGGAAGCCTTCGCGCACGACTCCATGATGGGCCGCGCCGCCGGAACACGCTGGAACGACAAGGGGACCGACTACATCGCCCGCGAGCTCGGTCGGTTGGGCCTGCAGCCGGCCGGCGAGAACGGAACGTTCTTCCAGAGCGCGATGGCGCGCCGAGCGTTGGCGTCGAACGCAACGATCACCGTCGACGGCCAGACGTTCGCGGCGTGGCGCGATTTCCTCCCGCGCGACCCGTCCGACTTCGGGGGCGTACAGCGCGACCTGGCGAGCGGCGCGCCGGTCGTCTTCGGCGGAACGTGGGGCGACACGGCGGGGCTGATCTCGCCCGCCGCGGCGGCGGGGAAGGTGGTGATCGTCACCGTGCCGCCGTCGCCGACCGGTCAGCCCGGCTGGCAGGCGAACCGGGGCGCGCTGACGCAGCGCTACATCGGCGCGGCGGGGATCGTCGTCGCGAGCCTCGACGCGATCCCCGCCGCGATTCGCGGACAGCTGGCGGAGGGCTCGGCGAGACTCCGGGGCCCCGACGGCGCCGCGTCGGAAGAGCGCCTGAACCTTCCCGGCTTCTGGTACAGCACACGGGTGATGGCGGAGGCGATGCTCGGTGGTCCGCTCGCGGCGGCGCGCGTGGGGGCGAGTGGTCGAACGATTCGCGGCACCCTGCAGTGGCGCGACGAGCTCGCGCCCGGGCGCAACGTCATCGCCGTCCTGCCGGGCCGCGACCCGGCGCTGCGCGGGCAGTATGTGGCCCTCGGCGCGCACAACGACCACGTCGGCTTCCTGACCGGAACCTCCTTCGACCACGACTCGCTTCGCGCCATGAACCTCGTGCTCCGGCCGCAGGGCGCCGAAGGGAGTGCGCGTCCGGCGCGGTCGGCGGACGTGCAACGGATCCGCGCGATTCTCGACAGCCTGCGTGCGCTACGTCCTCCGCGACGTGACTCGATCTTCAACGGCGCCGACGACGACGCGTCGGGATCGATGGCGCTACTCGAAGTCGCCGAGACGTTGGCGAGGTCGCCGTCGAAGCCGCGCCGCTCGGTGCTCTTCGTCTGGCATACCGCGGAGGAGCTCGGGCTCTTCGGCGCGCAGTATTTCACCGAACACCCCACGGTGCCGCGTGACTCGATCGTCGCCCAGATCAACGTCGATATGATCGGTCGCGGGAGCGCCGGGGACACGCCCGGCGGAGGACCAGGTTACGTGCAGCTCATCGGCTCTCGGCGCCTCTCCACGGAGCTCGGAAACCTGGTGGAGGCGGTGAACCGGCGGCGCACCCGCCCGTTCTCCTTCGACTACCAGTACGACGCGACCGGCCACCCGCAGCAGTTCTACTGCCGGAGCGACCATTACATGTACGCGCGTTACGGGATCCCGGTCGTCTTCATGTCGACGGGCGGTCACGTGGACTACCACATGGTCACCGACGAGCCCCAGTATCTCGACTACGAGAAATTCCGGGACGTGACGCAGTTCATCCACGACGTCGCCGTGGAGATCGCGGACCGGCCCGCGCGGCTCGTCGTCGACAAGCCGAAGCCCGATCCGCAGGGACAGTGCGTGCAGTGAGGGATGAGGACGCGCCGGCTGTACATCACGGGTCGGCGCGATAATTTGCCATCAATCCCCGCGCCGCCGTCCAGGTTCCTGAGCCACTCGATGTCCCTGAGTCTTCGAGGCGCCCGCGCGCCGCGTCATCCTCACCGCGTCGCGGTCGCGCTGGTGTTGCCTCTGTTCGCCGCCGCCTCGAACGGGTGCGCTTCAGTCCGGGCGGCCGCGAGGCCGGCCGCCGGAACCGAGGCGCAGGGCGGCGCGCCCGCCGGCTTCGTGCGATCCACCTCGGACGCTCGGTCGACGCGCCTCATAGAGCTGCGTGACGGGCTGACCAAGCCGCTGGCCTGGCGCACCGCGCTGGAGGTGCTGGGGGCGGAGCACCAGATCGACGTGCGTGACGAGACGGCCGGCTTCGTCATGACTCCGTGGGAGGCCAGCGTCGTGCGCGATGGCGTACCGGATGTACGCTACCGTACTCGGGTCACACTGCGCTTCCTCGGCGATGAATGGAAGCAGCTCCAGGTGCGCGCCGAAGCGAACTGGCGCTCGCGCGCCGACGAGTGGGACGTCGGCTTCGACGAGGCGCTGCTGGGGAAGGTGACCACCGATCTGCAATCGCGGCTCGGGAAGCGCGCCGCACCGTCGCCGTAGCGGCCCCGTGGCGCCGCCCTCGGTCAGCGCCGGGTGACCTCGGCGAGCGACTGGAGAAAGGCGTTCGCGCCCTCGCGCTTGATCGTGGCCCGGAAGCGCGTCGGACGGCCCGCCACGGGCGTACCCGTCGTTCGGTCGCTGAAGCTCACCGCCATCGCGAACTCGACGACGCTGATGCCCGTCGCGACGTTCGTGGAGACGCCGCGAATGTCAGTGATCGTCGCCGTCTCCGGCTTCGATTGCTTGAACACCGTCTCCCAGTTCTTCTGCTGCGTCGGCGTCAGCCCCGGATAGGCGCGCTTGATGGCCTCGACGTCCCCGGCGCGGACGGCTGCCGCGAAGCGCTGAATCGGCTCCGGAATCATGCTCGTCGGGACCCCCATCGGGCGCCGACGCTCGGCCGACCGCGCGACCGAGGGAAGGGCGGTATCGGCCCGCGATCGACTCGCGACCGTCGTCGAGCCCCGTGGCGTCGTCGGCGTCGCCGAGCGTGAGCCGGCGGGCGTCTGGCGACCGGCGCCCACGGTTGTCGTCGTGGGACCGGGCCCGACTGCCGTCTTCGATCCGGGGAGTGAGACGGCGGTAGCGCCACTTCCCGCCGGGCGCACGGGTCCCCCGGGGAGCGTGTCGGGCGAGTTTGCCGTTCGGGCGGCGGCGCCACCGTCTCGCCGCATCGCGACCGTCAGTGCCGCGCCGACCACCGCGCCGCCGAGGAGCGCCACACCGGCGACGGTGAGCGCGGTCCGCGCCGCGCGGCTCACCTTCGGCCGCGGCACCCACGCCGGCACCCACGCCGGAAGCATCGGCTCCGGGACCGGCAACTCTACCGTCGGGACCTTCGACGGATCGAGCGACACGCGCGGAATGACGGTTGCGCCGCTCGTCGTCGGTCCGATCGCGTTCGGGTCAGGTGCGGTTCGCACATGATCGAGCGCGGCGCGCAGCTCGGCGGCCGACTGATAGCGGTCGGCGGGCGCGATCGCGAGCATCTTCACGACGATCGCGTCGACCTCCGGCGGCAGATCGTGCTTCGCTTGCGATGGGTGCGGTGGCAGCTCGTTGAGCCGCCGCTTGAGCATCGCATCGCGCGTCGGCGCGTCGGCGGCCGGACTGCCGACGAGCATCAGGTACATGATGCAGCCGAGGCTGTAGATGTCGCTGCGGGCGTCGGCGGGGTCGCCCACCAGCTGCTCGGGACTCATGAACTCCGGCGTGCCGATGACGAGTCCCGTCTCCGTCAGGCGCCGGTCGGGTGATTCGGCGATCGCCTTCGCGATCCCGAAGTCGACGACCTTCGCGACCTCGCGCCCGCTCTTGGACTTCGTGACGATGATGTTGTCGGGCTTGAGATCGCGGTGCACGATCCCCAGCTCGTGGGCGGCGGTGAGCGCGTCGGTCACCTGCTTCGTGATCTCGAGCGCGCGGTGCGGTGTCAGCGCGCCGCCGCGCTGCAGGATCTCGCCGAGCGGCTCGCCGTCCACGTACTCCATGACGAGGTACACGAGCCCTTCCGTCTCGCCGTAGTCGAACACGGCTGCGACGTTCGGGTGAATGATGCGGGCGGCGTTCGACGCCTCGCGCCCGAAGCGCGCGGCGGAGTCCGCGTCGTGCACGAGACTCGGCCGCATCACCTTCACCGCGCATTGGCGGTTCATGCGCACGTGCTCGGCGAGGTAGATGCGTCCCATGCCGCCTTCGCCGATCACCTTGAGCACGTGGTACCGGTCCGCGATCACGCGGCCGATGAGGGCGTCCGTGCCGCCCTTCGGACGAAGCGCCGTGCCGTCCTTGGGGCAGAACCGGGCGTCGGTCTCGTACTCCTCTCCGCAGTGGGGGCAGATCTTCGGCACCGCCACCGCTTCACCCGGCTGGGGCGTCGGCTGTCTGAGGAGGAAGCCGGTCGCGTCGACGGGGCTGACGCGGGGCCGCGAGCCGGAGTTGCTGGAGGGCCCGCCAGAGCGAGCGGGGAGCTCGCTGGCCGGCAAGACACTCGTGGGGGCGTCCGGATCGATCACCGGCGGGGTCTTGGGTCGCCGCTCGGCCGACGGCCCCTCGGGGGTGCCGGCCGGGGGGGAGGGTCGTGCCGCCACGGCCTCGACCTCCTCCCCGGCCAGGTCCTCGGCGGAGGTTCGGGGGACCGCCGTCGACACCGATGCACCGACGGACGGCGCGGCCCCGCCGGGCACGATCACGCCATCCTGACCGACAGTCTGCTGGTCAGGTGGCGCGATGGTGTCCGGCCGCTTGCGACCGTGCTTCGTATTCGGCTGCCGGCGTCGAGACATGCAGGACCGAGGACATTTTGACTGCGCGGTTGCCGTAGATGCTACCGTACGGCGTTTATCCGCGAAAGCTCTACAGTCCCGTCCAACCGAGCTCTTGCGGCGCTACGGAAAGACGAGGTTCTGAGGAGGTCGGCAACGTGGCGAACTGGCGAGACGGCCAATGCTTACAGACGCCGACAGCCCGCGGGCGCACACGCCGTCAAGCATCGTGCCTATTCCTTTGTTCCCGGAGGTTGCGGTGGGCCGGCGGTCAGTGCGTCCGACACGCGCTCGCGCTGATGATCGCTGCGGCTTCGCAGGATCGCCAGCAGGTTCTCGGAAGCGATGAGCGTCGGCTCCGCCTGCATCGACAGCGGGTCGGCGGCGGAGACGTACTTGGTTCGGTCGAGCCTCACCTGATCGCGCTCGCGGTCGGCGCGGTCGGCGTAGATGAAGACGCGGAGCTCCGATCGACCGAGCGTGATCGCGACGCCCGACTGCGAGAGCGGCGCCTCGCGCGCAGTACCGTCGACACGCTGTGGTGCGAGCCCGGCGCGCTCGAGTCGCTCGATGACGCTGCACATCTGCCACGTGCCGGTGGCGGCGCAGATCGGCTTCGCGCCGACAGCAGTCGCGCCAGCGGGGGCGGGCACCGTTCCGCCCGCGCTGCCGGGCTGCGCCGGCGTGGCGGCCGCTCCTTGCGTCGCGCTGTCCCGCGCGCTGTCGTCGTTGCGCGCGCGGCAGCCCGCGCCCGCGAACGCAACGAGGAGCATGACGACGAACGCGCCGCGATTCAGCGCTCGCGCGGACGCGGTACGCTCCGTGCACCGTGCTCGCCTCGCGATGCCCGTCCGGTGTCGCATGCCAACTCTCTACGGAGATCCCAATGAGCAAGTTGCTACGCGGCCTCGCCGCCGGCTACGGCGCAAAGAAGCTGGGCGGCGGCTGCTTCAGCACGATCCTGATCTTCATTCTGTTGTGGTGGTTGCTCGGCAACTTTGGAATCTTTCAGTAAACGAAGCTATCAGCTATCAGCTATCAGCTATCAGCTATCAGCTATCAGCTATCAGCTATCAGCTATCAGCTAT
>WUUC01027081.1_pt1 | contig 10089 bp, 20 predicted proteins | sample 6278441 | NCBI WGS metagenome assembly WUUC01 (sample SAMN13675441, study PRJNA597444) | soil metagenome | isolation source: soil | place: USA: Washington | collected 2017-10 | reverse complement strand
GGAAGACGATCCGCGCCGTGGCGTACTCGCCGGCGCGGTCCTCGACGACGTCGCGCACCAGGGATAGCGGGCGCTGGGCCTGGCCCTGGCTGGCGCTGACGATGAGCCCGCGGCTGCTCGGGTCGCACCCGAGCAGCCACACCGTCAGCGCGGCCATGCAGTACGTCTTGCTCGACGCGACCGGCATCCGCACCACGCACTCCGGGTGCGCCTCGACGAAGTCGAAGAGCACGCGCTGGTGCGGCGCGAGCCGCACCGGCTGACGCGTGTGCTCCTCCTTCATGACCAGCTCGAAGAACGTCCCCGGGTCCACCCGGGCGCGCGCCGCACTCCGGAAGAGCCAGTTGACGGCGTCCTGGTCGCCGGGTGCCAGGGCTTGGAAGGGCGCGGTCACTCAGCGCGGAGACTAGCAGCCGCGGTCGTCAGGACGGTGTCTCTGGGAGCCAGGCCCAGTGCTTCCGCTGCCCGACCGCGTACACCTGCGGGCGCGAGACGCCGAGCCTGGACGCGATGACCCCCGGGCGCTCGCCGGCGTCCCACGCGGCGCGCAACTCCCGCACTTGTGCCTCCGTCAGCTTCGCGTGTGCGTTACGCGTCCCGCGCGCGGCGCGCCCGCGCTTCGCCTTGTCGCGGTGGTTGTCCGCGTTGGTGCCGAGCTTCAGGTGCGCCGGGTTGCAGCACCGCCTGTAGCTGATGTCCCCGGGCGGGTACCTGACGTCGCACTCGTGCAGCACGTGCATGCCGCCCGGGTCTCCGTGCGTGAGCGCCCACGCTAACCGGCTCGCGCGCACGTCAAACCCGTCGATTTTCAGCGAGCCGTAACCAGCCCCTACACAGCCGAGCAACCACGGCCAGCACGCGTCCGGCCCTCCGCTCCGGTCGACCCACTCCCAGAAGTCCTCTCGTCTCATAGGGGTGTCACTCCTTGTCGCTCCCTTGGAACATCGAGAGACACGGCGAGCGGCCTCGTCCGGGCCGGCACGTACGCGTCGACCACGCCGCGTACCGCTTCCTTGCCACCGATCTTGTACGCGGTGAGGACGCTCACCCGGAACGACGGGTCGACCCTGCCGAACTCCAGCACCAGGTGGCGCCGTCCGTGGCCGGGCTCCGCCTCCAGCACGTGCGCCACCCAGAGCGGCGCGAACAGGAGCGGGTCGTCTCCTCGCCAGCCGGCGAGCAGCTGGTCCGGCACGGCGTCCCGCTCCCACGACGGCAGCTCGACGACGACCCACCGGTGGTACAGCACCTGCTGCGCCGCGGCGCGGCGGGCGTGCAGCTCGCGGCGACCGCGGAACACCGCCTCGACGAGGTACTGGAGCGCCACCGTGGCCGGGGTCACCACCAGCACCCAGACCCACCACTCGGTCTCCATTGCACGCTACCGCGTGAAGCGCCGGTCGCGCGGGACGAAATACCAGACGCCGAGCGGCGTGCCCTTCGGCGCCAGGACCTTGGCGCGGCCCGGCGAGAGGAGCTGCACCTCGAACCCGAGCGACACCAGGTGCTTCGCACACGCGCGGACCGCGTTGAACTCCGTCTTGAACATCTCGCTCGCGCACGTCGTGCGGCCGTTGGCCGCCCTGCCCGCCCACCACCAGTACCGCACGCCCCGGCGCACGCTGGACTGGACCACGAACTTGCTCTCCTTCATCGTCGCTTCCCCTTCGTCACCGCGCCGCGGAGGGCCCGCGTGCGTCGCTGCTCCGTCGCCAGCTCGGCCTTCACGTCGCGCAGCGTGAACCGCACGCACGGCGCGCACTCGGCGTCGTCCGGGTACGGGTCGCCGAACGTCTCGGCCGCCCAGTGCCGGCCGCACTTCCAACACCGATGGCGACGCAGGCTGACCTGCGCCTCAAACGCAACCCAGTGCTCGGACAGCCTGACGTCGGGCACGTCAACACCGGCACGCGCGGAGCGCCTTCTGCTCCGCGTCGGTCAGGAAGATGTCGACGATGGCCGGGGTGATCTCGATGTTCTTCTGCGCGTCGCAGAGCGCGAGCCCCTTCAACAGCGCCTCGGCTTTGGCCAGCCGGCAGTCGGGCGTGTACTCGCCGGGCCACTTCGGCGCGCCCTTGAAGAAGGCCGACGTGTCGAAGCCCAGCTCCTCGTCGCGGTAGCTCTTGTTTGTCTTGGTGCCGGTCAGCTCCTTAGCCTTCGCCACGGCCGCGGTGCGGAGCCACCTTGCCAGGGCGACGCGCCAGTCGCGGACCGCCTTCGCGTGCGCGGCCTGCGCCTGCACCGCCTCCTGACGGAGCACGCGCACGCGCTCCGTCAGCGCTTTGTTGAACGCTCGCAACGTGGCCACGCTGTTCGCCTCGAGCTTGATGGTCTGAGCCGACGTAAGCATTGTTCCCCTGGCCTCCTGCCCCGGGGGCTTGGGCTCCTCAACCCATGCGGCGCTCGAGCCGGGCCGCCGGCCCGCCGGGCAGCGGGTTCGGGGTCGGACCGGATAGCACCACGCCCAGGCCCCAGCGGCCGCGCACGTCGGCCACGCGCCAGCGCGCCAGCAGCTCGTCGACGGTCAACGTGGCGCGCCCACCTTCCAGCGCAGGGTCGACGAACGAGAAGCGCTCGCCGTCGAACCCGACCGCGAGCACGTAGTGGCCGTGGTCCCACGTCCGGCCGTAGCCGCCGGCCGGCGGCTCCTCGGCCCACGCCTGCACGCCGAGCACGACCAGGCGCCCGGCGGCGAGGTGGTCGGCGACGTCGAGCGGCGTCATGCGCTCCTTGACGTCGGCGTCGAGCCCCATCTGCCGCGCCGTCTCCGCGAGCGACTCGGGGCTGGTGCCGTCGCGCGTAGTGCCCGCCATCTCGGCGAGCAGCTCCTCGGGCGGCGTCTCGCCGGGGAAGTAGTACGCCAGCGCGCTCCGGAGCGCGGCCGGGCCGCACGTCGCGTCGGTCTGCTGCGGGCTCTCCGGCACCGGCATCTCCTCCGGCGCGACGCGGCGAACCCACACCTCGAGCGGCGCGCCGTGCGCGGGCTGCCCCTGGTACGTCGGCGGTCCCACCTCTGCCACGCGCGTCGCTCCCTCCGACGCGCATGGTACCGCGGGTTCGCCGTCAGCGGCGCCTGTCGCCCTTGGCCGGCTCGCTGCCCTTCTTCGCGGCCGGGTCGCGGTCGGCGTGCGCCGCGCGCTCCTGCGCCTTCTGCTCGGCCTCCGCCTTCTTGCCGGCCAGCTTCTGCTCCTGCTCGGACTTCTCCACCTGCTGCTCGGCGGAGCGCTCCAGCTCGACCTCGGCCTGCGCCTCGAGCTGCTCGGGCGGCGCCGCCTTCGACTTCTCGTGCAGCTGGTCCTCGAGCTGCGCGCCGCCCTGGCGCACGATCTCCTCGGGCTGGCCGACGTGGCCGGCCCCGGTGCCCGCCTGCGCGAAGGCGACGCCCTCGTTCCGGCGCTGCTCGGCGACCAGCGTCTGCTGCCGCATCTGCTCGGCGCTCATGGTGCCGTCGCCTGGGCCACCAGGCGTGAACGTGACGCCGTCGCCCTGGCCCGGTTGGGGCGCGGGGCGCGCGGGCTGCGGCGGCACGACGGCCGCTGCGATGCGCGCCTTTTCGGCGTTGCCGCCCTGGCGCCAGAGGTCGGCCGCACGGCCCATCTCCTCGTAGTACCCGGCCTGGTCGCCGGCCTGGCTGCGCTCCTGTGCGCGCCGCTCGTGCTCGATCGCCTGCTGCTCGTGGCTGTTCATGGGGGAGTCCCTCCTCAGGGGTTTGATGCGTGTCCGGTGCACAGCGATGTGCCAGCGCCGCCCGGTCAGGCTCGGCTGCGCGAGCCACCACCCAGACCCGGGCTCCCACAGCAGTACCAGGCCGCGCTCCCGAGCGCGACGAGCGTACTCATCCAGGGTCACGGCAGGTCACGACGGCTTATGCGCGCCGTTTGCTCCGTGGCCGTTCAGTTGCGAACCTGGCACGACGCCGCTCGCCTTCGCCGCGTCGGCGAGCGCCTCCACCTGGGCCTGCTCCAGCTCGATGCGCGACCGCTCCTCGGGCGTCAGCTGCCCGAGCCACCGACCGATGGCGTCAGAGAGGGCCGCGCCCGGGTCGACCTGCACGCGCACAGGCTCGTAGTTGCCGACGATGCGCGCGTACTTGTCCTCGAGCGCGGCGACGCCGCCCCAGCCAGCATCCTTCTTCTTCGCGCTGTTCGCCGCCTCCCGAATGAACCACTCGAGCCGCGCGAGCTGCTGGGCCTTCAGGTACGGCTGCTCCTGCTCGTACTGCACGCGGCGCATGCGCTGCACTTTGGCCAACGCGGTGCGCGCCTGACCCGGCGTACACTGGTACTGCTTCTCGAGCTGCGCGAGAATGGCGGCGCGCGGCATGCCAGTCGCGAGCATCTGCATCGCGGTGTGCCGACGGGCTCGCGCGGCGATCGCGAGCTGGTCCTTCGGGCCCGGGGGCGACCCGCCCTTGACCATTACGCGGCGCGCTCCGGCGGCGCGCTCGACGCCGGCGCCTTCACGACGTCGGCGCGGAGCGCCTCCAGCCAGGCGTCTCGCTCCTGCTCGAGCGCCGCGCACCGACGCACGGCCGCGTGCAACTGCACCTCCAGCCGGGCGGCGCGGTCGCGTAGCTGCTGCTCTAGTGGCGTCATAGCGTTGACAGCCTAACCCACGTGCGGACCGCAGCCAAGTAGACGACCCGTAAGGAATGCCCGGCTTTTACCTCGGCCGGGCACGAGGCGGCAGGCATGTCCTACTGGTTGGTGAACACCGTCTGGTCGCAGTTTTCTGCGCAGAACAGGTAGTCCAACGAGTTGCTGAAGCTCGGCTGCTCTCCGACCTCGATGCCTTCGGACAGGTACACGGCGCAGAGCGCGATGCACGCGGCCCGCTCGTCAAGCGAACCGGGGCACTCGCCAAAGCCAGGGTTGCCCAGGTTGCAGTAGGAATCGACGACATTGCTGATGTAGGTCTCGTTGGGGAGATAAGCCAGCAGGTCGCCGCACTCGTCACTGCAGTTCCAGTCGAGATGGTTTTGCCCACCCGGCTTCATGCTGCACGAGAACATGATCCGATCGTGCAACCACTCTTGCACCGCGGTCGCGCAGTCGGAGGTGCACGCCGGCCGCGGCTGGGGGATGAGCTGGTGGTTCGGTTCCCCGCGCGTCTCGTAGCAAAACGCTTGCTCTGCCTCACCGACGTCGACGTCGAACGTTTCGCTCGGCTCCGCACCACCTCCGCACGCACCGAAGCACAGCGCCAGCACCGTCGCCAGAAACAACATCACTATCTTCTTCACTGCCCACCTCCGACTCCACCACCGCCTGCACCTCCGGCACCGCCTATCGGCTCCGGCTCAACGCAGACACCATCCTTGCACGTGCCTGCATCGCCGCAGGCTGTCAGCACCACCGGGTTCGGCCGGCCAACACACGCGCCGCCACACAGCTGCACGTCAACCAGGCACGGCCCCAACGCGCCCTCGGCGCAGTGCTGGTTGTAAACGCAGCACTCCGGCGCGCCCGCGTCCCACGGGTCGCACGGCGCGGCACCGCCGACCCCTCCCTGCCCGCCGACAACGGACTCACCGCCGGTCCCGCCAGCCCCAACGCTGGCGGTCGCCGCCGGCCGCGGGGAGCCAAGCGGCTCCGCCTCGCCACACCCGAGCACAAGAACCACCGCAACCACGTACGAAACCTTCATGCGCCTTCCCTCTCTTCCGTTTCGCGGAACCGTCACCACCGGTTCGCGTAGTACTCGTCCCACATGTCCCTCCAGTAACCCTGCCACTCGCTCTTGCACTCGGCGCAAAGCGTCTCGGCGCGGTTCAGCACCTCGCACGGCACAGTCTGCCAGCGCGGGTCACCCCAGGTGGTTCGCTCAACGACGACGCCCAGCAGGGCGGCGGCGTCCCAGGCCCGGCGCTCCCGCTGCGCCCGCCGCATCTCGAAAGGGAGTAGCGCACGCGAGTAGTAGGTCGGCGGCGCGTAGCGCTCCAGCGGCACGTCGTCTCTACGGCAGTGCTCGCAGCGCGGCACCGGCAGCTGGCGCTCGGCGGGCGTGTACTCGACCGCCGTCACGACCAACCCGGGTCACCGACTTCCAGCGTCGGCGAGCAGCAGTAGAAGCCGTCGGTCTGCAGCGGGTTCTGGCTGCCGCTGCCTGCGGCCTGGTACACGTGGTCGCAACCGTTCGGGCCCTGCACCTGCAGGTCCGGGTCCGTGCAACCCGTCCGGAGGAAGCCGTGCGTGCCCAGCTCGTAGCCGAGCGCGACGCACTCGTCGGCGAGCACATACGTGTCACCACCCAGCTCCAGCACGGTGGGGCAGTGGTCGACCACGCCGTCGGGACCGGCACCGCCTTCACCCCCGCTGCCGCCGGCACCACCCTCGGCCGCGCCACTGGCACCGGCGGTGTCGGTGCCAGCCCCACCTTGGCCGCCGACATCCGCGTCACCCCCGCCGGCGCCTCCCGCCTCGTCCGAACCACCAGCACCGCCCGCGCCGGGGCGAGGGCCGACTGGCACCAGGATGACATCGGGCTCCCCGGGGAGCGCCGCCGACGAGCACCCGCACACCAGGGCCAGCAGACCCACCACAACCAGCACGACCGCCTTCGACATCGCCGTTCTCCTCTCCGCGCCCCGCCCGTCAACCACAAGGAGAAAGCTAGCAAGTCTTGCAGGTATTGCAAAGAGAATTCCATCAGCCGTCTAGGTTTGCTAATAGTTCCGGTTACTTACGCCCCTGCCTGGCCGCCACCGCGGCGCCCCGCAGACTGCCCGGGTGCTCAACACGGGGCGCCGCCAGAGCGTCCCGGTGGGTGTGCACGCGAGCGAACGTGTCGACGTGCGCGCGCACGTTGCCGCTGGCGCAGTGGCCCTCCCAGTGCGCGCCGCACGCGGCGCAGTCAGCGACCACGCGCTGGTCCTCGAACATGCCGGAGGCCGGGTCCCAGACACGCGCGGTGTAGCGCCCGCGCACGTGCGGCGCCCACGGCGGGTCCCAGGTCTCCCACGCGTCGGCCTTCACCAGCGGCCCTTCCTGTCCGCAAAGGTCGCCGAGATCGTCTCACGGAACACCTGCGCGATGTCCGAGCCGCGCGCACCGTCGTGCACAACGAACTCCATCTTCAACCCCTTCGTAGGCCTGTCGTCCGTCAGGATCCGCGCCGCCGACTCTGCACGCGCCTCCTTGAGCGCACGCAGCTCGGCCTCCACCTGCGCCAGGCGCACACGCAACTGGTCGCACTCGAGCTGCGCCTCGCCGAGCGCGTGCGTGTAGAAATCCGTCACGGCGGCGACGGCGTTGCTCGCCTTGATCCGGTCAGCCATTCCACACCTTCATCTCGCGCCAATCGGGCGGTAGTCGCAGGTCGTACTCGAGAACAGGCTCTAGCTCCTCCAGCGTCTCGCGTATCTCTTCCAGGAAGAAGTACACGCGCACGTCCTGTAACCCCATCGCCTTGAGCGCCACCTGCGCGCGCATAAGGTTCGCGTCACCGAAGTCCGGGATCGCAGCCTTCAGGCGGGCGCGGCGAAGTACGCCGTCGACGAAGAGCGGGTAGAACCGCCGCACGATGATCTGCACGCGCGCGGTCGAGCCGGGGCCGTAAGAGCCGAACGCGAACGCGCGGCACGCGTCGCTGACCAGGCTCACCAACTGGCCGTACTCGGCGGGCGCCAAGACCGGTGTCACGGCTCCTCCGGGTCGTCGACCACCACGCGCCAGCCACCGGACTGGAAACCCTGCGCATCAAACAGCTGCGCGTGCGCCTCGTCGAGCGGGATAGCCGTCAGCTGCCCCGGCTGCGCGCGGCGCAGCGCCTGGGCCACCACCTCGCCGCGCACCGCCGCAGCCTGGCGCTCCTGCTCGATGCGCTCCAGCGTCTCCGGGTCGTCGTAGCGCACCGCCGCCAGCTGGCCGTGCATGTACCCCTCGCGCCACATGCCGACGGCCAAGCGCATGGCGAGTGCCTCCCATTGCTCATGCGTCGGCTCGCGCACCAAGGCGCGGAACACTTTCAGGTCGGCGGCGAGCCGCTCATCGATGCTGGGGATGCTCACACCGCGCCTCGCACCAGCGAGCGAAACGTCAACGTGAACCAACCGTCACCCATCCTGCAGGCCGTGCGCAAGGCGCGGAGCGTGTCACCGCCCGCCTCTCGGTACAGGCGGTGCGCAGCGTCGAGATCCTCCTGGGTGAACACCCAGCGTTGAGCGTTCCAGTAACACGGGCACGGCCCTCGCACGTCGCAGTAGCGGCACGCCTCGCGCGACCTCATCGCCGCACCCGCACAGCGCGCAGCGCCAGCTGGTCCCAGGTGCCCGGCCAACGTGACCGCTCCTCAACGACGGACACCAGCTCCCGCGCCGTCATTTCGGGCCACACGGTGTAGCAGTGCGCGCACGTGCCCAGATCGCAGTCGCTGTAGAACACGTCGTGAATCGCGCCGTCGCGCGCCAGCTGACGCTCCGCGGCCTGGCGCTCCCCGCGCTTCGCCGCGCGCAGGAGCCGGTCGCGGTTCTGCCGCGTCGTCCAGGTGGGCTTCGCAAGCCATCCGTCGAGCTTGCTCATCGCGGCGCCTCACCCGGGCGCGCGGGGAGCATCACGAGGTCGGGCGGCGCCCACCAGGCCACGCACTCGCGATAGACGTAATCACCCGGCTGCGCGTTCGGCGAGTGCTGCACCAGCACGAACACGCGCCCACCGTAGATCAACACCGGCGGCGGTTGCGAGTAGGCGAGGCTCTCGGTCACGCCGACCAGCTGCCCGCCGATGTTCTCAAGTACCGCTAGCATTCGTGCCTCCAAGGCTTGGGCTCCCCTGGAAAGCCTACCAGGTTGGCCTACAGCACCACGGAACCAGGCGGCCGCCGCCGCGGCAGCTTGAGCAGGATCTCGTCGGGACGGCGCGGGTTGTCGCGCACGTACTGCGGGTACTTCGCTCGGAGGCGCGCGATGCTCTCCTGCTCGAGCGCGGGCGTCCGCACGGCGCACGCTCCACCCGGGTTCTTGCGGTGCAGAAAGGTGACCAGCACGTCGTCACACCGAGCGACGCACCCATACGCAGCCATGTGGTCCAGCGTGAACATGTAGTCCTCCTTCAGCCGGAGACCCTCGTCGAAGCGCTCCGGCGACGGGCGCACTGCCACAAGGTCGCCAACGACGAACGCGCTGGTGTGCACGGGCGCGTCCACGTTGGCGTAGAACGGGTTCGCAGTTGGTGCCACGCCAGCAAGCATGGCTCCCGTCTGTTCCAGGGCGTCGAGCATCTTGGCCACCGCCTGGGCGAACGTCGTCGGCCGCGCCACCACGCGCGCGCCATCGCGCACGGCGAACTGCACGTTGGTCATGTCGTCGCTGACCTGCACGCACACCTGCCCTGCAGCATGGGCCGCATCGAGCGCAGCGTTGCGACTCGGGCATAGCCCGCCACCGACAGCCGTAGCCGCAGCGCCATTCGCGGCATACACCGCTGCCTCCTCGACCGACGCGACGTACCACGTGGCAGGACCGGTGAGCGTCTGCAGCTTGGTGACGTTGCCGGCGCGCCCGTGCGACACCGCGGCCAGATACACGCCCAGGTCTTCACGCCACATCATCACCTCCGCTCGCACCGAAGTGCGCCTGCTCCTTCACACGGCGTGCGCGCGCCAGCTCCTCAGCGGGGCTGCCGCAGTCGAGCATCTTGGCGCGCATGTAATACACGACAGACACGCGCACGGCGTCCGGTGCGGCGTCCGCCATATCGGTGACACCGTGCCAGTCGTGCGGGTTGAAGAGCACCAGGTCCCTATCGGCCAAATCGACACCGACCGCGAACTGTGGGAAGCCCAACACCGCACCTGAGTACGCCCCACGGCGATGCACCGTGATAGCGCCGAGCCCGTCTTTGAAGTCGCCAGCGTCGCGGTGGATGGAGCCGAACACGTTGCGGTTCACCGTCAACGTGGTGAAGGGCGTCGCCCCGATGCGCCAGGCCGGATGGACCTTGGCCATCGCTGCGTTCTGCGCAGTCCAGCGGTTGGGCGCTGCCTGGCGGTAGCTGGCCGCCACACCTTCGATCAGCGGATGCAGTGCGTGCCACCGCGCGACCTCGTCGCGCACGAACGATGTTGCTCGGCAGTACGGGTGCCGCCCGCCCT
>WUUC01014253.1_pt1 | contig 10089 bp, 8 predicted proteins | sample 6278441 | NCBI WGS metagenome assembly WUUC01 (sample SAMN13675441, study PRJNA597444) | soil metagenome | isolation source: soil | place: USA: Washington | collected 2017-10 | reverse complement strand
TGAGCATCGCCTGGGCCAGGATGAACGCGCCGATGAAGGTGAAGATCGTCGACGAGCCGAACGGCTCCAGTGCGTCATCGGCCGGGACCACGTTCAGCAGCACGACAAGCGCGACCCCAATCAGGCCGCCGACCGGGATCGGCACCGCTTCGGTGATCCACAGCACGATGACGCCGAGCAGGATCCCGGCAAGCGTCTGCTGGTTTCCCGGCATGTCAATGGGTAGGGCCAGAAAGACAATCGTGACCAGCGGGGCCAGCCACAACCCGACCGTCCGCCTGCCCTTCTCGAACCTCTCCTCGGCCGGCGAGAGCCGCTGCTCGCCGAGGCTGCGATAGGTCGCGTGACCAAGCAACGCCTTGTCAACATCGGTCCGCGTGCTGCCTTGATCGTCTGCCATGACGCCTCCTCACGGGTCGACGCGACCCCGCTACTAAGGATGCGATGAATGCCTATTCGCCGCACGACAGTCGGCGCCAGCGCCACCGGCGCACGCACCGCGCTGATCGCGATTGCGGCCGACGCGCTGGGCACCGACACCGAGCGCTTCCAGATCAGAATCGCCGGCACCGCGCGGCCAGCATTAGGGTAATGATTCTTCGGGATCGTGTGTTTCGGTTCATGGAATTCCCTCTCCTCACAGTAGGCTGCTGATGATGGCCTCCAGAATGCCAACCAGTATTGCTACCAACGGTTCGAACCAGGGGTTGTGCTTGCGCTTCATGAGTTTGTTGTAGCAGGCTGGTATTGGCTCGCGCACCGTCCTGTTCTGGATGCACGCGGGGGGTGCGGCGCATCCTGGCCAGGACGTTGCCACAGAGTGTCGCTGTGTGGTGCGATTGCGGTGAGCGCCGCACCGAGAGGCCACCCCATGCACTTCAACGATGAGGTCAATTGGCCCGAGATCTTCGCCGGGCACATCAGGAGGCCGAGCCTGGCCGACCCGACGAACCGGGGGGCCTACCGCACCACGATGCTCTTTGTTGAGGCCGGGCTTCGCGAGCTGGATGATCAGCTCGCCGGGCACAGCACGCATGGCAGGGAGGATCTTGGCTGGGCGAGGATCACCCGGGAAATCATTGTGGATCGCGCCAAGCGAGTAGCCGCCAGTGAGTTGGACGAGCGCGACCGGCAGGGCCTTCACGTCGGGGAGGGGGCGTTCAAGTACCGCTGGCCCGGGCTTGGTGGAATGTCCGACTTTGTCATGTGCCTCGTTCGGTACGCGTGTACTGCTCCCCGTTGGGTCTTGGCGCTCGACTACGGTCCGAGAACGGCGATGACGAAATTGCCCTCGGTACTGAGCGGGGAACTGGAGCTTGCCGAACTGATCACTCGGATAGCGACCCATGATCTGCGGTTGCGGGTTCGGTTGGCGAAATACTGGCTGTTGCAGCTCGCGCTCACCATGGACGTCAAATGGAAATCGATCGCGAACAAGGCGTGCCGCGAGCTGCTCGATTTCTACACCGACCGCTGGGTACCGGTTTACGACGAGGCCCTGCGCCGGTTCGACGTGTCGTTCCGCCCCGATATGTCCTCCAAGAAGCTGAGCCTCATGGTCTCCGCGCAGATCTCCGGGTTCGCGGTGCTCATTGCCAGTACCGGCGACGACTCCTGCCTGCACGGCGAGGACAGCATGGAGCTGTTCGCCGAATCCCTGCAGCTGCTCATCTACGCCATGGTTGACCCGGGTGACGGGCGCCCTATTTCAGAAGCCTTGTGCGACATCACCTCGGAGCGGTTGCGCGGGTGACCTGCTCCAGCGACGGGGACGTGATGGTCACCGCCGGCGCCCCGTACTACCCGCCCTGGCCGACATCGACGTCGTGCACGCACGCCGCAATGTCGACGCCACCTCTGGTTGCCAGTGCAGGTCGCCTGCGAGGAGTGTCATGCCCGTTCTCTCTCTGCCCTTCTCGACTCGCGTGGACGAGGCGCTGTCGATCGCGATGAACGATGCGGTCAATGCCTGGATCGGTGACATCGGCCTGTTCCCCGCGCGCCGTGACATCAGTGTCCGGTCCGGCTTCGGCACGTTCGGTGTGCTGTGTCATCCGGACGCCGCTGACTCCGAGCGGTTGCTGCTGGCCTGTCAGTGGATCGCGTTACTGCTCGCCATCGACGACCACTATTGCGATGACGAGTCCGAAGGCGCGGACGCGCACAGGACGCCCCAGCGGCTGGACCGGTTGCAGGCCGCGATGGAGGAACCGGCCACCGGCCTCGAATATGCTCCCGCCGATGTGTGCTGGTCGGCGATGCGGTGGTTCTTCGGTCGGCTGGCCAGCTTCGCCACCCCAGTTCAGGTCGCCAGGGTTCGGCGGGAGACCACGTCGCTGTGCCTGGGCCAGGCCAGTGAGGCATCCTGGCGGGCGACCGGTTATGTGCCCACGCTGGCCGAGTACCTGTCGAACCGTCAGACCAATGGCGACCTGGCCGCCCTGGCGATGATCGACATCGTGGGCGGCTACGAGGTCTCCCCTGCCGAGTTGGACGACCCGGCTGTGCGCCGGCTGACCCTGTTGGCGTCCAACGAGGTCATGTACGTCAACGACATTCACTCGTGGGTGAAGGAAGCCACCACGGCCGCGGGCGACTTCAACCTGATCACCGTGCTGACCGCGGCCGGCCTGTCCCCACCGGCCGCGCTGGAAGAGGCGGTCCGCATCCACGACAACGTGGTCGATCGCTACCTCGATGCGGAACCTGGCGTCCTGCGCAGCGCGTCGACCACCCTGAGCCACTACGTCGGCGGCCTGCGCCACTGGATGGCGGGCAACGCGATCTGGAGCGCGGGAACAGCTCGCTACAACTCCGCCCCGGAACTCAGGCCGGAGTTGTCGTTGCCACCGCGGTGATCCGGGGGTGGACGGGCACGCAGGTATGGCCGTTGAACAAGAAGGTGCGGTGTCACCGTAGGCGGCGGGTGCGCGTTCGGATGCCTGTGGATGCCGAAATGGTGTCGCCTCATGTGTCCTGGCGGTATCCGCCTAACCGCAGCCTGCGGCGTCCGCGTGTTGGCCCGTGGCGACGTCGGGGCATCGTGACGGTCACATTGCGCGGCATTATCGGGCACACAATTGTGCCCTTCCGACTGACCTTCCGCTCCGGCGTGGCGCGGCCCGGTCTTGCGTAACTTCCAGGCCATGACCGATGACAGACTGTCGTGGATTCATGACGACCAGACTCTGACCGCACGACTCAACGAGGTGTGGCCCGGCTGGGATGATCCCAATAATGGCTTGGCGTCCCAACTGGACAGTACACCGGGCTGGGACGGCTGGGACACCTGGAGCGCGGACGACAAGGTGACCTATCTCGGGCAGCTGCTGGACGAGTGGTATCCGGCGGAGGTCGCCGAGGAGCAGGTCGACCGCCTGGCCTGGGTCGGTGACGATCCGGCACTGGTTCAGCGCCTGGGCCAGGTGTGGCCCGGCTGGGCCGAAGCCGACGGGTTGGTGGCGACCCTCGACCAGACCGCGGAGTGGAACGGTTGGGACGCCTGGGAACCACAGGCCAAGCGCGACTACCTGGCGGTGACGCTGGACGCTTGGTACCCGCCGGCCAGCGAGGATGCGGAGCCAACCGCCGCAGAGCCAGCTGCTGTCGAACCGGCCGCCGCGCCGCCCGCCCCAACCGGGTTGGAGGCGAACTTGACCGCGGTTGTCGCGCGCGTCCTCGACTCCGTCCCCGGCGCGTCCGAGCTCTCCGAGGCAGAGCTCAACCAGATCCTGACCGACGTTCTTGCCAAGCAGACAGCCGCCCTCTCCAGCTAGCGACCAGGAGATCGATCATGGACATAACGGAGAAGACCGTTAAAGAAGATGTGGCTGGAAAGTTGGCGTCGAGCGTGCAGGCTTTCGTGACCTCGCAACCACAGGTGCCAGACCTGACCACGGTGGACGTGGCCGCGATCGTCTCGGTCGTCGTCTCGGGTGGGGCGCAGACCGAGAAGAAGGTACCGGCTTTCTTCCCGGCCGATGACGAGACGGCCAAGGGAATACTCGCGGAAATCGGCGGCTCCGCAGAGATCATCGTGGTGCCCGATTCGATCGGCATGTCAGGAGAGAACAAGGCGATTACCCTGAAGTCCGATGACCGAGACACCTACGCCGGCTTGATCACCACGGCCGCGCAGAAATTTGCGAATGTTGATCTCAATGCGCTGCTGGAGCGGGTGAAAGCAAAGACGATTCTGGTCCAGCAGCGGTTGATGTCAGGTGGCGACCTCGAAATGTGTGGCACCATCTGGCATGAGTACGGGCATGTTCTGCACGAGCCCAAGGAGACCGGGAACGTCTTCAACCACGAGCTCACCATGATCGCGAAGCACCGAAAAGGCGATCTCGCAACGTGGATAGCGAACTTCCGTCCGCTGCGCTATCTGGCCCGCTACGTCTCCGAACCGGGCATCGACGAGATGATCAACACGCTCAAGACGATACTTGTGCCGGATGAGTTCGAGAAATTCGCCAAACTGCGCTTTGATGTAGTCAACAAGACGAAGGTCGATGAGAAGGAACCCGTCGTCACCACGGTGACCATCGAGGTTCAACAACTGGTTGAGGGAACGACCGAGGACATCTGGCGGAAGGCTGGGCTGGTTGGGGAGATCGTGATCGATGGAGAAATGACAACGGGTAAAACGGTGTCCTTCGGTGGGTGCACGTGGAAGGTGGAGTCGCACTACCCCGACGAGGCCGACGAACCCGACCCGGCATTTGACACCTTTAGGTTGCGGCGCCTGACATAGGAGCACACCCACTACGCAGGGGCACCTCCCTCCGAACGGCCGATGTGGTTCAGACCACATGAGGTCTGGACCCGCCCGGTGCGGCGCAGGGCCCTCTCGGCTGACTCGAGGCACTCCGTGCCCGGGCGACGCCGAGTTCCGGGCGTTCGCCATCGACCTGCTCCGCATCGAGGGCGGCCGGATCGTCGAGCTCGCCGCGTTCCACGCGGACCTATTCGGCGCGTTCGGGTTGCCGCCGGTCCTGCCGTAGCAGCATCACGGCCAGCCCGGCGAGCACGGTCACGGCCACGGCGGCGATGGCGGCGCTGACGTTGAGCCCGGCCGTGACGGCCTCCCGGACGCCGTCGTCCAGGCGGGCGCGGGCGACGGCGACGGCGACGCTGCCGAAGACGGCGACGCCGAGGGCGACCCCGAGCTCGCTGCTGGTCTCGGACAGCGACGAGGCCGCGCCGGCCTCCTCCGGCGGGGCCGAGCCGACGACCAGGTCGGTGCCCAGCACCCAGGACGGCGCGATGCCGAAGAACATGATCACCGAGCCGGTCACCGCCACGGCCAGCCCGCCGGTCGCGGTGACCTGGGTGAAGACCAGGAAGCCGAGCACCGCGATGACCAGCCCGGCGGCGACCACGTAGCCCGGCCGCACCCGGCGCGCGACCACCGGCGACAGCAACGAGCTGACGATCATCCCGACCGCGTACGGCACCAGCCAGAGGCCGGCCCGCAGCGGCGGCAGCTCCTCGACGATCTGCAGGTACTGGCTGAACAGGAAGCCGACCCCGCCCGACGCGGCCCCGGCCAGCAGCAGGATCGCCAGCGCCGCCCCGAACGACCGGTGACCGAACAGGCGCAGGTCGAGCAGCGGGTGCTCGAGCCGCCGCTGCCGCCGCACGAAGATCACGCCGCAGCCCAGCCCCGCCACGATCGCCAGCACCGGCACGGTGTCCAGGCCCACCTTGGCGATCTCCTTGAACCCGTAGACCACCGGCAGGATCGCGGCCAGCGACAGCGCCACACTGGTCAGGTCCAGCCGGCCGGCACGCTCGGGCCGGTACTCCGGCAGCAACACCGGCGCGGCCACCAGCAGGATCACCATCACCGGCACACCCATCAGGAACACCGAGCCCCACCAGAACAGCTCCAGCAGGACCCCGCCGACCACCGGCCCGATCGCGATGCCGGCCAGCAGGCAGGTCGCCCAGATGCCGATCGCCATGCCGCGCTGCCTCGGGTCGCGGAACATGTTGCTGATCAAGGCGAGTGTCGACGGCATCTGCGTCGCGCCGGCGATCCCCAGCAGCACCCGGGCGGTGATCAGCATTTCCGGGCTGGTGGAGTACGCGGCGAGCACGGAGACCGCACCGAACGCGGCCGCCCCGATCATCAGCAGCCGGCGGCGCCCGATCCGGTCACCCAGGGTGCCCATCGTGACGAGGAAGCCCGCCACCATGAACCCGTAACTGTCCATGATCCACAGCAGCTGGGTGCCGCTGGCGCCGAGGTCCGCACCCAGGTGCGGCAGCGCCAGGAACAGCACGCTGAAATCCAGTGCCAGCAACAGGGTCGGCAAGGCGAGCACGGCCAGCCCCAGCCACTCCCGGCCGCCCGCGGTCGTCGTGGTCCCCATGATCGTTCCCCTCACTCGAAGCGCCAGGCAGTCTGAGCCACCGACTCGTCGGTACCGAAGCCGAACACCGTCCACCCGGTCACCCGGTAGACCTCGTAGGGCCCCGGCAGACCGTGGCCAGCCAGTAGGTGTCGGCGTCGCGCAGGCTCTCTGTGGCCCGCTCCCAGCGAATGTCAGTCATGCCACGACCGTGCCGACCTGCGCTTCCGGCCTGCTGACGGTTCGCTTACGGCTACCGTGACGGCGTGCGATTCGGCGTGCTCGGCCCGCTTGCCGGGTGGACGGCGAGCGGCGAGCCGGTCACCGTGCCCGGCCTCAAGGTCCGCGCGCTGCTGGCCGACCTCCTGGTCCACCACGGCCAGCCCGTCTCGGCCGACCGGTTGATCGAGGACCTCTGGGGCGACACCCCACCCGGCAACCCCCTCGGCACCCTCCAGGCCAAGGTCTCCCAGCTGCGCCGCGCCCTGGACTCGGCCGAGCCGGGCGCCCGGGACCTGGTGATCTCCCGCTCCCCCGGCTACCTCCTCCAGGCCGCGCCCGACGCCGTCGACGCTGAGGAGTTCGCCGCGCTGACCGCCCGCGCCCGCGCCACCGACGATCTCCGCACCCGGGCCGCGCGCCTGTCCGATGCCCTCACCCTCTGGCGTGGCGCGCCATTCGCCGACTTCGGTGACGTCACATTCACCCAACCGGCGATTACCCGCCTGACCGAGGACCGGCTCGTCGCTCAGGAGGACCTCGCCGAGGCCCGCCTCGCCCTCGGCGAGCACCGCCAGCTCACCGGCCTGCTCGCCGACCTCGTCGCGCAACACCCCCTGCGCGAACGCCTGCGCGCCGCCCACCTGCTGGCCCTCTACCGCGCCGGCCGCCAGACCGAGGCCCTCGCCAGCTACACCGAACTGCGGGACCACCTCGCCGAGGAGCTCGGCCTGGACCCCGACCCCGGGCTGGCCGACCTGCACGCGGCGATCCTGCGCCAGGATCCGTCGCTCGACGCACCCTCGGTCCCACCGCCCACCCCCCGGTCGACCCCGGCCAGGACACCGGGCCGGGCTCCGGACCGCACGCCCGCACCTCCCCGCACCAACCTGCCGGCGGCGGTCAGCGAGCTCATCGGCCGGGACGGCGCGGTGGCTGAGGTGCTGTCGCTGCTCGAGCACGGCCGGCTGGTCACCCTCACCGGATCGGGTGGCGTCGGCAAAACCCGGTTGGGGATCGAGGCAGCCACCCGACTGGTCGACAGCTACCGCGACGGGGCGTGGCTGATCGAGCTGGCCGCGTACGACCGCCCGGACGCCCAGGAGCTGGCCGACGCGATCATGCCGGTGCTCGGCCTGCGGCAGGCGGGCTCGCTGTCGGATGCCCTGCGCACCAAGCAGTTGCTCCTGGTGCTGGACGGCTGCGAGCACATCGTGGAGCCGGTCGCCGAGCTGGCCGGGTCGTTGCTGCGGGCGGCGCCCGGCCTGACGATCCTGGCCACCAGCCAGGAGCCGATCGGCCTGGCCGGCGAGGCGGTCTGGGTCGTACCACCGCTCGCGGCAGACGATGCGCAGCGGTTGTTCCGAGCCAGAGCAATGCTCTCCGAGCAGACCGATGCCCTCGAGGTGGAGCAGGTGTGCCGGAAGCTGGACGGCATCCCGCTCGCGCTGGAGCTGGCCGCGACCCGGGTGCGCGCCCTCGGCGTGCCCGGCCTTCTGTCCCGTTTGGACGATCGGTTCCAGTTGCTCACCAGGGGCCACCGCGACGCCCCGACCCGCCAGCGGACGCTGCGCGCGACGATCGACTGGAGCTGGCAGCTGCTGTCCGAGCCCGAGCGGGCCGTGCTGCGCCGGCTGGCTGTGCACCTCGACGGCTGCACCCTGGCGGCCGCCGAGGCCGTCTGCGGCGGGGACGACGTGTTGGATCTGCTGTCCCGCTTGGTGGATCGCTCACTCGTCGCGCTGACCGCCGGCCAGCGCTACCGGCTCCTGGAGTCCGTCACCGGCTACTGCCTGGAGCGCCTGGCCGAGGCGGGCGAGCTCGATGAGATCCGCCGCCGGCATAACCGCTACTACGCCGACCTGGCCGAGCAGGCCGAGGCGCGGCTGCGCGATCACGACCAGCGCCAGTGGCTGGAGCGGCTCGACGCCGACGGCGCCAACCTGCGCGCCGCGCTCGACGGTGCGGTCGAGCGCGGCGCGGCGGACGACGCGCTCCGGCTGGTCAACTCCCTGACCTGGTACTGGTTCCTGCGCGGCCGGTTCGGCGAGGCCCGCCGGTGGATCACCGCGGCGCTTGCCCTCGACGGCGGCGAGCCCACCGCTCGAGCCACCGCGGCCACCTGGCTGGACGGGGTCGAGCTGCTCGCCGGCGACACCGGCCGCACCGTCGCGCCGCCCGACCCCGGCGTGCCCGCCCGGGCCGTCTGGTTCCTCGGCTTCGCGCTGTCCGACCTCGGCGACGTCGCGGTCAGCGAGCAACTGGTCGGCCGGGCGTTGGCCGCCTTCGAGACGACCGGCGACCGCTGGGGCCAGGCCGCCGCCCTGGCCATCCGGGCCAAGCTCGCCATGATTCGCTACAACCTGGCCGAGTCGCGGCGCGCCGGCGAGCGCAGCCTCGCCCTGTTCCACGAGCTGGGCGACTGCTGGGGCCAGTTGCAGGCCACCGAGTGGCTCGGCGCCCTGGCCGAGGCCACCGGCGACTACGAGAACGGCCTGGCCCTGCACCGGGATGGGCTGTCGATGGCCGAGGAGCTCGGGCTGTGGCCGCAGGTGGCCGACCGGCTGTCCTGGCTGGGCCGGATCTCCTCCGCTCTCGGCGACGACGCCGCGGCCCGGGACCTGCTTGAGCGCGGCCGGCAGCTGGCCGCCGAACGCAGCTACAAGCCGGGCGAGATCTTCGCCGAGCTCGGCCTCGGCATCGCCGCCCGCCGGGAAGGCAAGCTCGACCTGGCCGAGACGTACCTGCGCACCGTGCTCGACTGGTTCCACCAGACCGGCGGGAATCCCGATCAGGCCCTCATCGAGCTGGGCCTGATCGCCGAGCAGCGCGGCGATGCGGCCGCGGCCATGGACTTTCACCGCGAGGCACTCGAGGTCGCCCGGGCCGTCGGCGACGAGCGGTTGGTCTCCCTCGCTCGCGAAGGCCTCGACCGCGTGACCCAGGAAGGAACACGGTGAATGCCAAGGCGGCTGACCGGCTGGTGTGGGCGGTCGACACTGGACATCCGCCCACCCGATCGGGTGCTGGGGATCGGCTGCGGCCACGGCGTCGCGGTTATCCTGGTGTGCCAGCCACGCTGCCGAACACCAACAGTCCCCGCCAGCGGGCATCAGCAGATACACCACCCAGGACGGGAAAGTTCGGATACGGGCCGGCATTGTCTTGGTCGAGGCCAAGACCTCCGCGAGAAATGCGTTTACAACGGAGTTCCCGCTGATCATCGATCTTGGTCGACGTTGTTCTAGCAGGAAGTCCGTTGCCGTCTGTAACGTCGCGGATTGCACTAATAGCCTGTTGAACCGCCCTTCCGCTCATTGAGTGCCGACGGCGCCGTTCTTAGTCATGGGGCTGATAAGCTGCCCCCTCACCAGCCTTGGCTGAGCGACCTTCGAGGTGACCGTCCACTATGCGCTTTGAGCAATCCATCGACATCGACGCCCGGCAGCAGCGCGTGTGGGACGTGCTCAGCGACCTCGAATCGTGGCCGCAGCGTATCGAGACGGTCGACGTC
>WUUC01013945.1_pt1 | contig 10089 bp, 5 predicted proteins | sample 6278441 | NCBI WGS metagenome assembly WUUC01 (sample SAMN13675441, study PRJNA597444) | soil metagenome | isolation source: soil | place: USA: Washington | collected 2017-10 | reverse complement strand
CTGCTCTCGTTTGTAATTTTTCCGGACTTTCAGCTGCTGGATGCAGCGGGTCCGATCGCGGCGTTCTAGATCGCGGGCTGCGTCGTGCCGGGCTCTTACGCGCTGCGCCTGACGGCGGCGCGAGCGGGGTGGGGTGCGCTGCTCGGCAGGCCTCGCGCGCTGAGCGCCGACAAAATCGCCTGGGCGCGTGCCCACGGCTCGTGGGCGAGCTCTTACTCCGGCGCGCGCGGAAAGGACGCGACCTGCAGATAGCGGCCGCCGAGGGCCGTGGCCAGGGCGCGCGCGCGACCCAGGCGCAGCGGGCCCGCCTCGCAGTCGAGCACGAACACCTCGAGCTCGGCGCAGCGGCGACCGAGCGCTTCCAGCTGTTCGCGGGTGCGGCCATCGGTGAGCAGCAGCAGCCGTTTGGCGACGTGGGGAGAGCGCGAGCTCGCCCGCTGGCACAGCGCGAGCGCCTCCTCCAGGGCGCCTGCGAGCGGCGTGCCGCCTCCGCCAGCCAACGCGCCGATGCGCTGGTCGAAGCTGCCCGCGCGGGCGTCCGCGAGCGCCTCGGTACGCACGCGCTGGCCGCTGAACGAGATCAGCGCCAGGCGGCTGCGTGCGCCCGCTGCGGCCTCGACCAGCGCCTGCGCCGCGCCCTTGGCCAACGCCAGGGCGCCGCTCTGCAGCATGGACGACGAACAGTCGATGGCGACGATCCACAGGCTCTCGCGCCGCACGCTCCGCGCGCGCCGCCGCAGATCGGCGTGTGTCGGCCTCGGGCAGCGCGCGAGCGTGGCAAACCAATCGATCGGACCCAGGGCTGGAGCCAGAAGGCCGCCACGCTTGCGGCTGCGCGCGGCCACCGCGGGCAGCGCGCAGGTCCTCGGCTTTGGGGCAAGGCTTCGAAGCGCTGCCGGCAGCTCGGGCGGGGCGCTGGCTCGCACCGGGACGGGCGCTAACGCGCCGCGGTCCCCGGAGCTGCGATCCGCCGAGCCAGCTGCAGCACTCGGCGCGGGGTCCGCCTCGGGAACGCTGCTCGGTGCCTGAGCGCTGCTACGCGGGGGTGTGCCGGCGGCGGGCGCTGCTCCGCTCCGGCTAGCGCCCGGCGAGCTCTGGTTGCCCGTGCCCGAGCCGGGTGCGCCCGAACGGGGCGGCTCGGGGGGCGGCCGGCGCCGGTGCGCCAGCGCGAGCTCGGCGACCGCCTCCACGTCCGCCACCGTTATTTCCTGGCGCTCATGCCAGGCGGCGTGGGCGCGCGCTGCGCGCAACATGGCCAGGTCGGCGCGCACGCCCTCCACCCCCGCCGCGTGACAGAGCTCGGCGACCCGCGCCAGGCCCGGTCCCCTGAAGCTCAGGGACAGGGCGCGCTGGCGCGCCCGGGCACAGCGCTCCACGAGCGAGCGCTGCTCGACCTCGAAGCTGGCGAGGAAGCGCTGCGGGTCGCTCTCGAAATCGAGCCGGCTCAACACGATCTGGGCGCGCTCGGGCGGCGCGATCTCGCCGTCGGCGCTCACGGACAGGCCGAAGCGGTCCACGAACTGCGCGCGCAGCTCGCCCTCTTCCGGATTCATCGTGCCGACCAGGACGAAGCGCGCCGCGTGCACGTGCGAGACGCCGTCGCGCTCCACGACGTTGCTGCCCGTGGCCGCCGCATCCAGCAGCAGATCGACCAGCGCATCCGAGAGCAGGTTGACCTCGTCCACGTACAACACACCCTCGTGCGCTCGCGCCAACAATCCCGGTGAGAACTGGACCTCGCCCGCCTGCAACACCCGGCTCAGATCGAGCGTGCCGGTGACGCGCTCCTCGGTGGCGCCCAGCGGCAGCTCGACGAAGCTCCCGGGCAAGAGCTCGGCGAAGGCGCGGGCCAGGGTGGTCTTGGCCACGCCGCGCGGACCGCGTACCAGCACGCCGCCGATCGCCGGATCGATGGCACACAACAGGAGCGCCTGCTTGAGCCGCTCCTGGCCGATCACGGCGCTCCACGGGAACGCCGCTCTCATGCCGCCCCTTCTTCGACGTCGAGCAACACGCTCTCCAGCGCTTCCCGGTACGCGCCGGGCTCTCTCCACAGGCCGCGTTGCATGGCCTCCAGCAGCCGCTCCGTCATCTCGCGCAAGGCGCTCGGGTTGTGATCGGCGAGGAACTGGCGATTGTCGGCGTCGAGCAGGTAAGCGTCGCTCAGAAGCGCGTATTGATAGTCCTCGACCACGCCGGTGGCCGCGCTGTAACCAAACAGAAAATCCACGGTTGCTGCCATCTCTGACGCGCCCTTGTAGCCGTGGCGGCGCGCGCCCGCGATCCATTTGGGGTTGACCACGCGACTGCGCACCACCCGACCAATTTCCTCCTTGAGCGAACGCACGCGCGGGGCCTCGGGGTTCTGATTGTCGCCGTGATACAGCGCGGCAGGCTCGCCCCGCAGCAGATCCACGGCGGCGCTCAGCCCGCCCTGAAACTCGTAATAGTCCGCCGAGTCGAGCACGTCGTGCTCCCGGTTGTCCTGGTTGTGGAGGACCGCGTCCACGCTCGACAGGCGCGCCGCCAGGCTGTCGCGCGCCGGCTCCCCCATCTGCTCTGCGCCATACGCATAGCCGCTCCAGTCCAGATAGGCGTTGGCCAGATCCCCCCGATCCCGCCAGGTCCCCTGGTCAAGCAGGCTCTGTAATCCGGCTCCGTAGGCGCCTGGCTTGGAGCCGAAGACGCGGAAGCGCGCGCGCCGCGCCGCCTCCGCCGCCGGCACTCCGCGCTCACACAGCGCCAGCTCGTCTGCCCGCACCCGCGCGCGCAGCGGGTTCTGCTCGTCGGACTCGTCGAGCGCCACCACGGCCCGCACCGCGCTATCGAACAGGCGGATCAGGTCGGGAAAGGCGTCCCGGAAGAACCCGGACACGCGCAGCAGCACGTCCACGCGTGGCCGACGCAGCGCCGACGTGGGCAGGATCTCGGTGTCGATGACCCGTCCGCTGCCCTCGGCCCAGACCGGGCGGGCGCCGATCAAATACAACGCCTGCGCGATGTCGTCACCGCCGGTGCGCATGCTGGCCGTGCCCCAGACGGACAGGGCGATGCAGCGCGGGTACTCGCCGTGGTCCTGCACGTAGCGCCGGACCAGCCGCTCGGCGGCGCGCTTCGCCAGGCGCGTCGCCGCTGGCGTCGGCAGCGCCCGCACGTCGACCGAGTAGAAATTGCGCCCGGTGGGCAACACGTCCAGTCGCCCACGGCTGGGAGCGCCGCTCGGTCCGGGCGGCACGAAGCGACCGTCCAGCCCGAGCAGCAGCCCGGCGAGCTCGTGCTCCCCACAGCAGTCGAGCGCCGGCGCGACCTCGCCCAGGATGCGCTCGACCACGTCGGCGCAGCCCGGCGGAGGTGACACCTCGCCCGCCACGATCGCCTGAGCCAGCAACTCCAGCCGCTCGCGCGTGTCGCCCGCGCTGCGCCACGGATCACTCACGAGCGCCTGGAGCAGCTCGGGGCGCGGGCCGTGCCAGGGCGCCGCAAAATCGACGTCCAGCGGATTGAACGCACCCTCGGCCGCGCTCGCGCCGAGCAAGCTGCGGGCCAGCGCCACGATCAGGCTCTGATCGCGCCCCTCGCCCCGCCCGGCGGGCAAGCGCGCCAACGCGACCAGCGTGTCGATGCGCTGCCGCCCCTCGGGGGAGTGCCCGAACACGTGTAGGCCGTCGCGGATCTGTGATTCCTTCAGCTCGCAGAGATAGGCATCCACCGAGATCAGCAGGCGCTCTTGATCGCCGGGCGAGGCCGCGCCTTCCTCGAAGCCGAGCTCCCGGCACAGATGGGTGGTGCGCGCCAGCTCCACGATCTCGCGCCGCAGCAGCTCCGCGCGTGGCGCGTCGAGCATGACCGCCTGATAATACTCGTCGACGAGCTTCTCCAGATCGCGCAGCGGGCCATAGCTCTCCGCGCGCGTGAGCGGCGGCACCAGGTGGTCGATGATCACCGCCTGCGCGCGCCGCTTGGCCTGAGTGCCCTCGCCCGGATCGTTGACGATGAAGGGGTAGAGGTGCGGCCAGGCGCCGAACACCGCGTCGGGCCAGCAATCGGGCCCGAGCGCCACGCTCTTTCCGGGCAGCCACTCCAGGTTGCCGTGTTTGCCGACATGGACGATGGCGTGGGCGCGATAAACTTGCCGCAGCCAGGCGTAGAACGCGAGATAGCCGTGCGGCGGAACCAGATCGGGGTCGTGATAGGTCGTGGTGACGTCGACCTCGTAGCCGCGCGCCGGTTGGATGCCGACGAACGTGTTGCCGAGCTGCATGCCGGAGATCACGAGCCGCCCCTGGCGAAAGCGCGGGTCGTGCTCCACGGGCCCCCAGCGCCGCTCGATGGCTCCCCCGATCGCGGGCGGCAGGCTCCGGAGGAACGCGACGTAGTCCTGAACGGACAGGCTCTGCAGCGCTGGACGTGCAGGCATGGATGAGAGCTCGTTGGTGACCTGGGAGGTCAGGCGCGCCATCAGCTCCGGGCCATCATTTGGCAGGTCGGTGGTGACGTAGCCGGCCTGCTCGAGCGCACGCAGGATCGCGACGGTCGATGCCGGTGTGTCCAGCCCGACGCCATTGCCGAGCCGTCCGTCGCGCGCGGGGTAGTTGGCGAGCACCAGGGCGATGCGCCGCTCGCCCGGCGGCGTACGGGCCAGCTCCACCCAGCGCGCGGCGAGCTCGGCGACGAACGCCGCGCGATCGGGCACGATCTGATACTCGGTGACGAGCGCCTCGGCGCGTCGCGAGCGCCGGGCCAGGCCCTTGAAGCTCACGGCGCGCGTGATGATGCGACCATCGATCTCGGGCAGCACCACGCTCATCGCCAGATCGCGCGAGGACAGCCCGGTCTGCCCGCTCTGCCAGTCCTCGGCGTTGCCGCCACTCACGATCACCTGCAGCACGGGGCGTCCGAGCCCGAGCGCGCCTTCGCTGGAGCCGCCGGCGTCCAGGCTCGCGATGGCAAAACCGGTGGTGTTGAGCACGATGGCGGCTCCGGAGTGGGCGAGCAGCTCCTCCACCGCGCGCCGGCATTCGCTCTCCTTGAGCGAGCTGAGCGAAATGGGCAGCGGGCTCAGCCCCGCTTTCTTCATTTCGGCGATCAGCGCGTCGAAGGCGGCCAGGTTCCCGGCCTGGAGATGCGCGCGATAAAAGAGTAGGGCCGCCACGGGCGCTCCGACACGCCACTCGGCTTGCCAGTGCTGGAGGGCGCTCGTGCCATGCTCGGGGTGGTAGACGCTGACGCGCGGGAGCTCACGGGCTGCACCGGGGTCGGCTCCCTGCGCAAAGAAGCGCAGCGCAATGAACTGGAAGAGCGCCGTGGCGTTCTCCGGGCCGCCCTCGCGCAGGTAGCGCCAGATCCGCTGGGCGTCGCCCGGGCTCACGCTGCTCAACTGTTCGAGCTCGGGATCGGGGCTGTCGTCACCGGGTACCAGCACCAGCTCGAGCCCTCCGTCACGCGCGCGATCGACGAGCCGCTCGACCCCGTACTTCCAGTAGCCGGTGCCGCCGATCAGCGCGACCACGACCAGCCGCGCGTGGCGCAGCACGGAGTCGAAATAGAGATCGACCGAGGCGTTGGAACGCAGCGCCAGCAAGCTCGCCAGCCTGAGCGACGGATAGTCCTCGGGCAGCGCGTCGCAGGCGCGCGCCAGGACCAGCAGATCGGTGTCCGCCGCCGAGAGGAGCACCACGTCGGCCGGCGTCTGCCCCAGGTCGACGACACCGTCGCCAGCGGCATAGCCGCCCGGGCGCGTGGCGAGAACGTGCACGGGTACCTGGTACCTAGTGCCTAATGTGTCCCGGCGGCGGCCGTGACGAGCGTGCGCGTCACCTCGTCGCGGTCCAGGTGCGAGCCGATGAACACGAGCTCGGTCGCGCGCTTCTCGTCCTTGGCCCAGTGCCGGTCGAAGTAGCTGTCCAGACGCGGTCCCACGCCCTGCACCACGAGCCGCATCGGTTTGCCCTCGACGGCTGCGAAGCCCTTGGCCCGGTAGACCTCATGCTCCCGCACCACCGCCTGCAGGCCGCGGAGCAACGCCGCCTGTTCGAACGCGGGCGGTCGCACCACGATGGTGTCGAACAGCTCGTGGCTGTGCTCTTTGCCTTCTTCGTGATCGTCGTCGTGGTGGGTGTGCACCTCGTCGATGCGATCCTCGGTCGCGCTGTTCAGGCCCAGCACGACATCGAACGGCAGCTCTCCGTTCCGCGCGGCGATGATTTTCACGCCCGGGCGGGTGAGCTTCGAGATCTGCTCGCGCAGCCGCTCCAGATCCCCCGGACCGAGTTGATCGAGCTTGCTCACGATCACGAGGTCCGCCGAGCCCAGCTGGTCCTCGAACAGCTCGCGCAAGGGCCGGTCATGGTCGAGCTCGGGGTCGTCCTTCCGTTGGGCATCCACTGCCGCGGGATCGGACGCGAACTGGCCGGCCAGCACCGCCGGACCGTCCACCATGGCCACCACGGCGTCGACCGTGCAGTTGGCGCGGATCTCCGGCCACTGGAAGGCCTGCACGAGCGGCTTGGGCAACGCCAGCCCGCTCGTCTCGATCAGGATGTGGTCGATGCGATCGCGACGCTCCACCAGTGTCTCGAGCACCGGCACGAACTCCTCCTGCACCGTGCAACACAGGCAGCCGTTGGCCAGCTCGTACAGGGGCATGGCGGCGGTCGGGTCTTCGTCACAACCGACCCCGCACTGGCGCAAGAGCTCACCATCCACCCCCACCTCGCCAAACTCGTTGACGATCACCGCCAGGCGCCGCCCGTTCGCGTTCTGGAGCAGGTGCCGGAGCAGGGTGGTCTTCCCGCTACCGAGGAAGCCCGTCACAATCGTGGTCGGAAGTTTGTTCATCAGCTGTGCTCCTGTGTGCGTGCGGCCAGAAGCATCAAAACTCGATCCCCGCCTGGGCGCGAATGCCGGCGCGATAGTGATGCTTGACCATTTTCATCTCGGTCACCAAGTCGGCGACCTCGATCAGCTCCTTGCTCGCGCCGCGCCCGGTCAGGACCACGTGTTGATCCGGGCGCTTGTTCTGCAACGCCTCGAGCACCAACGCTTCGTCGATCTGGCGCAACCGCAAGGACACGATCAGCTCGTCCAGGACCAGCATGCCGACGTCGGGCCGTGCCATGAGCTCGCAAGACAGCTCCCAGGCGCGCGCCGCCGCCTTGCGGTCGAGCTCCGCGTCCTGCGTGATCCAGTGAAAGCCCTCGCCCATGCGGTGCCACTCGACCTGCTCACCAAAGCGCGCGAACGCATCCGTCTCCGCCGTGGCGATAGCGCCCTTCACGTACTGCACCACGCCCAACTTCATGCCGTGCTGCACGGCGCGCAGCGCCATGCCGAAGGCGGCGGTGGTCTTGCCTTTCCCCGTGCCAGTGAAGACCGCGATCAGGCCCTTTTCGCCGGTGGCCGCCGCTTTGCGCTCTTCATAGCTCTCGCGAATTTTCTCGACCTGGCGCTGATAGGCTTCTGGATCTTGGGTCATATTCGTTCCTGCCGGGAGCGGCCGCGGACTATCTCACCTCTGGCTGCCCCCGGCAAGCCACAGAGCCCGCGGCAGCTCCCGCCGAGCCGAGCTCAACTCGCGGGTCTCTTTCGAAGCAGGTACGTGTCCATGATCCAACCGTGCTCGGCACGCGCGGCGCTGCGCGCGCGCACGATCTCGCCCTTGCACTGCGCAAGCGGGCCGGAGATCAGGATCTCGTGTTCGGTGCCGAGGTACGCTCCCCAGAAGATGTCGAGATCGGCGTCGGGTATCGTCGAGAAAGCACACTCTCCGTCCAGCATCACCAGCACGTCATCCAGCTCCTCTGCCGCGGCGCTGGCGAGCCGACGCCCCGTGGTCAGATGCACGGCGCCCCCGATGCGGTTGAGCGTTATCTTGTGGCTGGCGGCCAGCACCTGGGGGCTGCTGATGCCCGGGATCACCTCGTATTCGAAGGACACGTGGCCTCGTTGCCGTACCGCTTCCAGCAGGCGCAGCGTGCTGTCGTACAGGGATGGATCGCCCCAGACCAGGATCGCGCCAGCGGCGTCATCAGCCAGCTCCTCGGCGATCGCGCGTTCATAACGCGCCAGCCGCCGCTCATGCCATTGTGCGACCCGCGCCTCGTAGCAGGGCACGCTCGGATCGCGCGGCGTGTCCTCGAGCTCGACCACTCGATAGGGCCTGCCTTCGATGTAGCGCTCGCAGATATCGCGGCGCAGCGTCGCCAGGTCGGCTTTGTCGTCGCCCTTATCGAGCAGGAACACCACCTGTACGCGGTTGAGCGCCTTGATGGCCTGCACCGTGACGTGGTCCGGATTTCCGGTACCGATGCCGATCGCGTATACCTTTCTCATGGCCAGCCGCGCGGCGTCGAAGAGCCGGTCACAGTCCAGCCTGCGCCGCCCAGGCGTCGCGCTCGCGTGCGTGCACGGCGCGACCATAGACGCTCGCGAGCCAAATGCGAGCACTCCGCGCGGTGTTTCTCGAACCTCGGGCCGGGGATCTTCCCGCGCGCGCTACTTCCAGGGTGGCGCCGCAGCCACTACCATTCCTCACGGCGCACGCAGGGCTGGGCTATGGCGCTCGGTCCAGCGTTCTCGAAAACGACCCGGCGCATGGAACCGGATTTCGCGTGCTCTCGTAATATGACAGATCGAGCTTCAGACATGGCGTTTTCAGCGGTCGAATTCCGGCAGCACTACCGGCTCGACGTCTGCGTGGACGTCGCGTCGGCCTTTTCGGCGCGGGGAGCCCGCGGATGAGCAGCGAGAGCTTCGTGCGTTTCCTGCTGCGCAGATCCAGGCAGGTGCTGCTGCTCGCGTTCGTCCTTCTGCTGTTCGGGGGCTTTCGGACCGTTCTGACGTACGGGAACCTCAAGAGTGATCTGGAGGAGCTGCTGCCCAAGACGGCTCCCTCGGTGCTGGCGCTGGAGACGGCGCGCGAACGCCTGCCGGGGTTGCGCCACCTGGGCGTCGTCGTGGATGCCGGGGACCCCGCCAACGCCCAGGCGGCGCTCACGTTTCTTTCCGATCTGGAGCGCCGGGTCCTCGGTTATCCCGATCACCTGGTGGGTGTGGTTCGGACGGGCGTCGCGGAAGAGCGGCACTTCGTCGAGACCTACGCGCTCCAGTTCTTCGAGCCCGAGGACGTGCGCGTCCTGCGGGAGGCGGTGGAGGCGCGGCATCGCTGGGAGGTGACGCGGGCCCTGGGTCTCGATCTGTTCGAGGAATCGGAGGAGCCCGCTCCGCCGATCCCGATCCGCGAGCTGGAGGCGAAGTACGCGGGCCGGGTCGGCGGGAAAGTGAGCTTTCCGAACGATCGCTTCCTGTCGGAGGATCAAAAAACGGCGGTGCTCGTGATCCAGTCGGGCTCGCGCAAGACGAGCCTCGACGCCGACGAAGACCTGCTCGGGCGCGTGCAGGCGGACATCGCCGCGCTCGGATTCCCGGAGGCCTATGCGCCAGGCATGCGCGTCGGCTTCGGTGGGGACGTGGCCACGCGCGTGGAGGAGGCGCGGGGGCTGGCAGCGGATCTCGGGATTTCGGGCGGCGTGGTCTGGGTGCTGGTGGTCGGCTGTATCGTCTGGTTCTATCGCTCGCTGGCGGCCATCGTCATCCTGGGCGTGCCGGTGTTGGCCGCGACGTTGTACACTTTCGGTCTGGTGGCGCTGCCGCCGCTGTCCATTCGTCACCTGAACACGAACACCGCGTTTCTCGCGTCGATCCTGGTGGGGAACGGCATCAACAGCGGTGTGATGCTGCTGGCCCGCTTCCAGGAGCAGCTCCGGCATGGGGACGCGCGCGAGCTCGCGCTCACGACCGCCGTCCAGGAGACCTTTCGGCCCACGCTGGCCGCAGCCTTCGCCGCGGCGGCGGCGTACGCCTCGCTGGCGCTGACGGACTTCCGCGGCTTCAGCCAGTTCGGCGTGATCGGCTCGCTGGGGATGCTGGTCAGCTGGGTGACGACCTACACGCTCGTGCCCATTCTGGCCCGGTATCTGGGCGGCAATATGGGCTCCAGGGCGCGCGAGCCGGTGCTCGCCCCGAGATTTGCCGCCATCGCGCTCGGGCATCCGCGCCTGGTGCTCATCGTTGCCAGCGCCTGCGTCGGGC
>WUUC01237649.1_pt1 | contig 10090 bp, 5 predicted proteins | sample 6278441 | NCBI WGS metagenome assembly WUUC01 (sample SAMN13675441, study PRJNA597444) | soil metagenome | isolation source: soil | place: USA: Washington | collected 2017-10 | reverse complement strand
TGCTGAGAACAAGGCTCAGAGAGGGGTTGAGTTTCCGGGAACTGTTGGAGCAGGTGCGGGAGACGACGCTCGGAGCATACGCGCATCAGGACGTGCCGTTTGAGAAGCTGGTCGAAGAGTTGCAGCCGGAACGGCAGACGAGTCATACCCCTCTGTTTCAAGTTGTCTTCACCGTTCAAAACTTCCAATCGGAGCAGCTAAATCTGGGCGGGACGGATGGGGACATCATGCAGACCGAGACCGGGACGGCGAAGTTCGACTTGCGCTTGGCCGTGGCGGAAGAAGACCGGACGCTGACATTCTCGATGCGCTACAGCACGGACTTATTCGACGCGGCGCGCATTCGCGGCATGCTCAACCATTTCCAAAATCTTCTCGCGGCCATCGCCGTCAATCCCGACTGCCGCATCTCGGAATTGCCGTTGTTGAGCGAAAGAGAGCGTCAACAGCTTCAGTCGTGGAATGCGACGCGGGTGGATTACCCCGGAGGAGAGAAGCAATTGCACTCCCTCTTCGAAGCGCAGGCTGAACGGACGCCTGACAGAGTCGCCCTCGTCTTCGAGAGTGAACAGCTCAACTATGCGGAGTTGAACGCCCGTGCCAATCAACTGGCGCATCATCTTCGACGCATGGGCGTCGGCGCGGACGCGCTGGTGGCGATCTGCGTCGAGCGTTCGATTGAGATGGTTGTTGGCTTGCTCGGTATTCTCAAAGCAGGCGGAGCCTACGTGCCGGTAGACCCGACGTACCCGCCGGAGCGCGTGGCCTTCATGCTGGAAGACTGCCGCGCGCAGGTGCTTCTGACGCAGGAGCGTCTGCTGGCTTCGCTGCCCCGAAGCCAAGCACGAGCGTTCTGTCTCGACACTGACTGGAAGAAGTTGAAGGGCGAGAGCACAGCCAACCCGAACCTGAACGTGGCGGGTGAGAATCTCGCATACATGATTTACACCTCGGGCTCGACGGGAAGGCCGAAAGGCTCCATGAACACCCACACCGGAATCTGCAACCGCATCCTCTGGATGCAGCAGGCTTACGGGCTGGATAAGAGCGACCGTGTGTTGCTCAAGACGCCGTTCAGTTTCGACGTTTCCGTATGGGAGTTCTTCTGGCCCTTGCTCACGGGAGCACGGCTGGTGATAGCGCGCCCCGGAGGACATCAGGACAGCGCTTACCTCGTCGAAACCATCGCCCGCGAACAGGTCACGACGCTGCACTTCGTTCCCTCCATGCTTCAGGTGTTTCTCGAAGAGAGAGAGCTTGCGCATTGCTCCTCGCTGCGTCGTGTCATCTGTAGCGGCGAGGCTCTCCCGCACCAACTTCAGGAACGATTCTTCGCGCGTCTCGACGCCGAGCTGCATAACTTGTACGGCCCGACGGAGGCCGCCGTCGATGTCTCCAGTTGGCGATGCGTGCGCGACCGTAGTCGAACTGCCGTCCCCATCGGGCGACCGATTGCGAACACGGAAATCTACCTGCTCGACCGGCATTTGAATCAGCTTCCGGTCGGCGTCGCCGGAGAGTTGCACATCGGCGGCGTTGCTCTCTCTCGCGGCTATTTCGGACGCGCCGACTTGACCGCCGAGCGCTTCATCCCGCACCCGTTCAGCAAGACACCCGGCGCGCGTCTCTATCGCACGGGCGACCGCGCCATCCGTCTCCCCGGTGGCGAGATAGTGTTTCTCGGACGCCTCGACCAGCAGGTGAAGATTCGCGGCTTCCGTATCGAACCCGGAGAAATCGAAGCGGCGCTCGCCGGGCATCCGGCGGTGCTTGAATGCATCGTCGTCGTACGAGAAGACCAGCCCGGCGACAGACGCCTGACGGCTTATCTCGTGAGTGCGCCGGACAAACCTTCGCCAAACGTTGAAGAGTTGCGCAGCTTTTTGCGCGTGAAGCTTCCTGAGCACATGATACCTGCGGCCTTCGTCTCGATGGACAAACTGCCGCTCACCGTCAACGGCAAGATTGACCGCCGCGCTCTACCGCCGCCGGGCCATTCGCGTCCCGCTCTGGCGAGAAGCTACGTTGCGCCACGCGACGTGCTGGAAGCGTTGCTCGTCGAGATGTGGAGAGAGCTTCTGAGAATCGAGCGGGTTGGCGTCGAAGATGATTTCTTCGCACTCGGCGCAGATTCGATTCAAGGCGCGGTTTTCATCAACCGCCTGCAAGAGAAACTCGGCGAGATCGTCCACGTCATTACCATCTTCCGGTTTCCGACGATTGCGGCGCTCGCCGCTTATCTCAAAGAGCAGTACGCGGAGGCGGTGCGAAGTCTTGCAGGCCCGCCGACCTTCACGGAGACGTGGGACGCATCGGCGGACGCCGCGTCCATCACGCGCCAACCGGCGACTACCTCATCAAACGTCAATGCCAGTCCGGTTGACGCGGCCAAGATTGCCCGGCTGCGCCGACTCGTCAAACCATTGCTGCCGCGCGCGGTCGCCGAACCGAACGGCACGCATGCCGCCACAGACAAAAATCCTCCTGCCGTCTTCGTCCTGTCGCCGCCGCGCTCGGGCTCGACACTCTTCCGCGTCATGCTGGCGGGCCATCCCGCCCTCTTCGCCCCGCCGGAACTCGAACTGCTCTCCTTCAACACGCTGGCCGAGAGACGGGAAAATTTCTCCGGCAGTCAAAGCTTCTGGTTGGAGGGAACGATTCGCGCCGTCATGGAAATCAGGAACTGCGGGGCCGAGGAAGCGAAAGCGTTGATGCAGGACTGGGAGAGGCGCGGGTTGACGACGAAGGAGTGCTACCGCGTGTTGCAAGATTGGATTGGCGAGAAACATCTGGTTGATAAGACGCCCTCTTACGCCCTCGACAAGTCGATCCTCCGGCGAGCAGAAGCAGACTTCCATGATGCGCTCTACATTCACCTGCTCAGGCATCCGTTCGGCATGATTCGCTCCTTTGAAGAAGCGCGCCTCGAACAAATATTTTTCCGTCATGAACACGGCTTTACGCGGCGCGAGTTGGCCGAGCTTATATGGCTCGTCAGCAATGAAAACATCTTGGAGTTTCTGCGTTCGGTGCCGCAGGAGCGGCAGCACCGCGTCCGCTTCGAGGAACTGTTAGAGCGCCCGGAAGAGGCTTTGCGCGGAGTGTGCCGTTTTCTGAAGTTGGAGTTTGCTGACGACATGCTTCAGCCCTACCGCAACAAAGAGCAGCGCATGACGGACGGCATTCATGCCCAATCACGCATGCTCGGAGACGTGAAGTTTCATCGCCACAGTGGAATTGATGCGCGCGTCGGGAACCGTTGGCGGACGCAAAGCCTTGAGGATTCTCTCTCCGAAGAGACGTGGCGCGTGGCGGAGATGTGCGGGTACGAAAGAGAAGCTGCGGGAGAGAAGAAGACGAACTCGGCCACACCACAGCGGAGAGCGACGCCGACCCCACGCCTCGCGGATGACGATGGGGCGATTGCTGCTCAGGCCCGTGTGCCTTCACCGCTCGTCGCCATGCAGCCGCACGGCGAGAGGCCGCCTCTCTTCTGTGTGCATCCGGCGGGCGGCAACGTCGCCTGCTATTCCGCTCTGTCTCGCCATCTGGGATTCGAGCAACCGTTCTATGGGTTGCGAGCCGCGCTGCTCGACGGCGGATCGGCATCAGTCGCACGACTCGAAGAGATGGCCGCGCATTACGTCGAAGCGGTGCGGTCTGTGCAACCTGCCGGGCCATACATGCTTGGCGGTTGGTCAATGGGCGGCGTGGTGGCCTTCGAGATGGCGCAGCAGCTACAACGGCAGGGGCAGACCGTCTCCTTGCTGGTGTTGATCGACAGTCATGCTCTGGACGACGCGGCCCGCGCCGTTGACCAGAGCGAGGAAGCCTTGTTGCACCAGTTCACATGGTACATCGGACGGCTCTTCGGCATGGAAGAATGGCTGATGCGGGAAGACCTCGACGAGTCGGGCGGGATTGACGGACTGTTGCGTTCTTTGCTGGCGGAGGGCGTACGCATCGGCGCTGTTCCGCCCGACCTTGGAATGGAGCAGGTCAAACAACTCTTTCAAGTCTTTCGCACGAACGTCCGCGCCATGCTCAATTACGAACCGAAACCCTACCCGGGAAGCATCACTCTCTTACGCGCCAGTCAACAGTTGACTGACCATTCACCACCCGCTGCGAATGGCTGGCAGGGATTGGCTGCCGGAGGGGTGGAAGTCCACCCCGTATCCGGCGACCATTTCACGATGATGAAAGAACCACATGTGCAAATCATGGCCGGGTGGCTGAAGAGGTGCCTCGACCGGTCGGCGGTCATCACATGAAGCCGCCGCGCGCCATGCCAACAGTCGCCGATTTAAAGTCGGCCTTATCTCCTCAACAGGCACATCCGGAGGATACGAATATGAATGACTCTACTCATAGCTCGCTCGCCACTGCCCTTACTCCCGAAGAGCCAGTGATACTTGAAGAAACAACGCCTCGCGCGTTTGCCGGGGCTAACGCAACCGCCTTTCAGTTATCGGGGGAGGATGTGCACCGTTTCATCCGGCACTATGCGGGTAACCCGCTTTTCGACAATACGGCAGAGTGGGTGATGCGTGACAACCCCTACCGCCGTCCGGTTGACCGCGAGCGCGTCGCGCAGTTCGATTTTAGCCGCCCACTCTCCAGAGCGGAGTTCGGCACAGGCAGCGCGCTCGCCGCTCAGAGGATGTTGCTGAACATCTACGAGACGGATTTAATCTTTCTACCCGAGAAAAACTTCGCCGCCAAATCGGGCGACTTCGCCGGTTTTTATTCGAACGACAACAAAATGCTCGGCGAGTTGATTCGACCCACCCTCGAAGCGCACGTCTTCAGCTTTCTCGCAGACGAGATTGCCGTGACGGGCCGATGGTCAATCGAAGCCTTGAACTCTTATCTGCGCTCGCTCGTCGAGGCGCACGAGCAATCGGAACTCGACATCTGCACCGCCGTCCTCGCCTCCCCCGACCCGCCGCGCGCCGCGCGCTCGTTGATGATTCAGGTGGCGGGCGATTTCCTCTCGGAAGCGTCGGCCTCGGCGCGCAACATCCTCGGCAAATACGGCTCGATACAGTCCGAGCTATTTAAAATCGTCATTGACGATTACGGCTACGGCGTGCACCGCGCCAAGCACAGCACGCTCTTCGAGGACACGCTGGCGACCTGCGGACTCGCTACCGACGTGCACGCTTACTGGCAGTTCTATCTCGGTTCTTCGCTCGCCCTCAACAACTACTATCACTACGTCTCACGCGACCATAGCAAGTTTTTCCGCGCCATTGGAGCCATCGCCGTCGCCGAGGCTATGTTCGCGCATTCGTGCCGGAAGATTTCCGAGATGCTGCGCACCGTCTTCGGCAAGACGGTTGATACCTACTACTTCGACGAGCATTACCACATTGACGCGCATCATGGCCGCATGGCTCTCGACCATGTTGTAGCTCCCGCCATCTCGCAGCACGGAGAAGCCGTCATCCACGACATCTTGCGCGGCATGGAGGAACTGCAACTCATCACCTCGCTCGCGGACGAAGATTTCATGGCACAGGTCGCCTTCGCGGACGGGACGGAAAACTTCCATGCGCTCGGGCGGCAGATTCACGGGCGGATTCTCGACGGACAGTTGCAGAAGCAGAAAACCACATACGTCGAGAATCGCGGCCAATCATTGATTACGCGTGTGTCGGACAAGGACAGCTTGTGCGTGGTCGAAACCGGCGCGCTCGAATTGGTCATCGGTCACGACCATTCCGTCAAACTAGAGAGCGGGGAAGCAATGGTCATTCCGCGCGGGCGTTTGCATGGTACAGCCGTCGCCGCCGCAGAGTGCGTCTATCACCTTTACGATTTAGAGGATTACCAATCGTGCTTGTCATAACCTTCGATCCCGAGCAGTTCAATTTCATCAAGGCCGGAGAAGATTCGTATTTCCTGCTCCGGGTTTCCGACGGCAGCATGCTGCTCTGTAACGACCGCTGCGAACATCGCGGCGGGCCGCTGCATCTCGGCCATTGGGACGATGCGAGAAAATGTCTGGTCTGCCCGTGGCATCAGACGAAATTCTCCGAGAAGGTTCTACGCAGGCGTGCGACGCCGCTGATTCACCGTCGCGGGCGTGTGACCGCCGTGCTGGATGCCGCGCCCTCAACGCAAGTTCGTCTCATGAAGAAAGCGATTCTACCGTAGCGCTCCTGATAAAAATTTTACTGGTGAGCATTCCATGAAGAAAGACGGTCTCTCAATATTTCATTCGCCTGCACTCTCGTTAGTGGTCGCCGCGCTGATGGTCGGCCACGCGGCGGCGCAGAGTCCGCGACGCCCGAACGAAGCATTTGGTTCGGGGCAGCCCATCGTCGAACCGGCCATTTTCGCCGAGGGCATCATCTCCACGCGCGATTATGAGTCGAGCGTCAGTTTTACGCCCGATGGCAGGACGGTCTACTTCGTGAAGTCCACGCCCGACCTGAGCCTTCGTGTAATCCTCGTCTCGCACTTTGACGGCGGACGTTGGCGCACGCCCGAAGTCGCGTCGTTCTCCGGGCAGTACACAGACACAGACCCTTGCCTCTCGCCCGATGGAACGAAGCTCTTTTTTGTCTCGCGCCGCTCCGTCACAGGCGCGACTCCCAAAGCAGATGCGGACATCTGGATGGTAGAGCGGACGAGCATAGGTTGGAGCGAAGCGCATCATCTCGACGCACCGGTGAACAGCGAAAGTCAGGAGACTTCTCCGGCGTTGACGGCGGACGGAACGCTCTATTTCAGCTCAAACCGCGCAGGCGGCAAAGGGGCTGCCGACATTTATCGCTCGCGCATTGTCGAGGGCAAATATACGACGCCGGAGAATCTAGGCGAGACAGTCAACACGCCGTCGCCCGAACTTCAGGTCTTCGTCACACCGGACGAGCGCGTCCTGATATTTGCTGGCGCAGGACGCGCCGACTCGCAGGGCGGCATTGATCTTTATCTCAGTCTTTGGAGGAATGGCGCATGGTCGAAGGCGTCGAACCTCGGCAACAAAATCAATTCGACGGGCGCAGACACCGCGCCGCGAATCTCGCCCGATGGGCGCTACTTCTTCTGGGCCAGCACGCGCGGTTATGGCTTTGCAGACCAACAGGAGAAGCGTCTGACTTACCGCGAACTGTCGAACAGACTGCGGAGCGCGCGCAACAGTCTGGGCGACATCTACCAGATAGACATCGGCGAACTGCCGCTCAAGCAGTGAGCGAGTGCTCCTTATGCACCGGGAGGTTTCAATGACAGAGCGTCGGGACGTGATTGCCAAAACGTCGATATTTGCGGCGGCGGCGCTGGCGTTTTTCGCCTCCACGGCGACGGCCACGCGGACGAAAAGCTCGCCGCCCCCCTACGCTTCCAAAAAAGCGCTGCCCGAACCCACGGTCTTTGCTGAAGGCGTCGTTTCTACTGACGATTACGAGTCGCATCCGGCATTCACGCCCGATGGGAAGACGCTCTATTTTTTGAAGAACAGTCCGACCTTCAATTTCTGGACGATTGTCGTGACGCATTTTAAAAACAATCGTTGGAGCATGCCCGAAGTCGCGCCCTTCTCTGGTCAATACCGCGACGCCGACCCTTTCATCACCGCCGACGGCTCAAGACTCTATTTCATCTCAGACCGCCCTACGCTTGCCCCGAACGGCAAGGACGAACCGAGGTCGCTGGACATCTGGATGATGGAGAAGCGCGGCGATGCTTGGGGCGAGCCGAAGAATCCGGGCGGGCCGTTGAACAGCACAGGGAACGAGTGGTATCCGACGCTGGCCTCGGACGGCACTCTCTATTTCGGTTCAGACCGCGCAGGCGGCAAAGGCCGCACGGATATCTATCGTTCTCGTTTGGTTGAGGGCAAATATACAGAGCCGGAGAATCTTGGAGACAGCATCAATACGGCGTCCGACGAGTTCGAGCCTTACATCGCGCCCGACCAGAGCTATCTCATCTTCATGGCCGCGCGTCCCGACGGTAGAGGCGGCTCTGACCTCTATCTCAGTTACAACCGCGCAGGGGCATGGACGAAGGCCGTCAACCTCGGAGAGAAGATTAATTCCATTGGTTCCGAGTATTCGCCCAAGGTGTCGCCGGACGGAAGATATTTTTTCTGGACAAGCACGAGAGGTTTCGGTTCGATGCCGCAGACTAAACGCCTGACATACGTTGAGCTCATCAACAAACTGAGATGCCCGGGCAACGGTCTGGGCGACATCTACCAGATAGACCTGAGCGCGTTGAATCTTGAGCGTTGACCGTTGGCGCGGGCGCGACTCGCCGCGTCCGCCGCGCATTTTCAGAGAGCGGTTCTGCCCTGAAGTCTGAACCTCACAGGTTAGCTTGATTTACACAATTCGGCGGAGGCATGAGCGCCGCGCCAACTTAACCCGGCGGCGCAAGACCATACTGATTCAAGTCTCTTGCCGTAACAACAGTTTCCTGTCCGAACGCTCACGACAGGGCCACCGTGCTCGTTGCTCTCAAACGGGATGCGCACGGGTTCCTCCGGTGAAAGGCTGTCGAGACTGAAGGAGGTCACAGGGGTCATGATTGAGAAAGAGAAAATCTTAATGCACGAAAATCATCAAAACGTCGGCGCTCAGGTCGCGGTGATAGAGACGGAGCAGCCGCGCGCTTCGACTGTGAAGAGCAGGCGAACAGCCGAGATGGTGGCGCGACTGGTGGAGAGAGGCTGCGCGCATCTGGAGCGGAGGCAGTTTGCCGATGCACTTGATTGCTTTGAGTTGGCGGCGTGTCTCGACCCGGAGAACCTCGCGGCGCGGCACGGTCGTAATCAGGCCCACTGCTCGATTATCCCGCGCTGGCATTTTGAAATGCTCAACGACGAGCAGCGTAATGCGGCTTTTGAAAAGGCGCTCGCCAACGCCGTCACGCCCGACACCGTAGTGCTCGACATCGGTTCGGGGACGGGACTGCTGGCGATGATGGCGGCGCGGGCCGGAGCCAGAGAAACCGTCACCTGCGAAATGGTCACGCCACTGGCGGAACTGGCGCGCGATACGGTGGCCCGCAACGGGCTGGCCCAACGCATCATGACTCTCGACAAAAAATCGACGGCTGTAGTCATCGGCGACCAGATGAGGGAGAAAGCCAACCTCCTCGTCACCGAGACGGTTGATTGCGGCCTGCTCGGAGAAGGCATCGTCCCTTCCATCACACACGCTAAAGCCAACCTGCTGACCGACGACGCGCAGGTCATCCCCTGCGGCGCAACCATCTACGCGATGCTCGTAGAAAGCAAACGGCTGAGGAGTCTGAACTATGTTCAGACTGCCGCCGGCTTCGACGTGAGTCTCATCAATCAGTATGCGACGGCTGACTATTTTCCCGTGCGACTGGCGGCCTTCGAGTACGTCGCGCTGACAGACCCCTTCGTGGTCTTCGACTTCGATTTCGTGCGCGACACGATTACTCCCAACAGCAAAACGCTCTCCGTTCCGGTCGCGCGCGACGGCGTCGGTCATTGCATCGTCTTCTGGTTCGACATGCACCTCGATGAGGAAATCTCAATCTCGAACGAACCCGGCTCGACCGTCCACTGGGAGCAGGCTCTCCAATGTTTGCCGGTCGAAGTTCCCGTGTGGGCCGGTGAGACGTTCACGATAGAGGCCGAGCATGATTGTTTCACCATCTCATTCAAGTTAGCCAAAACCTCCTGAGCCGGACGCTGTGAATGAATAAAGCAGGATGAGGATGAACACACCCCGTCAAAGATTGTGGCATTACATCGCGGCGCAGAAGCGACGGCTCGCGCTCGGCGTCGCGTGTATTCTCCTGGCGAACGTGGGTTTGATGACGGGGCCGGTGGTGCTGCGCCACGCTATTGACGACCTCACGCGCGGCGTGACGCGCGGCAAACTGCTTTACTACGGCAGCGCGTTCATTGCTATTACGATAGTCGGAGGAGTGTTCGTTTTCTTCCAACGGCGTCTCATCGCCACCTGCGCGCGCAACGTCGAATACGAGCTCGCCAATGATTTTTACGCACACCTGCAAAAGCTTCCACAGGGGTTTTATCACTCTTACCGGACGGGCGATTTAATGTCGCGCGCGACCAGCGACCTGTCGGCGGTGCGGG
>WUUC01112805.1_pt1 | contig 10090 bp, 7 predicted proteins | sample 6278441 | NCBI WGS metagenome assembly WUUC01 (sample SAMN13675441, study PRJNA597444) | soil metagenome | isolation source: soil | place: USA: Washington | collected 2017-10 | reverse complement strand
ACCTGCGACTTGTTCAGGGACCTCCGACTTTGTTTCAGGGGACCCCCTTCTGGATTCGCGGATCGCGCCCGTTGATTTCTTACTTCTTCTTTGACTACTTCTCCACCACTACGGGAAAATCCTGACCGCGTGAGAACGTATACGGATATTGGGGTTTACCTTTTAACTTGCGTGTCATCTCTGGCACCTGGTCATCGAGATAAGATTTTAGTTCATAGATGGTCACCTTGCCATCTTTCGGAGCGCCATCAGCGTCGCCCTGGAGTGCTTTCAGTAAAATGTAAGTGAACAGCCCGTGGCCGAGTTCGGCAAACTCGGCTGCGAACTGGTCGCTGCCCGCCGATGCCATCACGTGAATGCCTGCACTCCGCGAGAGTTGTGCAATAGCCTTCTCTTCCGATGCACCTCGTGTTGCGAGGAGTTCCACGGATCCGCCCGATTGACAGGCATCCATTATGATCAGCTGCTTCAACGCGCGAATGTTCTTCAGCTTGTCCTGAAGCACGCTTGCTTCGATCGCCTCCGTCTTCAGCGAACTCGCATCATACAGTCGTAAGCTTTCAGTGGGAATGAAATAAAACTGATTATCGACCATACTGCCATGGCCGGCATAGTAGAACACGAACACATCTTCTGGGTGGATCTTCGACGAGAGATCATCCAGTTTCTTAAGGATGTTGCTCCGGGAAGCTTCCTGGTCGTACAACGTATGAAGCTCCACGTTTTTGAACAGCGCACCTTTCTTTTCCATCACCTCGATGAACGATTGGGCATCCGGCTTCGCATACGTCAGGGCCATCTTGGGATTTTTGTACTGGTTGATTCCCACAGCAAGCAGGTAGCACACGCTATTCCTGGTCATATGCTCTGAAACATATTCGGTAGCAGGGGAGGTACCTTCAACTTTATCTTTATTCCACGCCGATGCCGTGAACACATTGTTACCACCTACAAGGGTAACTGGTAGTTTGTAGGTTGTCGTCGGCTGCTTTGAATTCGGTAATTGCAATTGACTCCTGTCGATTGCCAGGTTCTTCCCGTTGTGAAATACCTTCAGGTTCTCGACACCACCCCCGGCATCTGTTATTCTCACATACAAATCACCTTTGCCGGCTTCTTGCGAAGGCACGATTGCAACCTTCAGCAACGGAGGCGGCGATGATTGTAATTTCCCCTGGATGCCACCCTTCGAATCTTCCTTGCTGCCTCCACGATTCTGGAAGATCTTCGGAAGGAGATCCGGCCTGTAATATTCTTCGAAGAACTGATCGACCGCATAGGTTTTCATGCCATCAACAAAATGGACATGCTCACGCGCTCCGTCAGTTCCGTTGAAATAGCCTTCTGGATTTTTTACCATCCAGTCTTTATCACCGAAGTGTATGTGTTCGAAGAACTCCCTGCCCGAAGCGAGGTCCCAGAACTTCGTCACACCATCCACACTGTGGCTTATCAGCATTTTCTCGTCCGGGCTTATTTTTATAGATGTTACCTCGGCACGATGTCCATTGAAGATCTTCACAACTTTCGAGGTCGATACATCCCACATCCTGATTGAACGATCAGCGCCCCCGGAGTATACAAACCTTCCGTCGGTACTGAAGATCGCAATGTGTGCCGGACCATGATGGTCGATCAGTTTCTTGGTCATCAAACCGGTACCGATATCCCATAGCCTCAGGCTGCCGTCCCAACTCGCGGTGAGTAATGATTTCTCGTCAGGACTCATCATCATGGAGGAGACTATGTCTTTATGACCAACGAACGTCCTGACCGCGGTATGTGTATCGATCTCCCACATCTGGACCGAGTTATCCAGCCGCGACGAAAAGATGTACAGATCGTTCGGGTGGAACATTACGTTGTAAGCCGAATTGTTCTCGAACTCGAAGAAATGTTCGAGCGCGGTTGACGTCAGGTCGTGTACCTTCATCGTGGCATCCCAGCTTGATGTCAACACCTTGCTTTCATCACTGTTAAAGTGAATATCGAAGATAGGCTCGCGGTACGACGCGATGGTCTTCAGTGAATCACCGGTTTCCACGTCCCAGAGAATGATCTTTCCATCTCCACCGCCGGTCAACAGTCTCTTTCCGTCTTTCGACAGGTCGTACGCCAGCACTGCCTTCTTGTGTCCGACGTATTCCATGACCGTCTTCCCCGACGCTACATCCCATCGTTTCACCTTCGTCCCGAACTTTCCTTTGATCATGGTCTGGCCGTCGCGGCTCAGGAGAATGTTGTTCTTAAAGCGAACATACTTGGCGATGTTGGACTGCCAGTAAAAGTTCGGGTCATAATTCAAGCCACCCTTATCGCGCATGTTCAGGATGCCCGTAAATTTCTTTGAGTCCTTCAAGGTCTCGATGTTCCACTGATGTAGTGTGTTGTCGTCGCTTGTGGCCAGCAGCGCCCTGCCGTTGTGAGTAAATGCCACCTGGTGAAACTCTCCTTTTTCCGGGGCGGCGAGTTCCGAGATCACTTTTCCGGTAACCTCATCAATGGTTATCGCTTTGCCTTGTGTGCTTAGCGCGATAACCTTTCCGTTCGGGCTGATCTGTATCCCGCCCAGGTCTTCAATCTTCTCGATGTAGGTTTTCTCCAGGGTGCCCTCAGGAACTTTATATTTTTTCAGGGGACCGTTGTGCGACACCATATACATGTGTTTGCTGTCGGGGCTGAAAGCCACCCGGGTACCGCATCCTCCGCAAGACCCTTCCGTGAATTCGAATTTGTTCGACTGCGTCCAGTCGGAGGTACGATAGACTCTCGCCACCCGGTTGTCTTCGCCTACTGCCAGGAACTTTCCATCGGGGCTTACAGCCACGCCGGTTCCATAACCAACACCCTTGTCGGGGTTTGCATCAATTTTCTTTAAAAGTCTTTTTGATTTCAGGTCAATGACGACAACACTGTCGTCCCATTGATATGCCCGGCCTACATATTCTGTCTGGTATCCCCCAACAAAAGCATAACGTGATGTCGGATCGATTGCGAGGGAAGTGACACGGTAATTGACCAGGATCGATGCAAGCTCTTTTCCAGTCAAAACGTCCCACAACCTGATGGTTTTGTCATTGCTGCCTGTAACAAGTGTTTTGCCATCGCTGGTGAAGCCAACAGCAGTTACGGCGAAGTCGTGTCCAAGAAAACTTCTCACTTCGCGGCCCGTGTTGATCTCCCATAGTTTTGCCGATTTATCGCGGCTGCCAGTAGCGACGTAGTTGCTGTCGGGGCTGATAGCAACAGAGATTACCGCAAGCTCGTGGCCTTGTTGTAAGAGTGTTTCAAAGGTCTGAGCCAGTGATGAGTTTAGGCTGAGAACTGTTAGAATGGTAAGAAAAATACGCATGAAGGGCACGTTAAGAACTACAGCAAGAATCTATGAAAAGTCATTACCGCGACGAAGTGGTGGTAATCCTCAGGATGGCAACGTGGAGCAGCAATTCATAGAATCTGACCATTCCATTAGTAAAGTTATACTTCTGACTTCAAACTCGTAGGCTCGGGTTCTTCAGGCATCTCATCCCATTTCTCCGGTTCCTCGTCGTGGAGATACTCGAGTATCTTTTGCTCCACCTGTTTAAGTTTGAGCCCGCGAAGGAATTTACCATTGCGGGCGAGGACGAGACGTCCTGTTTCTTCAGACACCGCTACGATCAGTGTGTCGCTGTTTTCACTCATGCCGACTGCCGATCGGTGCCGGAGACCAAAGTGGGGTGGAAGGTGGTCGTTCTCACTGACAGGTAATACACACCGTGCAGCTTTAATGCGTCCTTTATATATGATAGCAGCGCCGTCATGAAGCGGGCTGTTCTTATTGAAGATCGCCAACAGCAGGCGTTTGTTCACCTGCGCGTCGAGAGCATCGCCAGTTTCTATGTAGAATTTAAGTTCCGTATCGCGCGAGAAAACCAGGAGTGCCCCGGTGTGCGATGCCTTGAGCGTCTTCAGGGCTTCAATCACCTGCCCGATATCGAAATCATCATGGTGATCCTGACGCCATGAAGAGAAAGATCTTATGAAACCATCCCTGTTGAACTCAGCAGTACGGCCAATCATCAGCAGGAATTTTCTTAACTCCGGTTGGAACAGGATGAGCATCGCAAGTACGCCGACGCCCATAAAACCACCCAGTATTTTTGTCAGCAGTTCCATCCCTGCTGCGCTCACGATCAGGTAGATCAGGTAAAGTGCAAGGATCCCGAGGAAGATATTCACAGCCAGACTTCCCCGAATGAGCTTATAGGCGTGATAGATCAATATCGACACAAGGGCGATGTCAAAAAAATCAACCCAGCTTATCTCCAGGAATCCGATGTGCAACGCGAAAATCACCAATCAAATTTAGCTAATTGTTTGCTACGGGTTCAATCGTTTAAAGAGTTTAACGCACTCTTTGGCCTCTTTCACATCGTGCACTCTCAAAATACTTGCACCCTTCATCAACGCCACCATGTTCAATGCAGTCGTTCCGTTGAGGGCTTCCCCGGGATTTGTCTCCAGGGTTCTCCAAATCATCGACTTTCTGGAGATTCCCGCCAGTACCGGTTTGCCGATCATTCTGAAAACACCCAGGTTGTTGAGCATAGCAAAGTTCTGGTCGACATTCTTCGCAAATCCGAAGCCCGGGTCTACAGCCACGTCGGTGAGTCCGTCCTTCGCAAATTCAAAAACCTTTTTCTGAAGCGAAGCCAACACCTCTTTGACAACGTCTTCATATTGGGTTTTATGGTTCATGTCCTTGGGTGTACCCCTCATGTGCATAATAATGTATGGCGTGCGGCTCGCAGCTGCCAGTTTTCGAAGACCCGGATCGTGGTCACCACCGGTGATGTCATTAATGATGCATGCACCCGCATCGAGTGCCTTTCGTGCAACTTCACTTCTGAAAGTATCGATCGAAATGGCAACAGCGGGAAATTGCCTGGACGTAGAGGCGATCACCTCTAAAACCCGACGGGCCTCCTCTTCGGTAGAAATGTCATCGGCACCGGGCCGCGACGAGTAACCACCGATGTCGATCATGTCGGCACCCTCGCCGATCATTTTCTCCACCTGCTTCATAGCTGAAGAAAGACTCTCGTCGTAACGGTTGCCGTCGAAAAAGCTGTCGGGTGTGAGATTGAGAATGCCCATGATCTTCGGCTCCGAAAAGTCGAAAAGACGGCCTCTGATATTCCATGTCTTTAAAACATCCATTTTTGATCTGCGCGGTCCGTGCGATCCGTGAGAAATGCATTATTTTGCAGCGCTCTATGAACCAGAAAACGGCTTTCGAATATAAGGAGGTCATCGCCGCCTGCAAAGCCCTGTTTGCGAAGAAGACCCAGGACTACGGAACGGCGTGGCGTATACTCCGATTAAGTTCGATCACCGATCAGGTATACATCAAGGCTCAGCGCATCCGCAGTATCCAGGAAAAAGGCGTTCAGAAGGTCGACGATCCCGTCCGCGATGAGTTCACCGGCATTGTCAACTATTGCATTATCGCCATGATGCAGATGAGACTGCAGGAGAACGCCGAGTTGGAAATGCGCTGGGAAAGGCTCGAACCCCTGTACGACGAAATGGCCGGCGAAACATTCGATCTTCTTCAAAACAAGAATCACGACTACGATGAAGCGTGGCGTGATATGCGTGTCAGCTCAATGACCGACATAATTCTTATGAAGTTGTTAAGAGTGAAACAAATAGAGGACAATTCAGGTAGAACTCTTGTTAGTGAAGGCATAAAAGCCAATTATCAGGATATGATCAATTACTCCGTTTTTTGCCTTATCAAACTTACAAACACATAGTGCACGTAGATTACATAGTGCACATAGTCTTATGAAGTACATCGACCAGCTTTCGAGATTTCTAGTAGGCGGACTTTTCATTTTTTCCGGCCTAATCAAACTAAACGATCCTATCGGTACCGAGATAAAAATGGAAGAGTACTTCGACGTCTTTTCACAGGACTTCGGATCATTCTTCCAGTTGTTCATCCCCTGGTCGCTAGAGATCGGAATGATCATGATCGTTCTCGAACTGGCCATAGGCGTAGCCATCCTGATCAACTATCGCATGGAGCTCACCACGTGGATCCTTTTGATCCTTATGGTGTTCTTCACTTTCCTCACAGGGTACTCAGCCATTCTCAATAAAGTAACGGATTGCGGCTGTTTCGGCGATGCCATTAAACTCACACCATGGCAGTCGTTCTGGAAGGATATCTTCCTGATGGTATTCGTACTTCATTTGTTTTGGCACCGCAAACGGTTTATTCCGACGCTTAGATCACGTGAAGGGCATTTTGTTGTCGGCGCCGTAGTCGTTATCTGTACTTTTCTCGGCGTGTACGCTATCAAGCACCTTCCTTTTATAGATTTCCGTGCATATAAAATCGGAAATAACATTCCTCATGAAATGCAGCCGCCCGTTGCAGCCATCGGTGAGTATGTGTTTAAGAAAGAGGGTAAAGAAGTAAAGTCAGAAAAGTATCTCACACCCGAAGAAGGGTATGAATATGTATCGTATCGCATCGTCAACGAAGACGAGATCAAACCCAAGATCACTGATTACGCCGTTACGTCCTCCGACGGAAATGATTCGACTCAATACACATTCAAAGGTCTCAAGCTCATTATTGTTATGGTCGATGTGAACAAGGCATCGACTGAGAACATTGCTGACCTCCGCAGTCTTATCAACGGCACCGAGCAGCAACTCGACGCATTAATTCTCACGTCCTCTTCTGCAGAATCAACGGAGCAATTTCGTCACGAGAACCAGCTACCCGTTCCGTTCTACTTTGCGGATGCCACCGTGTTGAAAACTATCATCCGCTCTAACCCGGGCATTGCCCTCTGGAAAGACGGCACAGTGTTGGGCAACTGGCATCACAACGACACTCCAACGTCTGCCGAAGTATTATCTCTCGCAAGATGAAAGTCTTCCTGCTCGGACTGCCCGGCTCAGGTAAAACAACCATCGGGAAAAAGCTGGCTAAAGGGTTGAGTCTGCCATTTGTCGATCTCGATAAAGAGATCGAAAGGGTAGAAGGCAAACCGATCTCCGACATCTTCAGCGAAAAGAGAGAGGACTACTTCAGAAAGCTTGAGTCCACGATACTTAAACAGTGGTGTTCTCGCCCGGAGGATTTCGTAATGGCCACCGGCGGCGGGGCTCCATGTTTCTTCGACAACATTGAGGTGATCAACAATTCCGGCAAGAGTATTTTCCTGGACGTGCCGGCGTCGGAAATCGTAAAGAGAATGTCGAGAGCTGGAGTAGAAAAAAGGCCGCTATTCGCTGCAAGCGGCATAGACGGCCTTAAAGATAATATTGAGTTTATGCGATCTAACCGGATCAGTTTTTATAAGCAGGCCGCTTTCACTTTTTCCGGTGCAGTGGTTCCTGTACAGGACATGATCGACGCCCTTAACAAGTCTTAGAACGTAAATCCAACCGTACCCACGATGTTCCCCGCGGACTGGTCGTACTTAAGGATCGGGCTGTCTCCATTGCCAAGTGTGTAAGGCCTGTATGTACTGCTACCCCAGCTCCTGATATAAGCGAGATCGATGTAGAACTTGCTTGCGCGATACCCAACCCCACCTGAAGCCGACACACGTGACCTTTTCACATCATTCTGCTCGCTCTTGAATGGATCGGGCATGTAATTTCCACCAGCACGCAAACGGAACGACTTGATACGGTATTCGCCACCAGCCCTGAAGTTAGTAGTACTGGTGTAAAGTGATTTGATCTCTGAATTATCCCCGTTGTACGAAACCCCTGAAGTTTGTGAGTTGTATTTGGCTCCCCCGTAGTTCAGGTGCTCTACGTCTACCGAGATGAGCCCGGATTTACCGAAGATGTACGATGCGCCTGCTGCGAACTTCCAGGGTGTGGTAAGGTTATAACCTGACGTTATGTCGTCGGTGCCGGCCTGTTCGTTTGTCAGAATTTCGGAACCGTCGCCGTAGTAATCCCAGTTATTCCAATTGCTGCGCATTGAAGCGGTGTAGGTGTCTGTGAGATTATAACGTGTAGGAGTAGTGACCGCAGCACCAACCTGGAATCCATCAACAGGTCTGAAGATACCACCCAGTGTTAGGTTAAGGCCAGTGCCCCTTATCTGAAGATCTTCCGTAAGAGTATAGTTGTTGATTGGCTGGTCAGTGAATCTTTCGGTGTACGCTTTATGCGACTGGAAATTCAGAGCCACAATACCCAATCCACCGCCAAGGAAGAACTTATCATTGAAGTTGGCTCCGTACGAGAAGCTCCATTGGTTTTGAGCTCCTTTCGTTTGAATGCTTTCGTCCTGATTTACATTAGGATTGATGCCCGGATCGAAATCCGTGAAGTACTGATCCGAAGGAAAATCCGGATCAAGGATCGACGCTTCACCGACCAGGAAGTTGTCGTATGCGAGCTCGGTCACTGTATTGAAAAGAGCTCCATCGCTGCCGAACTGGTCGGGAGTGCCGCCATTGGCCTGGTCGATGAAATAGTCAATCAATGAACTGCTTGCGTTGGTACCCTGGTATTGGATGTTACTGTTGAAATCGTTGAGTCTTGTAACAGTGACACCGAATGTGCCGTGAATGAAGCCTGCGTCGTCCTGGGGTTTTGAAAAGATCATTCCGAAAGCGGGGATACTTAGCGCCGTCCGGTTGTCGACGTTGCCGTCACTGATCAGTGAATTGCCCGCAAAGTAAGATCCTGTGTTTTGCAACTGGAAATAACCAGGTGTGATAGAAAACTCCGAGCGATTGAACATCCCCAGTCCTGCAGGGTTGGAGTAGGCAGAACTGAAGTCGCCACCGAGACTTATCTGGGCACCACCCATACCGAGGATACGTGCACTACCGGCAGGCCTTGTCCTGCTGAACATCAATGCTGTTTCTGTGTAGGTTTGCGCCATCAACGCGTTCGCAGTAAGCATGAGAGTAGCTGCGAGCAAAAGCCCCTTTAATTTTTTCATAAAGTAAAATGTTAGTTGATGCCTTGGTTCCTAGTGTCTGCCTCTTGAGCTTCCACCGCTACCGCCGCTGCCCGATCCACCACCCGAGGTACTACGACCACCACCGCCTGATCCACCACTAAATGAGCCGCTGTTGCTTCCACCGTTGGACCAGCTGCTCCTGGAATTAGAACCACCGTCTCCACCAGACCATGAGTTGCGGGAGTTGTTACCACTGCCGAAGCCACCGTTGTTGAAGCTGTTGTTGTTGCTACCGTTACTCCATGAACTGCGGCCGTTGCCGTTGGTGCCACTAGTGTTGTTATTGTTCAACTGAGAATTGTTCCATTGTGACCTGCTTGTCGGAGTCGAAGTATTGTTGTTTCTCCAGCCGCGCTGATAGTAGTTTTGTGATTGTGCGGCATCGGAGTTTGTGCGTCCAGACGATGTGATCGTGCGACCGTTTCTCGTTGTCGAATTTGCCGGACGTGTTGAGTTGTCTGCAACGTTATTATTTACCGAACTGCTGCGATCGTAACGGCGCTGGTAAGTACGATTCCTTCCAGCGTAGTCGCCACCACCGACAATTACGCCGGGATAATATCCGTAACCGCCGCCGTATGCCCAGCTGTTGTAGGGGTTGTAGTATCCATAAAACGGATCGTAAAATCTGTTCCAGAAGTAGCTTGAAGGCATTCCCCAGCCGTAGCCCATTCCGCCATAGAAAGATCCCATTCCCATGCCCATTCCCATACCGTAACCGATGCTCATAGAAAGGCCGGGAGACATTCCCCAACCGCCCATTCCCATTCCACCCATTCCGCCATAGTAAGGACTCATTCCATACATTCCCATGCCGCCACCATAACCGAAACTGTTAAAGCCGTTATAGCCGTAACCACCATTTCCGTAGTATGGGCTGTAGAATGAATTATCCGCGTAGTTGTTATAAAGATTCCTGTTTACGCCTGTAGGCTGGTAGGAATTCGAAAAGTATCCATCCTCTTCCAGGATCTCTTCTTCAGAATCTGACCTTGATCTTGAAACATATTCGGGGTTGATATTACGCGCCGAATAGCTGTCAGTAGGGTTGATTGCTGTGCTGTTCAGATTATCCTCATCGTTGACTTTCTT
>WUUC01012538.1_pt1 | contig 10090 bp, 6 predicted proteins | sample 6278441 | NCBI WGS metagenome assembly WUUC01 (sample SAMN13675441, study PRJNA597444) | soil metagenome | isolation source: soil | place: USA: Washington | collected 2017-10 | reverse complement strand
TCGACATCTTGATGGCGCACCTGCACAACGCGCCGCCGCCGCTCGCGCAAGTGCGGCCCAACGCGCGCGTACCGCGCGAGCTCGAGGCGCTCGTCATGCGCTGCCTCGAGAAGAAGCCCGAGCAGCGCTTCGCGAACATGCAGGAAGTGATCGACTCGCTGCGCGCGATCGGCAGGACCATCGGCGCGGACGGCGACATGAACGGTCCGATGTCGATCCAACCGCCGACGATGTCGACGGCGAGCGGCAACACGATGAGCCCTGCGCCGCCCGTGCGCAGCGGCGGATCGAATCGGCCGGTCACCGGCAACCCGCGTGCGAGCGAGCCCGTGCGCCTGCGCCTCGACAACTTCGAAGCGACTCCATCCGGCACGCAAGTGAAGAAGTCGCCGATCAAGCGCAGCTTGTTCTTGCCGATCGCGATCGCGACCGCGTGCGCGGTGATCGGCGCGTTGCTCGTGTGGTTGATGGTCGGGCCGCGCGAGGGTGCGACCGACGTCAATCAAGGCGGCGTGACGGCGACGCCGCTGCCAGCGCCGCCGGAGCCTGCGGCGCCCACGCCACCGCCCGCGGCGCAAGCGCAACCGAGCGCCGAGGAAGCACCGGTGATGGACTTCACCGATCAAGTGCTCGAAGCGCCGAGCGCGAAGCCGAGCGCACAAACGCGGGCCGCCGCCCGCGCAGCGTTGCCTACCGTGATGATCACCGCGCGCTCGGTGCCTGCGGGTGCTGCAGTGCTCGTGCGCGGCACGCGCATGGGGCTGACGCCTTTGACGTTTCGCTTTCAAGACTCGCTCGCCAAGAAGGGCGAGACGATCGCGGTGACGTTTCAGCTCAAGGGGCACGCCAGCAAGACGGTGCGTCAAACGGTCGGCGCCGACACGCTGCTGGTCGACGCGGTGCTCGTGCCCGAGCCGAGCGCAGTCGAGGAAGAAGCCGCAACCGACGAAGAAGAAGAGTCCGCGGAAGACGCGCTCGATGACATCGAGCAGCGCGCGCGCGAGCTCGAAGCGCCCGAAGCGGACTCGGTGCTGAAGATCACCGAGACGCCGTAGCGTCGGTCTCCGCACTTCGCAGCATGGCTCGTTCATGCTGTGTGCACCACAGCAAGCTCGGGCTCGACGTTCCGCGATAGCGCAAAGCTCGCGCTCGCGCGTGATGCGTGCAGCATCCGTCCTCGCAAGCGCGCGCGAACAACGACTATTCTGGCGCTGACGCAGGGGAGCGAACGCCGTGTATTTGTTGTGCAAAGCCCGCGAGCATTGGTGTGCTTTGCCGCTGTCGCACGTGATCGAGATCATGCGCCCGCTCGCGATCGAAGCGGTCGCGGGCGCGCCGCGCTTCGTCTCTGGGGTTGCCATCGTGCGTGGCGAGCCAGTGCCGGTGATCGATTGCGGTGCGCTGCTCACGTCACCCGAGGCGCACGCGTCGCTGCGCGCGCACCACACGCGCTGGGCATCGATACGCTGCGCGCAACGGCACGCTGTGCTGGCGTTCGAAGAGATCGCGGGCGTGCACTTGCTGACCGCACGAGTCGCCCAGCTCCCGACGCTGATCACGAGCGCTGCAGTCGATGTCATCGAAGCGATTACGACGCTCGACGACGCGCTCTTGCTCGTGCTGCGCGGCGCAAAGCTGGTGCCCGACGCGGCGTGGGCAGCGCTCGAAGCGCAGGCGGGCTCACCCACATGAACGACCGCAGCGAGGTCGAGCGCTTGCGCACGATTGTCGCGCAGCGCTTTGGGTTGTCTATCGACGACGCCAAGCTCGCACAGCTCGACGAGCTCTTGAGTAGACGCGCGCACTCGTCCGGAACGACGCGTCGAGACTGCTTGACGTTGCTCGATGACGCGCGTGGCGGCGCCGAGCGTCGCGCGCTCGCGCAAGAGCTGACCGTGAGCGAGACCTTCTTCTTCCGGCAGAACGAGCAGCTGCTCATGCTGGCGTCGGTGTTGGCCGAGAAGGCGCGCGTGATGCGAGTGCCGCGCTTACGCATTCTCTCGGCGGGTTGCGCTTCGGGTGAAGAGCCGCTTTCGCTCGCGATGCTGCTCAAGGACCGGCTGGCAGGGATCGAGTGCGACATTTCGATCCGCGCGGTCGACGTGAGCACAGCGCCGCTCGAGCGCGCGCGCCGCGGCCGCTACGGCGCATGGTCCTTGCGCGAGACGCCGCCGGAGGTCGTGCGGCGCCACTTCGTACGCGCGGGTGACGAGCACATCCTCGACGCTTCCATCCGCGACATGGTCTCGTTCGAAGAGCGGAACCTAATCGAGGATCACGCCGAGCTCTTCACGCCCGCGAGCTACGACGCGATCTTGTGCCGCAACGTGATCATGTACTTCACGCGCGAAGCCGCACGGGCCACCGTCGATCGCATCGCGCGCGCCCTCGTGACCGGCGGCTACTTCGTGCTCGGCTATGCCGAGACGCTGCGCGGGCTCTCGCAGGCCTTTCACCTGAAGCACACGCACGGCACCTTCTATTACCAAGTGCGCGGCGCCGATGAGCAACAACGACTGCCGACCCACGACGTGGCGGCTTCGGCCCCCGCGGCGTTCGTCTTGCCGCCCGAGGACGGCACGTGGTTCGAGGCGATCGAGCAGTCGATGGAGCGCGTGCGCGCGCTCGCGGTGCCGGCGACGGTGCGCACGACGCAGCGCGAGGCGGCGGCGAGCTGCACGGGCGTGGGGGCGACTGATCTCAATCCAGCGCGCGACCTGTTGCGCAAAGAGCGCTTCGGTGAGGCGCTTGACGCGCTGGCGCGCGCGGGTGCGGCGAGCGAGCGCGACCCCGACGCGTTGCTCCTGCGCGCCGCGCTGCTGACGCACAGCGGGCAGGTCGACTCGGCGATGGAGGCATGTCGCGGCCTGATCGCGCTCGACGAGCTGCACGCGGGCGCGCACTACCTGCTCGCGCTTTGCTACGAAGCCCGCAGCGACGTGGAGCACGCGCGCGAGCACAACCAGATCGCGATCTACCTCGACCCGACCTTCGCGATGGCTCGCTTGCACCTCGGTATCGCCGCGCGAAGGGCCGGTGATCGCTCGACCGCGCGCCGCGAGCTCTCTCAAGCGTTGGTGCTGATCGAGCGTGAGGACACGGCACGCCTGCTGCTCTTCGCCGGCGGCTTCGAGCGCGCCGCGCTGGTCGGCTTGTGCCGGGCGGAGCTTACGAGCTGTGGAGCTGCGCCATGAAGGAAGCAGAAGCTCCGAGCGCACGCGTGATCGAGCTGCGCGCGCAGTTCGATCGCACCTTTGCAGCGAGGCCCGTGCTCGGCAGCGAGAAGCTCGTCGACTTGCTCGTGATCCGCGTCGCAGGTGTCGCCTACGCCCTGCGGTCGCTCGAGATTGGCCAAGTGCTCGCGCATCCGCGCATCACGCTCGTGCCCTCGCCGGTCGCTGAGCTCGCGGGGTTGTGCGCGGTGCGCGGCAGCGTCGTTCCGGTCTACGACCTCGCCGCGCTGCTCGGCCACACGGTGCTGAGCGCGTTGCGCTACGTCGCGCTGGTGTCGAGCGCTGACGGCGAGACGATCGGCCTTGGCTTCGAAGGCCTCGAAGAGCAGCTGCGCGTGCGCGAAGACGAGATCGCGCAGCCGCCCGTGGCGTCGGCGAGCGCCCCACACCGCTACGCGCTGATTGCGCGCGACGACATGCGACCCGTTCTGCAGATCGCTTCCGTGCTCGACGCGATCGAGAGACGACTTCGATAGGAGCCTTGAATCGTGGCCAATCAATGGACCTTTGGTAGGAAGCTCGCGTTCGGTTTCTCGATGGCGGGGCTGGTGTTGATCGTCATCGCGGTCGTCGGCCAGCGCAACGCGCAGTTCTTGATCGAAGATGCGAGCGCCGTCGCGCACACGCACGAGGTAAGGCGCCTGATCGCGCGCGTCTTGCTGCAGATGAACGAGGCCGAGACCGGACAACGCGGCTTCTTAATCACGGGCGACGCCGCGTACATGGCGCCCTACGAGGCAGCGTTGAGCGAGGACGAAGCAACGCTCACGGAGCTGCAGCGGGTCACCGAAGACAACCCGGCGCAGCAGCGCAACATCGCCGCGCTGCGCGCGATCATCGATGCGAAGGTCCGCGAGATGCGCGAGGTGGTGAAGCTGCGGCAGCAGGGTGGGTTCGAGCCGGCGGCGGCGCGCGTGGTCGCAGGCCGCGGCAAGGAGTCGATGGATCAGATCCGGCGAACGCTCGGCGAGATGGACGACATCGAAGAAAAGCTGCTCGCGACGCGCAAGCGCGATGCCGATAGGAGCGCGCAGGCCGCCGAGAGCGTCGTGCTTTGGGGAACGCTGATCGGCGTGGTGGTGGTCGGGCTGATCGCATTTCTCATCACGCGCACGCTCGGCAGCCAAGTCGGCACCGCGGCCAACCGCATCTTGAGCTCGTCGGCCGAGCTGCAGGCGGCGGCGAGCCAGCAAGCGTCGGGCGCCAAGGAACAGGCGACGGCTATGAACGAGATCACGACGACGATCAGCGAGCTGCTCGCGACGTCGCGGCAGATCGCGGAGAGCGCGCAGCGCGTCGCGCAGATCGCGGAGCAAACGGCGACAGCGGCGCGCGCAGGCGACGTCACGGGCGCGCGCGGTCAGGATTCGATGCTCAGCATCCGCCGCCAAGTCGACATGATCGTCTCGAACATGCTCGAGCTCGGTAAGAAGTCCCAGCACATCGGCAGCGTGCTCGACATCGTCGCGGAGCTCGCCGAGCAGACCAACATCCTCTCGATCAACGCCACGATCGAAGCTGCCGGCGCCGGCGAACAAGGCAAGCGCTTCGCCGTAGTCGCGGACGAGATCCGAAAGCTGGCCGATCGCGTGGGCGGCTCGACCAAAGAGATCCGCACGCTGATCGAAGACATCCGCGGCGCGGTGAACACGACGGTGATGACCACCGAGACGGCGTCAAAGGCGGTCGATGCCGGAACTCGACAGTTCGTGGACATCGCCGCTGCGCTCAAGCAGATCGGCGCGCTGGTGAGCACGACCACGGACGCCTCGCGCGAGATCGAGCTGTCGACCAAGCAGCAAACGACCGCGGTCGAGCAGGTCAACGTGGCGATCGCCAACGTCGCGCAAGCGACGCGTGAGAGTGAAGCGAGCTCGGCGCAGACGCTCCAGACCTCGTCCGAGCTCACGGGCCTGTCGAGCGAGCTGATCCGCATCGTGCAGCCGCAGGCCAGCTGATGGGCGAAGACCCATACAAGTACTTTCGGATCGAGGCGCGCGAGCTCTCGGAGCAACTGCAGCGTGAGCTGCTCGAGCTGGAGAAAGGCGCGGAGCGAGCTCAGGACAAAGAGCGCATCGCCAAGCTGTTTCGCTACGCGCACACGCTCAAGGGCGCGGCGCGCGTCGTCAAGCAGCGCGAGATCGCCGAGATCGCGCACGCGCTTGAAGACAGCTTGTCGGGCTATCGCGACGGAACGAGGCCGATCGCGCCGGCTGTGATTGGTGACCTGCTGGCGCTGGTCGATCGCGTCGCGCGGCTCGTCGACGTGCTGGCGCCGGCGGTCGAGGTCGCAGTTTCCGCGCCTCGCGAATCTGTCAGTCACGCGCCGAACATGCAGCTCGTGCCCGCGACCGCGCCGCCTGCAACGACGCCGCCGACGCCGCCTGCGCAGCGCACGGTGCGCGCGGACCTCGCTGAGATGGACGCGCTCCTCGAGGGTGTTTCGGAAGCGCATGCGCAGCTGCGCGCGATTCAGCGCGGGCTCGAGGCGGTCGAGCACGCGCGCGGCCTTTCGGATCAACTGTGCGAGCAGCTCGCCACGCGCCAGCGCGACACCCGAGCTTCGATCGGTCAGCTGATCGCGAGCTTGAGCCGCAGCAACGCGGTGGCTGAAGAGCTGCGCTCGGCGCTCTCGGGCGTGGGTCGCGCGATGACGAGCGCGGTCGATCAAGTCGCGCGCGAGCTCGAGCAAGTGCGGCAGGCGGCGCAGAGCTTGCGCCTTCAATCGGCCTCGGAGCTGTTCACGGCCGTCGAGCGCACGGCGCGCGACGCCGCACAGCTGCTCGGCCGGCGCGTGCACGTCGAGACCCGCGGCGGCGCGGTGCGGCTCGAAGCCGACGCGCTCAGCGTGCTGCAAAGCGCGCTGGTGCAGCTCGCGCGCAACGCTGTGGCGCACGGCATCGAACCGGAAGCTGCGCGGCTCGCGGCGGGTAAACCCGCGATCGGCACGATTCGCTTCGAGATCGTGCGGCGCGGCGACCGCGTCGTGTGCAGCTGCCGCGACGATGGTGGCGGGGTCGATCTCGAAGCGGTGCGTCGTGCAGCGCAGCGCGGCGGGCTCTCGAGCGCAGCGACGCGCGCGCTGGGCCGCGAAGAGCTGCTCGACATGTTGATGCGTGGCGGGCTGTCGACCTCGGGCCAAGTGACGCAGGTCTCGGGGCGTGGCATTGGGCTCGACGTCGTGCGTGAAGCGGCCGAGCGGCTCGGCGGTGCCGTGCACATCGGCACCGAGCCAGGACGCGGTACGTGGATCGAGCTGAGCGTGCCGATGTCGCTCGCATCGTTCGATGCGTTGCGGGTCGAGGCGAGCGGTATCGCGGCGGTGATCCCGCTCGACGCAGTACGGCGCACGCTGCGCGTCGCGTCGATCGAGATCGCGCAAGGCGCCGAAGGCCAGCGGCTCTCGTTCGAAGGCCGCTCGATACCGTTTTTGCCGCTCGCGCACGCGCTCGCCTCGGGCGCGGGCAATGCCATGCGCGCGCAGCTGCAATCTCAACCGGAGCGCAGCGCGACCGCCGCGTGGACCAGCATCGTGATCGAGGCGAACGGCGCGTGCGCCGCGTTCGGTACCGACCGCGTTCTCGGCACATCGCAAGCCATGCTGCGCCCGCTCGGCCGTCACGCGCCTGCGAGCCCGATCGTGGCGGGCGCTTCGCTCGATGCTGAAGGCGCACCGCAGCTGGTGCTCGATCCGGATGGCCTCGTCGCGCTCGCGCTCTTGCCTCGTAGGGCGGCAGCGGCGGTGGCCAAAGCTGGCGAGCCGATCTTGGTCATCGACGACTCGCTCACGACCCGCATGCTCGAGCAGAGCATCCTCGAGTCCGCGGGCTACGAAGTCGACGTCGCGAGCTCGGCAGAAGAGGGCCTCGAGAAGGCCGCGGTGCGGCGCTACGCGCTGTTCCTCGTCGACGTGGAGATGCCGGGCATCGATGGCTTTACGTTCGTCGAGCGTACGCGCGCGGACCCGACGCTGGGTCAAACACCCGCGATCTTAGTGACTTCACGCGACGCGCCCGAAGATCGCGCGCGTGGTCGACAGGTCGGCGCGAGCGCCTACGTCGTGAAGAGCGAGTTCGACCAAGTCGCGCTCTTGGCGACGATTCGAACGCTCGTGAGGTCTTGATGGGCAAGCTTCGCGTCTTGGTGGTGGAGGATTCGAGCACGGTGCGCGCTCACCTGCGCGCGGTGCTGAGCGCCGACCCTGGCATCGAGGTGATCGCCGAGACGGGCGACGGCAAGCACGCGACCGAGCTTTGCCGCGACCTTCGGCCCGACGTGATCACGCTCGACATGATCCTGCCGACCATGACGGGGCTCGCGGCCACCGAGCACATCATGGCGTACTGCCCGACGCCGATATTGATCGTGTCGTCGTCGTTCAATCGCGGCGAGATGTTCCAGACGTACGAGGCGCTGGCGGCGGGCGCGGTCGACGTGCTCGAGAAGCCGCGCGGTGACGAGAGCGATGTGGACTGGGGGCAGAAGCTGGTCGCGGCCGTGAAGATCGTGGCGCGCATCCGCGTAATCACGCATCCGCGGGCGCGTTTGGCGCACGTTCATCGCGGTATGGCGGCGCCCGTCGGTGCGCCGCGCAGCGAGCGTCCCCCCGCTGCCGCAGCGCGTTCGGCGCCGAACGCGACGTCGCGCTGCGAGCTCGTCGCGCTCGGCGCATCGACTGGCGGGCCGGGCGCGATCGTCGAAGTGCTGCGCGTCTTGCAGGGGGACTTTACGCCGCCGGTCTTGCTCGTCCTGCACATCGGCGAGCCCTTCGGGCGCAGCTTCGCGGAGTGGTTGGAAGGACAGATCCACCGACCCGTCGCGTACGCGGTCGATGGCCAGCTGCTCTCCACGCTTACCGGCCGCATCGCGATGGCTCCGCCCGACTATCACCTGCGGGTGGTCGGAGGTCGCTTGAAGCTCGACGAGGGCCCCGAGCGGCACTCGTGCCGGCCTTCAGTCGATGTGCTGTTCGAGTCGCTCTCGCGCGAGCCGCAGCCCGAACGTGTCGCGGCGTGCTTGCTCACGGGCATGGGTCGCGACGGGGCGCAGGGCTTGCTCGAGCTACGCCGCTTGGGCGCGCTCACCATCGCTCAAGACGAAGCCAGCTCTGTCGTCTACGGCATGCCGCGCGAAGCCGCACTGCTCGGCGCGGCGGAGCGCATCCTGCCGCTCGCGCAGATCGGCGCGGCCCTCAACCTGCTCGCGCGGAGGCCGACATGAGCGAGACGGTGCTCGTCGTGGACGACAGCCTCACGGTGCGGATGGACCTCGCGCAGGCGTTTACGGCCGCGGGCTTCGAGACGGTGCCGTGCGCGGATGCGAGCGAGGCGCGAAGGCTTTCGCAAGGCCGGCGCATCTCGCTCATCATCCTCGACGTGATCTTGCCTGACGCGGATGGCATCGATCTCTTGCCGGAGCTGCGCGCGCGGCACCCGGAAGCGGCGATCTTGATGCTGACCACCGAAGCGGAGGTCAAGGATCGCATCCGCGGCCTGCAGACGGGCGCCGATGACTACGTCGGCAAGCCCTACGACACGAGCTACGTGGTGACGCGCGCGCGCGAGCTGCTGCGCGCTCGCAAGATCAGCCAGGCGCCGGAAGGCGTCCTCAACGTGCTGGTGATCGACGACAGCATCAGCTTCCGCGAGTCGCTGCGGGAGCTGCTCGCGGGCGCGGGGTATGCCGTGTCGCTCGCCAGCAGCGGCGAAGAGGGCCTGCAGATGGCCGCGCTGCAGCGGCCGCACGCGGTGATCGTCGATGGCATCTTGCCCGGCATCGATGGTCCGACGGTGATCCGCCGCTTGCGGCTCGACCCAGCGTTGCGGCGCACGCCTGTGCTCTTGCTAAGCGGATCCGATGAGCGTGGCGCCGAGCTGCGCGCGCTCGACGCTGGTGCCGATGCGTTCGTTCGCAAGGGCGAAGACGTCGACATGATCCTCGCGCGCTTGCAAGCGATGATCCGCGGCGCCGGCGCTGCAGCGGACGACAGCGCGACGAGCCTGCTCGGCAGTAAGCGCATCCTCGCCGTCGACGACAGCCCGACGTACTTGAACGAGCTCTCCATCGCGCTGGTCGGCGAAGGCTACGACGTGGTGCTCGCGCGCTCGGGTGAGGAGGCGCTCGAGCTCTTGGCGGTGCAGCCCGTCGATTGCATCTTGCTCGATCTGATCATGCCGGGCTTGAGCGGCACCGAGACGTGCCGGCGCATCAAGGCGACGCCCATCACGCGCGACATCCCGCTGATCATGGTGACGGCGATGCAGGAGCGTGAAGCGATGATCGATGCGCTCGCGAGCGGCGCCGACGACTACATCGCCAAGAGCGCGGAGCTCGAGGTACTCAAGGCGCGGCTGCGCGCGCAGCTACGGCGCAAGCAGTTCGAGGACGAAAATCGGCGTATGCGCGAGGAGCTCTTGCAGCGCGACTACGAGGCGGCTGAAGCGCGCGCGGCCCAGGCGCTCGCCGAGGCGCGCGCAGAGCTCACGAGCGAGCTCGAGCGCAAGAACCGCGAGCTCGAGGCGTTCAGCTACTCCGTCTCGCACGACTTGCGAGCGCCGCTGCGCAGCATCGACGGCTTCAGCCAGGCGCTGCTCGAGGACTACGCCCCGCAACTCGACGCCGAAGGCCGCAACCATCTCAACCGCATCCGCAGCGGCGCGCAGCGCATGGGCGAGCTGATCGACGACTTGTTGGCGCTGTCGCGGGTGAGCCGCGCCGAGCTGCACAGCACGCGCATCGATCTCGGCGCGCTAGCGGAAAGTGTCCTGGCCGAGCTGCGGCGCAACGCCCCGAATCGGGACGTAGAGGTCTCGGTGGAGCCGGCACTGATGGCCGACGCGGACCGGCGTCTCATGCTG
>WUUC01016451.1_pt1 | contig 10091 bp, 5 predicted proteins | sample 6278441 | NCBI WGS metagenome assembly WUUC01 (sample SAMN13675441, study PRJNA597444) | soil metagenome | isolation source: soil | place: USA: Washington | collected 2017-10 | reverse complement strand
GCAACGTGACGGCCACGGACGGGGACTCGGACGGTCTCACGTACATCCTGGTCAATGGCCCCACGCAGGATCAAGGCACGCTCGACTTCAAGGCTGACGGAACCTATAGCTTCACGCCGGCCGCGGACTTTAACGGCAAGGTCACGTTCACCTACAAGGCCAATGACGGCACGGAGGATTCGAACGTCGCGGCCGTGGCGATCAACGTGGCCGCAGTCGACGAGCCCAACACCGCCCCAGTGGTGCTGGACGGCAAGGCAGAAGGCAAGGAGGACGCCGAGGCGATCACCGGCAGGGTGACGGCCACGGACGTGGACGGCGACACGCTGACCTATGCCGTCCATGGCGACACCCCAGCTGGCCTGACCTTCAACCAGGATGGCAGCTACAGCTTCGTCCCGGCCAAGGACACCAATGGCGAGGTGACGTTCCAGTTCGTCGCCAACGACGGTGCCCTCGACAGCGCGCCCCGGACCGTGACGATCAACGTCACGCCCGCCAACGACGCGCCAGTGGCCAAGGACGGCTCTGCCTCGGGCCTGGAGGACGCCGCGGAGATCACCGGCTCGGTGGTAGCCACGGACGTGGACAGCACGGCATTGACCTACAGCCTGGTGACGGACGTTGATCCCTCGAAGGGCGCGTTCACCTTCAATCAGGATGGCAGCTACAGCTTCACCCCCGCGAAGGACTTCAGCGGCGACGTCAGCTTCACCTACAAGGCCAACGACGGATCGACGGACAGCAACGTCGCGACGGTGACGATCACCGTAGACCCGGCCAACGAAGCGCCTGTGGCGCAGAACAGCTCGGCCAAAGGCGATGAGGACACGATCATCACAGGATCGGTGCAGGCGACCGACGGGGACAACGACACCCTGACCTACAGCTTGGTCAAGAGCCCGGCAGAGAATCAGGGCGTGCTCGCCTTCAATCAGGACGGCACCTATACCTTCACGCCGGCCCAGGACTTTAACGGCACGGTTACGTTCACGTACAAGGCGAACGACGGGACGGCGGACTCCAACGAGGCGGCCGTGACGCTGACGGTCGACCCGGTCGCCGAAGCGCCCGTCATCGCACCCGTCGCGACTATTGGTGACGCGACGGCTTCGGAGTCTGCCGGATCTATCGAGATCCCGGTCACGCTGAGCCATGCTTCCACGCAGCCTGTGACGCTGACCTACGAGGTATCCGCGCCCGGCAAGACGATCAGCTTCGACGGCACAGGTGCGTCTGGGAGTGCGCTTCCCGCTGCTTACGAGGGCGTCCGCTGGACCCAGATCTTTGCAAGCGGCGATGGCAAGGGCCTCGTGGCCACCGCAGGTGGAGAAATCCAGTCGGTTGGCTCTAACGGCCTCTCCGTGTCCGGTCTCACCGTCTCCTCGGACTATCTCGGCCAGTTGGGTGGGCAGCAGACCGTCACGATCCAGGCCATCAAGGGTGGTTCGGTTGTGGGCTCGCAGACCGTCACCCTCGGCAACGGTGCCCCGGCATCGGCTCATGTGACCTTCGGCCCGGAATTCTTCGGCATCGACGCGGTTCGCATCGACGGGGCTCCGGACGGGTTTGGCAACGACGCACCGCTCAAGATCGATAATGTCACACTTGCCGGTGGTGGAACCACCACGGGAACGACCACCATTGCAGCCGGGCAGACCACGGGCACGATCAGCATCCCGGTCGTCAACGACAGCACCTACGAAATCGGGGAACAGGTAACCGTTCGCCTGACCGGCGGCGAAGGCGCAACGCTTGGCACGGATGTTGAGGCTGTTGGCACCATCACCAACGATGACGCTACACCTCTCCCGATGATCACGTTCGAGAAGGTCGTGGCCGGTGACATCCAAGAAGGCACCTTCCCTGTGGAGTTCGAGGTCACCCGTGACTCCGGCCTTGATCAGGATCTGACCGTTACCATCGAGAGCGCACTGTTCGGCAATCAGACCGTCACGATTCCTGCGGGCGAAAAGAGCCTGTTGGTATTCTTCGGGTTGGATGATGATCAGATTCCTCAGGAGACCCGGCCTTACGAGATCACGCTTGCATCGAGCCCGAACTATGTCCCCGGTGCGACGACCAGCATCAGCGGCAACTACCTCGACAACGATGGTGGCCCGGTGGTGAACACGCCGCCAGAGGCCTCGTCGGCCATCACCTATATCAACGAGGTTGACTTCCAGACCTATGGCGGCACGTACTCCCTTTCTGCCTATGCCTTTGACGATCAGACGGCGAAGCCGACCCTGACGCTTGTAGGGGATCAGCCCGCGAACGGCACGATCACCTATGATGCGGAACTCGGCGCACTCATGTTCACGCCGAAGGCCGGTTACCTCGCCACCTTGAACCAGGGTCAATCGTACGAGTTTGATTATCGGTTCACGGCCAGCGACGGCGAGTTCACAACTGCTCCGCAGACCGGCAAGGTGATTATCTTTGGCTCCGGTTCAGCCCAGCCGACCGGTCCTCTGCCAGTAGTCAGCGCAACCACGGCCCTTGGAGAAGTCACCGAAGGTGGCGTGACAACGTTCGGTCTAAGCCGCACTGGCGACATCTCTCAGGCGCTCACCGTCAACATCAATGCCTCTTGGGGCTTGGCTACGGCTGGCACCGACTTCACCGCTCCGACCACGGTGACGTTCGCGGCTAACTCGGCCACCGCAACCTTCAACGTCCAGACCACCAAGGATACTGTTGAAGAGGGTCCGGAAAGCATCGAGTTCCGGATTGCTGAAGGCACGGGCTACACGGTTGGCGCAGCCGATGGTAATGTCACGGATCTCGTGGATGCCGGGGCTCTGCCGACCATCTCGATCAGCGATGCGCAGGCCAACGAAGGCGGCAACCTGAACTTCAAGCTCACGTTGTCGGAGGTTCCGGCGGAGCGCCTGACCGTCACCTACCAAGTCATCCACGGGAATACCGATGCGGGTGACGTTGTGGTGGGAACGTATCCGCTTACCATCGCTGCGGGTTTTGTCGGCACACGCGGCTTCAACGTTGCTTCGATACAAGATACGGTGCTCGAGCCGAATGAGACTTTCACGGTCAAAGTTCTGAGCGTGAAGAACGCAGCGGGCTCGGATGTCTACCAGATCGCAGATGGAGAAGGCACAGGCACCATTCTTAACAATGATGCGAACCCGAACCCGTCGACTGACCTTCCGGGTGTGACTCTCTCGAAGGCCAGCCTTGCGGTGACGGAAGGTGGGGCGACTGACACGTTCACGGTTGTTCTGGACTCTGCTCCGACCGCCAACGTGACGGTGCAGGTTTCGACCGGCAACGAACTGAGCGCCAATGGTCCGAATGGCGGTTCTTCAAGTCTGGTGTTCACGCCCCAGAACTGGAATGTCGCTCAGACCATCACCGTGAAGGCGGAAAACGACTTTATCGCGGATGGTGCGATGACCGACTCTGTGTACTTCATGACGACCAGCACAGATCCGGCCTACAGCGACCTCATGATGGATGTCATCATGCCGGTGGACATCACGGACGCTGCTCCTGAACCTGCGATGCCTGATGTGACCGTGGCCAACCTTGGTGGCAACATCACCGAAGGCGGCTCGATCACCTTCAACTTCCACCGCTCGGATGCCAGTGATGGCGATCTACCGATCCTCTGGAAGCAGACAGGCACCATCAGTGCTGCGGATATCGATTCCATCACTTGGCAGGACGGCTACGAAGGCTTCAAGGGCAACTCTCAGACCACAACCGTCACCTTCAAGCTGAAGGATGACGCTGAGGTTGAGAGCAGCGAAGATCTCGGTATCGAGGTTCTGCCCAGCCCGGCCTACCTCTACGCAGATCCCTTCACCGCTACGGGCACCGTTGTCGACAACGACACGGTTGTGCCGCCGCCTGTGACACAGACCGTCTCGGTTGAAGGCGTAACCGTGGTTGAGGGCTTCGATGGTGGGCCGACGATGGGCTTCAAGATCAGCCTGTCCGAACCTGTCACCCAGGATGTGATCGTTCACTACAAGATCACTGGCGTCACTGCCACGGCAGAAGGAGACTTCTCCAATCCGGGCGAGGGCCAAGTCTGGTTCATGGCCGGTCAAGAGTTTCAGGAGATGATGGTCAACGTGCCGGTGTTCGATGATGGGGATGTTGAAGGCAACGAGACCATCAGCTTCGAGATCACGAGCATTGAGGGTAACGCCACGGTCGTGAAGGGTCAGGCCATCGGCACCATCGAAGACGATGACACGGCTGCGCCTCCGGCTCTGTCGGCGATCAGCGTCAGCACGGCCGACGTGACTGAAGGTGGCGACATTACCTACACGTTCACCCGCACCAATGCCGATGCGGCTCTGGATGTAGCGTACACCCTGGGTGGCACGGCTGCGGCTGCCGACTTCACTGCGCCTTCCGGCACCGTGCAGTACGCGGCTGGGGCGACCACGGCGACCGTGGTTGTCGCGACTGCACCCGATACTACGGATGAGCCGGATGAGACCATCGCCCTGACGGTGACCCCGAATGCCGCCTACACGGTAGCCCAGGGCACGGCGTCGGCCACCATCCTCGACAATGATGATCCGATTATTGTTACGCCGCCGACCGACGTGAACACTCTCGCCGCCGCGCCGAACAAGAACTACGCTGGCGGTACGGGCAGCAACGACACACTGACCATTGCACAGACAAACCTTGCTGTCGGGACTAACACGATCAACCTCGACGGTTCTACCACTGGCACCACGCAGTGGGCAGGTGGCTCGATCCAAGAGTTCGAGAACATCAAGCTCACCAATATCCAAGGCACTAATAATGCTGGACTGTCGCTGACCATCAACGGTGATGAAGAGAACAACATCATCACCGTTGGCGATGCCAGCCTCCCGCAGAACCAAGGCCGAACCAACAAGAAGGTGGTCATCAACGCTGGCGATGGCAACGACACCATCAACTACATCGGCACGGGCGGCGAGGCTCAGACCTCGGTTCTCAGTGGCGGCACCGGCGACGACAAGATCACGGTGGGCAGCGCGGTCATCATCGATGACCGGGTTAATTCCGGGCTGTCCGGAGATGACACCTACGATCTCGGCACCAGCCTTGGTAAGCAGACGATCCAGTTCGGAACCAACAACGGCAACGATACGGTCAAGAACTACAGCGTTGGTGATGCAACCACATCTCCCGACGTGCTGGATTTCCTGACGGCCGGGATCGATGCCGGCACCATGACGGTGACGGAAGCCAACGGAAACTCTGTCTTCACGATCAACGGTTCTCAGACCGTGACCGTGGAAGGTGCAACCGGGCTGGTGTTCGGCACCCACTGGACAGCCCAGGGCACCTATACGCCTCCGACTGAGGAACCTCCTCCGGGTGGTGACGAGCCGACAGGAACTGCCGGGATCGAACTCTCCAAGCCTAGCCTGAATGTGGGCGAAGGCGGTGCATCGGACTCGGTTGATGTGATCTTGACCCGCAAGCCAACTGCCGATGTGACCATTACGCTTGGGTCCGATGGTGGGGTCTTGTTCTCGACCAACGGTGCCGCCCCGTCCGCGACACCGACGCTTATCTTCACGCCGCAGAACTGGAATCAGGCCCAGACTGTGACCGTGACGGCAGACGATGATGCAGTGTTCGAAGGCGATCACGGTACTACGATGTACCTTGAGCCGATTTCGAGCCAAGATCCGCTCTACATGGAGGTGTTCCCGCCCGCGCCGTGGGTGACCATCGCTGACAACGATACTGCGCCTGCCAACGAGGCTCCTGTCGCCAATGCGGTGACGGTGAGCACTCCGGAAGACGATCTCAGCGTGGATATCACGGGCTTCGGCACCGATGCTGAAACCGGCGTTACCTACGAGATCGTTTCCCAGCCTGCGGAGGGCACGGTTACCCTCCTCGAAGATGGGCAGACCTTCCACTTCGAAGGCAACCCGGAAGCGTTCGCCGGGTTGGAGCGTGGTCTGACGAAGGCAGTCACCTTCCAGTACAAGGTGAACGACGGGGAGTTGGACTCTGCGCCGGGAACCATCACGATCAATGTGCTCGGTAGTTCTTCTGGCAACGAGACGATTATCGCTACCACCAACACTACCCCAAGTCAGACGGACTTCACTCCGATTGACGGCGGCGACGGCATCGATACCGTGGTGTTCAACTCGGTCACGCTCACGTCGGGTGAAGGCATTGAGATCTCGCTCGGGAAGACGATCCATTGGACTGAGTTCGACGGTAAGCCCATCGTCAACGTGGAGAACATCACGATCAAGAACGTGGTGAACAACACTCCCGGTCGCACAATGACCGTAGGAGGCGATGAGAACGCCAACGTGCTCACTGTGGAGAACACCGCATCGAAGCTCTTCGTCAACGGTCAGGGCGGAGATGACACGATCAACTTCACGGGAACCGGCACTGGTATAAACTCGGGCACGGCCTCGATCATCATGGGCGGATCTGGTAACGATACGGTGAACGCAAACAGCGGTCTTCATATCAACGATAGAGGTACGCTCACGACTTCGGGTGACGACACCTACAACTTCGGCGCTGGCGCTCAGAGCATCGACTTCTGGAACGGCAGCGGCAACGACACGATCAACGGCTTCGTCAAGGGCCAAGACAAACTGAACTTCGGCACCCTGACGAATTCTCCTGCGAATCTGGTCTCTGCCGCCGAAGTCAACGGCGACACCGTGCTCACGACGAGCACTGGCGGAACCGTGACGGTGAAGGGTGTGACTGGCCTCGTTCGGGGCACTGACTGGACCGGTGAGGTTCTGGTCGCCGCTCCGGTGGGTGGAGATCCCAACAACTTCGACGGAGGCAGCCCGCAGGGAGGGTCCACCCTTTCTGCTACGGCCAACATCTACAACGATACGGCTGGAAACTCGGCTACGTTGAACGGTCTCGGTGGCAACGACACGATCTACGGTCGTGACGGGAACGATGTGATCGAGGGTGGCACAGGTGCTGACACCATCTACGGCGGCAGCGGCGACGACACTCTACGGGGAGACGGCGGCGGAAGCATCACGACTGGCGCTAACGCTGGCACTCACACCGGGGACTTGCTCTACGGTGGTGATGGCAAGGACACTCTCGCGGGTCAACTTGGTGATGATGTCCTTGTCGGCGGGGCAGGGGCCGATGTACTGAATGGTCTCGGAGGCGCGGACACGTATAAGTTCCTCGGCGTCCTCGACTCCACGCCATCGGCTAGTGACACCATCGACTGGCAGAACATCGACGTGCTGGACTTCAGTAGCTTCGACTTCGACCAGAACACGAGCGGTGTCCAGGGCCGGGCTACAAGCTCGAACGTTGTGAACGGGTCTGCTCCTGGCGGCGTGATGGCTGAGGATGTGTTCTACTACGAAGCCGCAAGCGGCAAGTTGAGCCTCAGCACCGACGCGGATGGACTGGCCGACTTCACGGTGACCCTGAACATCCCCCAGACGGAGATCAACGGGCCGACGCACCCGACGACGCTCGCGGTGGATGACTTCCGGTTCTTATAAGCGCAAGGGGAACGCGCGGGGAGAGGAGAGGGGCCGAGCGGAAGAGGAGAACATCCTTCTCTTCCGCAAACCAATAGCCCCACAGTCGCACACCCTGATCATCTGATTGGCAGACCCGCAACTCCCCCTCATTCACTTGCCAGACCTGGAGAGGGATCACGGTCCTGTCTGTATAGTCCATCTGGACGCCGGCGTCCTTCACAACCGGGGTCCACCTGGCGACTTCAGTTTTAACATGATCGGCAAGATGCGACCTAGAGCAACGGCGGTTCTGACGGAATCGGAGGCTATGCGGCGTATCGGTACGGTGACTCACTCATCTCAGCCCTCGTCTTTGGAGGAGATGATCGATGACCAAGTCCTACTCGCTGGATCTGCGCGAACGGGTGGCGCGTTTCGTCGAGGCGGGTCATTCCTGCCATGCTGCCGCCCGCCACTTTGAGGTCTCGGTCGCGTTTGTGGTCCGGCTCATGGCGGGCTACCGCGTGACCGGCAGCCTGGCGCCCAAGCCGGAGGGCGGCTGGCGCTACTCCAAGCTCGCCCCACATCGCGATTTTCTGGTTGGACAGGTCGGCGGGAAGGGCGACATCACCATGCCCCAGCTTGCCGCCGAACTTCTGGCCCTCGGCACCAGGGTCACACCCGCGGCGATCTCGCGTTGGTTCATCCGCAACGGCTACAGCTTCAAAAAAAGACGCTACGGGCCAGCGAACAAGGACGCGCCGACGTGCGCCAAGCTCGCGACCACTGGCGCACCAAGCGTCAGCCCCGCATGCAGCAGGAGCCGCTCCGGCTGGTGTTTCTCGATGAGACCGGCACCTCAACCAAGATGACGCGCTTGCGCGGCCGCTGTCCGAAAGGGCAGCGCCTGTCCGCGCAGGCGCCCTTTGGCCATTGGAAAACCGAGACCTTCGTGGCCGGGCTGCACCGCTTTGAGCTGAGCGCGCCTGGGTAATCGATAGCCCGATCACCCGCCTGGCCTTCGACGCCTCCGTCGAGACGCAGCTCACCCTGACGCTGCGAAAAGGCGACGTGGTGCAGGAATGTGGGTCTCGATTGGCGTTTGCTCCAATGTCCTCTTTGCCCTGCAGAGTGGACATTCACGACCTGTGGTAGTAGCTGTCGCTAAGAAGCGCTCCACCTACGAGATAACCAGAAGCGTCATGACCCCAGAGGCAGTTCCATTCCCGCACCTGACGGAGACCTCGCATGTCACACTCAATGTGTGAGGCGCATACCGGGCCGGCAGAATTCCAATGTTCCCTGGAGGATATCGTCATCGAAGCCTGCGCGATAGAACAGCTTTCCGGCCACATTGCTGGAGTGCATTTATTACGCGTCGAACCAGACCTGCTCGCTGCCATACGTGCTCTTGCGGCAATGGGGCCTGCCGAGCGACTGATGATCATGAGCTATGCGAAAGGGTCGGCTGACCTCGACCGCGTCATCGGTAGCCTGACCAGCCAAAGCATGGGCCATGTTCACTAGCGCCCGTCGTGCTTTCTGATCCGTGATAGCATTGAAAGCCTGCAAGAGCTGTAAGCTGTCCTTTCGGGCCAGAAGGACAGACGTGACGGAAGAAACTTGCGAGTTTCCTGCAGATGGCTCTTCCCGCCCTTGCCCCTCGAAGAAGAAGGACGCTGGGACACCGAGAATACCACCGATTTCATGCAGGCGACCGGAACCGACACGGTTGACCCCCTTTTCATACTTCTGAACTTGCTGGTACGTGATGCCCAGCCGCTGGCCGAGCTGCTCTTGCGACATGCCAATCAGGATACGGCGCATACGGATCCGAGAGCCAATATGGCGATCAATTGAACTCGGCGACTTCTTATTGTTCATCGGAGAGTTCTCCTAAGAGCGTAACCATCAGCGCGCTGCAAATCCATCCATTGCCGCTCGCCGACGTAGATGTCATGGCGGATGTGGTGGTGTTGATCGGGAGCCTCTTCATAGAGGTGCTGGTTGCCGGCATGAATGACGTGAACTTTGAACATGTGCCCTCTTGGTGCTTGTTGCACTTTTTGAGGGGAACAATGTTGCTTGCCCATCCCAGAATTCTAGGATTGACTTAGAGCCGGATCTCCCGACGCCTTAAAGCTTCCGCAAGGGAGTGAGTTGCATTTCGAGTCCCAAGCTTTGCTCGGATGTGGCGCATGTGGTCGTTGACGGTCGCTTCGGAGATACCAAGGATCTTGCCGATCTCCCAAAACGTCTTGCCCTCGGCAATCCAGCGCATGACGTCCCGCTCGCGCACCGTCAGCCGACTATCGTCCTTGTGGTGGGCAGGGATACGAACCGACCGTTCGGCTGCACCGTATGCATAAAGTGGCGCTAAGTGAACCATCCGGCGCGCGCTTGGCGTCAATTCGACCTGCCGGCCTGCCATTGTCACAACAGCCTGCGAGCCATAGACGTCGTGAAGCGGAATACAGAGGCCTTCGGCAAGCCCAAATTCTACGGCCTCGTTCATTACGAGCTGAGCTTCCTGCCCCTCAACAAGATCGGGAGGTAGCTCGCTCCAAGCAAAGGGCTCTATGGTCGAGAAACAATGGCGGACGCAGGGATCATGGCGATAGTGAT
>WUUC01036782.1_pt1 | contig 10094 bp, 9 predicted proteins | sample 6278441 | NCBI WGS metagenome assembly WUUC01 (sample SAMN13675441, study PRJNA597444) | soil metagenome | isolation source: soil | place: USA: Washington | collected 2017-10 | reverse complement strand
CGCCAACGGCGTCGTGGACACCGAGCCCTACCGCAAGCTGGGCCGCAACCAGCTGCGGATCGCGATGTATCCCGCGATCGACCCGAGCGACGTCGAGAAGCTGACCGGAGCGATCGACTACGTCGTCGGCCAGCTCTGAGGCTCACCGCTCACGCAGCAACCTCAACGTCGCCCTCTCGAGTGCGGCCTGCCGCTCGTCCGCCGACCGGAACGAGCGGCCGGCCGCCCTCGCGATCGTGAGGCCCGACTCGTAGGCCTCGATGACGCGCGGGTCGACGTACGCCGATCTGGCCAGGGCAGGGGTGTTGCCCAGGAACTCGGCGACCTCCTTCATCGCCCCCGACACCGCGCGCTTTCGGGAGGCCTTGGTCGCACCGGGCTCCTCGGTCTCGGCGAGCGCCAACGCGGCGAGCACCGTGGCGTGCCAGGTGCGGAAGTCCTTCGCCGTGGCCTCCATCCCGGTCGCCTCGCGCACGTAGTCGTTGACGTGGCTGGCGTCGAGGTTGCGCCAGGCCCCCCCGTCCCGCCAGGCCAGCAGCTGGTCACTGCCGCCGCGACGACGCCGCATGACGTCCAGGGCGGCGATCGTCGGCCCGTCGTCGATCTGGACGGTGTGCTCGATCCCGGACTTCCCGGTGAAGCAGAACGTGAGAGTCCCGGCGCGCTTCGTCACGTGCTCCTTGCGCATCGTCGTCAGCCCGAAGCTGCCGTGGGTGTCGGCGTAGACGTCGTTGCCGATCCGGAAGTAGCCGAGGTCGAGGAGGCGTACGGCGACCGCGCACGCTCGCTCGAGCGACATCCCGTCCGCGCCGAGATCGGTGAGCACCCGCTCACGAGCGCTGGACAGGGCCTTGCCGAACTCGACGATCCTCGCGAACTTCGCAGCATCCCGGCTCGTGCGCCACTCCGGGTGGTAGAGGTACTGCCGGCGACCGGCGTCGTCGGTGCCGACGGCCTGGAGGTGCCCGTTGGCGAACGGCGTGATCCACACGTCCTTCCACGCGGGCGGGATGACGAGGTCCTTGCAGCGCTGCCGGTCGGCCGGGCTCAGCGGCTTCCCGGACTCGTCGACGAACGTGAACCCGGAACCGGACCGACGTCGCGTCCAGCCCTTCTGGTCCGGGGACGTTCGGCGCAGGCGAGGCATGTCGGCACGCTAGCCGGGAGGGTGGTCGCTCCGCCTCACCCGCGAGTGCCGTCGCCACCTCAGGGACCCCACTCACTTGGCCGTTCCCTGCTGGCTCCGCTTGAGGGACGGTCGCGCGTGCCTGCGTCGACTGAGCCAGTGGCAATCGAGTCGCAGCGTAGCCGCGTCAAACCGTCCACCATGGGCGCCACCGCGCCGATTGTGCCTAGTCAAGTCGGCGGGAGCCCGCGAGGCCGGATTCGGACCGACGCCTTTGTCACCGGGCAGCGGGTTGCGTCAGCACGGAGATCCAGAGGTCACCGAGGAACGCGGGGAGCGACCTTGGTCAATGTCTACGGTAAGCCGAACGGACCCTTCCCTGAGCACGGAAGGGTCCGTTCGCACGTCGACTGACGCAGGCATGATCAGTCGGAGGCGACGACCGTGACCTCCACCAGCATTCCCGGGATGGAGAGAGCGGGGACCTCGGTGGCGATACCACCGCTGGGGACGACGCCGGCTTCGGCGAAGCGCTTCACGACCTCGGCGTGGCCGTGGACGAAGTAGTCCTGGAGGTCGGCGGCGTGGATGTCGTACCGGACCACGTCCGACAGACTCATCCCAGCTGCGTCGAGCACCCCCTGGGAGTAGCCGTAGTCGTCCTGCCAGGACCACGGGTTGATCGGCTGCTTCTTCATGGTTCTCTCCTATCTGGTTGGGTCACGCCCGGACGGGCGGTTGCTGCGGATGGCTGGAGGAGAGGTCCGTGGCGTCAGTGGACCTCGTCATCGCGTCAGGGCAGGAGCCCGATACGACGATCGAAACCGCCAGGAGCGTGGACATTCAGGATGCGTACGTCACCCAGCCCGGCGTTGACGATCGCGTGGTCGGTGCCGGCGGGGATCAGCACGAACGTGCCCGGTCCGGCCTGCAGTTCCCGACGGTCTTCGCCGACGGTCACCGAGAGCGTTCCCTCGAGAACCAGGAAGGAGTCGTCCTCCGCCTCGTGCCGGTGACTCTCCACCCCTGCACCCGGCTGGAACACAACGATTCCCAGGTTGAAGAAGGGCGTGTCCTCACTCCGTGCGAGGAACTCGACGTTGCCGACTCGTTGCCCGTGCCCCGGTTCGACGACCACGACCGGCCGGTTCATCGTGCACCTGCCGAGACCGCCTGGGCGGCGAGCGCACCGCCGAAGACGTTGCGCGGATCTGCGGCCACCTTCACCTGACGCAGCTGCTCGAGGACCTCCGGCGTCCAGGCCGAGCGCACGGCCTCCTCACCACCATGGCCCGCGAAGTTGACCAGGCTGCTGCCCGTCGACCATGACGCCAGGGCGTTCACCACGCCGTCGGTGAGCTCGTGAGCGGTGGCCAACAGGGGCGGCGGCGCGGGGGCGATCACTGACAGCGAGAACCCGCCGTCACGTCCAGCCACCGCGTTGGGGACGGCTGCTGGCCGGCTGAGGGCGCCACCCATCAGCCGGAGCTCGACCGCGGCCAGCGGGACGTCGACGCCGGGTCCGGCGATCTTGAGGAGGGCGTCGACGAGATCGGCAGGCATCGAGTGCAGCAGTCCGCCCCGAGTCACCGCGGGAAGGGGCTCCGCCGGATCCATGTGAATGGCGTCGACGGCGGCATACGACATCGGGCCGACGGTGTCGAGCACCGGCGTGGCGATCCTGCGCATCGGTGCGACCAGGGCCTCACCTCGCTCGGCACAGCCCGTGAAGCCGAAGCGGAGGGCCAGGCTGACGACTCCGCGCAGCGGCGGCGGCACGTCCTCGACCCTCGGCAACCGCAGCAACGCGACCGAGGTGGTGACCTCCTCAGGCAGCGTCGGCGCCCAGGCGGAGAAGGCGTGCAGCACCTCCTCGATCGCAGCGCCGACGACGAACATCGCACCGCCGAAGAATTCGGACACCGGGAACAGGTCGAACTCGAGAGCGGAGACGATGCCGAAGCTGCCCTGGCCGCCACGCACCGCCCAGAACAGCTCCGGGTCGCTCTCCGCGGTGACCGTCCTGGTCTCGCCGGCTGCGGTCACGAGCTCGACGGATCGGACATGGTCGGCCGCGAAGCCATGGCGGCGAGCGAGATGGCCCATCCCGCCACCCAGGGTGTAGCCGACCACGCCGACGCCAGAGGACGAACCGGACAGAGGTGCGAGCCCGTGGGGGACGGCGGCGTCGATCACCTGCCGCCAGCGCACTCCCGCCTCGACCCGCGCCAGCCGCGCGACGGGGTCGACGTGGAACCCCCGCATGCCCTTGGTGGAGACGAATACGGTGCCGTCCGCCGGCGCGGCGGCCCCGTGACCGGTTCCCTGGACCGCAACCTGGAGTCCCTCCTCGCTAGCGAAGTGCACGGCAGCTGCGATGTCCGCCGCGTTTGTGGCTGCGAGCACGACCGCTGGTCGATGCGTGACGGCGGTGTTGAATCCGGCGGTCTCGGACGTGGCGGCCGGGTCCCCGCCGTCGTACACCGCTCCGGAAACCTGGCGCGCGAGCTGCTCGCGCATGTGTGATGTTCCCATCTCAGCTCCTCCTCGGCGCCGCCGCACCATGCGGCTCGGCACGACGCCGACTCTGGGACTAAGGGGTGCCCGCGGGTATGAGGAATTTGCGCACTCCGGCCTCAGACGGGTCAGGAAGGTGGCCGATCGGGTCCGATCACGTCCAGCAGGCCGCGCCGGTGCGCGACCGTGACCGCCTCGGTCCGGCTGGCGACGTTGAGCTTGGTCATCACGTTGCTCAGGTGCACGCTCGCCGTCTTGTCGCTGATGAAGAGGCGATTCCCGATCTCGCGGTTGGTCAGGCCTTCCGCGACCAGCGCGAGGACCTCGCGTTCCCGGTCGGTCAGTACGGCGTCCGCGGCAGCCGCCGACGGCGCCAGCCGCGCCCGAGTCACCGTCGCTGCGATCGCCTTCTGCAGCGGGAGGGCTCGCATCTGCGCCGCGGCGGTGGCCGCCGCCTGCGCATGGGTGCGCGCGGCGTTGCGGTCACCCGCAGCAACCAGTGCCTGGGCCAGGCGCCAGTCGCAGCGCGCCTGTTCGTAGACGTGTCCGTAGCCGAAGGCGTCCAGCGCCTGCCGCCACTCCTCGACGGCCGGCCCGCCGGTCAGCCTGGCGTACTCGGCCAGCGCACGGGAATGCCAGGCCCGGCCCTCGGGTCCCAGGTCTCCGGGGCGGCCGCGTCCACCCGAGAAGATCCGCTCGACTCGTTGCCGCAAGACCGCCCCCTCGTGGACGGCGATAGCCACACCGGCATCGTCGCGTCGCTGGCGGCAGCGCTCGGCGGCATCGGCCAGCGCGCCCAGCGCGAGGGCCGACAGCCACAGGCCGCCGTACATCCCCTCGCCGACTGCGTCGTCCAGATGGGTCTGGGCGCGATCCGCGATCGCCACGGAACCCGCGAGGTCGCCTTCCCAGGCGAGTCGATCGGCCTCGCAGCCGCCGGCGACGAGCGCGACCTGGGGATCGGCGTCCCAGCTCTCCCTCAGCGCGACCAGCCGTTGCTCGGCTTCCGGATGCCCGCCAGCCACCGCCGCGTAGCACGCCACTGCGGCCAGCCGCGCCGCCGCGACATCAGGTGGCGGGCTCTCCGGTGCGTCCGCAGCCTGCAGGCTGCCGTCGAAATCACCGGAGACGTAGAGCGCGATCGCCTGCAGCAACCTCAGCTCCACGCCGGGATCGCTCCACCGCAGTCCGCTCTCGCTCACCCTGCGCATGGCAGTGCGCAGGACCGGGAGGGACCCGGTGACGTCCCCGTTGTAATAGTGCAACGACGCCAGTGCGTAGTAGGCGCGGAGCTCGGCGGCCGGCTCATCCTCGACCCTGGCCAGCCGCAGTGCACTGCCGAGTCGGGCGGCTGCGGACGGCTGATCCCCACCGATCTCGTCGAGGAACGACGCGGTCGTCAGCGCGTCCACCTCGAGCGCTGGAACTCCCGCGGCACGGGCCTCACCCAGGGCGCGCTCGGCTTGCGAGCGTGCCTCGTCCGTGCGCCTGGCCGCGAGCAGCGCGCGGGCCAGGACCACGTGGGCGAGAGCAGTGGTGTCGGCATCGACCCCGGCGTCCTCGGCGAGCCGGACGGCGTCCTCAGCGGGACCAACCGCCTGGTCGGTGGCGTCGATCTCGACCAGACGGCGCACCAGTTCCGCACGCGCCTCGACTCCACCGGACACGTCACCTTCGGCGTCGCACAGCTGGATCGCCTGGTTGGCCCAGTCGATGGCCCGCGTCGGCTCTCCAGCCAGGCCCGCGGCGCGTGACGCCAGGATCGCCACACGACCGTGCCCCACCTCCGCGAGCGCGGACGCGTTCTCGACGTTCTGCCACGCAGCAAGGGCTCGTTCGAGATGCACCAGCGCGTCCCCGGGCGCCAGGCTTCGCAGCGCCTCCTCGCCAGCGCGCAGCGACCAGACCAGTGTCCTGGGGGCGTCCTGGGCCTCGGTGACGTGATGAGCGATCTCGGCGGGAGCCGCGCGGCCCGCGGTCCCCGACTCGAGAACGGCCGCGTACGCCGCGTGCAGCCGCGCGCGTTCGCCGGGCAGCAGGTCGTCGTACACCGCTGCGCGCATCAGGTCGTGCGCGAAGGCGTAGTCCGTGCCGTGCGGCTCCAGCAGCCCCTCGGCCACAGCGACCCGGACTGCTTCGTCCATGGCTTCGTCGGGCATCCCAACGACCTGGCGCAACACGCGGTCGGCAACGGGATGCGTCACCACCGCGGCAGCGCGAACCACCGCGCGCGCGGCGTCCGGCAGTCCGTCCAGACGGCCGACGAGGAGGTCCGCGAGCGCCCGGGGCAGGCCTTCACCCGCCACATCGATCTGCCCGGGAGCCGACGCCAGCGTGCGGAGGTAGTAGGGATTCCCACGGGTAAGGCGGTACACCTCGGCGGCAACGCCCGGGTCGGACCCGCGGTCGCTCAGCGCGAGGTACTCCGCGACCTCCCCCAGGTCGAACGGCTCGAGGTCGAGGCGCTCGACCCACGGCAGCCTGCCGAGCTCGCTGAGCAGCCGACGGACCCGGGGACGGGCCTTCAGCCCGTCGGTCCGGACTGTCGCCACGATCACCAGTTGCTCCGAAACGACGCGGCTGAGCAGGAACCGAAGGAAGTCAGCCGAGGACTCGTCCACCCACTGCACGTCCTCGATCGTGACCACGACCGGCCCACGGACGCGTCCGATCTCTGCGAGCAGCGCCGCCATCGCCTCGAACAGCTGTAGGCGGCGCGACTCGTCGACCCGCCCGTCGCCGGGGCTACCGGGGTCGGTCAACACGGCGACAAGCGGATACCGGTCGAGCGCCGACTTGACCGGGGGATCGCCCGCCGCGCGGATTGCTCTCACCATGTCGACGACGGCCAGGTAGGGGAGGCCCGGATCGCCGAGATCGACGCACTGCGCTCGCAGGACGAGGGCCCCAGAAAGCGGCAACTCCTCCAAGAGAGCGTGGACCAGCCGAGACTTGCCTCCTCCCGCCTCACCCGCAACCAGGACCGCACCGGGACTGCCGTGGCCTGCGGCGGTGACCGCGGCCTTCAAAACCGTCAGTTCCCGCTCGCGACCAACGAGCGGAACCTCGCCCTGGGAGCCCACCACGCTGGCAATCATCGCACCGGCCACCCGGCTCGGAGCGGATTGCAGATTTCCGTTCTACCCTCGCAGCACTGGGCATTGTTCGTCCGGATCTACCGCGACAAGCGCTATTGGCGAGCATGTGAGCGCAACGAAGTGCGTGTCCGTGGCACGCTGATGGACATGAACGCTGCACAAGAGGTACTCGCGGCTGCTGAATCGAGAGCCGTGGCTCTGGCGGTCGGCGATGCCGAACGACTCACTGACCTCCTGCATGAGGACTTCAGGTGGACCGCGCACGTAGGCGACACGTATGACCGCGCGGAGTACATCCGCCGAAACACCGAAGGCCACACAGTCTGGCGATCGCAGGCCTTGGTCAATGCCGAGGTGGTGGTAGTCGGTGAAACCGCTGTCTTGTACGCCGAGGTACACGATGTGGTCCGATCGGAGGGAGACGGATCGGAGGCCTTCCGGATGCCGATGACTCAGGTCTGGGTCCACACGGGCAGCCAATGGAAGTGCCTAGCCGGTCACGCCGGGCCACGGTTGTCCTGACGTCCGCACATGCCGCGATCCGAGCGCCTGCAGACGCGCCTCTTCCGCCGCGTTCCGGACTCCGACTGAGTGCGCTGGATCTGTCAGCTGAGCCGATGTTCCATGGGGGGCATGGCTCACGGCGGGCGAGGGCGTACGGATCAGAAGAAGATTTTGGTCCGGAGCAGGCCGTCACCCGGGGCGCGGCCCGAGAGCACTCGGCAGAACTCGAGCGCGTCCATCTCGATGCGTGGCCCGCCCGAGCCCTGCACAAACTTCCCGCCGGCGGGCCCCGACAAGACGACCTCTACGGGCTTGTGGTGACGCCTCGCCCACTCGCCCGCGGCGTCCTCGACGATCCGACGGTCGTTCTCCCCGGGAGTAGGTTCGCGTCCCACGGCACGTGAGATGTCGATGCGGTGCATGAACACGTCGCGGGTCCAGATCGCATCCATGAGGTGGCCGACATTGCCCTCGTTCGGCATGCCCTCGACTATCGACCCATTGCTCTTCGCAGATACCGACACGGCACGCAGAAACGCGGGCGTCCGCAGTCGACCGCGCACGGCTCCCGCAGCGAGTGCCCTCAACGCCGCCACTCTTTCAGCCGGAGTGAGCCACGCGTGCTCGGCTACCTGCAGCGCGTTGTACGCGTCCATCGCGTTGCCGTCGTACTCACGGGCGTGCCGGAATCCGTAGAGGTTCTGCCGAAGCAATTCGCGCTTCGATGCGGCTGCCTTTGCGCTGCCGATGAGGTGGCCCACCATGTCGGACACATTCCAAGCGGGGCACTCGGTCGGGGCTAGCCAGTCGTCGCCTCGCAGAGCCTCGAGCAGCGCGATGAGATCGTCGTACGCGCCTGTCGCCACCTCGGCTGCGTCGGACCCTCGGGTGATGGGAGTGATCTGGTCAATCGCGGTGGTCACGGTGGTCCTCCTCAATGGACAACTCCGCCGATTGCGCGACGAGCTCATCGTCGCCCCTGGGGTTCGTCCTAACGGTGTTAGGATAACTGAGTTGGGCCGGATCCGCCAGGGTTTTCCGAACGTTGTTAGGCTAAGCGCGTGGACCAACGCAGCGAGCGACATCAGGCCACCCGCAGCGAGATCCTCGCTACCGCCTGGTCGCTGACCAACGAGAAGGGCCTGACGGGCTGGTCGCTGCGCGAGCTTGCCGCTGGCGTTGGCATGCGCGCGCCGTCGCTGTACGTGTACTTCCCAGCGAAGGACCATATCTACGACGCCTTGTTCGGCGAGTCTTACCAGCAACTCCTCGAGCTCAGCCTGGCCACGCCGTTGCCGGACGAACCCAGGGACCGGCTGCGCGCGATGGCGGTGATGTTCTTCGACTTCGCAGCGGAGAACCCAGCGAGGCTCCAGCTGATGTTCTGGCGGGTGATTCCGGGGTTCGAGCCATCCCCTGATGCCTACGCGCCGTCCCTCCAGGTGTTCGGCCTCGGGCAGAAGGCGTTCGCTGAAATCGGCATCACCGACCCTGGCTCGTTGGACATGTGGACCGCGCTGCTCTCAGGGTTGATCTCCCAGCAAGCCAGCAACGACCCTGGCGGGGACCGCTGGCGGCGGCTTCTCGATGATGCGGTCGACATGTTCGCGAAGGCCTACTTGTAGGCGTTCACTGGTTACGTCCTTCCGCCGCATGTTCGCGCCAGTCAAACCTTCAGACGTGCCGAGACGAGCAGGGCCTAGCTTCCTGCAACCATCGGAGACGTGAGTCAGGTAAAGATGACGTTCTCGCGTGCAACAACGGTCGTCGGTGGTTCTTGACCGCGAAAAGATTATTGCGACCACGGTCAACCGAACGAGGATCCGACGACTCTGAGTGGTGATGATCCGATTGTTGACGGGGGGACTGCTGGGTGACGGCTCGGGACGAGGAGTTCACGCGATACGTGGAGACGCGGAGCGCCGCGCTGCTGCGCACTGCGGTCTTCCTGTGTTCCGGCGACTCCGCGGCAGCCGAGGACCTCGTCCAAGCGACGTTGGTCAAGACGTACGTCCATTGGTCCCGGCTGCGCGACGAGCACAAGCGCGACGCGTACGTCCGCCGGATCTTGGTGCGGGAGTCGTACCGCCGCGGGCCGGCACGCGCCAAGGACGTCGCGCACGTCGCGGAGATCCGTGAACACGCCGCGCCCGTCCGTGATCACGACGACCACCTGTCCCTCTTCCCACAGCTCGCCGCGCTTCCCCGACAGCAACGCGCCGTCGTCGTCCTTCGCTACTACGAGGACCTCAGCGAACAACAGATCGCCGATGCCCTCGGCTGCTCGACGGGATCGGTGAAGCGACACGCATCGCGCGGGCTCGCCACGTTGCGAGCACGCCTCCACGACACCTATCGAGCACCCGCCGAAGGAGCCGACGTTGAGCGTCGATGAAGACTTCGAAAAAGTTCTCAGGCAGCAGTTCCGCATCCAGGAACCACGTGTAGCCCCAGATGTGGGCCTGAGCCATCGCGTCGTGGCCGAGGGGCGGCGGGAGAGCAGGAGGCGCCGGACCCGATACGCCGTCTCGGCCGGTGTCGGTGCCGTCGTGCTCGTCGCTGGCGTCAACGCGATCGGGCTGAGGTCCCCGGGCCCGACCACCGGCAACGAGCCGGGCGTCCCCGCGACGAGCGGAACTGCACGTACGGCAGAGAAGCAGGCATTGACGGAATGGGCAGCCGCCCTCTCTCGCGGCGCCGCTCCCGAAGTCGCCTACCTGGCAGGAACCACCGTCCACTTCCCCGGTGGAGCGGTGACCGAGCTGGACGTCGCAGACGGCGCGATCATCGGCCAGACCGTGGCAGGCCTGATCGTCTTCGTGGAGGAGAACAACGCGCAAGGGGTCCTG
>WUUC01192734.1_pt1 | contig 10095 bp, 9 predicted proteins | sample 6278441 | NCBI WGS metagenome assembly WUUC01 (sample SAMN13675441, study PRJNA597444) | soil metagenome | isolation source: soil | place: USA: Washington | collected 2017-10 | reverse complement strand
GCGCTGGCGATGATCCCGAGGTCGTCGCGGAGCCACTCGACGTTGGTCCCGGCCGAGAGCATCACCGCTTCGACGCCCCAGGTGGAGCGGCCCTCACGGGACCAGGCGATGATCGGGAAGGTGCCGCCGGACCCGCGGGTCTGGAACTTCGGGCGCTCGGCGCCGACGCACAGGTCGAGCATGCCGCCGGTGCCGAAGGTGATCTTGGCCAACCCGGGGGCCAGGCATCCCTGGCCCACCAGCGACGACTGCTGGTCGCCGGCGATGCCAGCGATCGGCGGCGCGCCGTCGAGGGCGGAGGCGGCGCCGACGATCCCCGAGGAGTCGTGGACCGCCGGAAGGCAGTGCGGCGGGATGCGCAGAGCGTCGAGCAGGCGCTCGTTCCAGGCCGAGCCGTCGGCGGTGCGCAAGCCGGTGAGCGCGGCGTTGGTCGGATCGGTGACGTGCAGTTCCCCACCGGACAGGTGCCAGGCGATCCAGGTGTCGACCGTCCCAAAGCAGTGGTCGCCGCTGCGGTCGGGGTCGGCGGCGTCGAGCAGGAAGGCGAGCTTGGTCGCCGACGCGTTGGGCGCCAGGCGGATGCCCTGGTCCCGCAGCGCCAGGCAGGTGCCGACCGTGCGCAGGTCCTGCCAGCCGACGCCGGGTCCCAGCGGCCGGCCGGTGGCCCGCTCCCACAGGATCGTGGACGCCCGCTGGTTGGCGATGCCGACCGCGTCGACGGAGCCGGCGCCGGCCAGGGCGGCCCGGGTGACCTTCATCGCCGCCTGGGCCATGGCCACCGGGTCGAACTCGACGAAGCCGGGGGCCGGCGACGTGGGCAGGACCTGGCGATGGTGCTCGTGCTCGATCGAGGTGTCGTCGCGGACCACCGCGGCCCGCGCGCTGCTGGTCCCGATGTCGACGACGAGCAGGCTCAAGGCCGGGCAGCCCTCAGGGCCACGGGACCTCGCCGAAGGGGGAGGGGAGGCCGAGCTTGCCCGGGTTCAGGATCCCGTTGGGGTCGAGCGACCGCTTGAGCCCTACCAGGACGTCGAAGGCGGGGCCGATCGCCTCGGGCAGGAACCGGGCCCGGTTGAGCCCGACGCCGTGGTGATGGCTCAGCGCCCCGCCGCTGCCGAGCACCGCCCGGGTCCCGGCGTCCCAGGCGGCCCGGTAGTAGGCCTCGCGCTGGTCCAGCTCCACCCGGCCGGCGAAGGTGAAGTAGATGCAGGCCCCGTCGCCGTAGGAGTGCGACTGGTGGGCGGAGGCGGCGAGGGTGCCGTCGACTCCGCTGATCGCGGCGAGCCCGGCTTCGTACATCGCCGGCAGCGCCGACCACGGTCCCGCCACCTCCATGGTGTCCACCACGAAGCCCTTGGAGATGAGCGCCTCGAGGGCGGCGACGTCGTTGCGGTGCCCGAGCCAGCGGCCCACCAGGTCCACATCGAGCGGCGCCGCGGTCAGGCACTCCTTGGCCACCACCTCCATGGTGGCGTCGACCAGGTCGGGGTCGCCCTCGTCGAGGACCAGCAGGACGCTGAGGTCCTCGGTCTCGTAGTTGCGGGTCGACTCGACCGGGTCGTAGAGCCGGAGCACGGCCGGCGTGGCGCCGCGGCGGAGGATGCGCCGGGTGGCGTCGAGCCCCTCGACGAACGAGGCGAAGCCGTAGGCGGCCCGCCGCTCGTGGGCGGGGGCGGGATGGGCCCGCAGCCGGGCACCCACGATGATCCCCAGCGTGCCCTCGGAGCCGACGAACAGCTGGGTCAGGTCCGGTCCCACCGCCTGACGCGGCTGGCCGCCGGTGGTGACGGTGCGCCCGTCGGCGAGGACGACGTCGAGGCCCACGACGATGTCCTCGATCTTCCCGTAGCGGGTGGAGTACTGGCCGGCGCCGCGGCAGGCGAGCCAGCCGCCGACCGTCGAGAGCGTCATCGACTGGGGCCAGTGGCCGACGGTCAGGCCGTAGGTGCCGGTCAGCTCGGCCTCGAAGCGGTCGCCGAAGGTGCCGGGAGCGACGTCGACCACGAGGGAGGCGTCGTCGACGCCGACGATGCCCGACAGGCCGCACAGGTCGAGCACCACCCCGCCATGGACCGGGACCGACGACCCGCACACGCCGCTGCGGCCGGCGGCCACGGTCAGGGGGACCCGGGCCTCGTTGCACAGGGCGGCGACGTCGGCCACCTGGCCGGCCGAGCTCGGCCGGGCGACGGCGCCGGCCCGGGCGGGGACCTCGCCCTCGGTGGCCCAGACCATGGCCAGCGGCCACCAGTCCCTGCCCGTCTCGGCCAGGTCGGCCGGATCGGTGGTCACGGCCGCGCAGGCGCCGCCGAGGCGGGCGAGGAAACCCTCGTCGAGCTCCGTCGAGGGCGCGAACCGCGGCCGCGCCGCCGCGGCGCCACCGGCCAGCTCGATCGGCGGCGTGGGCGCGCCGGGTCGGGGCTCCATCAGGCGCCCCCGAGCGCGGCTTCGAGGGCCGCGTCGGGGAGCTGGGCGCACGACCGCTCGACGGCGACCTCGCGCCGGTAGGCCTCCACCTGGGCGGTCCGCTGGGCCGGGGTCAGCCCCAGGACCGGTCCGATCAGGTCGGCGACGTCCTCGGCCGCCTCGGCCGATGGGTCGCGGGCCAGCAGTCGGGCCCGCGTTCGCCGGCTCAGCACGTCGTCGACCGAGCGGGCCATCTCGTGGCGGGCGGCGTAGACGGCCTCGGCCCGGATGTAGGGCAGCCCGGCCACCAGCGGCCGCGCCAGGCTCGGGTCCTTGTCGATCATGGCCAGCAGCACGCGGCTCTCGCCCCCGTAGCGGTCGGCCAGATGGCGATGCAGGGGGTCCTCGCTGCCGGCCAGCTCCTCGTAGCCCTCGGCCCCCCGCAGGCGCAGCCGCTTGGTCCGGCTGTGGTGGCTGGCCCAGTCGCCCTCGCGCCGACCCAGCAGCTCCTGCGCGGTGTCGACGGTGTCGGCCGCCATCTCCCGGTAGGTGGTCAGCTTGCCGCCGGTCACGGTCACCATGCCCGATCCCGAGACCGCCACCCGATGACGACGGGAGAGGTCCGCCGTCCGGCCGGACGACGCGCTCTTGACCAGCGGCCGGAGCCCGGCCCAGGTCCCGACCACGTCGTCGGCGGTGATCTCGGGCGCGACCGAGAAGTTGATCGCCCGGAGCAGGTACTCCACGTCGGCGGCCTCGCAACGGGGCTCGTCGATGGGCCCGTCGTAGTCGGTATCGGTGGTGCCGACGTAGGTGAAGTCGCCCCACGGGACGACGAAGACCGAGCGGCGGTCCTTGGGCACCGGGACAACGGCCGCGATGTCGTTGCGAACGCGATCCCAGGGGACGGTGATGTGGACGCCCTTGGCCGGCCGGAGCGAGTCAGGATGGGTGCCCTCGTCGAGGGCCCGGACGTCGTCGGCCCACACGCCGGCGGCGTTGACGATGACGGGGCACCCGACCTCGATGACCTCGCCGTCGGCCTCCAGCCGCGCTCCCCGCACCGCCCCGTCATCCCGCTTGAGCACCTCGGCCAGGCGCACGCCGTTGGCCACCACCGCGCCGTGGTCCACCGCCGCGGTGCGGGCCAGGGTCAGGGTCAGGCGGGCGTCGTCGGCTTGGGCGTCGTAGTAGAGGTAGGCCGAGGCCAGTCGGTCCTGGCGCAGCGTCGGCATGTGGGCCAGAGCCTCCTCGGCCGACAGCCGCTGGTGGAGCTTCCCGATGCGGGCGCCCCCGGTGAGGTCGTACATCCACATCGCCGAGCCCAGCGCCCGAGCCAGCTTCTTCGAGATCACGCCGTCCTTGCCGGCGAAGATCGGGATCAGGAACGGCAGCGTCTTGACCAGGTGGGGGGCGTTGCGCCGCAGCCGCTGGCGCTCGTGCAGCGCCTGGTACACGAGGCGGACCTCCCCCTGCTGGAGGTAGCGGAGCCCCCCGTGGACGAGCTTGGAGGAGCGCGACGACGTGCCCGAGGCGAAGTCGTCGCGCTCGACCAGGCCCACCCGCAGGCCCCGGGAGGCGGCATCGAGCGCACAACCGGCGCCGGTGATGCCGCCGCCGACCACCAGCAGGTCGAGCGGGTCGTCGGCGAGGCGGCGAAGGGCGTCGGCGCGGTCGAACCAGGCTGGGCCGATCACGGCGGGGTCCCGAGCGGCATGGTCGAGCATCCTACGGGGCGCCTCGTCGCACCTCGGCCCCTCACACCGGGCTGAGGACGAACCCGGGAATTCGGCAAGATCAACTCGACAGGCGTCGGGGCCCCGGGCCATACTCGCCGCTTGCGCCCCGGGGGCCGGCGATCCGGCTGGGCGGGCCGGACGGCGCCTCCCCGACCGTCGCGACGAGTGAGCTGCACCATGAACCAGTCCTGGCGAAACAAGGCTGCCTGCCACGGACTCGATCCGGAGATCTTCCACCCCGCCGACGAGGAGGAGGCCGGACCGGCCAAGGCCATCTGCGCCCGCTGCTCGGTCCAGGAGGCCTGCCTGGAGTTCGCCCTCGGCCGGCGCGAGAAGGAAGGCGTCTGGGGTGGCTGCACCGAGCGGGAACGCCGCCGCATCATCCGCCAGCGGCGCCGGACGGCGTAGGCCCCGGCCGACGGCCTCAGAGCGGCCGGCGCAGCTCCAGCTCGTCCCGGATCGGGATGCCGTCGTTGCCGACCAGCGCGATCGAGGGCTTGGCCCGGCGAGCTTCGTCCACCGCGCCGGGCCGGAGCTCGCGTAGCTCGAATCCCCGGCGCTGGTAGAAGCGCAGCGCCCGCAGGTTGTCGTTGGTGGTGACGACCCAGAGTGACCGCGCCCCCGCGGCACGAGCGGCGTCGACCACGGCCTCGACGAGGGCGGTCCCCGACCCCGCGCCGGTCGCCTCGCCGGCGTCGAGGATGGCCAGCTCGGCCTCGTCGCCGCCCACCTCGTAGCAGGCACAGCCCTGCGGCGCCCCGTCGACCAGGGTGACGAAGCCGGGCAGCGCCGAGACGTCGTGGGACCGACCCCGGCGGAACTGGTGCGGGCCACCCCAGCGCTCGTCGAGCCGGCGGCGCAGCCATTGGCGGTCGGCGTCTTCGAGGCGTCGGAGGGTGGGCGCCGTATTGTCGTCGGTCATGGAATTCGAGCTCAGCGAGGAGCTGCTCGCCCTCCAGGAGACGTGCCGGCGGATCGCCCAGGACAAGGTGAAGCCGCGGGCGAGGGAGATCGACGAGACCGGAGCGTACCCGCAGGACCTGTTCGAGATCTTCCGTGACGCCGGGCTCCTCGGGCTCTGCATCCCCGAGGACCTGGGTGGCTCTGGCGCCGGGATCATGGGGCTCACCATCGCCATCGAGGAGGTGGCCAAGTACTCCAACACGGCCGCCCTCATGCTGCTGCTCACCCGGCTGCCCACGGGCCCCGTGATGATCGCCGGGTCACGCGAGCAGAACGAGCGGTACGTCGCCCCCATCGCCGACGGGTCGGCCCGCGCCGCCTTCGGCCTGTCCGAGCCCCAGGCCGGCAGTGACGTGATGGGCATGCGGACCCGGGCGGTGCCAGACGGCGGTGACTGGGTCCTGAACGGCACCAAGTGCTGGATGTCCGGGGTCGTGCAGGCCGACTGGTACACGGTGTTCGCCAAGACGTCGGCCGACGTCACCGCCCGGGACCACGACTCGGTCACCGCCTTCATCGTCGAGCGCGGCTGGGACGGCGTGGAGGTGGGGGCCACGGACCGCAAGATGGGGGTCCGAGGCGTCGACACGGGCGAGCTGCTCCTGCACGACGCGCGGGTGCCGGCCGCCAACGTCATCGGCGAGGTCGGTGGTTTCCGCCTGGCCATGCTCGGCCTGAACTCGATGCGGCCCATCGTGGCCGCCCGAGGGATCGGCCTGGCCGAGGGGGCGCTGATGTACGCCACCGACTACGTCAAGGAGCGGGCCGCCTTCACGAAGACGATCGCCGACTTCCAGGGCATCCAGTGGGAGATCGCCAAGCTGGCGGTCGACATCGAGGCCGCCCGCCTCCTGACCTACCGCTCGGCCTGGATGGCCGACCGCGGGCAGTTCACCAAGGAGTTCGTGCCCTACCTCTCCATGGCCAAGTACCACGCCACCGAGCTGGCGGTGCGGGCGTCGAACGTCTGCCTGCAGCTGCTCGGCGCCGCCGGCTACATGAAGGACCACCTGACCGAGCTCTACTACCGCGACGCCAAGCAGCTGACCATCGTCGAGGGCACCTCCCAGGTGCAGCTCGGGCTCATCGCCAAGGGCGTGCTCGACGGCGACCTCTGGTGGGACTGATGGGCCTGCACGAGCTCGGCGGCTGGCCGGCGGTGCTGGGGGCGCTCACCGCGGGGCGCGACCTGAGCGCCGACGAGGCCGGGGCGGCGATGGCGGAGATCCTCGCCGGTGACGCCACGCCGGCGCAGATCGCCGGCTTCATCGTGGCGCTGCGGATGAAGGGCGAGACCGTCGACGAGCTGACCGGGCTGGTGGAGGCGATGCTGGCGGTCTCGCCGACGGTGCCGCTCAGCGACCCTGACGCGGTCGTCGACATCGTCGGCACCGGCGGCGATCGCAGCCACAGCATCAACGTGTCGGCCATCGCCGCCATCGTCGTGGCCGGCACCGGCACGCCGGTGTGCAAGCACGGGAACCGCTCGGCCTCCTCGGCCTGCGGCAGCGCCGACGTGCTCGAGGCCCTCGGCGTGACCATCGACCTCGGCCCCGACGGGGTGGCCCGGTGCGTCGAGGAGGCGGGCATCGGCTTCTGCTTCGCCCAGCGCTTCCACCCGTCGATGCGCCACGCCGCTCCAGCCCGGCGCGAGCTCGGCGTGCCGACCGTCTTCAACTTCCTGGGGCCGATGGCCAACCCGGCCCGGGTCCGCCGCCACCTGATCGGCGTGAGCGACCCCCGGATGGCCGAGCGCATGGCCGAGGTGCTCCGTCGAGCCGGGGCGCAGCGGGCGCTGGTGGTCTACGGCCACGACGGCCTCGACGAGCTCACGACGACCACCACCTCGACCGTGGTCGACGTCGCCGGCGACCAGGTGCGCACCTACACCGTCGATCCCACCGGGCTGGGTTTCGGCGCCGCCGAGCCCGGCCAGCTGGTCGGCGGCGACCCCGCCACCAACGCCGAGCTGGCCCGCCGGGTCCTGGCCGCCGACGCCGGGCCCCACCGCGACGTGGTGATCCTGAACGCCGCCGCCGGGCTGCTGGCGGCCGGACGCTGCTCGGACATGGACGCCGCCGTCGTCCTGGCCGCCCGGTCGCTCGACGACGGCCACGCCGCCGAGTCGCTCGAACGCCTGGTGGTGACCTCGGCCGCCGCTGCCGAGGAGGAGGCGAACGCCGGTCGGGCCTGACGCCGAGGCGGCGACGGTCGCTGCGTCAGGTGGCGATGCCGGCGGCGGCCTCGATGCGCTGGAGCTCGCGCCGGGCCTCCTCGACCCTGGCGCAGTGCGCGTCGAGCTCGTCGAGCGGTCGACGGTGGTCGGCGAGCTGCAACGGGCGCGCGCCCTCGAGCCGGAGCCGGGCCACGCGGGCGGCCACCTGCTCCACCCGCGCGACGTCGGCCGCCAGGGGCCGCAGGTAGCGCTGCCGGTCGGCGAAGCGGAGCCGGCCGACGGCCACGAGGTGACCGTCGATCTGGACCGCCTCGGCGACCAGGGCCTGGACCATCGGGCCGGTGGCGCTCGGGTCGTCCGGGCCGAGCCGGGTGTGGACGACGGCGGCCCGCAGGCGGCGGTGGAGCCGGGCGGCCCGCCCGGGCGACCACAGCCAGGCCAGCGGGGCGTTCGTGCGGATCGACGGCGCCACCCGGTTCCGGCGATGGAGGTGGCGCAGGACGATCAGGGTGGTCAGGACCATGGTGATCGTCGCCGCCCCCAGGAGGATCGTGGTGGCGAGGAGCAGGTCTCGCAGCACGACGGTCAGGCTATCGGCGGCCTCGCCCGAGCACCGGACGGGCCGGGTCGTTGAACCGGGGCCGGTGGCGGTCGATCAGCTCGGCGGCCAGGGCGGCGGCCTCGGCCTCGTCGGCGCACACCGTGGGATCGACCGCGGCCAGCTCGCGGAGGAGCTGACCGGGCCGGCCCCGCCCGGTGCCGGCGAAGTGCGATCGCACCTCCCGGCGCAGGTCGCCGCTCCGGCCCACGTACAGAACCGCCCCCCTCCGGTCGCGGAGCAGGTAGACCCCCGGCCGGCGGGGGAGCGCCCGGGTCAGCCGGAGCTTGGCCGCCTGCGGGTGGCGGACGAGGGAGGGGAGCAGCAGCAGGTCGTCGAGGTCGAACACGCCGAAGCCGGCGGCCCGCTCCAGCAGGAGGTGGAGCAGGTCGCCGGTGGCGAGGGCGTCGTCGAGGGCCCGGTGGGTTGGACGGTGGTCCAGGGCGAAGGCCTCCGCCAGGGTGGACAGCCGGCAGCTCGGCACCTCGTCGCCCAGCAGCCGGCGGGCGAGGCGGCAGGTGTCGACCCAGCGGTTTCCGAGGGGCGAGCGGGCCCGCCGGGCCAGCGCGCCGTCGAGGAAGCCGAGGTCGTAAGACACGTTGTGCCCGACGATCACCGCCCCTCCGACGAACTCGAGCAGGCTGGGCAGGACCCCGCCGATGGCGGGTGCGGGCCGCACCATCGCCTCGGTGATTCCGGTGAGGGCCGTGATCGGGCCGGGAATGGCGAGTCCGGGGTTGACCAGCGTCTGGAGGGTGCCGAGCCGCTCGCCACCGCGCAGCTTGACCGCCCCCACCTCGGTGATCCCGCCGTCCACCGGGGCGCCGCCGGTGGTCTCCACGTCGACCACGCAGAAGGTGACCTCGTGGAGCGGCGTGCCGAGCCCGTCGGTCCCGTCCCGCTCGAGCGTGCCGACGCCCATGCGCCGATGGTAGTCGAACAAATGTACGCCCCAGGGGTGGCGACTGTCGTACCCCGCGCGTATGTTCGTGGCATGACGGAGATGGGAGAGCCGTTGCGGATCGATTGCGACCGGTGCGTGATGCAGCACACCGCCGCCTGTGGGGACTGCGTGGTCACCTTCCTGTGCGAGCGGGGGCCCGATCAGGCGGTGGAGGTCGACGGGGCCGAGGCCAGGGCGCTGCGGTTGCTGGGCGAGGGCGGCCTGGTGCCGAGGTTGCGCCATGTTCCCCGCCTCGGCTGACCGGGTTCGCGTCCCGAGGGGCGCGCGACCATGGCGCGGTGGGCGCGCCCTCCGACGACTCCTTGACCGGGCAGGTGCGGTCCGTCGGTTCGGCGAATGGGCTCGACGTGATCGGCATCGCGCCGGCGGACCCCTTCGTGGCCACCCGTCGCCACCTGGAGGAGCGGCGGGCAGCCGGGCTCCACGGGGGGATGCAGTTCACCTACCGAAACCCGGTCCGGTCCACCGATCCATCAGCCACCCTGCCGGGCGCACGGTCCCTGGTGGTCGCCGCCCGGTCCTACCACCGGGCCCCGCCAGCCCCTCCGTCGCCGCGTCCGGCGGCCCGGGTGGCGCGGTACGCCTGGGAGGACCACTACGCCGCCCTGCGGCGGGGGCTGGAGGCGGTGGCCGCGCACCTCCGCGCCGCCGGCTGGACGACCAGGGTCCTGGTCGACGACAACGCGCTGGTCGATCGCGAGGCGGCCTACCGGGCGGGGTTGGGCTGGTACGGCAAGAACGCCAACCTGCTGCTGCCGGGCCGGGGGAGCTGGTTCGTCCTCGGCTCGGTGGTCACCGACGCCGCCCTGGCCGCCGACGAGACCCCGGTCGCCGACGGCTGTGGCTCGTGCCGGCGGTGCCTCGACGGCTGCCCGACCGGTGCCATCATCGCCCCCGGCCTGGTGGACGCTCGACGGTGCCTGGCCTGGCTGGTACAGGCGACGGGCCCCTTCCCTCGGGAGCACCGGGTCGCCCTCGGCGACCGCCTCTACGGGTGCGACGACTGCCAGGAGGTGTGCCCGCCGAACCGCCGCGAGGACCGGGCCGGGTCGGGCGGGCGCGAGACGGTCGCCGTGACCGAGGCCTGGGTCGACGTGGTCGAGCTGCTGTCGGTCGACGACGACGAGCTGCTGGCCCGTCACGGGCGTTGGTACATCCCTGATCGCGACCCGCGCTACCTGCGGCGGAATGCGCTGGTCGTGCTGGGCAACGTGGGTGATCCCGAGGATGGCGCGGTGATCGACGCGGT
>WUUC01183198.1_pt1 | contig 10095 bp, 5 predicted proteins | sample 6278441 | NCBI WGS metagenome assembly WUUC01 (sample SAMN13675441, study PRJNA597444) | soil metagenome | isolation source: soil | place: USA: Washington | collected 2017-10 | reverse complement strand
TCACGCAGTCGGCTAAGGACCATTCGGCTCTGCGAGAGGTCCGGTTCACTTCCGACAGCCGATCTACCAAGAGAGCGGCTCGACCTGTTCGCTACGAATGAAGATGAACACTGCCGTCATCGGCGAAGTCTGATCGCACAAACGCAAACGCCGCAGCGGTTGGCTGCGGCGTTTGAATTCGCTGATTTTGGTTGCGGGGATGGGATTTGAACCTAAGACCACGCCGTTCAAGACGGCGTCGTCACAAGTTCAGATGGCTGAAATTTCACAGACATCTTGAGCAAGACGACGCCGCTGCAAGTTCGCACCGTTCGGGGCGGCGTGGTCGGAAATTCATCTAAATTGCTACTCGGGCGGAGCGCTCGAGTTGGGATATATCTAGCCAGACTAGAGGCGGAGGCGTTGGGTGTGGCGGAGGGAGTGGGATGTGGACTGCGAGTCAAATCAATGGCTTAGCGATGATGAATCGCTGCTACCCATGTCCTCACCCATGCTTCTCTTTCCCCGTCGTGCCAAATCTTCTGAAACGCAGCCTGCGTAGAACCGCCTATCACGGAAGATTGGGGAACATGGTCACGCCGGTCCTGCGGGCCGGATTAGAAGCTTCGCGCGTGACAATTCGGCAGTGTCGCCCGAGATCCGATATTCGACGCTAAGCTACCATATCCTCGTCGCGCCAGATTATATGACCCAAAACGGACCTAGCGCGAGATCGGTCAAGTCCGTTATCCACTAAACTGCCGCGCGTCCGACAGAACTCGGGTCAGGTAAGGCCCGGTGCGGCTTCCCGGCGCTTTGGCGACGTCAGTGGGCAAACCGGCCGCGACTATGCGTCCGCCTGATTCTCCAGCGCCCGGGCCCATATCGATAACCCAGTCGCTGCCGGCGGCGACGTGCATGTCGTGCTCCACTACGATTACCGTATTGCCGGCCTCGACAAGGCCGTGAAGCTGCTTCATCAGCCGTTCGACATCCGCCGGATGCAGTCCGGTAGTTGGCTCGTCCAACACATACAGCGTGTCGCCGCGCTGGCTACGCTGCAACTCGGACGCCAGCTTGATGCGCTGTGCCTCGCCGCCGGAAAGCTCCGTCGCCGGCTGGCCGAGGCGCAGGTAGCCGAGGCCAACTTGGCGCACCACGGCCAGCGCGCGATGCAGATGCGGCTCGTCGGCAAAGAAGGCATGGGCGTCATCGACCGTCAGGCCGAGCACGTCTGAGACGCTCTTGCCACGGTATTTGATCTGCAGCGTCTGCTCGTTGTAGCGCGATCCGTGACACACCGGGCATGGCGCATAGACGCTGGGTAGGAACAGCAGCTCCACCATGACGAAGCCTTCGCCCTGGCAGTTTGGGCAGCGTCCCTTGGCCACGTTGAACGAGAAACGTCCGGCATCGTAGCGCCGCCGCCGCGCCTGCTCGGTCGCGGCGAACAGGCGCCGCACATGGTCGAAAAGCCCCGTATAGGTCGCGAGGTTGGAGCGCGGCGTACGGCCAATCGGCTTCTGGTCGACCTGCACTAGCCGCTTGATCCGATCGGCATCAGCTATGATGTGCCCGGCCGTGGGGGCAGTCTCGGCCGGCCGCTCAAGCAGGTCGGCATGGTCATCATCATCCTTCGGAACGGGATGGCCAAAATGCTGCGCCACCAGTTCTACCAGCGCCTGCGACACCAGGCTCGATTTTCCTGACCCGGACACACCCGTCACGGTCGTGAACACCTCGATAGGAAAGGCCACCTCAAGATTATGCAGGTTGTTGCGCGTTATGCCGGCAAGCTTCAGCCACCCCTTCGGCGCGCGCGGCTTGCGGTAGACGGTCGCCGACTCGGCGAAGAGGTAACGCCGGGTATACGAGGCCTCGACCTGCTTCAGCCCCTCCAGCGGACCGCTATATAGCACTTGGCCGCCCAACTCTCCGGCAGCTGGCCCGACATCCACGATCCAGTCGGCATGCCGCACGACGTCCAGCTCATGTTCGACCACGAACAGCGAATTGCCCTGCGCCTTGAGCTGATCGAGCGCAGTCAACAGCGCTTCCGTGTCAGCCGGATGCAAGCCGGCTGACGGCTCGTCCATGACGTAGACCACACCGAACAGGTTGGAGCGCACCTGCGTCGCCAGACGCAGCCGCTGCAGTTCGCCCGGCGATAGCGTCGGGGTGCTGCGGTCCAGTGCCAGATAGCCGAGCCCGAGATCGAGCACCACCTTCAGACGCGTTGTCAGGTCTTCAGCGATCCGCCGCGTGACTAGCGCCTTCTCGGGATGCTCCTCCGTCATCCTCGCCATGCGCGGCGCCGTGCCGTCCGCATACGGATGGAAGATATCGGCCAGCCTGACCAGCGGGAGCGCGGATATTGCGGGGATGTCTAGATTGTCAAATTTCACCGTCAGAGCCTCCGGGCGCAGCCGCTTGCCGTGACACGCCGGGCACTCCACGCTGACCATGTATTGTGCGGCCCGCTTCTTCATCATCGGGCTTTCGGTGGTGGCGAACGTGGTCAGCACATGGCGCCGCGCACTCGTGAAGGTGCCCTGATAGGAAGGTTCCTCCTTGCGCTTGAGCGCGCGCCGCACCTCTGCTGGGGTATAGCCGGCATAGACCGGGACGGTCGGTTGCTCATCAGTGAACAGCAGCCAATCGCGATCCTTTTTCGGCAGCTCACGCCATGGACGATCGACGTCGTAGCCTAGGGTGGTCGCAATGTCGCGTAGGTTCTGCCCGTGCCAAGCGGTCGGCCAGGCTGCGATGGCCCGCTCGCGGATCGTCAGCGAAAGGTCTGGCACCATGGAGCGCTCGGTCGCGTCATAGATCCGGCCGAGGCCATGACATTTCGGGCAAGCGCCTTCCGGGGTGTTGGGCGAGAAGGACTCCGCATAGAGCAGCTCTTGCCCGCGCGGATAGTCCCCAGCGCGCGAATACAGCATGCGCAGCAGATTGGACAGCGTGGTGACGCTGCCGACGGACGAGCGCGTGGTCGGCGAGCCGCGCTGCTGCTGCAGTGCAACCGCCGGCGGCAGGCCCTCGATATCGTCGACCTCAGGCACTGCCATCTGGTGGAATAGCCGCCGGGCATAGGGCGAGACCGATTCGAGATACCGCCGCTGCGCCTCTGCATAGAGCGTCCCGAAGGCCAATGACGACTTGCCGGACCCCGACACGCCGGTAAACACCACCAGAGCATCGCGCGGCAGATTGACGTCGATATTTTTGAGGTTGTGCTCTCGTGCGCCGCGCACGCGGACGAAGTTCTTCAGTTCCTTTTCCAATGTCCTCGATGAATGGGGAGTAAGGATCTTTTGCATTCAGCGATTCGTCCATTTTGGACAACAAGGGAGATGGTACAGGCGTTCTTGAAATGAGCCGATCTCCAGCCCGCAAATGGCAGACCATAGCGCAATATAGCGCAGGCGATTTGCAATCGCGTCAAAAGGCCAGAACGCCACTAGCATCAAACGGATAGCGATGCCTCCAGTTCCGCTGCAGCTCTGAGCGCGAAGAAACCACTTAGCTTTAGGGTCCGGGGATGGTGAGATTGACGCGCAGCATGAAACACCTGTTTTTCCGGGGTGAGGGTTCGCATTCAGTTGTCTTCCGCCACTCATTGTCGATGTAGTCTGACCAGAGAGTTGGCATCCCAAGAGGACAACATGCTTAAAGGGCACAACATTCGGCGGCTAAACCCCCGGCCCGAGCGGGCCAAGGGCTGGGCCCTTGCAATGACCGAACTGCCGAGCGTCAGCGGTAGTGCCGAAGAAGCCGCTTTTCCGGAAAAGCTTGTCGCTCTCCTGCGAGGAGTCCCGCCGTTCTCTGACCAGCCGGCCGATGTCTGGACGATTCCCGTGCCAGGCGGACGGCATGAGAGAGCCTGTGTGGCGGCGCTGGTTAGGGGCAAAGGATCGAGAACCGTGATTCTTACCGGCCATTTCGACACCGTACCGATCGAGGACTACGGCGATTTGAAGCCGATCGCCGGCCGTGCCGAGGCTCTTCGCCAGGGACTGCTGCAACGGCTTCGAACGAGCGCAGGGACAGCCGCAGAGAAGCGGGCTTTGGCGGATCTATCCGGTGATGATTTTCTGCCCGGTCGCGGTTTGCTGGACATGAAGGCGGGTCTGGCGGCGGGACTCGCCGTTCTCGAGGCATTTGCCGCCGATCCGGATCGCACCGGCAACCTGCTCTTCCTTGCCGTTCCCGACGAAGAGGTGAACTCCGCAGGTGCCCGTGCCGCGGCTCCAGCCTTGCCAGAAATCGCTCGACAGCATGGCCTGGAGATTGTCGCCGCAATTAATCTCGACGCCATTGCCGATGATGGAGACGGCGAGACTGGACGCGCCGTGGCGCTTGGGACCATTGGCAAGCTGTTGCCGAGCGCATTGGTCGTGGGCGTGCCAGCCCATGCTGGCTATTCCTTCAACGGGCTATCCGCTTGTGCCTTGGCGGGCACGCTGGCCAGCGAGGTCGAATGGGCGCCCGAACTGACCGAGCGGAGCGGCATTCAGATCGGCGCCGGGCCTACATTGCTCGGCATGAAGGATGGCAAGATCGCCTACGACGTCACCACACCCGGCAAGGTGTGGATGTTCTGGAACGTGATGCTGTATGCCCGCCGGCCATCCGAGGTGATGGCGCAAATGGAGCTGCTGGCACGGCGCGCGGCCGACGGCTTGGGGGCACGCCTGGCATCGCGCCAGGCCTTGGTTGGCAGATCGGACGTCGCACCGCCACCCCGGGTGCGCGTAGTCACGTTTCGAGCATTGCGCGACGAGGTCGAAGAAAGGATTCCAGAGGCTCGGCAATCAATAGCGGCGTTCACGCAGACCGTGAGCGCGGCGCATGCCGACCTACCCGAACAGTGCCGGCAGATCACAGAACATGTCTGGCGGCTCAGCGGCCGCGGCGACCCCGCCATTGTTCTGGGCTTCGCATCGACGCCGTACCTGGCGACTCAACTCGGCAAGGATCCGGATGCCAGGCGGCTTGCCAACGCTGTTAGTGTTGCTGCGGAGAGAATCTCGGAACGCCACAACACGACCGTAACCACGCCTAAGTATTTTCTCGGAATTTCCGACATGAGCTTTCTCGGCCAGGCAGATGAGACGGATGTACCCACCATCGCTGGCAATACGCCGGCCTGGGGTGCCGGACTGCATTGGACGGAAGGGCGTGCCTTCGCCGGCATACCGATCGTTAATGCAGGACCTTGGGGACGTGACTATCATACGGTCCTGGAACGCCTGCACACGCCTTATGCCTTCAACGTGCTCCCCGACCTGATTGGCGAGATCGTTACCGAGGTCTTGGCGCCGCTCGATTAGCTTGGTGCGGTGTCGTTCCGTCCAGCGTCATCAACGGCCAATAGAGGTCGGGCCGGCGATCCCTGAACACGCCCCAATTGGCCCTCATTTCACGGAGCTCCTCGGTATGTGATCACTTCCTCCCTGTCCGAACTGGCTTTGGCGACAATTTGTCCAGTCGGACCAGCGATGAACGAACGGCCCCAGAAGGTCGTTGAGCCGAACTCTCCGCTCTCTTGTCCGATTCGGTTCGACGCGACCAGGGGCGTGAGATTGGCGGCTGCGTGCCCCTGCATGGTGACTTGCCAATGATCGTGGCAGTCCGACCCAATCCCGGTCGGATAGAACAGGAAATCAGCCCCCATCACACACATGCATCGGGCCGACTCGGGGAATCACTGGTCCCAGCAGACGCCGACGCCAAGGTTTCCAAACCTGGTCTTCCAGACCTTGAAGCCCGTGTCGCCCTCGCTCGTATAGACCTTCTCGAAGCAACCGGGAGGGCCCATTGGTATGTGAGACTTGCGGTAGATGCCCAGCTCCCTGCCTTCGTCATCGATCATCATGATCGTGTTGTAGTAGACGTTGTTGGCGCGCTCAAAGAAGTTCACCGGGAGTACGACGCCGAGCTCCTTCGCAAGGGCTGACAGGCGCTGAAGGATCGGATTGTTCTGAATTGGCATTGCGAATTTGAAGTAATCCGGCTTCCACTCCATGAACGCGAAAAAGTGCGTTGCAAACATCTCCTGCAGAAGAATGACGTTAGCCCCTTGCTGAGCTGCCGCCCGGATGACCCGCTCAGCGGCTGCGAGATTTTCCTCGACGTCCCAGCTACATGCAATCTGAGTGGCGGCCAGTCGAGTACGCATATTCCCTCCTTGTCTCGTGCTCCCGAATGTCGTCCTCACGATGGGATAGAGACAAATTGCTTGAGATTATGACGTCAGCCCACTTGTCGGAGGCGTCTTCGCGAGACAGTCTTGGTCCCGTCAGCCACAGCATAGTAAGCACGGAGGACACGACGGCCGCTCGGCCCGGGGTAATGTTTTAGATTCTCAAACGACGAAGAACGCCACCGCCACAGACGCCATGACGGCCGCGGTAACCCCACCTCCCAGCGCCATCCACCATGGCATTCTCAGTTCTCCCATGATGCGGCGATTCAGGCCGATGGCAACCATGATCGCAATCAGTGGCGCGGCCAGCAAACCGTTAATCACCGCGGACCAGTAAAGCGCCCTGATGGGATCAAGCGGCGTGAAAGTGAGCGCTATTCCTCCCAGCGTCGCAGCAGCGATTACGCCGTAGAACGCTTTTGCCTTGCTCGGACGTTGATCCAGGCCTTCGCGCCAGCGAAACATCTCGGAAACTGCATAGGCTGCTGATCCGGCAAGCACCGGCACTGCGAGCATGCCCGTGCCGATAATTCCCGCAGCGAATAAGAGAAACGCAAAGTTTCCTGCGACTGGACGCAGAGCCTCGGCCGCCTGAGACGAAGATTCGATGTTTGTGATGCCGTTGACATGAAGTGTCGCCGCGGTCGCGAACATGATGAAAAGAGCAATCAGGTTGGAAAACGCCATGCCGACAACAGTGTCGATCCTGATGCGTTTCAGTTCACGGGGAGCGGCCGCAGGCGTTTCGATCAGCGGTTTCCGTTTGCGCCGACGCAGCTCCTCCATCTCCTCCCCAGCCTGCCAGAAGAAAAGATAGGGGCTGATGGTCGTGCCCAATATGGCCACCACGGCCATCAAAAAATCGGCATCCAGGCTGAATGTCGGTATCACTAAGCTGGAGAGGGCAGTTCCCCATGGCAAGTGGACTATGAACACTACTCCTACGTAGGCGAATAGGGAGAGCGTGAGCCACCTCAGCACTTTGACATACTTTGCATAGGTGACGAAAACCTCCAGGAGAACGCAGATAACTGCGAATCCTAGGGCATACACGTGATGAGGCCCATCGAGGAGCAGCTGCAACGCAGCCCCCATGGAGGCGAGGTCAGCGCCAATGTTAAAGACATTGGCGACGAGCAGCAGCAGCACCGCTGAACGAAGCATCCAGGGTGGATAGTGACGCCGAAGGTTCTCCGCGATTCCGGCCCCCGTCACCGCACCGATGCCCGCACTGATACCTTGGACGATAACCATCATCGGGTAGCTGATAATCATCAACCACCCGAGTGAATACCCGAACTGCGCCCCCGTCTGACTGTAGGTCGCTATACCGCTCGGATCATCATCGGCGGCGCCGGTGATTAACCCGGGACCAAGCGTCCGAAGCAAGCCTCGGGGCGGCCAGCGATGTGATTGCTGACCGACAGTCGTGGCGGCATGCTTCCTCATCTGCATGGACCGTGATCAGCGGCGATTGAGGCGGGGAAGCAGGCGTTTTCTCGCCATCCTGCTCATTTCGCCGATAGCCTCTCGTTTTTCCTTTGTTGAAGGGGCCAAAAGGCGTCGAGCTTCCGGAACTCCAGCAAGGCGAAGATGGCGATCGATTGTCGTATAGATTGCCAGACCGAAGTGCGAGATCCGTTCGATGGTAGCCAAGATGGCGAGGTCGGTCTCCGCGCTCTTGGTCCGGGTGGCGGCCCGTCTTGCGTCTCTGATTAGGCCATCCAGACCTGACGACGCTCTGGACTCTAAGGGAGCATCAAGTTTCTTGAGCGCCTTCTTGATGCGAGCCACGCGTCGAAGCGTGTAGGTAACGCCCTCTTTGCAGAAGGTTCGCAATTCAACGCTTCTCGAACGCTTTGCTAGAGCGCTAAACCCTTTTGCTAAATGAGGCTCTGCACGGAGTAGAAGTTGTAGATCCTGTACTGCCAAAGCGCGCACCGCATCCTTATGCTTACCTTTTTTTGATCTCGGTTGGGTCATGTCCAGATCGTCCACTTTGACGTTGGAAATTAGCCATAAGGCAATGCTCGGAGGGCAGCGCTGTTCCCTGCTCAGTTGTGGTATGGCCGTTCACTTGGCAGCGAACGATGCAATTGCCGCCAGTGACCGGTTCCTGGAAGAGCCGTACTGGAATCGGTCCGATCTAGCCGCCGCTTTCATCAGTGACATGAGTTCTATTTGCGGGCTACGGCAATGTGCGGGTCTCGGATTTCACCAATCATTGCTGAAATTGGCGCCGAGACGGTTCTCGATTCGCGCTGAGGAAGCCTTCGTTTTTAACCGATTGTACCGTGTTGTTCGGTCAATGCTGTTCCTTTCCCCGTTCCGTTCCCAGTATCGGTGTTCGGATGGTCCTATACACCGCTACGTACGCGATGAGCCGACTCTCGATTCATCGCGGGCACGAGGCTCGGGCTGCAGCTTGACCTTCGGCTCGCGGTCCCACAGGCGCAGCGCACCCAGGGCGCTGACGAAGGCATCGACGTCCTTCTTGCCGGTCAGCGGTACGACGCCGGCGTCCGGCAGCACGCCGGCCTTGTCGAGCAGCGGCTTTGCCGCGGCGCTGTGGCCGATGAACTTGCAGTGTTGAAACGCGTCGGCGATGAAGTCGCGCGCCGGCGCATGCTGCAGCAACGCCCGCGTCCCCGCCTCCGATGGCAATACCGCGACAGCGTCATAGAGGACGGACGGGCCGCCATCGATCATCTGCTGGGCCTCGACCCACGTGCCGTCGCTCGCTTTCACGCCGCCCACCTTGGGCGCGATGATCTCGGTCACGGCGCCCGCCTTCTTCACCGCCGACTGGAGCGCCTGGAGGATCGCGGAATCGACGCCGTCGGTCACCAGGATGCCGAGCTTGCGGCCTTCAAAACGGTTGGGTCCGTTCTTGATGATGCTGAGCGCGGGCGAGGGCTTGAGATCCTCGCGCGTCGGCATCGCCGCGTCCGCCGGACTCGGCAGCCTTTTCATGCCGAGGCCATTCGCCACTTTGCTCGCAAGCTCGTCGTGGATGTTGAGCAGGTGCGCGACCATGCGCTCGCGGATCACCGGCGTCTCCACCTTGCTGAGCTCGAAGGTCAGCGCGGCGATGATGTGGTCCTGCTCGATCTTGGTCTGGCTGATGAAGAACTGCCGAGCCTGGCTGTAATGGTCGGCGAAGGTCTTGCTGCGCACGCGCTGCTTGGTGCCTTCGATCTCCTCGGGGAAGGAGCGGTGGCCGCGCTCGGGCGACTCGCGCGGGCCGACGCCCCACGAGTTCGGCTGGTAATTCACGCGGCCCACCGGATTGCGCATCGCCATGTGACCGTCCTGCTGGAAGTGCGCGAACGGGCATTTCGGCGCGTTGATCGGCAGGTGCGTGAAATTGGTGCTGCCGAGGCGCTTCAGCTGGGTGTCGAGGTACGAGAAATTGCGGCCCTGCAGCAGCGGATCGTTGGAGAAATCGATGCCCGGCGGCACGTTCTGGGTCATGAACGCGACTTGCTCGGTCTCCGCGAAGAAGTTGTCCGGCATGCGATTCAGTACCAGGCGGCCGACCGGCGCCGGCTTCAGAATCTCCTCGGGGATGATTTTGGTCGGATCGAGCACGTCGAAGTCGAACTTGTCGGCGAAGTCCTGGTCGAACAGCTGCAGGCAAAGCTCCCACTCCGGGAAGTTACCGGTCTGGATCGCCTGCCAGAGATCGCGGCGATGATAGTCAGGATCGGCGCCATTGATCTTCACCGCCTCGTTCCACAGCACCGACTGCAGGCCGAGCTTTGGCTTCCAGATGAACTTGACGAAGGTGGAATCATCGCGCGCGTTGAGCAGGCGGAAAGTGTGGACGCCGAAGCCTTCCATGAAGCGGAAGGAGCGCGGGATGGCGCGGTCCGACATCACCCACATGATCATGTGCATGCTCT
>WUUC01067335.1_pt1 | contig 10096 bp, 7 predicted proteins | sample 6278441 | NCBI WGS metagenome assembly WUUC01 (sample SAMN13675441, study PRJNA597444) | soil metagenome | isolation source: soil | place: USA: Washington | collected 2017-10 | reverse complement strand
TGGTCGCCCACAGGACGATCTCCTCGGCGAAACGGGACAGGTGCACGCCGGTCATCGCGGCCACGAAGGCAAACTCGGCGGCGAAGTCCCGAGCGGCTGTGCCGTCGATGGAATTGGCCGCCGAGGAGGCGAATCCCAGCTCCCGGGCCACGAATTCCGGATCAAGGCCCAGCGAGGACCCGGCCAGGGCACCCGAGCCGTAGGGCGACACCGCCGCGCGCGCGTCCCAGTCCCTGAACCGGTCGACATCGCGCGAGAGCGCATGAACGTGGGCGAGCAGGTGATGGGCCAGGAGCACGGGTTGGGCGTGCTGCAGATGGGTGCGTCCGGGCATCGCCGTAGCCAGGTGGGCCTGCGCCTGGTTGCACAGCGCCGTCATCAGGTCCACGAGCAGGCCGGCGAGGGTCCTGGCCTCGTCCCGCAGATACATCCGCAGCAGGGTGGCGACCTGGTCGTTGCGGCTGCGCCCGGCCCGCAGGCGCCCACCGAGCGCCCCGAGACGTTCCAGCAGCCCCCGCTCCAACGCGGTGTGCACGTCCTCATCGGCCACGGTCGGCGTGAATGATCCGTCCCTGACGGCGACGTCGAGGTCGTCGATGCCGGCCAGCAGCCCGGCGAGGTCGCCGTCGGTGAGCAGACCCGCCCGATGCAGAACCCGGGCGTGGGCGCGCGAGCCCGCCAGGTCGTACGGCGCCAGCCGCCAGTCGAAGTGGACCGACACCGACAGGGCCGACAGCGCATCCGCCGGCCCGCTGGCGAAGGCTCCGCCCCACAGTCTGGTCGGGGCCGGCGCAGCGGCCGGGTCAGCCACCCAGGCCGTCGCGCAGGCGCTCGTCGCGGACGGCCGCCATCTTGCTGGACAGGCCGAACAGCTCGATGAAGCCCTTGGCCAGGGACTGGTCGAAGGTGTCCCCGCTGTCGTAGGTGGCCAGGTTGAAGTCGTAGAGAGATGCGGCGCTGCGCCGGCCGGTGACCACGGCCCGACCACCGTGCAGGGTCATCCTGACCTCGCCGGTGACGTGCTCCTGGGTGTCGGCGATGAAGGCGTCCAGCGCCTTCTTGAGCGGGGAGAACCACAGCCCGTCATAGACCAGCTCGCCCCAGCGCTGGTCCACGGTGCGCTTGAAGCGGGCGGTCTCGCGCTCGATGGTGACGTTCTCCAGCTCCTGGTGGGCGGTGATCAGCGCGATGGCTCCCGGGGCCTCGTAGATCTCCCGGCTCTTGATCCCCACGAGGCGGTCCTCGACGAGGTCCAGGCGCCCGACGCCGTGCGCACCCGCGCGCTCGTTGAGCTGCTCGACGGCCTGCAGCATGGTGACCGGGGCCCCGTCGATGCTGACCGGGACGCCGCGCTCGAACCCCAGCAGAACCTCGTCGGGCTCGCGCGGCACCGCGGGGTCCTGGGTGTAGTCGTAGACGTCCTCGCTGGGACCGTTCCAGATGTCCTCCAGGAAACCGGTCTCGACCGCTCGTCCCCAGACGTTCTGGTCGATCGAGTAGGGGGACTTTTTGGTGACGTCGATGGGCAGGGCGTTGCGCTCGGCCATCTCGATCGCCTTGTCCCGCGTCATCGCATAGTCCCGGACCGGGGCGATGCAGCGCAGGTCGGGGGCGAGCGCGCCGATACCGACCTCGAAGCGGACCTGGTCGTTGCCCTTGCCGGTGCAGCCGTGGGCGACGGTGGAGGCCCCGTGCTTGCGGGCCGCCGCGACGAGATGGCGGACGATCACCGGGCGGGACAGCGCCGACACGAGCGGGTAGCGGTCCATGTAGAGGGCGTTGGCCTGCAGGGCCGGCAGGCAGTAGTCGTCGGCGAACTCCTCGCGGGCGTCGGCGACCTCGGCCTCCACGGCGCCGCAGGCCAGGGCCCGCTTGCGGATGATCTCGAGGTCCTCACCGCCCTGGCCGACGTCGGCGGCCACGGCGATTACCTCCATACCCGTCTCCTCGGCGATCCAGCGGATGGCCACGGAGGTGTCCAGGCCGCCGGAGTAGGCGAGCACGACGCGATCGGTCACGGCTGATCCTTTGAGAGGTCGAGGTTGGTCTTGGCTTCTGCGGTGGGCGGGGCGGCCAGGGCGAGGAGCCGGTCGGCCAGCGCCTGACCGCCCTGCGGACTGCGGGCGATGAGCATGACGGTGTCATCTCCGGCGATGGTCCCCAGCACTCCGGCCAGCTCCGCGTGGTCGATGGCCGAGGCCAGGAACTGCGCGGCTCCCGGGGGGGTGCGCAGCACCACCAGGTTGGCCGAGGCGTCCGCCGCGACCAGTAGATCGGCGCACAACCGGGCGAGGCGGCCCTCCACGACACCCTCGGCCGGAGCCGTGCGCGGGGTGCGGTCACCCCCCTCCGCGGGAACCGCGTAGACCAGGGACCCCTGGCCGTCGCGGATCCGGACGGTGCCGAGCTCGTCGAGGTCACGGGACAGGGTGGCCTGGGTGACCACCACCCCGTCATCGGCCAGCAGGCGGGCGAGCTCGGGCTGGGAACGCACCGGTAGACGGGTGAGGAGCTCGACGATGCGTTGGCGTCGCGCGGCCTTCGTGGGGGGCAGCTGGCTCATGCCCCGACCCCTGCCGTAGCGGCGCTGCGGGCGAGCAGCCAGCTGAGCAGCGCCTTTTGAGCGTGCAGCCGGTTCTCGGCCTCGTCCCACACGGCGCTGTGCGGTCCGTCCAGCACCGAGGCGGTGATCTCCTGGCCACGGTAGGCGGGCAGGCAGTGCAGCACCACGGCCGTTGAGGCAGCGCGGCCGAGGGCGGCCTCGTCGAGGGCATAGGGCCGCAGCGGCGCCATACGCCTCGCCGCCTCGGTTTCCACACCCGCCGTTCCCATGGACACCCAGGTGTCGGTGGCCAGCACATCGGCGCCCTCGGCTGCCGCGGCGGGGTCGGTGAGCACGCGCACCGAGCCGCCGGTACCGGCGGCGATCTTCTGGGCGCCGGCCAGGATGTCCGGGTCCGGGTGGTGGCTCTCGGGGGCTCCGATGCGTACGTGTTGGCCTGCCGATGCCCCGGCGAGAAGGAAGGAATGGGCCATGTTGTTGGCCCCGTCGCCGAGGTAGGTCACGGTGAGCCCGGCGAGGCGGCCCGTGCGCTCGCGGATCGTCATCAGATCGGCGAGCAGCTGGCACGGGTGGAAGGTGTCGGTGAGCGCGTTGACGACAGGGACCGTGCTGGCCGCGGCCATCGCCTCGACCCGCTCCTGGCCGAAGGTCCGCCACACGAGCGCCGCACACTGGCGGGCCAGCACCCGGGCGGTGTCCTCGATCGGCTCGCCCCGCCCGAGCTGGGACCCCTGGCTGTCCAGGACCAGCGCCGCCCCGCCGAGCTCGGCCACCCCCACCGCGAAGGACACGCGCGTGCGGGTGGAGGGCTTGTCGAAGACGAGCGCCACGGTGCGGGGGCCTGCCAGGGGCCGGTGGGCGAAACGGTCGCGCTTCATCGCATCGGCGAGGTCGAGCACCTCGAGGAGCTCGCCGGGTGCGAGATCATCATCGCGCAGGAAGTGCCGGACGGGGGAGGCGGCCATCAGGGGCTCGTCCCCGCCGGTGCGGTCGGCGCGGCGCGGTCCAGGGCCCCGGGCAGTGCCGCGAGGAAGGCGTGCACGTCGGCTTCGGAGATGACCAACGGCGGCGCGAGGCGCACCGCCGTGGGCTGGACGGCGTTGGCGAGGAACCCGTTGGCCGCGAGTTCGCGGACGACGTCGGGGGCCACCGGGGTGGTGAGGGTGATGGCGCGCAGCAGCCCGGCGCCGCGTACGCCGGCCACGAGCGGGTGGGCCAGGGCCTCGACCCTGGCGGCCAGCTCCTTGCCGGTGGCCTCCACGTGGGCGAGCAGCCCGTCGCGGGCGATCACCTCCAGCACGGCCAGCGCCGCCGCGCAGCTCACCGCGTTGCCGCCGAAAGTGCTCCCGTGCTCACCGGGGCCGAGCATGCTCCCCGCATCGCCGACGGCGATCACCGCACCCAGCGGGAGACCACCGGCCAGGCCCTTGGCGAGGGTGATCACATCGGGGAGCACACCCGCGGCCTGGAAGGCGAACCACTGCCCGGTGCGCCCAATGCCCGTCTGCACCTCATCGAGCACGAGCAGGGCGCCGTGGGAGCGCGTCAGCTCGCGCGCTGCCACCAGATAGCCGTCGGGGGCTGGCAGCACGCCGCCCTCGCCCTGGACCGGCTCAAGGAAAACTGCGGCCGTGCGCTCGGTCACGGCCGCCTCCAGGGCCGACACATCGCCGTACGGGACGAAGGTGACGTCCCCGGGGAGCGGCTCGAACGGCGCCCGCTTGGTGGGCTGGCCGGTCAGGGCCAGCGCGCCCATGGTGCGGCCGTGGAAACCGCCGTCGGCGGCCACCACGTGGGTGCGCCCGGTCTTGCGGCTGAGCTTGAAAGCGGCTTCGTTGGCTTCGGCTCCGGAGTTGCAGAAGAAGACCCGGCCCTGCACCCCGGCGACCTCGAGCAGCCGTTCGGCCAGCCGGATCGATGGCTCGTTCAGGAACAGGTTCGAGGTATGCGTGAGCCGGGTGACCTGGTCGCTGACGGCGGCGACGACGTCGGGATGGGCATGACCAAGCGATGACGTGGCGATGCCGGCGATGAGGTCGATGTATTCCCGCCCGTCGGCGTCCCAGACGTGCGCACCCTTGCCGCGGACCAGCGTCACGGTGGGTCGGCCGTAGTTGCCCATCAGGGCCGCGGTGGAGCGCAGGACCCAGTCCGCGTTGGTCTGCTCGGGCGAGGTCCGCTCGGGCGAGGTCCGCTCGGTCATGGCAGCACCATTGTTCCGACTCCTTCGTCGGTGAAGATCTCCAGCAGCAGGCCGTGGGGGACGCGGCCGTCGATGATCGTGGCCCGGTTCACCCCGCCGGTGACCGCGCGCAGGCAGGCCTCCATCTTGGGGACCATGCCGCTGGACAGGGTGGGCAGCAGGGCCGCCAGGTCGGCGGCGGTGATGGTGCTGACGATGTCCTCGTTGGCCGGCCAGCTGCGGTAGAGCCCGGGGACGTCGGTCAGGACCACGAGCTTGTTGGCGCCGAGGGCGACGGCGAGCGCGGCGGCCGCCGTGTCGGCATTGAGGTTGTGCACCACCCCGTCCTCGTCAGGGGCGACCGAGGACACCACGGGGATGCGCCCAGCGGCGATGATGTCCCCGATCGCGTCCACGTTGACCCGTTCGACATCACCCACGAGGCCGATGTCGACCTGCTCGCCACCGACGGTCGCGGTGCGCCGCTCGGCGGTGAACAGGTGGGCGTCCTCCCCGGACATCCCGACGGCGAAGGGGCCGTGGGAGTTGATCAGGCCGACGAGCTCCCGCCCGACCTGCCCGACGAGCACCATCCGTACGACGTCCATGGTCTCGGAGGTCGTGACGCGCAGGCCGCCGCGGAACTCGCTGTCGATCCCCAGGCGCCCCAGCATGCTGGTGATCTGCGGCCCGCCGCCGTGCACGACCACCGGCCGGATCCCGAGGTAGCGCAGGAACACGATGTCCTCGGCAAAGGCGGCCTTGAGGGTGTCGTCGATCATCGCGTTGCCGCCGTACTTGATCACGACGACCTTGCCGCTGAGCGCCTTGAGCCACGGCAGCGCCTCGATGAAGGTCGCCGCCTTGAGGTGGGCGCCGACGAGCTGTCCGGTGTCTGCGCTGAGGGAGTTGCCGCTCACGGTGTTGCTGGTCATGTGGAGTAGGCCGAGTTCTCGTGGACGTAGTCGTGGGTGAGGTCGTTGGTCCATACGGTCGCGGTGGCCGGACCGGTCTTGAGGTCGATCACAACCTCGACGTCCCGCCCGGCGAGGTCGACCTTGGCCGGGTCATCGCCGACCGCCCCGTCGCGACAGACCATCACCCCGTTCATGGTGACATCGAGGGTGTTGGGCTCGAAGGCAGCGGCGGTCGTGCCCACCGCGGACAGGACCCGCCCCCAGTTGGGGTCGCGACCGAAGACCGCGCACTTGAACAGGTTGCTGCGCCCCACGGCCCGGGCGACCTCGACGGCGTCGGACTCGCTGGCGGCGCCGGTCACCGTGATGGCGATGTCGTGCGCGGCACCCTCGGCATCGGCCAGCAGCTGGTGGGCCAGGTCGGCGCACACGCCGGTGAGCGCGTCCTGGAAGGCGGGGCGGGTCGGTGCCTGCCCGCTTGCCGCGCTGGCCAGCAGGAGCACGGTGTCGTTGGTGGACATGCACCCGTCGGAGTCGACCCGCTCGAAGGTGGTGCGGCAGGCCTCACGCAGGGCCGCCTGGAGGTCGGCGGGCGCGACGTCGGCATCGGTCGTGAGCACGACGAGCATCGTTGCCAGGCCGGGGGCGAGCATCGCCGCACCCTTGGCCATCCCGCCGATCGACCAGCCGTCGCCGCCGCCGACCGCGGTCTTGACGACGGTGTCGGTTGTCATGATCGCGGCTGCGGCCGCGAGGCCGTGCGCTTCGCCCTCGCCCAGGTCGCTCACGGCGGTCTCCACCCCGGGCAGCAGCCGGTCCATCGGCAGTTGGGTGCCGATGAGCCCGGTGGAGCAGACCGCGACGTCGGTGGCGGACACGCCCAGGGCGGCCGCGGCACGCTCGGCGGTGGCGTGGGTGTTCTGGAACCCGGTCGGGCCGGTGCAGGCGTTGGCGCCGCCGGAGTTCAGAATGACCGCGTCGATCCGGCCGTCAGCCACGACCTGGCGGGACCAGATCACCGGTGCGGCCTGCACGCGGTTGGTGGTGAAGACCGCTGCCGCGGCGTGGCCGGGACCGTCGTTGACGACCAGGGCGAGGTCGGGGCGCCCGCTGTGCTTGAGCCCGGCCGTGGCCCCGGCCGCGCGGAAGCCCCGGGGTGCGGTGACGCTCACGGCGCCACCCCCGAGACGGACAGCCCGGCGGCCTCCTCGATGCCCAGGGCGATGTTGGCGCACTGCAGGGCCTGACCCGCGGCGCCCTTGCCGAGGTTGTCGATGGCGCTAGTGACGATGATCCGGCCCGAGTCGACATCGACCGCGGCCTGCAGGTGCGCACTGTTGCTGCCGTAGGTGGCGGCGGTGTGCGGCCACGTCCCCGGCGCCAGGACATGGACAAAGGGCTCACGGCCGTACGCGGTGGTGAGTACGGCGCGGACGTCGGCTTCGCTCACACCCGGCCGAGCGGGCCTGGCGGTGACGGTGGCGAGGATACCGCGGGGCATCGGGGCGAGCACCGGGGTCAGGGACAGGGTGCGCGCCCCGGTGGCCTGCTTGATCTCGGGCACGTGCTGGTGGGCGCCCACCTTGTAGGGGGTCAGGTCCCCCATGGTCTCGGCGCCGATCAGGTGGGGCTTCGCCGCGCGTCCTGCACCCGAGGTGCCCGAGGCGGCGACCACGACGACGTCGTCGGGGTCGACCAGACCCGCCGCGATCAGCGGGGCCAGGGCGAGGCTGACGGACACGGCGTAACAGCCGGTGGCCGCGATGCGGCGGCTGGCCCGGATCGCGGCGCGGACCCCGGGCAGCTCGGGCAGGCCGTAGGTCCAGGCCCCGGCATGGGGGCCGCCGTAATAGCGGTCCCATGCGGCGGCGTCGGTGAGGCGGTGGTCCGCGCCGAGGTCCACGACGAGGACGCCCTCGGGCAGGTGGGCGGCCACGGCGGCCGACTGCCCGTGCGGCAGGGCCAGGAAGACCACGTCGGCCTCGGCCAGCGCGGCGATTTCGGCAGGGGTGTCGGCGCTCGCGAACCTCTGGCCGGCGAGCTGGGGCAGGTGCGGGTGGACCCCGGTGATCGGTTGCCCGGCGTTGGCCCCCGCGGCCAGCGCGCCGAGCTCGAACTGGGGGTGACCGAGCACCAGGCGCAGGAGCTCCCCGCCGGCATAACCGCTCGCCCCGGCCACGGACGCCCGCAATCCCATAACTCGTTCCTCTCGCTGGGCACGCGCTTCATCACGCACTGGCGGAGAATGACTATACACAACCGCGCATGATATTCCAGTCGGCCGGGGCGGCGCGCTGCGTTTGCAGGAAGTTCCAAGTCCGTGGTGATCAAGCAATTCGTCACGACGTGATCATGTAATGCTGGTGAGGAGTTGCTTGATCACCGCAAGGTTTTGGGGGTGGGGTCAGGCGCCGCGCAGGGTGGCGCCGGTGCGCCGCGCCGCCTCGGCGACGGCCGCGGTGCGTGCGGCGCTCGCCTCCTCGGCGGTGAGCGTGCGGTCATCGGCCCGGAACCGCAGGTTGTAGGCCAGCGAACGCCTTCCCTCCCCCACCGTCGGGCCGGTGTAAACGTCGAACAGCCGCAGGGATTCGAGCAGCACACCGGCTCCGTCCCGCAGGGCGCGCTCGACCTCGGCCGCGGGCACCGTCGCATCCAGCACGAGCGCGACGTCCTGCGTCGCGACGGGGTAGGTCGACACCCTCGGGGCCGGCACGGGACCGGGGGCGGCGGCGATCAGGGCGTCGAGGTCCACCTCGGCGGCACAGGCCCGCTCCGGCAGCCCCAGCGCCAGCACGACCCGCGGATGCAGCTCACCGGCCCATCCCACGACCGAAGTCCCGAGCACCAGCTCGGCGCACCGACCGGGATGCCAGGGCGCCCGGCTGCCGGCACGCACGGTCAGTTCGGCACCCACGGCTCGGGCCGCCGTACGCGCCGCCTCGACCGCGTCGGCCCAGCCGGCCTCGTGACCCCCGCCCCACCACCCCGTGGGCTCCTGCCACCCCGCGAGCACGACGCCGAGGTGGCGCGGCTGAGCCGGCAGCGCCGCCTCGAGCGCGGCAACCTCCGCCGCGCTCGGCCGCCGGTCGACGCCCAGTCGGGGCAGTCGCACCGGCGCGTCCGGGCGCGGCTGGAACACCAGCCCGATCTCGAACAGCGCCACATCGGCCTGTCCGCGCCCGACGTTGCGGGCCAGCGCCCGCAGCAGCCCGGGCAGCAGGGTTGTCCGCAGCTCCGGCTCCTGCTCGGACAGCGGGTTGGCCAGGGTCAGGGTGCGCCGCCACGGGTCATCGGCGGCCAGACCGAACGCGTCCCAGACCGAGTCCCCGACGAAGGGATAGGACGGAGCCTCGACATAGCCGGCGGCGCCCACTGCGTGCTCCGCGGCCCGGCGCAGCCGCTGTCCCTGGGTGAGCCCGCGTCCGGCCGGGGCGACCGGCAACACCGAGGGGATGGTGTCAAAGCCGTGCAGTCGCGCGACCTCCTCGACGAGGTCGTAGGGGTCGGTCAGGTCAGGCCGCCAGGTCGGCGGGATGACCCGCAGCCGGGCGGTCGCCGCCGAGGAAACCGAGCAGCCGACGGCGGCGAGGTAGCCCTCGATGGCTGCCTCACCGGGCGGCGTCCGCCAACCCACGACGCGGCCGAATAGGTCGCGCTCGATGTCGATCGGCTGGGGGACGGGAGGCTCACCCGCCACGGTGACGCCCCGCTCGCCGGTGCCCCCGCCCAGGTCAGTCAGCAGGTCCACCGCCCGCTGGGCCGCCACCGCGGCGACCGCCGGGTCCACGCCGCGCTCGAACCGGCGCGAGGCCTCACTGGACAGCTTGTGCCGACGCGAGGAGCGGGCGATCGAGGTGGGCTCGAAGTGCGCGGCCTCGATGACGATCGACCGGGTGTGCCCGGAGATCTCCGTGCTGGCCCCACCCATCACCCCGGCCACCCCGATGGGCCCCGACCCGTCCGTGATCAGCAGATCGTCCGGGTCCAGCCGGCGCTCGGTGCCGTCCAGGGTCCGCAACAGCTCCCCCGGCGCCGCCCGCCGCACGACGATCGGGCCGTCGAGGCGGTCGGCGTCGTAGGCGTGCAGGGGCTGACCGAGCTCGAGCATGACGTAGTTGGTGACGTCGACGGCCAGGGAGACCGGGCGCATCCCGGCCAGGTGCACCCGCCGCTGCAGCCACTGGGGTGAGCGCGCGGTGGGGTCGAACCCGTGGACGCTCCTCGCGACGAAGACATCACACCCGTCGGGGTCGAGGAGCTCCACCGGGTGCCCGGCGCCGTCGGGAGCCGGGACGGGCAGATCCGCCGGGTCGCGCAGCCCCGACCCGTACGCGGTCGCGGCCTCGCGCGCGATCCCGCGGATCGACAGGGCATAACCCCGATCCGGGGTGACCGCGATATCGAGCACCTCATCACCCAGGCCCAGCGCCGCGC
>WUUC01072253.1_pt1 | contig 10098 bp, 4 predicted proteins | sample 6278441 | NCBI WGS metagenome assembly WUUC01 (sample SAMN13675441, study PRJNA597444) | soil metagenome | isolation source: soil | place: USA: Washington | collected 2017-10 | reverse complement strand
TCTTCCCCGACGTCGCCAATCTGCCCCTGCGCCCGCCGGCGATGCTGGCCAAGGAGGCGGCGACGCTCGATCAGCTGAGCGGCGGCCGGTTCGAGCTCGGTCTCGGCGCGGGCGCCTTCTGGGATGCCATCCGGGCCATGGGAGGTCCGGTGCGGGAGCCGAAGCAGGCGCTGGCCGCGCTGCGGGAGGCGACGACCCTCATCCGCGCCTATTGGAGCGGTCAGACGCTGCGCCACGACGGCGAGATCTACCAGGCGATCGGCGCGCGGCCCGGTCCGCGGCCCGCGCACGCTATCGGCATCTGGCTCGGTGTGATCGGCCCTCGAGCGCTGCGCTTGACGGGCGCGCTGGCGGACGGCTGGGTGCCCTCGATGGCCTACGTGCCGCCGTCCCAGGCGGCGCAATCGAACACCATCATCGACGAGGCGGCCCGCGCCGCGGGGCGAGAGCCGTCCGCGATCCGGCGCATCTACAACATCGGCGGCGTTGTGGCGCCGCTGGTCGAGGCGGGCGCGAGCGATGATGACCAGGAGATCATCGGACCACGTGACCACTGGGTGAGCGTCCTGACTCATCTCGCCGTCGACCACGGCTTCTCGACCTTCGTGCTGTGGGGCGTGCCGACCGCGCCGCGATTGCGGATGTTCATCGACGAGATCGCCCCAGCGGTCAAGGAGCGAGTGGCGGATGTGAGGGCTCGTACGTGACGCCGACCTCCGTTACGGCGTACGGAGTCGGTGCAGCCATGCGCGATGCGCGGGGTAGGTCATACCTTGACGCGCTCACGCTCGGCTCCCCGCACCGAGCACCAGTTGCGCAACCGCCGTGGCGCTACCGCGGCTGCCGGGCGTCAGGCCAGCCCGTGGCGCACCGCGACCGCAGCGGCGCTGGTGCGGGAGTCCACCCCCAGCTTGTTGAGGATGTTGGTGACGTGGGTGGTGGCGGTGCGCCGGCTGATAAAGAGTGCGTCCGCAATCTGCTGGTCGGTGCGCCCGGCCGCGATCAGTGTCAGGACCTCCCGCTCTCGGTAAGTCAGTTCCCCCGGCGCTCGGGGCGCGCACGCCGCGACCGGGGCGGGGACCGCCGGTGCAACAGCTTCCTGCGCGAGTGCCATTGCCTCGCTGATAGCCACAGGCAATGGCAGTAAGCGGCCCGCCTCCCTTGCCGCAAGCCACCTGCGCTCCTCCGCGCCCGCCCGTGCCCTTGCCACCGCTCGCTCGTACAGAGGCCGATCCGGAGGCGCCAGGCAGACACCGCACGCTTCATATTGCGCCTCCGCGGCGCCAAAGAGCCGGGCGGCTGTTTCCGACCAGCCAAGCATGCCGGCCACGCCGGCAAGCCCGCTCATCGAGTCGGCTGTGCCCCGTCGCTCACCCTGCTCCACATGGCGGGTCAGGCTTTCCTGGTAAATCGCCGCGGCCCGGCGCGGGTGCCCGCGTTCGCAGACGACATCGCCGAGGGCCCGTAGCGCCAAGGCTATTCCCCATCGGTTCCCGAGCTTCCGCCACAGGGCTACGCCCTCTTCACACTGTGCCTGGGCCCGTGCGAAATCACTCTTCAGGTATGCAGGCTGATAGAGGTCGAGGACGGCGAGCGCGATCCAGAACTGCGCCCCCAGTTCGCGAAACAGACTCAGTGCCTGGGAGATCAGTTCCTGCCCGTCATCAGGACGGCCCAGGCTGCAGGTCACCAAGTCGAGGAGGAACAGCGCTTTAGCGCTGCCGAACTGGTCGCCACGCTCTCGCCACAGCCGTAGCGGCTCTTCGAGCAGCGTAGCCGCGTGCGCGTGCTCGCCTCGCGTCCAGGCCAGTCCTCCCGCCCAGAACAACGCTTCCGCCCGCACAGCGGGCCAGGCGAGATTGTCTGTGAGCGCGCGCTCCAGCCAGCGCCACTCCTCTCCTTGCTGGCCGGTCAGGTACCAAGACATCCACACCGCGTCCAGGGCTGCTGCCACCGGTCGATCTGCGTCGGGCTCCCCACGCTGCCACGACCACTCGAGAGCCGCCCGCAGGTTATCCAACTCGGGCGTCAGCCGGGCGAGCCACGTCCGCTGGTCGGCCCCTTCAATGCCTGCCCGGGTCTCTGCGGCGAATCGTAGAAAGTAATCGGCATGGGCACTTCGGATAGCCTCGGCTTCCCTGCTCGCGCCGAGTTGCTCCAGGGCGAACTCGCGAATCGTCGTCAGCATCATGAACCGGATGTTCCCGTCAGACTCGTGGCTCCGCTGCAGGAGGCTCTTGTCGTGAAGTGACGAGATTCCGGTGAGAACACCCGTGTCGTTAGCACCCGCGCCGGCCACGACCGCTTCGGCAGCCTCGATCGTGAATCCACCGACGAAGACGGCCAGTCGCCGGAACAGCGCCTGTTCCTCGCGACTGAGCAGGCCGTGGCTCCACGCGATCGCATCTCGCATCGTCTGCCGTCGCGCGAGCTGGTCACACGGGCCGCCGACCAGGAGCGACAACCGCTCCCCGAGCCTTGCCACCAGCATCGCCGGGGGCAGGACGCTGACGCGCGTGGCGGCCAGCTCGATGGCCAGCGGCAGCCCATCGAGCTGAGCACAAATGACCGCCACGTCTCGCGCATTGACCTCCGTCAGGTCGAAGGCAGGATCGGCGGCCCGCGCCCGCTGGTTAAAGAGCGCAACAGCCGCTGACTCGGCCAGGGGCGCAAGGGTCGGCGACTGGCCGAGGTCGGGCAGCGTGAGGGGAGCGACTGGAAATGCGTGCTCACCGGAGACATGCAGCAGCGCCCGGCTGGTCGTCATGATCGTCAACTGCGGGCAGGATGCGAGGAGGTCGGCGAGCAAGGGAGCGGCCGCCGCGACCTGCTCGAAGTTGTCGATGACGAGCAGCACCTGGCGATCGCACAGGGCCACGGCGAGGGACTCACTAATCGTCTGATCGCCGGTTTGCCGCGCGCCGATTGTGCGGGCAATGGTGGAGCCGACCAGATCCGCGTCGGTCAGGGCCTCGAGAGAAACGAAGACGGCGCTATCACGGAAGCGACCGCTCAGCTCATGAGCGACGCGGAGTGCCAGGCGCGTCTTCCCCACCCCACCGGGTCCCGTCAACGTCAGGAGGCGGACAGTGCCTCGCTGCAACAGATCGACAACCGCCCCGACCTCGCGCTCTCCGCCGACCGGCGGGGTCAATGGGACCGGGAGACGGATCACCCATCCCGTTTGGGCAAGGTGCAGCGGCGTCGGTGGCACCAGCTCGCGGGTTGAGCCGATCGATAGCTGCGGTGCGTCCATGGTCGACTCGAACTCTGTCGAGGCAGTGGCTTCCGGCCGTGTCGCGAGCGAGATCGGAAGCCCCGAGTCCAGCCTCTAGCTAATGCACGAGTCATTTGAAGTAGACATTAATTACACGCATGTGTTTCCTAATTGTCACGTGAAGCGTCCATCACGGGATGGGTCGTGGGGTGAAGGTCGAGCCCCATTCACCCGCTATCAGCGGTTTTCGTTCGGTGGTCGTGCCTCAGCAAAGCACCAGGATGCGTAGTGCCCCCGCAGTTGCTCCGTCTGGACGCGGCTACAGGTCAGCGGCAGGAGCTGCAGCGCGCCTCGTTCCCGCCATCACCATGTGCAGAGCGGCCAGGGCACCAGATCACGTTGACGAGCATGTGGTCTTGACGCATAGAGACCGAGAATCGGACCGACTCACCGACGATCTTCATGCCTCAAAATACGGTTCAATTCCTTTGATACCAATGACCTTGCATCGAAAGTACACTAAATAGCCGCCGTGTCAATGTCTCTTTGTGTCCGTTGTTCCTCGCTTCCCGTCGCCTGAAATCAGTTAGTTTCTCCCGAGAAATATGATTTCATAGAGCTTCTCAAAGCTGGTTCGGCTAATATCAACCTCGGCCTTCCAATAGAAGAATCCGCGTTCTTTCTTGTTGGCGACCTGGAAACCTCTCGTCGTTGTTCCGACACCTAGGTTGATGTCCGGGGAGTTGCTGGGATCTTTCACTTCCCCCCACTCCTTCAAACCTGGCTTGACCACCATTTGATTCCGCGCCAGTGGGTCGAACACTAGCTTGCCCGGTTGGATCTCCGCGTGTATCAATCCGTCAACCTCGTCCAATCGTACGATGCCGTTGCCAACCTGTTTCTTGAGGTTCTCCAGATCGGACTTCTCGAACTTCACGACCAGCTTCTTGGCGTCTTTGAGTCTCGGTACGAACTCACTGAACTGCGTCGTGACCCTGCCAGCGGCCCAGGGCAATTTGATCTCGGTAGGTGTAGGTAGTGTCCAGTAACCTTTCTGGTTGAATGCAATGTGACCAAAGTCCAGATACGCTTTTTGGCCGTCAGCCGTTTCGAGAATAAACTCCAACCCTGCTGAAAGGCGTCCGAAACGCTCAGTTATGCCGACCGGTTGGTTCTGGAAATCCACCATCTTGTACGGTGATCCGGATTCTATCCTTTTGTTGATGACGTCGAGTACGTCTCGGGCCGTGTCATCGAGGAATTTGCGAACTGGCCCATATTTGATATACCGTTCAAACAGAATGCTGCCGATAAACCACCACTTTCGGCCCTTCATGCCTTTCTTGAACTCGGCGATATTATCCGTTTTGGCTTCCATGGCGATAATCTTCATCTTGACGTAGTCCGCGAAGGACTTGGCGTCGGCGAAGCCGAAGTGGTCGTGCGTCATCCCTGTCAAGTTGCTGGCGAGCCGTTGTTCGAGGTTTGCGAAGAAATGGACGGCCAGGCGAACTTTCTCATCAGCACTCGAAAGCAACAGACGGAGCAACTGTCCTGCTCGTTCGCTCTGGTTCCTGCGCCTTGGCGTCGTGAGCTGTTGCAACGAAGGTGAATGCGGCAACTGCTCATTCACGGCGTTGACGGATTCAGTCGCTACCGCGTGGATCTTCGCTTTCGTGAGTATCGGTTTTGCCATTCCAGCTTACCCCTGTAGCAGGGTCTCGAGGTCAGCGTAGTAACCGCGCAAGTGCAAACCTCTCTTGAAGGCTGCCCATTTGCCTCCGGCGACGAGCAACCCGATCTCGATCATGATTGCTTGGGTGATCTGCTCGGCGTACTCGGTTCGCTGAGCGATGATCTCGCCTACCGCGGCGAGTGATTTGATGTCCGTGGTTTCGGAGTCGACTAACCGCTGATTGACCACCTGATCAAGAAAGGAGAGCCGGCGGACGATGGAGTACGTCTCAAACACGAAGGCAGGAATGCCCAGCAGGAGCGCCGCGACGCGTAGTGCTGGTATGACCAGAGAGGCTAGTGATAAGGCAGCCACGAGTTTCGCGATAGCTCCCTCGAGCGCCTCTTCAAACTCGCGGCTCGTCTCGACCTCTTCCATCATCGTAAGGGTGTAACGTTGACAAACGATGGAGGCTAGCGTTCCCGCCTCGACGGTGTTGGTCGCGACCAATCGGTTCAAGGACTCCTCGCTAAGGAGGACGAGGTAAGCTAGGTCACTCCTGGCTTCGGAGATTGCAGTCTCGGCACAACGCTGCTCGATGTCGTATCCCCAGGGGAAGAGCGACTCCAGCTCCAGCTTGCCATTTGGCACGTCCTCCCGGATACCCGGGACATCTGTCTCGACCCGGCTCTTCAGCGGGTCGATGGCGTACCCCAGCTCGTCCAGCTTCCCGTAGAAAGGCCAAAGTGTCTCGCCGATGACGTTTTCCATCGCTGGCTGCTTGAAGCCCTTCTTCAAGAGTGGCAATGCCAGCAACACGAGTGGCTCCAGTTGGGGAATCCGCGCATACAACGCGCTGAGGGCCGACTTCGCTTCCGTAATCTTCTTTTCGATGTCTGCCATGATCTCTGGAGAATTGAGACCGTGCTTCCTTGCCAGGTGCCCTTCGTAAAATTGCTTCCTTCTGATCTGCTCATCCAGCTCCGCTCTCTTGTTGACTGTTTCACTCAACAAGGCGAAGATGCGACCGGAAAGCTCCCGGTTGCCCATAACATAGACAGTCTTAAAGACATCTGGCTCGTAAGACTTATACCACCCCAGCCCACCTGTCCGGACCTTCTTGGTCGAGAACACGAACCTCGTCAGCCAGGCGGTGGAGACCGCGTAAGCTGTCTCGCTCAGCCGAGTGATGATGTCCTGGGCTGCCTTCTTTTCGATGTCGATGAGCGCCTGGCGGATGAGCAGGATCAAACGGTTCCTGGTGAAGAGGTAGAAGTTCAAGACAACTAACCACTGTTCAGGAGATTTGATCTCCTTCCCCTGAGCCGCTGTCAACCCCTGCTCGAGTGTGCGGATGCCGGACCAGCCATGGAGCACGTAGATCTCCATGAGACGAGCGTCCAGCTCCTTGTCGAAGACGATGGTCTCGGTTCCACCGGGCAGAACGATCTTCACGGCAGGGTACATCTTGGCCCACGGATCTTTGCCAAACCCGACCCGACCGAGGCCGCGGTAAACGGACACGGTCCTCAGGCTGTCTTCGAAACCTTTGCGTATCTCCTGCTCGTATCGACCAGCCCGCTCCAGGTACGCCACCTCGAGCTTCTCTGCCAGCGTATTACCGGGGCGGGTGAAGAACTGGACGGGATCTCTGCCGCCATCGTCGTTGTCAAAGAACGTGTTCGGAACCCAATCGATGTAAAACGAACTGACAGTCACGACCCAGCACCCTGGCTACGACACATCAGGAAATGTTGGCAGGGTGGCCTCACCACCCTCCAGGTAGATCAACGACGTGGGGAGGGTGAAGGTCCAGGGGTCTCCTTCCGGAACCGCGTTGTGCAGATCATCCTGTTGCTTGCGCAGCTCCTCATGCAACGGGATGAACAGCGGATCGCCGATGACGGGCGCCGGCCCGCCTTCCCATGGTTCGCGCGTGGCGAGATAGTGCAGAACGGCCTCTTCGTACGCGGGCGTGACGGCGAGCACGACCTTCACCGAACCCGCCTGGAGAAACGCGGTCATGTTCGGATCGGCGTCATCCGAACGGCTCATCATCGAGATCCAGTCCGGCTGTGTCGCCCAGAAGTAGGGATAAAAAACATATGCCAGCTGGCGCCACTCGAAAGCCTGCTCCAAGAATTGGATGAAGCGCCCCTTGAGGCTCGCTTTTTCAAGGGCAATTGAGGGGTAGTCGACGGTCTTCGTGTTCACTTCGAAGGAGCACGTCGTGCACGAGTTCTCCGTCACTTTGAAGCTGCGGTACCTGAAATCACCGGGAAGGTCGACCGTGGCGTCGATTTTTGAGAGCAGATCGTCCGAGGTCTCAGCGTCGAACTCCTTTGTGAGCAACGTGAGGCAGTGCTTCTTCAGTTCAGTTCGAATGATGCCGCGGTTGAATGCCTCTGACTGTCCCTGCAGGAGCTCGTCCACCGCGGCCGCTTCCAACTCACTCAGGGCGTTGCGGTAGTCGGCCAGCTGGCTGTCGTAGACGAGCTGCGCTTCCTGATTCTCCTGGTCCACTCGCTGCTGCTCGATGGCCGCCACCTTGTTGAAAACGCTTGTTTGCCAATCGAGAAGCGTTTGTGGATCGATCGCCAGCTCCGCATAGACGCTCAGAAAATAGTCTTGGATGTCCCAGAACCCGATTGTCAGCGCGACATCTTCACTGGCGAATACCGCGGGGTGTTTCGGGAGATATTCGACAGCCGGATTGTTTTGCCACCACTGAATCGCTTCGTTCTGGTCATAGACCACTTGATTCCCATCGAGGTGAATTTCGAGCGTATTCTTCTCTTTTTCGTCCGGTTCACCTCGACCTGCGAAGTCCATGAATCCGCTGAGGATCATCTTGGAGAGGGCGTAGCCCTTGGCATTCAGCCGACAGGGATGTGTTTTGGCATACCAGACTCCAGCGCCATTCACTCCCCGTTCTTGGAAGTAATCTTCGCCGGTCGATGGATTGATGAACGCCACGCGTCTGGTTAGATCCGGAAATGCAAACTCCTTCAAGTCGTACTTCAATCGAAGTTCTTGAAACTTTGGCCTGAGGATGTCGGCAGGGCCAAAATCCAGTGTAACCGTCTTCAACTCCGGTGCTTTGGGCGGTTGTGGACACTCCATCGCTGCTTCAAAAGCACGGAGCCGCGCTTCGACAAAGAACGCGGCCGGCTCGGGAATGATGAACTCGAACATCATCCGTTTGCCAAAGTTGAAGAGTTGTGCCTTGTACTTCTTGTCAAGCCAGCGGTAGATGCCGGTGACGTGCTTCTGCCCCGCCTTATTATCGAATCCGTGCTTGTTCGTCTCCTCAGTTTCGAAGATCCTCGTGATCGAGCGCGTCTCCGTGACGTTTCTCTCGACCTGTTCAATGGCCTTGGCGATGGTCTCACGCCCGAATGTTTCCGATGCTTTGCTCTGGTCCGAGGCGTCACGCTTGTAGCCGAAATTCGTCCCAACATTGGCGATGATCGTATTGCCAGGAGCGTTGTAGGTCAGGTTGGCCGTCGCGCCGAGATTGAGTTCCGTCTTGACGACGTTGTCGACCTCTCGCTTCAGTTCCAAGCGCTCGGTCCCTTGCATATCCTTTTGCGACCACACTCGACTGCTGCTCGACAGAGTGAACGATTCGTCCGTCTTCTCTAAGTGCCGATGGGTCCGCTCTGTGGTTTCCCCTTTCAGCACATTCTGGATGTGTGAGATCTCACCCGGCGAGTAGGCGATAAGCCACTGCTTTACGACCTTCAGGTCTCCGATGCCGATCGGCTTCAGGTCATTAAATGGAAGCTTGTAGCGATGAAGCCGCGCGAAGATCGGATGGACGACAGGGGTGGTGCTCAGGCAAGCCTCGAAGTCGGCCGTTGTTTGAATGATCGGGAGGGTCGGAAGTGGATCTGTGCCGTTCCACCCCAGAAGCTCTGGGAACAGCACTTCCAGCGTCTTCTTTAGCTGAAGATCCGGTGGGGGAAGCGGTGGACCCGGCTTTATCGCCCTGACCAAGGTGTCTATGGACAACGCTTCGAGCACGTGGAGCACTCGTAATCCATCGATCACGTGTTCGAGATTGACTGATGTACGGCGTCGTAAGATGTACAGAAGATACAGTGCGTCATAGAGCGTTCGCTTGGCGACTCTGTAGTTCTGAGCATAGATACCCTGATCGAAGACAACCCTGCGCAATGGTTGCTGGTTGAAAATCGTCTCCAATTGCTTGAGGAGCTTCGCAAGGTCAAAATTTGTGCGCGCTCTTTCCATCACGTCCAACGCGCGGAGCAGGGCCGGGAACAGCGTCAACCCCTCGATCTGCTCCATCCGCTCCGGCAAGAGGTAATACACGTCTCCCTTTCGAACGTATGCCCGCCGTTCCAGGTCAGCGATCGATAACGCCTTTACCCCGTTCGTCGCATCCGGGGAAAGCGGCGAGGGCGCTGGACAAAGCGGCTGATACGGAGCAAGGAGTTCAAGTACCTCGTCGAGCAATGTATTGAGTTTCTCGTCGGGATCGCCTGTTTCGTCCGAGCAAAATACCTGTTCATACACCAACCGACCAATGGTTGATGGGCTTGCGACCGATTGCAGATCGGTGTCGATTCGTCCTGGCTTGTCATTGTGCAAGCCAACGAAATCATCACGGACGTAGTTCTGCAGCAGCGACTTCGCTTCGGGTAAGAACGGCGGACGGACTTCCATGAACTGGAAAACGTCGGTCATCTCGGGTTGGACTGCCATCTGTGACTCCTCTCGTCAGGTGTGACGAGCTCGTGACTCTTCGTATGCGTTGAACCCTGCATCAGTCACGTCAATCGACGTCTCGATCTCTCAGGGCCGCGCCCGACAGGCGGCCGAGCGGCGTACGGAAGACATGCTGTTGAGACCGCGATAGTGGGGCTCGGCGTGGCGCCCGACATCGGGGAGAGTACGTATTTGACCCACGCCTCCAGCCAGCGCCGCTCTACGTACCTTGCGCAACCGCGGTGGCCCGACCGCGGATGCCGGGCTTCACGCCTGCCCATTGCGCACCACGACCGCGGCGGCACTGGTCTGGAAGTTCACGCCCAGCTTGTTGAGGGTGTTGGTGACGTGGGTGGTGGCCGTGCGCCGGCTGATGAAGAGCGCGTCAGCGATTTGCTACGTGACCTCGTGATGATCGAGCGCCAACAGTAGCGGGTGGCGCGTGGCTTCCCATCCCCTTCCCAGGGCGGGAGCC
>WUUC01164626.1_pt1 | contig 10099 bp, 7 predicted proteins | sample 6278441 | NCBI WGS metagenome assembly WUUC01 (sample SAMN13675441, study PRJNA597444) | soil metagenome | isolation source: soil | place: USA: Washington | collected 2017-10 | reverse complement strand
GCGAGAAGGTCCGCGCGCCCGAGAAGGTGGAGATCCAGATCTCGGGCATCCCCACGCCCGCCGCGGGGCGCTCGGTCGCCGTGGGCCTGGCCGCCGCCATCGCGCTGGCCGGGGTGGCTCAATCGTTCGGGCGGCGCCGCTCCAGCAATCCGGCACGCTCTCAGCTGTCCAAGGAGGATCTGGCGCGCGCGAGCGAGCTATTGTTGGAGGAGTTGATCAGTCTTGAGCAAGCCTTTCAGCAAGGCAGCATCGGTCGCAAGACGCACGAGCAGGCTCGGCGCCAGTTGCTGGAGGCCTTTGCGCGGCTGGGCGCGGAGCGGGACGAACGCAGCTAGAGCGTATCCCTGCTCGTGCCTGGCTCCGACTAACTCGGGAGCACGGCCTCGGTCATCGGAATACTGATGGTCAGGCGCGTGCCCCCCGACTCCGGGCACTCCAGCAGCAACTCCCCGCCGTGTTCCCGCACGATGGAATAGGTGATGGACAGGCCCAGCCCTGTGCCCTGTCCCACCGGCTTGGTGGTAAAAAACGGCTCGAACACGCGCTCTCGCAGCTCGAGCGGGATGCCGGGCCCGCTGTCGGTCACGCTGATCTGATAATCCTGGCCCACGGTGCCGGTCTGGATCCGGACGGTGCCCGTGTCCGTGATGGCGTCGATGGAATTGGCGATCAGGTTCATCACCGCCTGATTCAGCAGGCCTGGATAACACTCGATCTCCTCGGGCAAGCCAAAGCTGGTCTCCACCTCGATGCGATCGCGCAGGCGGTGGCCCAGGATGGTCAGGACCGATTCGATGCACTCGCGCATGTTGACGCGTCGCCACTCGCCTTCGTCGATGTGAGAGAACGTCCTGAGCTTGACCACGAGCTCGCGGATCCTCTCCAGGCCCATGCTCATCTCGCGTAGCCGGTCCTGCGCGCGCAGCCAATGCTCCCGCGCCGGCTCCGAGGACCAGGGTTCCAGCTCGGCCTGGGCACGGGTCAGGCTCTTCGTGGCCGTCGCGAGGTGGGACAGGGAGAACGCCAGGGGGTTGTTGATCTCGTGCGCGATGCCCGCGACCAGTCCGCCGAGAGAGGCCATCTTGGCGGCCTGGATCAGCTGGGCCTGCGTGCTCTGCAGCTCCTGCACCGCGCGCCCGAGCTCCTGATTTTTCGCCTCCAGCACCTCGACCAGGGAGGCGCGCATCTCGGCCACCTCGCGAGCCCGCCGCGACTCTCCAGATTCGATCTCGCTGCGCAGCAGCCGCTCCCGGACGCGGCGTGTCTCATCCTCGAACTGGCGGCGCCGCAGCTGGGCGCGCACGCGCGCCTTGAGCACGTCCAGATCGGCGGATTTTTGAATGTAGTCGTCCGCTCCGGTGGCCAGGCTCGACAACATGGACTCGCGATCATCCAGACCCGTGAGCACGATCACCGGGATGTCGCGCGCGATCGGCGAGGTCTTGATGCGGCGACAGGTCTCGGTTCCGCCCATCCCCGGCATGACCAGGTCGAGCAACACGCAGTCCACCGCCTGGATCGAGAGCACCTCCAGCGCCTCTTCCCCGGAGGACACCAGGATGACGTCGTAGCCCTCGTTGCGCAACGCGCTGCCCAGGACCTCACGGTAGGTCCCGCTGTCGTCGATGGCCAGAATGCGGCTCGGACCGACCAGCCGTGTCTCGGCTTCCGATCGACTGTCGGGCGCCGTACGCAAGATCGCCTGGAGCTTGGCGAGGATGACCGCAGGGTCCTCCGCCTTGTCCACGAAAGCGTCCGCCCCCGAGTCGAGCGCTCGAAGCTCGGCGTTGATGTCGTGGGTCTCCGTCAGGAGCACGCAGGTCACGCGGTTCAGGAGCGCATCGAGCCGCACGTGGCGGATCAATGACACGCCGTCCATGCCGGCCAGCGCTCCCGCGACGATGATGGCGTCTGGGCGGCGAACGGCGGCGAGCCGCAGCCCCTCCTCGCCGGTCCCGGCGCACAGGACGTGGTAGCCGCCCGCCTCCAGGGCCTGGGAGAGCAGGGCGCAGTACGTCGCGCTGTCATCGATCAAGACCACGGTGCGTCCCTCCGTCGGGGCGACCCTCCCGAGGCGCAACAGCTCACGCGTGCGCGCCACCACGTAGCCGATGTCGTAGGGTTTACCCACGTACTCGTCGGCGCCGGTCCGAAGCCCGCGCAGGCGGTCCCGAATCTCGACCTCACTGGTCAACATCAGCACCAGGACGGACCGGTCCGAGCTGGTCGCGCGCAGGTCCTTCAGCAGATCGATCCCGTCCCCGTCCGGCAGGATCACGTCCAGGATCGCCACGTCGACGTGCTCCGAGGAAAGGGTCTGCTTGGCCTCGGCCAGGCTCCCGCACGGAAACACCTGGAAGCCTGCCGCGGCAAACGCCTCGGCCAGGTCCATCCGCACCGTGAGGCTATCGTCGACGATAAGTATGTTCGGCGTCACGTCGACGTCTCCCGATTCGCGGCGCGGGCCAGCGCACCCAGCGCCCCACCGATTTTGTCGAGCGGCAGGATCTGATCGGCCGCCCCGAGCAGCGCCGCCTCTCGCGGCATGCCGTACACGACGCTGGTCGCCTCGTCCTGCGCGATCGTCGCGGCACCCGCCCGCTTGAGCGCCAGGAGACCGACGGCTCCATCGCGCCCCATGCCGGTGAGCAGACAGCCCGCGGACGCCGCGCCATACTCCGCGGCCACGGACTCGAACAGGACGTCCACCGAGGGTCGGCAGGAGTAGCGCTCGACGTCCCGGGTGAGCACCAGCCGTCCCGAGCGCACCACCAGGTGCCGGTCCGGCGGCGCCAGGATCACCCGGTTGGACAACGAGCGCACCGACTCTCCCCCCACGGAAAAACCCACGCTGCGCCCCAGCTGCGCGCCCAGCCAGTCGGCGAGGGGCAGCGCGAACGGCGCCGTGATGTGCATGACGACGAGGATCGGCAGCTCGCACTCCTTGGGCAGCGCGCCCAGCACTCGGAGCAACGCATTGGGCCCGCCCGTGGACGCTCCCAGCGTCAACACGGACAAAGCCTCCCGTCCGGTCGGCGCCGCGTCCGCCGTGACCGCGGGGGCCTCACGCGTCATCCGGTTCAGTCTCGCTCGCAGGTGCGTGATGACGCGTACTCGCGCCACGATACGCAAGGCGTTGCGGAATTTCTCCTCCCAGGTGCCGCTTGGCTCGTCCCCGGCGGGCTTCTCGATCACGTCCACCGCCCCGGCAGCCAGCGCGTCGTACGTCTTGAACATCTCGCCGCGATTGAAGGATGATGAGACCACCAGGATCGGCGTCGGGCGGTGCGCCATGATGTATTCCGTCGCGGCCAGACCGCTCAGCACCGGCAGCATCATGTCCATGGTGATCACGTCCGGTCGATACTGGAGGCAATGCTCGATCGCCTGCTGCCCGTCGGTGGCCTCCGCCACCACCTCGAACGTAGGATCTTGCTCCAGCACCTCGACCAGGCGCCGGCGGATCGTGAGCGAGTCCTCCACCACGAGGACGCGGAGCCGTGCCGTCAAACGCCCACCAGCTCCTGGATCAAACCCAACAGCTCACGCTGATCAAAGCGATCCTTGACGATATAGCCGCGCGCGCCAGCGCTCTTGCCACGGGCAAAGTCCTCTGGCGCACAACGCGAGCTGACGAGCACGGCGGGCACCGCCGACAGCTCGGGATCACGACGGGCCCGATCCACGAAGGTGAAGCCGTCTATACCCGGCATTTCAACGTCCACCAGGAAGAGCGCGTAGGCTCGCTGGCGCGCCTTGGCCAGGCCCTCTTCGCCCGAAGTGGCCAGCTCGACCTCGTAACCGGCTGACTCCAGGATGCTCTGCTCCAGCATGCGCGTCGTCAACGAGTCGTCGATCACCAGGATCGGCGTCGAGGAGCGGCCGGCATGGGGTTGAGATCCGCTCAGGCGCTTTACGGCCAGCACCACGCCCTCCGCCTCCAACACCAGCTCCGGGTTGCCGAGCGCGTCCAGGGTCGCCCCGGACACGAGCGCCGTGGCGCGCGCGGCATCCGGCAACGGCCGCAGCACCAACTGCCGCACGCCGAGCAGGCGGTCCACACCGACCGCCACCGTCCCGCTCGGGCTCCTCACGATCAGGCACGACCAGGCGCGCGGCGAGCCCGACACGGCGTGACCCAGCGCGCGTGAGAGCGGCGCAAACGGCAGCGCCTGCCCCTGGTGCGACACGCTCTCGTGAGCCGCCGTGCGAGCGATCTGGCCCTGTTCGAAGCGCACGCTCTCCACCACCGCGTCGAGAGGAACAGCGATGGTCTGGCCGTTGCACACCGCGACCACGGCGGACACCGCCGCGAGCGACAGCGGCAGACGCAGCTCGACCCGGAAGCCCTGACCCGACCGAGTGCTGAGCTGGACGGAGCCACCCAGGGTGTCGGCCGCGTCGCGCAAGACGTCCAGCCCGATGCCGCGCCCGGCCAAGCGCGTGACGCTGCCCGAGGTCGAGACCCGCGTACGGAGCAGCCGCTCCAGCAACGCCTCGTCCGAGAGCCCGTGTGCGCTGTCTCCGGTTTGCGTGAGCGCCCTCCGGACGCCCTCGACGTCCAGTCCGCGGCCGTCGTCTTGACACGTGAATACGACCTCGCGCCCGCGCCGCCCCACGGTGAGCCGCACCGACCCGGTGGGTGGCTTCCCCGCTGCGTGCCGCGCGCTGGCGGCCTCGATCCCGTGCGCCACGGCGTTCCGCACCACGTGCAGGAGCGCGCTCTGCGCCGCGCCCAGCACATAGCCATCCAGCTTCACCTCGCCACCCGCGGCGCTGAAACTAACGCGTTTGCCCAGCTCCTGCGCGGCGTCATGCGCCGCCCGCTCCAGTGGCCCGAACATGCTGCTGGCCGGAACCAGACGCAGCCGTTCGGCTGCGGCATGCGTCTGACCCAACTCCCGACCGAGGCGCTCCAGGCTCTGGCGCAGGCCACGATCGACGTGCAGGAGAGCCGTCTCCAGCTCCTCGCTCTGCCGCTGCGCCCGATCCAGTGCCAGGCTGAGCTTCTGAGCGTCGCCGCGCCGGGGCGCCGCGAGCTGGCGTCCACACAGCTCCGCGAGCCGTCGGGTCTCGGCCAGGCCCTGCAAGGACCCGCGCAACGTCTCGACCTCGACCAGCGCCTCGCCCAGCCCGTCGATCACGGCATCCACCTCCCCGACCTCGCTGCGGACGGTGCGTGAGCTCTCCGGCTCCCGTCCCGCGCCCGGCTGCGCGCGCTCGAGAGCCTGCGGGCTCGGCCCGGTCGGCTTGCTCTCTAGATGCTCCAGCAGCCCACTTATCGCGTCGACCTGCTCCAGCAACAACTGAGCGCACTCGCGCGGGACCACGGCGTTCTCACCGCGATACGGCCCGAGCACGTCCTCGAGCGCGTGAGCGTGATCGGCGACCGCGATCTGCCTGACCACTCGAGCCGCGCCTTTGAGCGTGTGCGCGTAGCGCAGCAGCGCCGCCACGCCGCCGCTGACGGCCGCGCCCTGGCCGATGTCGAGCGCGCCCTGGCCCAGCTTGAACGCGAGCTCCGCCGCCTCGATGCGGAAGTATTTGTACGGATCGTCCGGCGGCATGTCGATTCAGGCCGCGTCGGCTTGGACGACGCGCATCAGATCCTTGGAGAGCACCGCGAGCTGCGAGGCGGTCTGCAGGGTTTGCGCCGCGCTGGCCTCCGTCTCCTTGGAGGCCTGCGTGACGCTGGCGGTGGCGACGTTCACCTGCTCGACCGCCGTGCTTTGTTGCTTGGTGGAGAGCTCGATCTCGCGGGCGGCCTCCGTCATCGTGCCCACCAGTCCGGTGATCAGCCGCAGCGAGGTGGCGACCTCCCCGAACTGCCGCGACCCCGCCTCCACCGCCTTGGATCCGGTCTCGGTGGCCATCACGGTGGTGTTCACCGCGCTGCGCACCTCATCGATCAACGAACGGATCTCCTTGGTTGATCCGCCCACGCGATCGGCCAGCTTGCGGATCTCGTCCGCCACCGCCGCGAAGCGCCGCCCCGACTCGCCGGCGCCGGTGGCCTCGATCGTCGCGTTGATGGCCAGGATATTGGTCTGCTCGGCCAGCTCCGAGACGATCTCGAGCACCGTGCCAATCTGCTGCGACTTCCTGCCCAGCTCCAGCATGTGATTTACGATCAGCTCGACCTGGCGCTGGATCCCGGCGATGGAATCCTGCGCTCGCCCGACCGTTTCGTCACCCGAACGCGCCGATCCCGCGGTCTGCGCGGCCATCTGCGCCACGCGCTGCGCGCTCTCGGCGATCTGGCGCGAGGTGGTCAACAGCTCGCTGATCGTGATGGTGATCTCGGTCATCGCCGTCGCCTGTTCGCGCAGGCCGGTGGCCTGTTGGTGCGCGGCGGCCTGTAGCTCCGTCGAGGAGCTTTGCACCTGGCCCACCGCCGATCCGATCTGCCGGGCCAGCGTGCGAGTCAGGCCCACCGCGACGGCGGCCGCGAAGAGCGTGGACAGGATCCCGATCACGATCACGCTCAGGCTGGCCTGGGACGCGGCGGCGTTGGAGGCGCGGGTCGAGAGATCGAGCGCCTGGTTCTCCATCGCCGTCAGCGCCCCCAACAGATCGAGCACATTCCGGCGGCGCGGCCGCAGATCGTCGACAAACACCTGCTCAATCACGTCCGGGGCCGCGTTCTCGCGAGCCAGACGCATGATGCGCTCCTGGGCGTCCCGGAAATGCGCGTCGGCGGTCTCCAGCGTGGTCAGCTGAGCGGCGAGCTCTGGCCTGCCTGCGCGCAGCAGCTCCAGCACGGTCCCCGACTCCGCCCGAGCCGCCAACAACTCGTCCACGTAGAGCTGCTCCTTCGTGATGAGAAAGCCACGGACAGAGGCCACGCGTCGTTCCGAGATCACCTCCAGCCGCTGCGTGTTGAGCAGCGCACGTCCGTTGACCTCCAGCACACGGTCTTTCGACTGTACGACGTGGTGCAAGGCGTAGACCGCTATTGCGCCCACGATCAGGTTCAGCGCGACGTATATTCCAAATCCCGTTCCGAGCTTGCGCCCGAAGCTCCAGCTTCGTTCCATGCTAGCGTATCTCCTTTGCCGGGCCCGAGCGGGCGCGCGCTTCGATGCTCACGACGAGTGCGGGAAGGTCGATCAACGGGCAGGAGCCCTGCACGCGCTCCAACAAACCCGTGAGCGCGGGGTGTGAGCGCAGCTCGGCCCGCGACAGCTGGCCCGCATCGACGCGCAGCTGCCCCTCGAAGGCGCTGAAGGCAAAGGCGACGCGAGAGCCCCGGGCCAGCCCGAGCCACCGCGGCGCCGACAGGGGGGGCTGGCCCAGCAGCGCCGCCAGATCGTAGACCGCGACGATAGACCCGCGCAGGCCCGCGACACCCAATAACTCCGGGTTGTGGCTGGGCACTGGCGTGATGGCGCGGTCGGCGGCCAGCGCCCCGACCTCGCTCAGGCGCAGCGCATACGGATCCGCTCCGACCCGGATCGCGAGCAACGCTTCCAGCGCGCCGAGCGGGGCCGCGTGCGGCTCGGAGAAGCTGCGGTCGAATGAGCTCCGCAGCTCGGCGAGGCGTTCGCTCAGGTCCTGCGTTTCCATCAGGCGTTTTCCCGCGTGGAGGCCAGCTCCGCGTTGCACAACGCCAGCAGGGCGGCGCGGGCGAACCCGCCACCAAACATCAGGAGGCGCCGGGCATCCTCACGCTCGAGCAACGCCCGTGCCTGGGTCAGCTCGCGGCGAGCCTCGCTGCTCTCACCCTTGCGTCGTAAGAGCAGCCCGAGCTGCAGGCGCGGCATCGCGAAATGCGGGTCCAGGTAGATCGCGACCCGCTGATGATGCGTGGCCTGCTCCAGCCGATCGGCGCCGGCGCCGCATAGACCGAGCACGTAATGTGCTCCGGCGTTCAGCTCATCCAGCTCGAGCAGGCGGCGACAGGTGGTCTCCGCCCCGGACCACTCACCCTGGCTAGTCAGCAGCACCGCTTCCAGCAACAATGCGTCGGGCTCGCTCCTCAGATGCGGGGGCAGCGCGCGCACCTCCGCCAGCGCCTCGGCGAACTGTTCCCTGCGCAAGAGCTCGAGCGGCGCGCTCAGGTCGGACGGGATGGCCCGCCGCGGCTCACGCGCTGCCCCTGGGCCAGGCCGGGGCAGCGGCCCGGGCCGCTCGGGAGCGCTCGACAGTGCATGGATCCGAGCAGAAGCTCGACCTATACTGTCGATCCAGTGCAGTCCATCCGCCGCCGCTAGCTCCCGCGGACCCTCGACGTTCGCTCCCGAGAGCGCGCGATCGGGTAGGCGCCGGGGCTGCTCCGTCCAGGCGCCCAGCGCCTGCTTCTTTCGGTAGTAAAAGGCGCCATGGCTCTGACACAGCTCGAAGTCCTGGCTGATGCCGCGCAAGGTCTCGGCGCTGCCGAGGAATAGGTAGCCACCCGGAGTCAACGCCCGCGCCAGGCGTGCGACCGCCTCGCTAAACTTCGACGGCGTGAAGTACATCAATACGTTGCGGCAAAAAATCACGTCGAAGCTGGCGGCATGGGCTGTCACCGCGTCCTCGCCGGCCAGATTGCCCGCTGTGAACCTGACCGATCGTCGGATCGAATCGTCCAGCGCGAACTCGCGTCCCCGGGGGCGGAACCAGCGTGCCCGCAGATCCGGGGAGGTCTCACGCAAAGACCAGGCCGAAAAAATGCCGCGCCGGGCCCGCTCCAGGATCCACGGGTTGACGTCGAACGCCACGATCGACGCCTCCCGATCGGGCAAGGCCTCGCGCAGGAGGATGCTGAGCGAATACGCCTCTTCCCCGGACGCACAACCCGCGCTGAGCAGCTGCGGTCGCCGGTTGCCGGCGCTCCCGTGACCCGAAAGGAGCAGCGCGCGCAACGCGTCGAACTGCGCGGAGTTCCGGAAGAAGTACGTCTCGGCAACCGTGAGCTCCCGAGCCAGAAGGCCGAGCTCCTCCTGCGCCTCCGGTCGTTCCAGCCTGGCAAAATACGCCTCGGCGTCAGCTCCCGATCCTGCCAGGCGACGCTCGAGCAGATCCAGCATGTGCTCGACGCGAGACTCTTCGATGGCGAGGCCAAACTGGCTGGCTAGGACGTTACGAAATCTCGATCCGAGCTCGACCCGCCCCACGAAGCTCATGACCGAGCTCTCAGCTCTAGCTCTGGAGCGGATGCTTCCTCGATAATACGCGCGCTCTCCAGGATCTCGAACAGACGCCCGTCGAGCGCACCCAGGCTGCGCCGGACGCTCGGGCAATCCTCGAGCAGCGGCGGCGTGGCGCCCAGGCTCTCGGAATCGACCACGCGTGTGCCCAACACCTCGGGCACGGCCAGAGCCACGTAGCGCTCGGACACGCGCAGGGTGACGAAGCGGGTCGCGGCGCCGGGCTCCCCCGTGAGCAGTCGCTGGAGATCCACGACGGGCAACGGCCCGCCACGGATCACGGCCAGCCCCAAAACGAACTCGGGAGCCCCGTCCACCGCCGCGACAGGCTGAACGCGCATCACCTCCACGACGTGCTCGAGTGGCAGAGCGCAGACGCGTGCCCCGACCTTACACATTAGATAACTGAGCGACGACAGTTTCTGCCTCACTGCAGGGCTCCCCCTGCACCTGGGCGCGCCGACCCGAGCCCCCCGAGTTACGCTGCCATGAATCTACACCAACCCCCATTACGCCCGGTCCGGCGCCAGCTTCAGGGCCTCGTCATCCGCGCGACGGGTCAGAGCTCGGAACGGGAGTCGAACCGGCGCGACCGCTACCGACGGGCGGCGCCCCGCCGGGCGAAGCTCAGGAGGCCACTGGCTTACCGAAATGAAGGTATCGGACCCACAGTGGCCCCACAGCATCCTGCACAAGTAATCCACAGCTGTGGACAACTGGCCCCTTCAGACCCCCGAAAAAGGGCTGTGGATAACCTTCTGATACATTGCGCACGTCCCTGGGCTCACCTTGGGGCAACTCGGGTGCCCAGAGTACGTCCACAGCCTATAGGCAGGCGCGCTCCGCTACTTCTCCTCACCCGGACCCATACTTAATCAAAGTAATGTCGCTGGGTTATGGACATATCCACAGTATCCACAGCACCTACTACGACTACGAACCAATATTTAAAAATACACCCGTAGCTC
>WUUC01027122.1_pt1 | contig 10099 bp, 10 predicted proteins | sample 6278441 | NCBI WGS metagenome assembly WUUC01 (sample SAMN13675441, study PRJNA597444) | soil metagenome | isolation source: soil | place: USA: Washington | collected 2017-10 | reverse complement strand
GGCTCTGGAAGCGCTCTCAACGTCGGCGCGGAATGATTACGGACTGGGCGGTGCAGTACAGCATGGTGCCTCGACCCTACCGGCCGACGCCTTTGGTAACTTCCCACGGGTGGAGACGGTCGAGATCCATCTGGCGACCAATTTCCAGAATATCGTCTTTGATCATCCCAGTCTTCCAGCCGAGCTGAAGACCAGGATGTATCGCTGGCTCGACGAGAACGCCGCGAGCGAGCGAGGTACCAACGATTCCGATGGCCAGTTCTATTACAAGACCCGCAAGAAGGCGATCGGACCGTTCAAGCAGGAGATGTGGGGCTTGGACCCTGCGGTTCGTCACGACATCGGCAAGGACCTCGAAAAGACCTTTGCATTTCTATTCGAGCAGCTGAATATCAAGGGGACCGCCAAGCTGGTCCAGCAATTCATCACTGCCCCGGCAATCAGTCATGGGGCCCTGGCGCCGGTTGGAGTCCTCGCCGAGGATGACCCCGACGCCGGCGAGTAACGGTTCAAGGAGGCGAATGTGGCACGGCACGACAACGACAAGGAAATCACGGTAATCGAGACCGATTCCGGGGCAACTGTTAAGTGGTTCCTGATGGGCGCCCTGCTGGGGGCTGGAGCAGCGCTGCTGCTGGCGCCCCAGTCTGGTGAGCGGACGCGCCGCGAAATTGCCAACCGGGCCCGCTCACTGCGGAATGACGCAGAGGAGCGCTGGGATGGCCTGAAGGACGAGATCGAAACCCGCGGGGCCCGCATCAAGGAACGGGTTTCCGAATGGGCCGACGATGTCCGCGAAGAGGTCGAAGAGGGCAAGGTGGCCCTGGAACGCAAGGCAAATTCGGCTCGTGACGAGCTGGAGCACCGGCTGGCCAATGCCAGGCTGCGGCGGCGGAGTGCCGTAGCGGCAGACGGCGTGTCGGAAGATCTCGACGACATGGACGAAGCCTGAGTGACAGTTCCAGTCACGCCCGGTGACCCAACGGAGAGCCCGCCAATCGGCGGGCTTTCTGTCGACACCCCCAAGCGTGCCTCGCTGATCACCCGCGTCTTTGCGGTGGTCGATCGGGTCAACATTCCAATGCTGGCATCGGCGCTGACTTTCGATGCCCTGTTGGCACTGATTCCATTCGGCGTACTGGTATTTGGCGGCATGGGATACCTGCTCGACCAGACGGCTTATTTCGGAACTGCTGATCCAGGTCGCTTGCTGGATTCTTTCCTGCCGTTCCATGTGCAGCGCGAAGTTGGCGCCGGCCCCTTCCTCGTGGTGCAGAAGTTCCTCGAAGCAATGAAGAACTTCGAGGGAAAGCTGACCCTCTTTGCCGTGCCGGTATTCCTCTGGTTTGCCACCCGGCTGTTTGCCTCGATACGTGCCTGTCTGTCGATGATTTATCTGGCCGAGTCACGGCAGCGTCATCAGAAAATCGTCTTCCACGTCCTGCTCACGTTTCTATTCGGCAAGCTGCGTGACCTGGTAATGGTGGCTACAGTAGTGGTGTTCGCGGGCCTCAGCACGGTGCTAAGCACGCTGGTTTCCTTGCTGCCGACTACTGACAACCAGTGGGAGCCGCCGTTTTCGTTCCTGGCCTCCTCGAGTGGCCGACTGCTCACCGAAATCGTGGCGGTGGGCTCCGCATTTGCGGTGTTCATCACTCTTTACCGTTATGCATCCCCCAAGCGCATGCACTGGCGCGGTGCGATCGTTGCCTCCCTGGTTGCAACTGCTGGTTTCGAAATCGCCAAGCGGCTGTTCGGCTGGTACCTCGCGTACAACGCCCAAGGTGGGGTATACTCGGTCGACGCCACCATCGGCGCGGTTCTCCTCTTCCTGCTGTGGGTCTGGTACTCGGCACTGGTCTTCCTGATCGGCGCGGCGGCCGCCAAGGTGTGGGAGGAAGGACGCTGACCTGAAAGGGAGCCATGCCCCGCACGCCACTGCTCACCATCGCACTCACGTTACTGGTTGCAAATCCACTCATCGCCCAGCGGCCCATCGATATCAAGGTCGGTCCGGGATTACCGACATTTGACGTCTATGGATTTGGCCCCTATCGACCGTCGGTGCCGCGGCCCGATTCGCTGCTGGGTTATCAGGTTGGCAGTCGACACACCATGTATCACCAGCAGCAGGCGGTGCTCGATGCCCTGGTAGCAGCATCACCTGACCGAGCCAGGATTGAAATCACCGGCAAGACCGCTGAGGGCAAGGTGATGCGGGTACTGGTAATCTCCAGCCCGGCGAATCTCGCCCGCCTGGATGCAGTGCGAGCCGACCTGGCCGCATTAGCGGATCCCCGGACTGGCACCGCAGAGTCGGTGAACCAGTTGCTGTCACGCACCCCTGCGGTGGCGTTTCTTTCACACTCGATTCATGGCAACGAGCCCGCCGGCTTTGAAACCGCGATGCTCACCGCATACAACCTGCTTGCATCAGAGCGGCCGAGCATCCGCCGGATGCTCGACAGCCTGGTTGTCGTGATCAATCCGTCACAGAATCCGGATGGTCACGAGCGCTTTGCTGCCTGGAGCAATTCGGTCGCACTCGGGCTGTCCGAGCCTGCTGCACTTGAGCAGAATGAACCGTGGTCGATCCAGGGTCGCTTCAATCACTACCGCTTTGACATGAATCGCGATCTGCTGGCATTCTCGCAGGCGGAAACCAGGGCGACTGCGGCTGCGGTAATGCGCTGGCGTCCGCAGGTTTTTGTGGATCTGCACAGCACTACGCCTCAGTACTTCTTTCCCCCCGCAGCCGAGCCGGTAAACGTCAACTTGCCCGCCAGCAGCGCGAAGTGGCTGGAACAGTTTGGTCGTGGCAACGCTGCCGCGTTCGATGGCTATGGCTGGCAGTATTACGTCCGTGACGTATTCGACCTTTACTACCCCGGTTACTGGGACAGCTGGCCGTCGTTGCTCGGTGCCACTGGCATGACGTTCGAGACTGATGGCGGACCGGAGCTGGCGCTGCGAAAGAGTGACGGCTCGGTCACAACTTTTCTCGATGGCATTGCCCATCACCTGGTGGCATCGATGGCAACTCTGGAGACGCTTTCGAACCATCGCACCGAACGTCTGCGCGACTATCGCGAGTTCTTTGCGAGTGCGATGTCGGCACCCAATGATCGACCCTTCCGCCGAGTAGTAATTGGTCCGGGGAGCGATTCGATGCGAACTCACGAGGTGATCCGACGGCTCACGATGCAGGGCATCGAGGTGACCCGGTTGGACCAGCCGCTGACGTTGCTGCGTGGCCGTGCGTATCTGGGCGGCAATCCAACGCGTCGGGCTTTTCCGGCGGGGTCGTATGTGATCGACCTCGCCCAACCGCAGGGCCGGCTTGCCACCGCGATTCTTGAGCCCGCCGCGAAGCTGGACAGTGCCTTTGCCCGGCGACAACTCGACCGGTTTGAACGCAATCGTCGGCGCGGAGAAAATGCGCCGCGCGAGGGATACGAATTCTACGACGTTACGGCATGGGCGTTGCCGCTCTCGGAAGGACTCGACGCCATGTGGACCGACGAAACGGGCGCGATTTCAGGAAACACCAGTTGGATAAGTGATATGGAGATGGATGTTCACGCGGATGAAATTCCCCTTCCACGTGGGCGGAGCGCCTACCTGATTCCGCCTGGCTCACGCGCGGCTCAGTCGCTCGCCCTTGCATTGCTCGATGAGGGCTTCAACCTCGGTGTTTCCGAAACGTCTTTACGAGCTGATGGTGCGACATATCCCGCCGGTACACTCGTGATTCGCACCGTCCGAAACGCAGACTCCTTGCACGCACGATTGACGGCGCACTATCAGCGATACCGCGCGCCATTGATCGCAGTGCAATCGGCATTTCCCGATAGTGGGCAGGTCGGTGTTGGCAGTGAAGCGGTGCGAACCGTCCGGGCCCCCAAGGTATTGGTGGCGGCCGGTGACGGTGTCTCGCAAACCTCGTTTGGGGATGTCTGGTGGTATCTCGAGCGGGAACTGGGGCAGTCATTCACTCCAGTGGAAACTCGTCGGTTGGTTTCATTGCCGCTGGAACAGTTCAACGTGCTGATTCTTCCTGAAGGGAATTATGCCGCTGCGCTGGGGACCGCAGGTTTGAATCGAATCCGTGACTGGGTGCGCGGTGGCGGCGCGCTGATTGCAATGGGCAGCGCAGTGACGGTGCTGGAACATAAGGAGTTGGCACTTCGCACCACAGAGGCCGAGCCCGAGCAGAAGAAGCCGCGCGAACTTACCATTGCCGACACTGCACTCACGACCGCGGTCGGCGCGCCGTTCACTTCACCGACAGCCGCAGGGAACACTCGGCCTGAAGGGGTACCGGGTGCCATCGCGAGAGCTTCATTGGATCGCAGTCATTGGTTGGCCTGGGGTTACCCGGCCGGCGAACTGGCTGTATTGGTTCCAGGCGATTTCCTCAAGCCGACCAGCACCGGAGAAAACGTGGTCGTCTTCGGTCGCGACAATCCGATCCTGGCGGGCTTTACCTGGCCTGGTAATACCGAAAAATTCCTGCCGGGGTCAGTGTGGGCAACGGTTGAAACTTCGGGTCGCGGTACCGTCGTTGCGTTCGCTGAAAATCCGTTGTTCCGCGGATTCTGGCGCGGCACTGCCATGTTGTTCGTGAACGCGGTGATGTACGGAGCGGGGCGGCCCTAAGCGGAGGACGGCGAACAGAGGACGGAGAACCGAGAAAGCACTCCTCCGTTCGCCGTTCGCCGTTCGCCGTCCTCTGTTCGCCGTTCGCCGTTCTCCGTTCTCCGTCCTCCGAGTTTGACACCCCCAGCATCGCCGCTATCTTTGTGGCGCCCCAGGTCCGAAGGGCGTCGGCGCGCGAACCGCGTCAGGGCCTCGCAGGCAGCAGCGCTAAGCGATGTCCGGTGTCGCTTCGGGAAGCCTGGGGCATTTGCATTTCTCTCCGCTGGGATCTCCTGATGTCAATTGCCCTGGCCCGCCGTTACCGGCCGCGCCGATTCGCCGACCTGCTGGTGCAGGACCACGTGGCGGCCGCGTTGCGCGGCGCCGTCGCTCGTAATCGGGTAGGTCACGGGTACCTGCTCACAGGACCCCGTGGCACCGGCAAGACCACCGCCGCACGTATTCTCGCCATGGCGCTCAATTGTGAGCGCCGCGATCCGGTGGCACCGACCGGTGAACCGTGCGGCGAATGCGACTCATGTCTCCGGATCTGGAACGGTCAGGCCAACCTCGACGTGATCGAAATCGATGCGGCCAGTAATCGCGGCGTTGATGATGCCCGTGACCTGCGTGAGCGCGCCATGTACGCTGCATCACAACCGGGTCATCACAAGGTATACATCGTCGACGAAGCGCACATGCTCACTCGCGAAGCATGGAATGCACTGCTGAAGATTCTCGAGGAACCACCGCCGGGTGTCGTGTTCGTTTTTGCAACCACCGAACCACAGAAGATTGCCAACACTGCTGCACCGGTAATGTCGCGCTTGCAGCGTTTCGATTTCCGACGCATTGGTCCGGCAGCCATCCACGCCCGACTCCGTGATGTCGTGATCACCGAAGGCGTCGCGGCCGACGACGACGCCTTGTTGCTGATCGCGCGCCATGCTGACGGCGGCATGCGCGACGCACTTTCGGTGCTCGATCAGTGCCTTTCGTTCGGCGAAGGCGCCCTCAGCGCAGAGCGAGTGCGCGAGGTGCTGGGTCTGGTCGACGACGAATCGTTTGCCGCCATCCTCACCATGGTGGCAGAACGGCGCGCCGGAGATGTGTTCGAGCTGGTAAGTCGCCTCACCGACGCAGGGGCCGACTTGGTGGAAGTTTCCGGTGGCCTGGCCGAAGTGCTGCGCGGCATTTTGCAGCTTCAACTCGGTAGCGCACCCGACGGTTTGCCGGAGTCCACCCTGCGCATCATCCAGGATGCTGCTGGCAAGCTGGCCCCCGAGGATGTCCTGCGAATGTTGAAGCTGCTGGGCGAATCCGAGACATCGCTGCGTCGCAGTGCCAACCCCAAATTGGTCCTTGAGACGCTTTTGCTCAGATGGGCGCTGATGGATCGGGCCGCCGACCTGCGGGCACTGCTTCAGGGCGGGGCACCGGCGATGGCGGCGCCGGTGCCCTCAACCACGCCGCCGGCAACTGCGCAGACCAAGGCCGCGAAAGCTCCGCCGGAGGCCAGTGCAGCCCCGCCGGAGCCCACGCCAGCCCAGTCCCCTGGCACCCATTCAGCCAGCCCGCTTTACCCGGTGCCATGGACCCCTGAAGGGATCCGGTCGGTCTGGCCAGAAATTGTGGCAACCGCCAGTCGCCAGAGTCGGCTTTTGGGGCAATCGCTCGACCAAGCCACCCCGGTGCCCGGTGAAGCGGGGCAGGTTCGCCTGACATTTGGGCCGCAGGCGGCGGTTTTTCAGGAGGGGATCGAGCGCCAGATGGCCACGGTCGAGACCATTTTGGGGGCTCGGCTGGGGCGCCCCGTGAGGATAATCATCGGTGGGGCGGGCAGTGGCGGCCGCGCGACCGAGCCCCAGCGTGGTAACCGTATGACTGTCAACGACATACGTGCTATGCGGCTGGCGGACCTGCGCCGCGTGGATCCGGTCCTTGATGCCGCCGCCGACGCATTAGATTTGGAGGTGCTGGACGACGGCTGATCGTCGTCTCAAGAAGACCTTCGGGAAGGCGGGTATCATGGCAGACTGGCAGACTCAATTGATCCAGCTCGGACAGCAGGTTCAGCGTCGACTGGGCGAACAGGAACAGCAACTGGCAAAGCGAACCATCGACGTTCAGGCTGGTGGGGGTATGGTACGAATCCGAGTTGACGGTCGCGGCCGGATCCGAAACATCACCCTCGATCCGGCAGTGCTCGAAGGCAAGGATGCCGAGCTGTTATCCGACCTGTTGCTGAGTGCCGTCTCCGAAGCACAACGTCAGGCGGAGGAAATGGCCCGCCTCGAGGCTGTTACCGCCCCCGAGGTCCCCTGAGCGCGTGGATGCTCTTGAGCAGCTGATCAGCGAATTTGCGCGCCTGCCCGGCGTAGGGCGCAAGACTGCGCAGCGTCTCGCCTACCATCTCCTGCAACAACCGAAGTTGCGCATGGAAGCATTGGCCGCCTCACTCACGCGGGTGGCCGAGCGGGTCCATCCCTGTGAGCAGTGTGGGCAACCCACCGAAGACGAGGAATGCAGCATCTGCCGTGATCAGCGGCGGGATGCCGCGCTGCTTTGCATTGTGGAAGAGGCTTCAGCGGTGGGCATTCTCGAACGATCAGGGGCGTTTCGGGGCCGCTATGTGGTGCTGGGTGGCCGGTTGTCCCCGCTAGAGGGGATTGGCCCCGATGCCTTGAGGATCGGGCTCCTGGAGCGGCGCCTGAATGCCGGTGGCGTGGCCGAGGTGATCCTCGCCACCAACGCCTCGCTTGAGGGTGAGGCCACCGCGACCTATCTGCAGCAGTTATTGTCGGCCTGGCCCGGAGTCACGGTTTCCCGTCTGGCACGAGGTCTGCCTGTTGGTGGTGAACTCGAATACGTTGACGGAGTGACCTTGACCCATGCAATGACCGCCCGCGAGGCCCTGCGTTGACCGGGCTTGGCCTGCGATTGACCACCTTCGTCGGAGCCGCAGCCACTGGCATCGCCGCAGGGTGGTGGCTGGCCCGATCGCACGACCGCGCCCACCGCACCCAGCTCTTTTCACGCAGTCCCTGGCGGCGGTTCGCCGCGCTGGGGTACATCGAGAATGAAGGCACCCCTGAATCGCTCGCCCTGGTGCAGGACTATCTGGCTTGGGAGCCGCAGCCCGCGCTCCGCGCTCGCGCCCGCCGGGTGGCAGCCGTGCTGAAGGCGGGCATGCGTTGACTACCCCTCGGGCTGCCTCGTGGGCCTTCCGCGAGGAAGATTCCGCCAAGATCCGCGGCGTCCTTCAGGACTTCCTGCGAGATGCATCGGCTCGGACGACACTGCTGGTCGATCGCGCCGGGCAGATGCTGGTTACGGTCGGTGAACCGCCGAATTTTGATCCGACCGCGTTTGCATCACTTACCGCTGCGGATTTCTCTGCCAACGACCAACTCGCCAAGCTGCTCGGTGAACCGGAGTTCGGGACCCTTTTTCATCAGGGGGAGAAAGAATCCCTCTATCTTGCCGATATTGCCCGTAGGGTGATTCTCGTGGTGCTATTCGACAATCGCACTACGCTCGGGCTGGTCAAGTTGCGCATGAAGCACACGGTGGCGGAACTGACCACCCTGTTCACTGCCATGTTTGAGCGGGCACCGGGCGCTTCCGCCCACGTCGATTCGGCCTTCCTCGGTGACGCCGAGGATGAGCTCGACAAACTTTTCGGCTGAGAGAGCTGCCCCACGATGTCTCTGATCAACTACGCTTCGCGCGAAATCAACTGCAAGATCGTCTATTACGGGCCGGGACTCGGCGGCAAGACCACCAATCTCGAATACGTCTACGAGAAGGTGGCGCCGTCATCCAAGGGCAAGCTCATTTCGCTAGCTACCGAAACCGAACGAACCCTTTTCTTCGATTTCCTGCCGGTTGACCTGGGTACGATTCGCGGCTTCAGGACTCGTTTCCATCTCTACACGGTGCCGGGACAGGTCTACTACAACGCGTCGCGGAAGTTGATTCTCAAGGGTGTCGATGGCGTGGTGTTCGTCGCTGATTCGCAGATCGACCGGATGGAAGCCAATCTCGAGGCGATGCAGAATCTTTACGACAACATGGTGCAACACGGTTATGACCTGACTCACATGCCATTCGTGATTCAGTACAACAAGCGCGACCTGCCGAACGCAGCCGGCATCAAGGACCTCGATGAGGCGCTCAACCCCGGCTGGCCGGTGGAGGACGAAGCCCGGCGCAAGCCGACGCCCGATCCTAACCGACCCGGCGAATATCTGGTGCGCGAGGTGGATGGCGTCTGGATCGAGCGGGTGCCTACCTTCGAGGCTGTTGCGGTCAAGGGCGAGGGTGTCTTCGACACGCTCAAGGCTGTCAGCAAGCAGGTGCTGAAGACTCTCGGGTGAGTGCAACCATGCAGTGGACGCTTCCCAACATCCTCACTGTTGCCAGGATCGCCATCACTCCAGTGGTGGCATTCCTGCCGTTCATCGACGGTTATTGGCCCAAACTCGCCTGCTTCGTGATCTTCATTGCAGCTGCAGTCACCGACGTAATCGATGGCAGGATTGCTCGCCGCCGCGGCCTGATCACTGACCTGGGCACTACACTCGATCCGCTTGCCGACAAACTGCTGTTACTAGCCACCCTTGGGCCGATCTGGTGGATCACCAAGGAGCGTCAGGAACTTTACGACATCCCGGTGTGGGGCAGCATTCCCCTGTGGGTCTGCCTGATGCTGATCGGTCGCGAGTTCGCGATGACGGCGTTCCGTGCATATGCGCAACGGAAAGGTGTCATCATTGCGGCGGGCAACGCCGGCAAGATGAAAGCCGCGCTGCAGAACGTCTTCGTCGGTGGTACCCTGGCGTGGTTCGCATTCCGTGACATGATCAAACCATTCGGCTGGCAGACCAGTCGCTTCGCTGAATGGTGGACCTCCTTCCACGGTGGCTTCGTGGCGGCCACCTTGGGCATCGCGCTCACGCTCACGATCTATTCATTCGTGGTTTACGTCGTCAAGTACCGGCGACTCTTTCGCTGAAAGCCCCAGTGTCGCGGGACATCGAAGTCGTGACCATCGGCACCGAATTATTGCTCGGTGAAACCATCGACAGCAACGCCGCCTTCATCGGGCAGATGCTGGCCGCAAATGGCATCAGGGTGGCCAGGCGCGCCACTGTCAGCGACGAACTCGGTCAGATCCAGGCGGTCATCGGCGAGGCACTAAAGCGCACTGGTCGGGTATTGGTCACCGGCGGATTGGGCCCGACCCGTGACGACATGACGCGGGATGCCGTTGCAATGTTGTTTGACGTGCCGCTCGAATTCCGCACCGAAATCTGGGATGACCTGGTTGCTCGTTGGCAACGCGCTGGTCGTACCATCAGTGAGTCCAATCGCAGCCAGGCGATGGTACCACAGGGGGCTGAGTTTCTTCCCAATCGCTGGGGCTCGGCGCCAGGGATCTGGTTTGACTCACCGCGCG
>WUUC01234644.1_pt1 | contig 10100 bp, 9 predicted proteins | sample 6278441 | NCBI WGS metagenome assembly WUUC01 (sample SAMN13675441, study PRJNA597444) | soil metagenome | isolation source: soil | place: USA: Washington | collected 2017-10 | reverse complement strand
TCATGCAGCTGCCCGGCGGCAGCTTGCGCACGCCGCGCAGTATCGTATGCGGCGCGGGCACGACCGCATGAAACGTCAGGTAATAATGCAGCGCCTGCGGATCGAGCGCCGTATCCACGTCGCCGCCCTTGAGCAGTGCTGGCAGGGCCGAGGCGAACTGCAGGCGCTTGTTATTGAGCGTGTAGTACAGTGGCTTGATGCCGAGACGGTCGCGAACCAGATACGTCATGCCGCTGTCGCGCTCCCATAGCGCGAATGCGAACATGCCGTAGAAGCGATCGAGCGCCTTCGGTCCCCAGGCGTGCCATGCCTTGATGATGACCTCGGTATCGCTGGTCGAGACGAATTGATGGCCCTTTGCCGTTAATTCCTCGCGCAGCTCATGATGGTTGTAGATTGCGCCGTTGAAGACGATGCCCATGCCGAGCATATTGTCGACAAAAGGCTGATGCCCGCGGCAGCTCAAGTCCATGATGCTGAGCCGGCGGTGGCCGAAGCAGCGGTCTCCGAGGCTGAATATGCCTTCGTCGTCCGGACCGCGCCGCGACTGCGCGTCGGTCATATCAACGACTGTTCGCACATCGGCAAACTGCTTGTCGAAACGTAGTTGTCCTGCAATGCCGCACATGACAGAGTAACTCCAGAAGGGAAAGAAAATCCGGTCCAATTGAACCGGATGCGAACCGGCAATAAAACCGGTACGCACAGGATCGATGCCTTGCTGTCAGGCATGTTTTTGATGCGATTCGTGCAACGTGTATTAGTAGAGCGCACACTTGGTGCGTTGGTTCCCTACAATTTACTTGCCGGACTGAAAGCCTTGCACATCCAACCGCGCATCCGACTGCGCACTCAACCACATATTGCGCCGGCCATTGGGCGAAGCCAGCCCCCGCATTGCCAGAGCCAAACCGAATGCGCCATAAACGAGAAACAGCGACGGTGTCGACAGGCGTTTTTCAAACCCGGGTTGCAAACGCTGCGGCGTCATCTTGTAATCGACAAAGCAGGCAAGGCCGGCAATTGCCAGGCCGCCGGCCAACGCGGGCGCGACCTTTTTTCCTTCGGCTTTTTCTCCGAACAGCTTTTCATAAAAGACGGCCCAGAAAACCGATGAAGCGTGATGAATCGCATAACCTGTCAACGTATAGCGCGTGCTCGGATCGTCGTGCCGCGCGGCGCGTTCGCCCCAGAACCAATGGCTAATGGCATTGGTTGGCGCATAGGGTGTGCCGTTTTCCCTTCTGCCTCGTTCGCTCAGCACCGCAGTCGATGCAAGGCTCGCCAGACTGCCGGAAACCGCGCCGTCGCGCAGCGCTGTTGACCATGATTTCATTTTTCTTCCTGTCAATTAATGGGGAATATCAAACGAAGTGAACCGCCATAGGCGTTGCCGGTCGTACATACGTTATCTTTGTGATACCAAAACCGGAGGTTGGTTCTCGGAAGAGAAGGTGCGACCGAGTGAGGAATCTCTGTTCCTTGCAGAACATGGATCGCAACAGTCTTATGGAAGGACACCAGATTGGTCGTGTTGCTTACTGGATCCAGCGGCTTCATCGGCCGCCACCTGGCCAATGCGCTGGCCGGACTGCGCCATCAGGTTATCTGCACCACGCGCAATCCATCGCGGCCTGCCGATCCGTGCTTTCGCTATATCGCTGCCGATTTCACACGCGACTTCGATGAGGGCGACTGGCTGCCGCGTGTTGCCGGTGTGGAAGTGGTGATCAATGCGGTGGGTATCATCCGTGAGCAGGGAACGCAGACTTTCGACGCCATTCACAATCGCACGCCGCGCGCATTGTTTTCCGCCAGCGCCAAGGCCGGCGTACGGCTGGTCATCCAGATTTCCGCCTTGGGCGCCGACGAGCAGGCGCAAAGCCGCTATCACCGGAGCAAGAAAGCGGCGGACGATTTTCTTGCCAGCCTGCCGTTGCGTTCCGTCATCGTGCAGCCTTCCCTGGTGTACGGCGCGGACGGCGCCAGCGCGCGCCTGTTTACGACGCTCGCCAGCCTGCCGCTGACTGCGCTGCCCGGCAAAGGCACCCAGCTGATTCAGCCGGTGCATGTGGATGACGTAGTCGACGCCATCGTCGCGTTGCTGGAGCAGCCGCTGGAAAATGGAACGCGAATCCCGGTAGTCGGTCCGCAACCGATGACGTTCAGGACGTTTCTTGCCGCTCTGCGCACTGCGATGGGGCTGGGAAGAGCGCATTTTCTGCCGGTGCCGCTGTCCCTGATGCACATCGCCGCAAAAGCGGGCAAGCTGGTGCCGGGCAACCTGCTCGATGAGGAAACCCTGCAGATGCTGGAGCGCGGCAATACTGCAAACGCAGCCCCTGTGTCGAGGCTGCTTGGACGGCGACCGCGCGGGGTTGAAGACTTCATTCGCAATCGCGAAGCATCCGCAACGCGTTTGCGGGCCAAGCTGAACTGGCTGCTGCCGCTGCTGCGGTTTTCCATTGCGCTGGTCTGGATAGTGACCGGCATCGTATCGCTTGGCCTGTATCCGGTACAAGAAAGCTATGCGCTGCTGGCGCGCGTCGGCATCACCGGCATGCTGGCGCCGCTGATGCTGTACGGCGCGGCGCTGCTCGATCTGGCTTTCGGCATCGCCACGCTGACGCTGAAGAAACGGCGTTGGCTGTGGCTGGCGCAACTGGCGGTCATTCTGTTCTACACCGTGATCATCAGCTGGATGCTGCCGGAATTCTGGCTGCATCCCTACGGCCCGCTCCTGAAGAACCTGCCGATGGCTGCCGCGATCTGGCTGTTGCTTGAGCTCGAAGCCCTGGAACACCTGAAAGAGAAGCGCTGATGGAATATATGGTCGTGAAGTGGCTGCATATCCTGTCATCCACATTCCTGTTCGGCACGGGCGTCGGCTCTGCGTTCTTCATGCTGTTCACCAGCCTGACACGCGATGTGCATGCGACTGCAGTGGTGGTGCGCTTCGTCGTGATCGCCGACTGGTTGTTTACCACGCCGACCATCATTCTCCAGCCCTTGACCGGCCTGTATCTGATGCACCTGGCAGGCATGCCGATGAACACGAAATGGATTCACTGGTCTTTTGCACTCTACTTCGTCGCGGTCGCCTGCTGGCTTCCGGTAGTGTGGCTGCAGATCAAGATGAGGGACATTGCACGCAGCGCGGTCGAAAACAACGTGCCGCTACCGGACATATACTGGCGCTACTTGAAGATATGGATATTGCTCGGTATTCCGGCATTCGTCGCCTTTGTTGCAGTTTTTTACCTGATGGTAGCCAAACCTGCCGGATGAATCCTTGTAATCGCAAAAAGCAACACGGCTTGGCAGAATCAAGGAGCAGCACTGGTCAGCTTCGCGCCGTGCATGACAGGCAAGACTATACGGCTTTGAGGCGCTGAAAATCATAGTGATCAAAACGCTGCAATTCGTCGCCATCCTCTTGACTGCCGTGGCGATGGCGGGGTGGCTGGGCACATCTGCTCGCACTTCCCAACAAGATGCCACTTTCCCAGGATGATTACCTGACGGTGCAGCAGATTTATCGAGGATGGGCATTGCTCGGTTTTGTCGTCGTCGGCGCGTTTGCCTCGGCGGCTGCTCTTGCCGTACTTCAGCGCGGCCAGGGCACAGGCTTTTACCTTGCACTTGCCGCCACGTTATGCATCGCGCTCAGCCTCGTCGTGTTTTTTCCTGTTTACATTCCCGGCGAACAGGGCGACGCAAAATTGGACTGTGTTGCCGGACGGGTCGGAGACTCTTCGAGATCAATGGGAGTATTCTCATGCGACCGGCGCAGTTTTGTATTTCATTGCGCTGGCTTCGCTCGCTCTTTCCGTGATTTCCAGCCGCCCCAAGTCATGATGAGGCCAGGCGGATCGAGAGGGGCATACAGCCGCATAATGTCAATATCAGCAATCACAAATAGTCAGGATCATGCATACGGCTACCCTTTTGGCATTGCGCTCATTTCCACAACAGCTCGAGGGATTTTTCGAACTGATTCCAGGGGAGTATGTCCAGTGGGCGCCGGCTTCATGGGACGGCATACCGAGCGAAGAATTCACCGCGATCGAACAGATCTGCCATGTAAGGGATATCGAGACCGACGGTTATCATGTCCGATTTGCGCGCATGCTCGAAGAGGAGAATCCAACCCTGGAATCCATTGATGGATATGCGCTGGCCACGCAGCGCCGATATGCAGAGGCCGATCCGGCCGAGGTCTTTTCAGCGATACGCGCGGCACGCAGAAAAACACTCGAGCTTCTTGAAGATCTGAGCGAAAGCCAATTGAACAGAAGCGGCTTCTTCGAAGGCTATGGCCGGGTGACGGTAAGGAGTTTGATTTACTACTTGTGCAGCCACGATCAGCAGCATTTGGCAGGAATGCAGTGGCTTCTTGGGCAGATTGCATCCGGCCCGGCTCCGGCAGCGCATCCTGATGCGCCTGTGCGCCAATTAGATTAATCGCTAGAAATTAATCGCTAGAAATTAATTGTTATAAATTAATCGTTATAAAGCGCGCGCAATCAACACCGCATTGGTCCCGCCGAACGCAAACGAATTCGACATGACGGTCCGTATGCTGCGGCCGGTTCGCGCCCGGTTCGGCACGTAATCGAGATCGCATTCCGGGTCCGGTATCGCCAGATTGGTCGTCGGCGGAATGACACCGGACTTCATCGCCATGACAGCGATAGCAAATTCGATCGCGCCGGCTGCGCCAAGAAGATGGCCGTGCATCGACTTGGTCGAGCTGACCGGCATGCGGCATGCATGGTCGCCGAATACCTGCTTTATCGCGGCGGTTTCCACAGAGTCGTTCGCCGCAGTGCCGGTGCCATGTGCATTCAGATAGTCGATTGCAGGAGCGGCGCTGCCGGCCGATGCCAGAGCCAGACGCATCGCCCGCGCCTGGCCTTCGATACTTGGGCGCGTCATATGCGCGGCATCGGTGGCGAGTCCGTATCCGATCAGTTCGGCATGAATCGGAGCATGGCGGGAGATCGCCTTTTCCCAATCTTCGAGGATGACGATGGCTGCCCCCTCTCCGAGCACCATGCCGGTCCTGTTTTTCGAGAACGGCTTGCAGGAAGCAGAAGGGTCGGCTGCATCTTCCGATGCCAGCGTACGCAGCGCTTCCCAGGCTTTCATGGGCCCGAATGAAAGAGACGCTTCCGCGCCGCCGGCAATCATCATGTCCGCTTCGCCAGCGCGAATGAGCCTCGCCGCTTCGCCGATGGCGACTGCGGAAGACGAACATGCGGTGGTATAGGTGAGGTTGGGCCCGGTAATACCATATTCAAGACCGATCCACGATGCCGCGGCATTGTTCATGGCGAGCAGCACGCTGAAGGGTTTGACCCTATCCGATTGCTGCGCATAGATCGTCTGGTAGCCTTCGTCCACGGTCTGCGCGCCACCCATGCCAGTACCGAGAAACACGCCGGTGCGCGATTTTTCGGCAGCGCTCAGTTTCAGTTGCAGATCAGTTAGTTGCGCATCGGCAAGTGCCTGCCGTGCGGCAAACATTGCGAACTGGCTTACCCGATCGAGCATGCGCAGCTTCGGCGCATCGAAATATCGCGTCCCGTCGAAAGCGGCCGGCGCGGCCACACGAGTGGAAAGCCGGTGATAGCTCCCGCCGTCCAGACGGCGAATGCCTGAACGTCCGGCGGCGAGGCTGGCAAACAGCTCCGCCAAGGAATTGCCCAATGGAGAAACGATGCCGATGCCGGTAACGGCAATGCGCTTCATGAAGCCGTTTCGGCAGAAGCGCCGGCGCCGCTTTGCGTCGCCACAAGCCGGTCGATGTAATCGACTACCTCGCCGACAGTAGCCAATTCTTCCAGTTCGGTCGGCAAATGGACATGAAATTCTTCTTCCACCTTGAACAGCAGTTCCATCACGCCCAACGAATCGATGCCCAGCTCCTCCAGGCGTGCCGCGAGCGTGAGCTTTTCGGGCCGCAAATTGTATTCGGTAGCCAGCATCTGCTGCAGGCGTTCGTATGTCGTCATCGAAATCTCCTTGTGCCATCCTGGCTGGGAAGATAGAACGGTTACGCAGGCCGGTTGTTGATATCGGGCAGCTATCACGCAACCGGCTCTTGCAAAGGCGCGCACCATACCTTGCCGCTCCATCTGGCAGCATGGGTCAACAGCCGCGGACAGGCTTTCAGTATAGGCAGCGCACATCCGATTGGTGCGGGACGCATGGCGATGTGCGCAAATATGGCGGCAAGCCGGATGCGCGGCGCAAAGTGCTGCAGCCATGCCCGCGCGTAATCCTGTTGCAGCGATGCCTGCGTTTCCTTGTCCGCCATGTCCACCCTGTGCGGTCCCAGCTTTTGCGCCAGCAGCCATGCGGACTGGATCGCCATGCTGATGCCTTCGCCAACGATCGGATGCGCTTCACCGGCTGTATTGCCTACAAGGAATGCATGGCCGCTACGCTGCAAGCGTATGCCAGGGCGAATCGGCCCTGTACTTAGCCATGCTCCCTGCTGTCTGGCGCCGGCCAGCATGGTGCGCACACCTTGGCAGGCGTTTGCCACATATGCGGCGGCGGCTTGCGCAGCACTGGCGCCCGGCAGCATCTTCCTGCAGCGCGCCAGCATATCTCTGCGCATGCAAAAGGCCAGCGTCGCCGTGGCATGGCCGCCAACCACCATGCCGCCATAACCGCCGGGAAAAGCCAGTACCGGCAGCAAGCCTGGTTCCAGATTGGCTTGCGTGAAGTTTGCCTTGAAGGCGAAGAGATCCGATCCGCGTTGCGGCAGGCGCTGCTTCATGCCGTCTACCGGTACCTTTTCCCATGAGCCATGCGCATCGATCAATACCGGCGCGGTCAATACGCCGCTCTTCACGGAATGCGTCATGCCGATATGGCAGCGGAATTGCCCCGGCCCGCCTTCGACGACACGCGCTGCCCATGGCTGAAATACTTCTACACCGCAATGAAGCGCCTGTTGCAGCAGCAGCGCATCGAGATATTCCCGCCCCAATGCCGTACCCCATGCCTGTTTGCCCTGCGCATAAGGCGGAAATTCGGCGCGTATGGTTTGGTCTCCGGCCATTAATGCAACATGCCGCAGGGGTTGTCCCGCCAGTCCGGCAAAGGCCTTGCCGATGCCGAGCGCATCAAGCAAAGGCAGATTGCTTGCGGCGATGCATTCGCCGCACACTTTCCGGCGCGGGAAATTCTGTTTCTCCACCATGGCAACCCGCCAGCCACTGCCGGCCAGAAGAATGGCAGCGCTGGAGCCGGCCGGTCCGGCGCCTATGACGATGGCATCAAAATCCGAAGGCATGGTCAGACCGCACGCCGGCTGGCAATAAAACGATGGCTGAACAACCCCGCCGGCCCCTCCTCGAGCAGCCATTCTGCCTGCGCCCCGGGCCACGCATCGGACAGTTCCCGTCCGTGAAATCCGGCGCGCACGCTGAGCACCGCGTCTTCCCGCGTCACTGCGCCGGCACCGATCAGGCCGACCATCCGGCTTGCCAGCAGCGGCAGACGCGCACGGCGCGGTTCGCAGGCGATGAAAAGGTCGGTGCATCCGCAGAGGGTATCGAACAATGCGGCAATCCGGGCGTGGTCGAAATGATGAACGAAAAGATTGGCGATGCCGATGTTCCAGCGTTGCATGGCAGGCTTCTGCCTTTGCATTTGCATGGCCCAGTCGACGACATCGGCATGCAGGATTTCCACCGTCCACCCCAGGAGGCTGAAAGCATCGCGGGTCTCTTCACTGACCAGTCTTTGCCTGTCCAGGAGCGTCAGGTGCTGCGGCGGCCAACGGGACGATAGCCGTCTCGCCAGGCCCAGCATCATGCTGCCATCGCCGGCACCCAGCTCGATGACGCGTGCCGGACTGCACCGGCTGCGCTTGATTGCATCCGCAATAATGTATGCCGAACCCATGACGCGATTGATGCGTTGCATATCACGCCGTGCACGTATCGCCCGCGGGTCGTCTTCTGCGAGGGCGTCGAGTATCTCGCTTGCCAGTTGCCGAGGAAATGACGCTTGCATGGAATAGTGATAAATCGCTTATTTCGCCAGGCTTTCAACGTTTAACAGTGCTCCATGGCAACTGAATCCGGCACCGAACGATGACAGCCACCATGCCCCGCCTTGCGCATTGTCCTGCAACGCTGCCTGCAATACGAAATAGACAAAGGCGCTGCTCAGGTTGCCATACTCGCGCAGCATCGCGGCGCTATAACGAAACTCGTCTTTGCCGACGCCGAATGCCGTTTCCAATGCGGTCAGCACATCGCGCCCGCCGGCATGCATGATCCAGCCGTCGATATCGCCGCTCTCCATGCCGGCGCGACGCAATACCGTCTGCAGCACCTGATGGGCATGCGCAGCCGCGAGATGCGGCACTTCTTTCGTCAGGATGTTGCGCAGCATGCCGTTGCGCTGCTCGAACAGCAGGGCATGGCGCCGGGCGGGATCGATCAGCGATTCGTAATCCTTCCACTCGATGCGCCGTACGTTTTTGCCAGGCCGGCATGACAATACCGCGGCACCGGCACCGTCTCCGAAAAGGCAGGCGCTGATCAGTACGCCCGGGTCGTCGTCCAGATACATCGCCGCACTGCATACTTCCACGCATATCGAAAGCACATGGGTGCAATGCTGCGCTGCCAGCAGCGTATTGGACAGGCGCAAATTGGGCAACGCAGCGGCGCATCCCTGCCCGACCAGGTCGAAGGCTTGCACATCGGCCCGCAGTCCCAGTTGTTCGACCACATAACTGCTGAGGCCGGGGCACAAGTATCCGGTGCAGGTGCTGACCACGACGGCATCGACCTGCGCCGGGCCCAGATCTGCCCTTTCCAGTGCCCTCAGGCCGGCTTCGCAGGCCAGCAAAGGCGCATTCTCGAAAAACCGCTTGTGCAGCGTATCGGGGTTGATCTGAAATACCTCGTCGAGGGAATTGACCGCGAGATGGCGCGCGTCGATACCGTTATCGCGCAACAGTACCGCCCTGGCCAGAGCATGCGCGCGCGTGCCGAGCCGCATGAACCAGTCCGACGCCTGGAATGCATCCCAGCATTCGGACTTGAGATATCGCTTCGGCGGTACGGCGGTTCCGACTCCGTTGATAAACATCATCGGCTCCGCACGGAAGCAAGAGCTGTGGTTGTGGCCAATGCCGTTTTCGCAAGCATGCGATGGATTGGGGAGCGGACAGGACGCATGTATTTTTTACGTACGAATTCATTTACGCCGCTTTTAGACCAGCTAGCCATTCCCGGGTTTGCGGCATGGATTGCGTTTCACCATCCTTTTCATGAAAGATTGATGCCTGTCAATGAAGCGCGCATAGTGCATATTGGCATGTTGATTACGCTCACCTTGTTCAAAAACGAAGTTGGCACACTTCTTAAATATGAATATTCTGAATTCTCATCACGCAGCGTCATGCCAAACTTCTTCGACGAGATGTACAGCTCCGCTTCCGAAGTCCGCGAACACTATCGCGGCTTCAAGGCATGGCTGTCCGATCAATCGCCACAGGCCCTAGCCGGGAAGCGAACCGAAGCCGATCTGATTTTCCGCAGGGTCGGCATTACGTTCGCTGTCTACGGAGATGATGCCGGAACCGAAAGGCTGATCCCGTTCGACATCATCCCGCGCATTATCCCAAGCGAGGAATGGGTGCGGCTGGAAGCGGGGCTTGTTCAGAGAGTCAGGGCCTTGAACATGTTCATTCACGATATCTATCATGAGCAGAATATCGTGAACGCCGGCGTGATCCCCGCCGAGCAGATTTTCCGCAACGCGCAGTACCGGCCCGAGATGCAAGGTATCTCGGTCGCATCCGACATTTACGCGCACATCGCCGGCATCGATATCGTTCGCGCCGGAGAGGACTTTTACGTACTGGAAGATAATTTGCGCGTGCCTTCCGGCGTGTCCTATCTGCTCGAAAACCGCAAGATGATGATGCGGCTGTTTCCGGCGCTGTTCGAACGGCACAAGGTTGCCCCGGTCGCGCATTATCCGGACATGCTGCTGGAGAACCTGCGCTCGGTCGCTCCGGCCGGCGTGACCGAGCCGACGGTAGTGGTAATGACGCCCGGCAT
>WUUC01224596.1_pt1 | contig 10100 bp, 8 predicted proteins | sample 6278441 | NCBI WGS metagenome assembly WUUC01 (sample SAMN13675441, study PRJNA597444) | soil metagenome | isolation source: soil | place: USA: Washington | collected 2017-10 | reverse complement strand
TAGACCACGAACCTCATCGGGGCTCCGCCCCGATGCTGCCGCCCACCACTCACGGCCAGTTTCATGTCAGCCGACGTGCGGGATCGAACCGCAGACCTCGGTCGTACCAAGACCGCGCTCTTCCAACTGAGCTACGACGGCGTGTGCTCGGAGGGAGTCGAACCCTCACTCCTCGCGGCACCGGGGTTTGAGCCCGGCATGTCTCCCGGATTCCATCACGAGCACGTAGAGCTGGGGGCAGAGGATTCGAAACCCTACGACTGCGGCCAAAACGCAGCGGCCTGCCCGGTTAGCCGAGCCCCCATCGAGAGCGATCGGCGGGAGTCGAACCCGCTACCTCTGGTTGGAAGCCAGGAGTGTCACCGCCAACACCTCGATCGCGCAGCGAGTAGGGGAATCGAACCCCTGTCTCCGGGCTGAGAACCCGGCGGCCTGACCACTAGCCGAACTCGCCATGAGCGCCCTCCCCCTGAGTTGAACAGGGACCCCGCGGGCTTCAACCGCGTGCGCTCTCGATTACGCCAAGAGGGCATGATTGTGGACCATACGTGGCAGAATAAGAACCGCGTTTTCCCAGTTCAGGGGCCATCCGTGACCATCGCAGCGGTTCGTTTCCGCGCGGCACCGAAAAGATCGTGAGCGTACTTCGCGCCCCCGTCACGCCACGTGACTCCTCGGCGCGACGGCACGGGCACGCGGCATTAGCGCCAAACCTGCTGGCGGCCCCGTAGGAGTAGACGTAGCGTAGGCACGGCTACGCGGTCAGCGCGGGGAACACCACCACCGAGCCGTCTCTATCGCGGGCAATCTCAACAGCCACGTCTGTGGCGCGGCTGTTGACAGTGACCCCGTCGCCCAGCTTGTGAATCCGGTTTGCCGCGCGCATGAGGCGATCGACTTCACCGGTCGTGAAAACAGGGAGTAGACCGTGCGGGCGTGCCAGCTCGAGCGCCGACAGGCGTCCCAGGACACCTGCGATGTTCGACTCCAGTTTGTCGAGGCGCTGCTGATCGGCCCTGAGTGCCCGGGTGAAGTTCTCGAACAAGTTGCCCGGGTCGCTCTGCGCATGGTCGACGGCCTGCAGGATGATGACCCGCCGCTTCAGTGCTATGGCCAAGGCGGCGAGTTCGAGGTGGGTGCGGAAGATGCCGCCCTGCACGTCGACGCCGGGGAACGACTTGGTCAGCGTGTCGATCTCGACGGCCTTGCCGTCGGGCAGCTTGTCGAGTGCGTTCTGCCAACGGGCGAGGCGGCGATCGGTAGCGGCCAGTGCCTTGCCGATGGCATGCACTGCCGAGTCAAGTCCGAGCGAGACACCGAGCTTGCCTTGGTCGAGCAGGATAGCGGTGGCTTTGTCGATGGCGTCGCGGCAGCCGTCGAGTTCGCTGCGCTCGTCATCGAGCTTCTGGTCGTGCAGTTGCTCCAGCAGCACTATGATGCGTTCGACCGCCTGCTGGCGCTTGTAGTCGGCATGCGCGCTCACCCCGACCGCTACGGCCATGAGCACGAGCGGCGCGGCCACGGTGAGCGCCGCGCTGCCGGCGACGGCTGCGCCGGCTGTTGCGCCGGCTCCACCGACTGCGCCTGCTGCTGCAGCCTTACCGACTGGCACGAACGTCGCGTTTGCGGCGATGCCCGTCGAGTTCACGAGTGTGCCGTAGATGCCGCCGGCCGCCGCCTTCGACGCCATCGGGCGAACGATGCCCTGACCGAGCTGGGCGGCAATCTTCGCCGGAACCACCATGCGATACAGGCCTTCGCCCGCAGCGGTAGCCGCCACCGAGGAACTTCGCGCTGATTGTGTGATGAGCTGCGACAGGTGCTGCGCCAACGGACTCGCAGCATCGAGCGGGATACCCCGGCTGCGATCGAGGTTGCCGGGTAGCGGATGTACCTCAAGTGTGGCAATCGGCTCGGCGGCAAGTACGGCCAGCACACTTCGCAGTTCCGCCAAGCGCTCAGCCGTCATCGGCTCGTCTCCGGTCAACGCCGGCACCCGGCCGTCACCGGTCGCCAGCGTCCACACCGGCACGATTGCCTTGTTGTCGTCAATCATCGTCTCCCCCTGGTCCCAGCAAGAGCTTAGGGTCACGTCCGACAAGAACGGCCGGACGGGCCCGGACATGTTCCTGACGTCGAGTGAGCATGTGATCACCGAGAATAAGTCGCGGTGGTGACTGCAGTGACACCGGCGACAGGCTCCGGCACATTCTGGGAGTGAGTAAGTACTCGGAGCTTCGCGATCGGCTCCGTACCTCCGGCCAGTCGGAAATACGGATGTCGTTCGAGGAGATCAGCGACCTGGTCCCGGTGACCTCCCACCGAGCGCCTACCGGTACGACATGGTGGAACAACGAAGACGATCCCAGCAGCACTCACAGTCAGGGTCGTCTCGGGTGGATGGCGGCTACCAAGTGGTCGCCGATCGAACCTCGCGACGAAGCCACCTTCACCCGCTCTGCCAGATCCTCACCCGAAAAGTCCCTAATTAGCCGGCTTCCTGAGCGGCGTTGACCAATCGGAGCAGATCGACGAAGCCCTGCAGGTCGCTGAGTGCCTCCTCGTCCGGCGGGTCGGGGGAGAAGTGCATGAGGTCGTTGCGCAGCAGGCGGACCTTCTCGAGCTGCTCGATGAAAACCTCGCGATCGAGCGGCCAGTCCAGCAGCGCGAAGTTTTCCTCGGTGAGCAGGTACTTGTAATCACCCAACGAAAGGTCCGCCGCCGAACTGACCTTCTTCTTGTTCTTGGCCGAAGCGCGGATCGTCTCGATGTCGATGGTGTCGTCGACCCGGCGACGCAGCCTGAGCTCCGCCTCCTCCATGAGGATGAAGGGGCTCGCAGTCACCCCGAATCGCTGCGTGAGGTCGGCGGCCGTGACGATGCCGCTGAGGACGCCGCCGTCGGCGGCCCGGACGAAGACGAAGTTGTGCGTGAAGATGTCGCCGATCTGGCCGAGCAGATCGTCGTGATAGCCAACCGTTCTGGGCGGCGTGGTCGCCGCCACCAAGTCGACGTGTTTGTGGGACAGATGAGCCTTGCCTATGGACTCCCAACTCACCGATCCGACGACAGTGTCGTCTTCCGCAAGCACAGCCAGTTGGGAGTAGTTCTTCGCCACCATCTTTGTCGTCGCGGCGGCTAAGGGTTGACCCGCGCGCACGAACACCACCCCGGCGTTCGCCGACGGGAGATCACCGACGCGAAGCGTCAGCTTCTTAACGTCCGCCTCGGTGGCGTCGCCGACGGCCTGTACGGGATCCACGACGGGCACGCCGGAACCCGGTTCTTCGCCGACCTGAATGAGCGCGATCCGGTTGCCGATCCACCCTTCGCTGAAGGCAGGCCGGGTGGTTAGGCCGGCGTCGGCGAGGTCCGACTCTATACGTGCCACGACCTGGGCGGTGCGGCGAGCGAACCCCCACCGGTTGATGAGCTCGCGGATCGTCAGGGTCAAGGGTTGGCCCGCGTCGGCGGCCGCCGCAGCCGCCATCAACTCCCGCGGCGTGTCACCCAGGGCTGCGGCATCGCTGGTGGCCGCCCCCGGATCAACGCCGCCGGCGACGACCTGGGCTAGGCGCCTGACCGCCCCATACCGCTTGATCTCGCAAACTGTGAGCAGAGATCCCAGGCTGTCGAGCAGATCCTGCTGAATGTTTGACCGCTTCACCTGCCGTAGCCATTCCACGTCACGCACATGCTGGAAGCCGCTCGGGGCATCGGTCCGATACCGGTAGGGTCCGGCGATACGGCCGATGGCGATCTGATCGTGATGCGTTTTCAGCGGTGTCACGACGAGGTCCCCGACCTCCATCAACCCGCGGATGCGCCACAGCTGGCCCGTCCAGTTGCCGATGCGGGCGCGCGAAGCCTCCGGGTAGGCCTGGGCGACACGCTCTCGCAGCTCGTCGCGGGTCCGGCAAGGCGTCAGATCGTCCAGCTCGGGCCAGCCCACGATGACCAGCCCTTCGCGAAGAGCCGTCTCCTCGCGCTGGCCCATGCGCCCGGCACGGACCATCCACGCGGCCGTCACGAGAGCGTGGCCACGAAGGGCAGCGGGAACCGACGGCAGCTCGTCGCGGCTCCGTGTACCGGTCGGAAACTCATGACCGACGAGTGTAGTAGTGGAGGTCCTCTGCAGACGGAGTCCGATGGCGTTCGTCGTGGCCGTCGCGCGCCTACCGGCGCCTTGTGGCACATCGCGTGATGCCGATCGAGGTCGTGTTCGAGACCCACGCGCCGAGCGAGGACAACGAGCGTGGCATCGCCATCGGGTGGCTTTCGGGTCGTCTCGGCGAGCGCGGCCGAGTCAACGCCGCCGACATGGGCCGACGTCGACGCGGCGACGGCATCGTCGCGGTATTCACCTCGGACCTGCGCCGCGCGGCGGGGACCGCGGAAATCGCGTTCGGCGACACCGACATCCCGATCCTGTATGACTGGCGGCTGCGTGAGTGCGACTTCGGAACGCGCAACGGCTCACTCGCGCCGAGGTCAAAGCAGGGCCGCCTGGACCACTGCGACCGCCCCTACCCCGGCGGCGAAAGTCACGATCAGGCGATCGCACGGGTGGCGCGGTTCCTCGCCGACCTGCAAACCAGGTGGCCCGGCGACGCGTCGTGGTGATCGGACACCTCGCGACGTACCGAGCGTTGGAACACGTGACCACCGGGCGCGCCGTGCGGGAACTGGTCGCAGCCCACTTTGAGTGGCAGGCCCACGGATGGGAGTACCGACTCGCCTGACACGCGGGGCCATCGCTCAGCCGAGACATCAGCCGTGCAGGATCCGAGCGGAAGCCAGTGGGTTCGCTATCGGCTGCCAGTTTCCGCCGGAAGCGTTCACCGGGTGCAGGGTCAGAGATTCTTCACTCGGTCAATGCTCTTCTGCGCGGCCGCGTCGAGCAGCTTCGAAAGGCCTCGAGGAACGACCCCAACAGACGCCCGGGGGTCGCCGACCGCCCACCTCGCCTACGTTGCATCGGGTCGAGGCGTCGTGGTCCACACGGCGGAATGGTGATTCCTTCCCGGTTGGTGTGGCCGGCGATGCCGCGGGTCGGGAACCGCCGTAAGCGCCCGAAACAGATCCCGCTGCTCGTGCTCCCGCAGCAGGGCCGGTGCGTCGATGCCACGGGTCGGGTCAAGGCGGACAGCGTTGATCAGCGAAGATGACATCAGCGGGTGTGGTCCTTGCTCGAAGTCGTGAGGGGGTCTCAGTAACTCCATGATCACCGGAAACGGCTACACCTGCCTCACACCACCCTGGACTGTCCACATAGGCCAGCTCAACGGCTACCCCGCCGACTACGCAAGTGGCCCTGCAGCACCGCCGTGAGGATCGGTATACATACAGCGCCATGGCGAGGTCTTCCATCACCAGCAGTGACAGCACCACCGGAGTTTCTCGGTTGCCGATCCAGTCCAGATCGGACCGTACCTTCGCGGCGATGCCTGAGGAGGTGCCGCAGGTGACGCCGCCGAGCGCCAGTGCCGCGACCGGTCCCCAGCCCAGGATCACGGCGAGGATGACACCGGGCGCCGCGTTGAGGACCAGGTCGAGCAGGCCCCCCGACCACGGAGGTATGCAACGTGCCGACCAGCCCCGGCGCGCTGTGCTCCAAGCCCAGCGTGAACAGCAGGATGACGCCGATCTCGGCGCCGATGGCGATGAACTCCTCGGTGGCGCCTGAGGGCAATAGTCCGCCTTGGCCGAACGCCAGACCGGCAATCGGCTAGGACAGGGGCGTTCCAGTCAACGACTTTTGGATCGCCAGCGCCTCTCGGGAGCAGCGCTCGGCTTCCTGGTCACGGCCCACCGCGACGCACACCTGTGCCAATGCGAGCAGCGCCTCCCCTTCGAGGGCTCGGTAGCCGATCCGCCGGGCGCGGCCGACTGCGGCAGTGGCGTCATTCAGGGCCTGGTCAACGGCGTCGGTAACTAGGCGGACCCGGGACAGGCCGATCCGGGCCTGCACCTCGGCGTACGGAGAGGAGAGCTGGCCGGCCAGCTCCAGGGACTGCTCGAACTGTGCTCCGGCGTCGGTGACGGCTCCGGCGCTGAGCAGAGCCGAGCCGAGGGTGTTGAGCAGTGCCGCTTCGCTGCGTCGGTCCTTGAGGGTGCGGGTCAGCTCCAGTGCCTGACGGGCGGTGGCCACTGCGGCCGCCGGTTCGTCACACTGGGTGTGCAGCTGGCTCAGCTCGTCGAGCACTGATAGTTCGCCCTTCCGGGAGCCGGACCGTCGGTAGTGGTCGAGCACTGTCTCCAGATGACCTCGCGCGGCGTCAAACTCACCGAGCTGACGCAGCACCATTCCGAGGTTGCCGCGGTTGGCCATCGCTGACTGGCGACGCGACGCTCCCTTGTTGATCGCTAGTGCCTCAGAGAAGTAGGCGACGGCGTCGGCGAGCATCCCCCGTTCGTGGCAGAGCGTTCCCAGGTCGTTTAACGTGACCGCCCGTACATGGTCGAACTCGCTGCCGTTGCCGACCTGCAGTGCCCGCCGGTACGACTCCTGCGCGTCCTCCAGTCTCCCCACCTCCGCCTGGACCAGGCCGATGTTGTGCAGCTGGTAGGCCAGTCCCACCGGCCAGTGGCAGTCCTTGGCGAGTGTCGCCGCGCGTTCGTACTCGGTCAGTGCTTTGTCGTGCTGTCCTACCGACCAGTATGCTTGACCGATTGTTTGATGCATGGCCGCGCGGGCCTGTGGATTATCAGTACGCTCCGCAGCCGCCAACCCTGCCTGGCCGCTGTCGAGCCATGGGACTGCTTCGCGGCGGATGAAGAAATAGCCACGGAGCTGGTCAGCAAGCTGCCAGGCCCGGGCCGGGTAGTCGCTGTCGGCTGCCATCCGGATGGCAGCGATCACACCAGCCAGCTCCGCCTCCAGCCATGCCAGGGCATCGTCCTCACCGGTGAAGGAATTGACCACAGGTACGTCCGTCGGCAGGCGCACCATCTTCGGGTAGATCAGGTGCATCGCTGCGGCGGTCTGCTCCAGATACCAGTCCAGCAGTCGACGCACCGCGGCGGACCGTTCCGCGGCTGGGTCCTCGACCTCGGTGCGCCTCATCGCGTAGAGCCTGAGCAGATCGTGGTATTGGTATCGACTGCCGGCGGACACCTGGAGCAGGTTGCCGTCGACGAGGTCGTGCAGTTCGTTCTCCGTCTCGATGTGGTTCCGGCCGAGCATCGCCGCGGCGGCCGGCAGACCGAAGTCTTCGCCGGGCAGCAGCGCCATCAGGCGGAAGGCGCGTGCGGTGTGGGGCTGCAGTTCCTGGTAACTGAGGTCGAAGGTGCCGTCCACCGCGACGTCGCCGACCCGGAGCTGGTCCAGCCGGTGACGCTGGTCGGCGAGCCGCTCCACGGCGGCACGCACTGTCCAGGCTGGTCGGCTGGCCAGTCGGCCGCCCACCACCCGCAGCGCGATGGGAAGCAGGCCGCACGCCGCAGCCAGCTCCCCGGCAGCCTCCGATTCGGCGGTCACGCGCGCCGGACCGATCGAGGAGGCCAGCATGTCGAGGGCTTCGGCAGGGGAGGGCACCCCCAGGTCCACCACCACGGCGCCGGCGAGGTCCATCAGCCGGTTACGGCTGGTCACGAGGACGGCGCTACCGCCTACGCCCGGCACCAGGGATCGCAGTTGGGCTGCGTTCCGGGCGTTGTCGAGCACGATCAGCATCCGTCGGTCCGCCAGGGCGCTGCGGTACAGCGCGGCGCATTCGTCCTCCTCCCGGGGGACGCGGCTTCCCTCGATGCCGAGTGCCCGCAGGAACCGCGCCAGCGCGTCGACTGGCGCTACGGGCAGCGGCCCGGGACCCTGCAGGTCGATGTAGAGCTGCCCGTCCGGAAAGGCCGGACGGAGCAGTTGCGCGGCGCGCAGCGCGAGGCTTGTCTTGCCCACGCCGGCTACCCCGGAAATCGCGCAGACCGTAACCATCTGCGGGGCCGGTAGCTGCGGGTCCCGCCCTATCATCTGCTGGAGTTGACGCAGATGGTCGCCGCGTCCGGTGAAGTCAGAAGGTGGCGCCGGAGTCTGAAAGGGTCGAGCTGTGTTGCCCATCGGTGGAGCATCCGCGCCTGGGCGGTGCCAGTCCTGCCCGAGCACCGAGCGGTGCACGTTGATCAGTTCAGGCCCAGGATCGATGCCCAGCTCGTCCGCGAGGCGGTGACGGACCTCCTCGTAGGTCGTCAACGCCGCCGCCTGTTGACCAGCCGCGGCGAGGGCGGCGATCAGCTGGGCCTGTAGCGGCTCGTGCAACGGGTGCTGTCGGGCCAGTCCACGCAGGCGAGGCAGCGTCTGATCAGCTCGGGACAGCTCCATGGCGAGACGGGCGTGGCGGACGGTGACGGCGATCAGTTCGTGCTGCAATCCGGTGAGCAGCGGGTCGTTATGCAGTTCGGGTATGTCGGCCAACGGCGCTCCACGCCAGAGATCCAACGCCTGGTCGAGCAGCGCGAGCGCGGAGACCGGTACGGCGGCGAGGTCTGCGGCCCGGACCTGCAGGTCACGATAGGCCAGCAGGTCGAGCTGTTCAGCGTCGGCGTTGAGCCGGTAGCCGCCGGCAACCAGGGTCACCATCGCAGCAGGCACCCTTGGCGCCCGCTGCGGCTCCAGCACCCGGCGCAGCCGGCTGACGTACGTCTGCACGAGGTTGACCGCGGACTGCGGCACGTCATCGCCCCAGAGCAGGTCGACGAGTTCATCCCGGGTCACACACGCGTTGGGCGTCAACGCCAGCCGGCCGAGCACGAGGCGGTGCCGACCCGCGCCCATCGGCACGGTGGTGGTGCCGCGGAAGACGCAGAGCGGCCCGAGCACCAAGATCCTGACCGGGCCGTCGTCTTCACCGTGGCTCTGTCGCGGGTCGGCCGGAGCGGCGACGAGCGCCGATCCGCGCAGTGCCGCAGCGTCCTGCTCAGAAAGACCCAGTGCAGCGGAGAGGGCACGGATCGAACGCTGGCGAGGGCTGCGGCTGCGTCCCTGCTCCAGGTCCCGTACGGCAGCCGCGCTGATGCCCGCTTTTCCCGCCAGATCCTGCTGGGTGAGGCCGGCCCGCTCGCGAAACGCTCGCAATCTTGCGCCGAAATCGCCCCGCCGAGCAGCCACGGGATCGATCATCGCGATCCTCCTTGGTCCTGCCGAGTGCAGCGTAGTACGGGAAAGCTATGGGTGTTGTTGCTCCAGCGCGCATACAGGACCTCCCCGCACACTCGCTGTGCCCGGGCGATCAGCACCGGTCAGACGGTCCAGCCCTTTGAGGAGACAGCCCTATGAATCGACGATTGTGGAGTGGCGGCTTGGCGCGCCTGCTGACGTTAGCGCTCACCATTCCCGCCGCGGCAGTCGGCACACTGGTCGTCGCTGCTCCGGCCCACGCCGGCACGATCACCCCGAAGCCTTGTGACGACAACGGGTCGGACGAGTACACGGCGCGGGACGCCGCTCTCACCCGCGCTCGGAGCTGGCTGAACCCGAAAGTTCCCTACAGCCAGGAGCACTGCTACGAGAACTCGTACGGCGACTACCGCACCGACTGCTCCGGCTTCGTCGCGATGGCGTGGGGCATCGGCGGGCTCGGCAACTACTGGTGGACAGGCAACCTTGACCTCAAGAGCAGCCCGATCGCGCGCAGCGAACTGCTTCCAGGCGACGCCCTGCTGCGACACACCGGCGACGAGAACCAGAACCATGTGGCGCTGTTCGTCAGGTGGGCCGACTCGGCGCGCACGATGCCTGTCGTGATTGAGCAGACGGGCGCCAACACGGTCGAGGGCACTATCGAGCGGACCTGGTCGAGCGGCACGGCCTCCGTTTACACGCCTGTTCGCTACGACAAGATCCTCAATGTGGCGCCGTTCAGCGGCGGGAGCATCAGTGACGTCAGTGGTGATGGCTACGCGGACATCCTGGCCACCGAGCCGGACGCCACGCTGCAGTACTACTCGAACAACATCAACAGCAACGCCAACGGCGAGCCCTACACCGGTAGCCGACAAATCGGCGACAGCGGCTGGAACGCATTCAACCGTGTCGTGTCCGGCGACGTCAGCGGCGACGGCTACGCCGACGTGCTCGCCACCAAGCCCGACGGGACCCTCTGGTA
>WUUC01036238.1_pt1 | contig 10100 bp, 5 predicted proteins | sample 6278441 | NCBI WGS metagenome assembly WUUC01 (sample SAMN13675441, study PRJNA597444) | soil metagenome | isolation source: soil | place: USA: Washington | collected 2017-10 | reverse complement strand
CGGCTGAACAGGATCAGGCGATGCTCAAGACCCTGACAAAACTTGCGGGGATGGCGCCCTCCGAATGGGGCGAACGGAGCCGCCAGGCTCTATCGAAGGCCGGAGAGCGGTGGCTCGGTTGCCGGCAGGGAGAGCTCACTGACGCTGCCTTTCGGCGGCGGTTGGCGCCGCCGTTCGATCGTGCGCCGGTGGAAGCCGTCGCGGAGCACATGCTGACTGCGATGCGGGGCATGGACTTCAGCCGTCGTCCTTTCATGCCTGTGTTCGGCGCGCGTGAATACACCGCCTCGCTGTGCCGCAGGCGTTTTCCCCGGGAGTGCGAGCAGCTGCTGCGGGGCGCGGACCATGCGGTCAATGGCCGCTTCGACCTGCTGGGTCTGAGCGACGTCTCATTCGGCCACCCCATCGATTGGCATCTGGAGCCGCTGTCCGGGAAGCGCACCGGCAAGGCCCACTGGAGTGCAATTCGGTATCTCGATCCTGCCGTTGCCGGCGACAAAAAGATCACGTGGGAGCTCAATCGCCACGGCCATTTCGTGACGATGGGGCAAGCGTATCTCTTGACGAAGGATGAGCGCTACGCCGAGGCCTTCATCGCCCAGCTCATGGATTGGCTCGATGCGAACCCTCCGCGGCGGGGCATCAACTGGGCGAGCAGCCTGGAAGTGGCCTTTCGGTCGATCGCCTGGCTCTGGGCCTTGCATTGTTTCGCCTGGTCCCCCCGGCTGACGCCCTCCATTATATGGCGCGCCCTCAAAGGCCTGGTCCAGCAAGGGGCGTACATTGAATCGTATCCATCCTATTACTTTGCGCCGAATACGCATTTGACGGGTGAGGCGCTCGGACTCTTGTACCTGGGGACCGCCTTACCATGGGTCACCGCCGCCTCGCGCTGGCGCGAGCTGGGCCTGCGCATTTTATCGGACCAAGTGATACGTCAAGTTCAGGCCGATGGGGTGTATTTCGAACAAGCCTCCTACTACCACCGCTACACGACGGATTTTTACATCCACACGGTGCTGCTGGCCCGTGCAGGGGGACTGTCTCTCCCGCCGGCGGTGGAAAGGACAATCGGGCGTCTTCTTGATCACCTCCTCTGGATCACCCGACCGGATGGGTTGAGCACTCTCTACGGCGATGACGATGGCGGCCGGTTGCTCGCGTTGCATCGTCGCGATCCGGCAGATTTCCGCGATACGTTGCAAATCGGCGCGGCATTGTATGGAGAAGGGAAGTGGAAATGGGCAGGCGGTCCGGCATCGCCTGAATTGTTATGGCTTCTGGGTCCTGACGGGCTCGATGCGTATGACCGGCTCGAACCCATCGAACCCAGGACGGTCGTTCGGCGTTTTTCCGCGAGCGGGCTCGTCGTCCTGCGCGACGGATGGACAAAGCAATCGACCTATGTGTTCGTGGATGCCGGGACACACGGAGCCATGAATTATGTGCATGCGCACGCCGATGCATTGTCGTTTGAATACGCCTCTGCCGGTGTCACCTGGATCATCGATCCCGGAACGTACACGTATACCAAGGACCGGGCGCTGCGGAATCACTTTAGAAGTTCCTGCGGACACAATACGTTGGTCGTCGAGGGGCAGTCTCAATCCCAGCCGGACGGTCCATTCTCTTGGGCGCACGTGGCCGCCGCGAGGTTGCGGAAGTTCGAAGTCAGCCCTGATGCTGCCATGTGCCAGGGAGAGCAGAACGGCTACGAGCGGTTGGATCCTCCCGTGCAGCACCAACGCTCCTTTCAACTTCTCAAACGGCCTGAGCGCCCGTCGGCGTCCTATCTGTTGATTCACGACCGGGTGACGACGACCGGCTCCTACCGGTATCAACTCCGGTTCCATCTGGCATCGGACTGTAAGCCGGTGCCTGGCCCGAGACACCTGGTGATTAACCACGCGAACGGTCCCCGGCTTGCGGTCGGCATCTGGCTGGTGGATCCGAACGGCGCGGCGCTCGTCCTTCCCATCACGGTCGAGGCGGGGTGGATATCGCCAGGCTACGCGAGGCGGATTCCGGCGCCCGTCCTGGTCGCCGATGCAGAAGCCGCCGGCAGCAGGATGTTCGTGACCGTACTCGCGCCCTGGGAGGCGGGCGCCGCGATCGATCTTGAGGACCTTGCCCGATTGGACACGGCGCATGATGCACGGTGCGCGGCATGATGGATGGAGTCGTCTGATGCGCCTGCTTTGGCTCAAGACAAATCTATTGCATCCGGTCGATACGGGCGGAAAAATCCGGACGTATTTCATGTTGCGGGAACTGAAGAAACGTCATCACGTGACGTATCTGGCGCTCGACGACGGCACTGCCGCGACTGATGCCGTCGGCCGGGCGCCGGAGTACTGCCACGACCTCGTCCGCATCCCTCACCGCACATCGGCCAAGTTTTCGCTCCAATTTTGCGCCGATCTCGTGGGCAATCTGTGGTCGCCGCTTCCGTATGCCGTGGACAAATATCGGTCGCGTCCGTTTACCGGTCAGGTAGAACGTGAGCAGATGAAAGCGGATGTCGTCGTCTGCGACTTCCTGTTTCCCAGCGTCAATATGCCTGGGAGCCTTTCGCGGCCCTCGGTCCTGTTTCAACACAACGTGGAGGCGCTTATCTGGCGCCGTCACGCTGACACGCAGTCGAACCGGGTGGCGGCCCGGTTGTTCCGTGCGCAGTGGCGCCGCATGCAGGCGTTTGAATGCACCGCCTGCCGCAGGTTCGACGCCATCGTCGCGGTCTCGCCGCAGGATAGGGCCATGATGGAAGCAGAATATGGCGCGCCGCTGGTCCGTGACATTCCGACGGGAGTGGATACCGAGTATTTTCGGCCGTCCGGTTCAGCTCCACCTGAGCCGTATCATTTGGTATTCACCGGGTCCATGGATTGGCTTCCGAACGACGATGCGATGAAATATTTCGTCAAAGCGATCTTTCCCAGGATTCGTGCCGCATGCCCGCGGGCCACGTTGACCATCGTCGGAAGAAATCCGTTCGCCGGTCTGAGGGCGTTGAGCAGGGAGGAGCCCGCCATTCGGGTCACCGGTCAGGTGGATGACGTTCGTCCGCATATGGAGCGGGCGGCGATCTATGTGATTCCCCTCCGCATCGGCGGGGGGACACGACTCAAAGTCTATGAAGCGATGGCGATGGAAAAGCCGATCGTCACCACGTCGATCGGGGTGGAAGGGCTTCCGATCGTCGAGGGAGTCGATGCGCTCATCGCGGACCAACCGGAGGCATTCGCCGACGCCGTGATCCGGCTGCTTCGGGATCCGCCGCTTGCGGCACGAATGGGGAGGTCCGCAGGAATGAAAGTCCGGGCACAGTTCGGGTGGGACCCGGTGGCGCGGGCATTTGAGGAGGTCTGCGATTTGGCAAGGCAGCGGTGGCACGAGACCCATGGATGGGACCGGCGGACACCCGGACGAGACAGCGTGTCCTCTCTCACTCCTCAACAACTCACGACTTCCTGACAGGAGGCTCGAATGCGATTGAGCGTGTTTGGACTCGGTTATGTCGGCTGTGTATCGTCCGCCTGCTTTTCGGACCAGGGCCATGAAGTGGTCGGAGTCGATACCAACCCAGTGAAGGTCCAGATCATCAATGAAGGGCGCACGCCGGTGATCGAGCCCGGCGTCGAGGATCTCATCGGACGGGCGGTGAAAGACAAGCGTCTGCGGGCCACCACCGAGCCGCTCGATGCGGTGGAGAACACCGATGTCTCGCTCGTCTGCGTGGGTACCCCGGGACGATCCAACGGCTGCCTGGACTTAACGTATGTGAAAGGCGCCTGCAAGCAGATCGGAGCGGCGTTGGAAGTCAAGAGCCGTTTTCACGTGGTCGCCATTCGAAGCACGATGCTGCCGGGCACGATCGAGCAGACGGTGATCCCAACGCTCGAAGTGTATTCTGGAAAAAAGAACGGCCGCGACTTCGGCGTCGCCATCAATCCGGAGTTTCTCCGGGAAGGCACGGCGATCGCCGACTTCCATCAACCTCCGTTTACCTTGATCGGGTGCGATGACGATGAGAGCGCGAGTCTGCTCCAGCGTCTGTACTCCCATGTGGACGCTCCCGTCATCACGATCGGGGTCAAAGAGGCGGAGATGGTCAAATACGCGTGCAATTGCTTTCACGGATTGAAAGTCGCGTTCGCCAATGAAATGGGCGTGCTCTGCAAGGCTCTTGGCATCGACAGCCATCGCGTCATGGACGTCTTCTGCAAAGATACCAAGCTGAATTTGTCGCCGTACTACCTGAAGCCAGGTTTTGCCTTCGGCGGATCTTGTCTGCCGAAAGACTTGCGCGCGTTGACGTACCAGGCGAAAACCCAGGACGTGGACGTGGGCTTGCTGAACGCCATTCTCACGAGCAACCGGCGGCATATCGAGCGGGCCGTCGAGATGGTCCTCCGGACAGGGAAAAAACGCGTCGGTGTGCTGGGTCTCAGTTTCAAGGCCGGGACCGACGACCTGCGGGAAAGCCCCATGGTCACTCTCATCGAGACCCTCATCGGTAAGGGCTTGCAGGTGATGATCTTCGACAGGGAAGTCGAACTCGCCCGGCTGTTCGGCGCGAACAAAGACTACATTGAGCGGGAGATTCCGCATATTTCGTCCTTGATGCGCCGGCGTCTGGACGAAGTCATCGAGCAATCTGAGGTGATCGTCCTGACAAAGCGATCCGACGAATATCGGGCTGTGCTCGGTCAAAGCAATCAGAGCGGCCGTCCGCCCATGGTCATCGACCTGGCGCGGGTCATCGAAGGAAAACGATCTGACGACGGCTACGATGGCATCGGCTGGTAGGTGCATGGTCCTGCGGCGACTGCTTATGACAGGGAACAGTCATACACATGACTCATAACGGGGGACCATCCATGTATGCGTTCGTTGCCGCGTTGGGACTGTTCTTCCTGTTGCTCGCCCCTGCCCCCGGCTGCGCGGGAGCGGGACCGTCGGAGCGGCAGCAGACAGCGGCGCCGGAACCGCCCAGAGAGTATGTGGACACGACGCTCGTCGCGTCGGCCGGCCAGACCATCCGCGTCAGGGAAGGCGACGATCTTCAGGACGCCATCGACGTCGCTCAGCCGGGCGACACGATCGTGCTGGAGGCCGGCATCACCTTCAAAGGACCCTTTACCTTGCCTAAGAAAGCAGGGGCGGGGTGGATTACGATCAGGACGAGCACGCCGGATAAGCAGTTTCCGGCTCCCGGCACCAGAATCTCGCCGTCACATGCGCGGTTGATGCCCAAGCTGATCTCGTGGAAAGGGGAAGGGGTCGTGATGGCTGAGAAGGGGGCGCATCACTTCCGCTTCATCGGCATTGAAGTGACGCCGTATGAAGACACCTATCTCTACTCTCTGATGTGGTTCGGCAATAACCGGGAGAGGACGATCGAAGAATTGCCGCATCACATCATCGTCGATCGCTGTTACCTCCATGGCGATCCCAAAAAAGGGTCGCGACGCGGCGTCGCCTTGAACGGCCGGCATCTCGCCGTGATTGATTCCTATCTTTCAGATTTCAAAGAGGTCGGGGGAGACTCGCAAGCCATCCTGGGATGGGGCGGCGCCGGTCCGTTTAAAATCGCCAACAATTATTTGGAGGGAGCCGGTGAAAACGTGATGTTCGGAGGCGGCGATCCATTCATCAAGGATCTCGTGCCTGCCGACATCGAAGTACGCGGCAATCATATGGCCAAGCCCTTGAGATGGAAAAAGAACGAGCCGACGTTCGAAGGCACAGCCTGGACGGTGAAAAATATATTCGAACTCAAAAATGCGCGAAGGGTCGTCGTCGAAGGCAACATCCTGGAATACAACTGGGAGGAAGCCCAAAGCGGATTTGCCGTGTTATTCACCGTGCGCAATCAGGATGGCAGAGCGCCTTGGTCGGTGGTCGAAGACGTCCGGTTTACCAACAACATCATCCGCCATAGCGGCAGCGGCCTCACGCTGATGGGCCACGACAACAACAGGCCGCGGGATCAAAGCCAGGAAACGAAGCGCATCCTGATCCGCAATAATCTCTGGGAGGATATTGGCGGCGGACGGTGGGGCGGCCGCGGCATTTTGTTCCAAATGATCGAAGGCACGTCTGATGTCAGCATAGAGCGCAACACCGGATTCCAACAGGGCTACACGCTGTTTTCGATGGGACCGCCTCACAAGCGGTTCACGTTCAAGAGCAATATTGCCCCGCACAACGAGTATGGTGTGTTCGGCAATGACGTCGGCGTCGGCACGGCCGCGTTGGACGCATATTTTCCTGATGCGGTCCTGACGGAGAACGTCCTTCCGGGCGGCGACGAGCGACGGTATCCCCCCGGCAACCTGTTTCCCGATTCGATGGACGCCGTTCCATTTGCTGACCGCAACGCTGGAAACTATCGCATGACCGGCGGCATGAAGCATCTGACCGGAGCAGGGGTGGATACGGCGGCACTCTGCGCCGCGCTCAGCCCTATCGATGCGCGTGACCAGCCGTTCTGCGTCCCGCGGGCGTCTGATGCGCGCCAAAGCCGCTCGGCAGCATCGCAGTGACGCGGAAACTCCGACATCCGCACAAGGGCATTCCGTCAACCCCCTTTTTCATATCTGAGGTTTGAACCGGTGGACTCCTTGACTGCAGCTTCCGTGGCGGTATTCGCGTCTTTGGCATTGCTCGGGTATACGTATGTCGGCTACCCCGTCCTCTTAGGTTTGCTCGGACTATTCCATCGGAAAACGGCGCCTGGCCCGAGTGATCTGGCGGTATGGCCGGAGGTGAGCGTCATCATCTCGGCTCATAACGAGGAATCCGTCATCGGCCGGCGCATCGAAAATCTTTTGGAATTGGAGTACCCTTCCGAACGGCTCCACATTCTGATCGGCTCGGACGGCTCGACCGACCGGACCAGCGAGATTGTCCGGCTCTACCGGAGAGCGAGAATCGGCTTCCATGACTTCGCCCTGCAGAGGGGGAAAGCGCAGGTTCTCAACGATCTGGTGGGGCAGGCCAGGGGGAAATACGTCATCTTCACGGACGCCAACACGTTTTTCGAACGAACCGCCGTCAAGGAACTGGTCCGCGGGTTCCGGCTGACACCGTCGGCTTGCGCCGTCGTCGGCAAATTGGAGTTCCGTACGCCGGAAGGTACGGTGAACCCGGACAGCATCTATTGGCGCTATGAAACGATGTTGAAACGGCTGGAGTCGAATTTCGGGACTGTGCTCGGGGCAAACGGCGCCATCTACGCAATCAGGCGATCATGGTATCGCCCGCTCCCGCCGGGAACGATCGTAGATGACTTTTTGGTTCCGATGCTGATGCGATTGGACCGGGGAGGGACGGTCATCTTCCGTCCGTCGGCCAAGGCCTGGGAAACCGTGCCGGAGACCGTTCGCGACGAATTCCGCCGACGCGTGCGGATTGGTGCCGGCGATGCGCATGCCCTTCGCCATACCTGGCGATTGCTGCTGCCCCAGTACGGCATGCTCGCTGTGAGTTATTGGTCTCATAAAATCGTCCGGTGGCTTGGGCCTGCCTTGCTCTTGATCGCCTTCGCCGGGAATCTCTGGCTGCTTGACCGGCCATGGGGCCGCTCGCTGTTCCTCGTGCAGCTGGCTGTATATGCGGTGGGGTTCGCAGCCCCGTTACTCCGGCGCCTGCCGGTCGTCGGTAAAATTGCCACGGGAGTCTGGTATGTCATGGTCTTGAACGCGGCGCTCTTCCTTGGGACACTAAAATACCTGGCAGGCCGCGCCACTCCAGTCTGGCAACGCACGCCGCGCGTGGGCGAGAGGAAACCCCCTGTGCGCTCGTACCGAGCGCACAACAAACCCGTCGTGGAGTCGCCAGAACAGTCGCAAGAAGACTCGCCGGCAGCGTGATCTACTGAAACCGCAAATTGACCGGCGCCACGGGAGCGGTGCTGTCTCCGGCGTTGACCAAGAGCTGGGAAGGCACTTTGACGAGAAAGGCGTCCATACGGTTGCCGCCCAGATTCGTCGTCCAGATGAAATATTTCCCCGTGATGTCGAGATTGCCTTTGGGTTGTCTGGCGTAAAAATCGCAGCAGCCGCCCGATGCGTTGGGATCGGTCATCACCGGAGCTACGATCAGCTGTTCCCGCGAGTTGTCGATCCGAAAACAGGTGATTTCATTCTGGACCGCGTAATTCGTCGAGGCGTCGCTGCCGCAGGCATGCTGTTGCTTGGAAGGAACATTGGGCTTGGAGTTGGGATGGGAGATGTGATTGACCGCTGAGATGTTCCAATTCATGTTGTACTGGACCACCGGACCCTGCACGATCGTGGGATTGAACACCCAGAGAACGGATGCGTTGGGCATCGGATTGTGGTTGTCCGCCCCGACGGCATAGCCGTATCCGGTATCCAGATGGCCGAGCGTTCCGTTCGGACCGCTGATCCGCGTTTCCTTGCCTGTTTGGTTGTCGAAGATTCGCATGGCGATATCGTTCGGTACGCCGATGTCCTCAAGGCTGATCGTCCATCGACCGCTCTTATCCAAGTTGCATTCGTCGAACACCCCGACTTTCGGATACCAGCGAAACTGCTTTGTCGCTTCCAGGTAGGCGATGCAGCCCAGCATTTCGCCGCTGCTCGCAACCCGCACGGTGGCAGTATGCACCATGTCGTCGTTGCTCGAATGCATTTGCCAGATGCGCCGATCAGCTCCGAGCTTCCCCGTCACGTCAAAGACCGTCTGGAATTGCTTGGTCACGACATCGTACCGCAGCATCTTCGGTCCGTCGTAGAGATAGAGAATGGTCGGGCGTGACGCGCTGAAGTACCAGCCTTCTCCCGTGTAGCTCTGAAACTTCGAGCCGGCAGGAAAGAGCGGCCCGACTTTGGTGATGGTATCGGTGGTTTTGTTCAGCTTGAAGAGCGTGGGTCCTGCGCCGCCTCGGTTGGAGGCAAGCCCGAGGAAGATCAACATGTCATTGCTGTTTTGATGGGCGTTGGTATTGCGCCAGTAGGAGTACCCCACATAATTCACGCAATCGCCTCCACCGCAATCCGACGAGTCCGTGATTCGCACGCCCCGCGTATTGTAAGGAGCCGGAAAGGTGAAGGTTCCCCGCCTTCCCGGCACGAAGGACTGAATCTGCGATGCGCTGTATCGGGCCCGTACCGCCGCTCCATCCGTTTCGATCCACCCGCCGGGAAAGAGGTTCGTGGTCTGCGCAACGGCTCCCGATGCCGTCACGGCAAGAAGGCCTCCGAGCACGAGCACAAGCGTACGTCCCCTCGACATATCCATCCCTCCCCTGGTCCATTGAGCCTGGCGCGGCGAACGGTCGCGCACGCGCGATTCCGGAACGACCGTACCATCCCGGGGCCAAAGGAGCGTGAAAGTGGGTAAATACGTCGTATGCGCTTCGCAAACATTACGTAAGGAGAAAGTAAAAAGTGCTTGCCAGATCGAAGGGCAAATGATGTCATCGGATTCCCCCGGGTTTCGCCGTCACCCAACGCCCATGACGTTCGCCGAGTTGCGGCAATTATGGCGAGCTGATCTGTACCGCCATACGGGAGAGCGCTCCTGGCGCCATCTGCTCACCCATCTCCTGTTCTCGGACGGGGGAGAGTGTTTCAGCGACGGCCTGAAGTACATGTTCTATTTCCGCCTGTGCCGGTACCTCAAGCAGCGGCGACCACGCGTCCTGTATTGGCCGTTGTACCGGATCGGGATGCGGGTGTTTACGCGATACAAATACAAGTTCGGCTGCTCGATTCCGCATACCACGTCCATCGGCCGTGGTTGTTACATCGGTCATATCCGCGACATCGTCATTAACGAGCGGGCGGTGATCGGAGACAATTGCAACATCAGTCAAGGCGTGACGATCGGTCAGGCGAATCGAGGACGGCGAAAAGGCACGCCGGTGATCGGACGCAATGTGTACATCGGTCCCGGTGCCAAGATCGTGGGAGCGGTGCATGTCGGAGATGATGTGGCGATCGGGGCGAATTGCGTCGTAACCGAGGACGTGCCCGACCATGCGGTGGTGGTGGGCGTCCCAGGCAGGGTGATTTCGTTCGAGGGATCGGCCGGATACGTCAACCGCACCGACTACGATGCACTGCCCG
>WUUC01198673.1_pt1 | contig 10101 bp, 8 predicted proteins | sample 6278441 | NCBI WGS metagenome assembly WUUC01 (sample SAMN13675441, study PRJNA597444) | soil metagenome | isolation source: soil | place: USA: Washington | collected 2017-10 | reverse complement strand
CTGCTCCTCGACGAGGAATGCGCCGTGGCGATGATCACCTTCACAATGGCGGAGGAGGACGTGCGCACCGTCATGCGGCATCCGGCGACGATGATCGGCACGGACGGTATTTGGAGCCATGGCAAGCCCCATCCTCGCATCTATGGCACCTATCCACGCATTCTCGGGACCTATGTGCGCGAAGCACACCTGCTCTCGCTCGAAGAGGCCGTGCGCAAGATGACCTCATTTCCAGCTCAGAAATTTGGGCTGTGGAAGAAGGGCCTGGTGCGGTCGGGCATGGATGCGGACCTGGTCATCTTCGATCCCGACACCATTGCTGAGCGCTGCACATTTCAAGATCCCCATCAATACCCTGCCGGCCTTCCGTACGTCATCCTGAACGGTCAGGTGGTCGTCGATCAGGAGCGTTATACCGGCATGCTGGCGGGCCTGATCGTGCGGAAGCGGGGCTAGCCTCGAGGTCAGAGGCGACCCGCTGCAGAGGCGGAGGCATCAAGGGCGACGGCGTGGCTGATGCTGCGCCATGACACGAAGGAGGGTGCATAATGAAGGCTCTGGAGAAATACGCCCAGATCGAAGGACAGCTTGAGCAGACCATTAACGCCCTCGCGGGGATCAGCCAAGAGGAGTTCGATTGGAAGCCGGTGCAACACGAGAAAGTCCGCTCGATCGGTGACATGATGCGGCACCTCGTGCAGACAGAGGACACCTTGATTAATCGCCTCGTCATGGACAAAGATGTGCAGCCCCGTACGCCGCAAAGCCATGCTGCACCTGACAAGCTGATCGACGAGTTCAAAACTCTGCGCGGTCAGACGATCTCCCTTATGCGAGAGTGGGATGAGAATGATCTCCAGAAGACCCATACCGGCCCTCGAGGCAATCAGATGACGCGCGATCGCGTCCTGCAAATCATCATCGGGCATGAGATCGGACACCGCAGCCAGATGTTGCTGATGCGGCGTTGGCAGAATCCAGATCGCTGACCTGTTCACGATCCCGCCGCTGGTGCTGACAAGGCTCGGTATGGTTCGTACACAGCTGGGTGACCATGGTCTCTTCACCCTCTGCCACCGAGACCGGGCCGAGGTGAGGGGGAATGCAGGGCGCCCGTATGACCCTCAGTGCTGAGTGAGGTTACGCCTTCCTCTGGGAGGCCTTCTCGGCTGCTGGCCGCAGGTAACCGCTGCGGCCAGCATAGCCGGCGTTTGTCATCCAGGTCGGCTATCCATGCCTCACCGGTGCTGCCGTGTGTACAGCCGTGTCACTGTCGTATACACCCGCCATGTAGCCAATCGAACCCGGTGTAACCACAGCCTTTCCCTTGCCTGGGATGTGACGTCCCCCTCAAGATGCTCATGCATTGCGGTGGGGAACTCCTCTGCGCTGCATCGCTTGGGCTGGCGCCGATAGGGGTTTTCACCTCAGCGTATCGCAGAATCGGCCCCGCAAGCGCTCTCCTTGCTTCTACCTGCCCCTCACCGCCCCTCACCCAGCAGGCTGACTGGGAGAGGGGCGGTGACTTCACGTCCCCTTCCCCCCAGCGCGGGGGAAGGTTGGGATGGGGGGAACAAGTGCTGGCCTCACCCCCACCCAAACCCTCCCCCAGTCAACTCCCGCCGGGAGAGGAGGACTAGCTTCCACTGTAGCAAGCAATCGCCCTGCCAGCCTGGAGCACACGGTCTTGTGCAACAACGATTGACGATCAACACCCGTACAGGCACGCCTCTTGCCGACGAGAGTGAGTCGCGGGAGTCATCGAATGGCCAGCTTGTGGCTGGAGATGATGGCGCCGTCGTGGCAAAAACCTTCGGTGTGCATGGAGGGATAGATTGTCGGCTCGAGGACTCCCGGCATGCATGCAGCTTGTCAGGAGGGAGGCTGTGCGTTACCATGACTGCGACAACGGTTTCCTCGCAGCAAGCCTGTAAGATGAACGCATCAGTCGCGGTTGATGCGGTATGGCAACCAGTGTCGACCATCGAGGCGGATGACGTCACCCTCATCCGCCGGGTGGCTGCCAAAGATCGCCTGGCATTTGAGGTCCTTTACCATCGTTATGCCAGGCGGCTGTATGGCTATCTCTTGAAGCTCCTCAGACAACCGCAGGTCGTTGAGGAGGTTGTTGATGACATCATGCTGGTGGTGTGGCAGAATGCCAGCCGCTTTGACTATACCTCGCGGCTGTCGACATGGATCTTCGGGATCGCCTATCATAAAGCGCTGAAGGCGCTGGCCCGCGCCTCCAAAGAGCCGACCGACCCGCTGCCAGAAACACCGAAATGGAGTGATCAACACGACCCTGAAGGCATCATGGCGCGCCAGGAGTTGGGGCACACGCTGGCTCGGGCTCTGGAAGCCCTGTCGCTTGAGCAGCGGGCTGTGGTCGAGCTGACGTTTTATCACGAATGTTCGTACCAGGAGATCGCCGCCATCACCAGGTGCCCAGTGAACACGGTGAAAACTCGCCTGTTCCATGCGCGCCGACGCTTAGCACAGCTCTTAGCTGGGCTGGGCGTACGCCGTGCCGCAGCAGGAGAAGCAAGACACCGTCTAAGGCCCACGGAAGCGAAATGCTAAACCCCATGCCTATGACTGCCTCGGAGCAAGGATGGAACGTCCCATCGGCGGCGTTGATGCTGTCAAGCCGTGACGTCCATGTCTGGCGCACCTCGTTGGAGCTGAGCGCATGGCATGTCCAGCGCCTGCGGCAGACGCTGACCGCCGATGAGATCAGCCGTGCCGAACGTTTTTACTTCGAGAGGGATCGGCGGCACTTCGTCGTCGCGCGCGGTGTGCTCCGGATGATCCTCAGCCGTTACCTGGGGCTCGACGCACGCCAGTTGGGGTTCGCCTACAGCTCATACGGTAAGCCGGCACTGGCCACAGCGCCTGCGAGGGACTGGCTGCGTTTTAACCTGTCGCACTCCCATGAGTTGGCCCTCTATGCCATCACGTATGGGCGTGAGGTTGGCATCGATATCGAATACATACATGACAGGATCGCGAGCGAAGAAATCGCTGCGCACTATTTTTCGCCGCGCGAACTCATGGGGTTTCGTGCCCTCCCCGTATCCCAGCGGCGCGACGCGTTTTTTGCCTGCTGGACCCGTAAGGAAGCCTATATCAAGGCCAGGGGGGAGGGTCTGTCACTCCCCCTGGACCAGTTCGATGTCTCGCTGGCGCCCGGAGAGCCGGCGGCACTCTTGCGCACGCTCGGCGATGCACACGAAGCCGCCCGCTGGTCGTTGCGAGCGCTGTCCCCTGGCGTGGGATATGCCGCCGCGCTGGTGGTGGAGGGGCACGACTGGCAGATGACCTGCTGGCAATGGACGCCATCGTGGAGCACATGCGCCGACCCCCCCGGTGAAAGGGTTACTGAGTAGGCCATGTGCAGGTGCGCGCGGGCATGCAGCCGCAGGCATCGATCCGGCGCGCTAGGACAGAGTCAACTCTTTCGGAGTGACTGAAAAGCGAAATTCCCCGGCGGCTCCGGGTAATGCAGCCCAGGAGTCGATGGCCAAGTCGATGCACACCAGGCCCCCAGTTGGCAAGGAAACTTGGCGACCGCTCAACTGCTCAACCAGGCCTTCAAGGTCGGGATTGTGGCCGATGAGCAGAACGCGACTGTGTGCGTCGTCGACCTCGGTCAGGACTTCGAGGTGGCGCTGGACACCCGTGAGATAGAGCCTTGCCTCGGTAGCGATATTGCCGCTGTAGCCAGCCGTCTTGGCGACTCGCTTGGCCGTTTGGCGGGCCCGCGAGGCGGCTGAGGAAAGGATCAGCGCAGGGGTCAGGTTGCGACGCCGGATTTCTTGCCCCATCCCTTTCGCCGTCCGTTTGCCTCCTTTCGTGAGGGGACGGTCGAAGTCCTGGAGGGAAGCGTCCTTCCAGCTCGACTTGCTATGACGCAACAGGAGGAGAGTTTTCAACACCGTTCTCCTTTTCCAGACGCTTTCGAATCAGCTCGTCGTTGGCTCCGGTCACAAATAGGGAACATCAGGCCCTAACGCCTTGCAAGCAAGGCTGAAGCACAGTTGACTATCTAGACAAGAAATATTGTCACATCGACTCCGTAGTCGTCAATCCCTGAGATCTCTGAGCGGCAGCCCTGTGAGGTGGGTTCATTGAAACCGTGGTCCACGATGAGTGCGACGCCGATGGGGTTCAGAAGGAATAGCGCAGCTGGAGATTCACATAGTTGTTGTCACGGTATTGGCCCAAATAACTGCTACGCGGACCCCCCAAGAAGGTGATGCCCGCTTTCAGTCTCCAGGCATCGGAAAGGGCCACATTGTAGCCCATCTGCACCAGAAAATCCCTGTCACGCACGCCAATCACGCCTTTGATTTCAATGCTTTGTGACCCACTCAGCGTCCGCTCGATGCGGTACAAAATCGCCGAACGCAACCCTTGATCGGGAAACACCAGGGCGTCCTGGACGTCGCGTGCCGGGATCTGATCGGTGTACTGCACGATGGCAAACCAATCGCCCCAGGTCCGATCCAACCCAATGACGAACACCAGGCGATCACGGTTGAGGGGAGCACTTGACTCGACATCGAAATAGGCCAGTTCACCGCGCACGCCAAAGGGCCCGAGCGCGGAGGCGTAATCGGCTCCAAACACGCGCATGCGGTGATACTCCCGATCGAGGGTGATCAGCAGCTGCGGACGAACGGCGACCAGCGGCTGGGGGGCTGTCGTGGGGCGGAAGACCGGCAGGTCGTCGAAGCCATCGAAGTAGGATAGCGAGAATTCCCCACCACCGACGACCTGATTCCAGCGCACGCCCCACTGTCCGTTGCGGAGCGTCCTGGCGGGGAAGTCGATGCGTCCATCGTCGAACGCCAGGGCCACGTCGATCTCCTCGCCCATGGGGCCGAGCGGTGCCTTCGTGGACGTGGGTAGCCGCGGGAACCAGCGTTGGTTCAGCAGTGGCAGCCGTGTGGGGGTGAACCAGGGGATCCAGGCGGCCTCCAGGCGGGTGTCGCCGATATACACGTCCATCTTCGCGGCGGGCACCGGAATGCGTTCCTCGGCGACGATGTTCAGGTAGTCGTATGGCACTAGGTTATCGGTGGGATTGAAACCGTCGGCCCGTCCCCAGCGGATCTCCTGCTTGCCCAAGCGCACATCCACGGAGCCGAGGTTGACCGTGACGTAGAGCTCTCGCAGGGCGCCAGCCGGTTGCTGCAAACCGCGCTGGGAGAGGTCTAACCAACGGTGGCGATCGACGTTGTCGTGAGTGTCCAAACGCAAATCTCCCGAGGTCCGCCACGACAGGCGCTGGTGCACCATGCCCTGGATCCACAGCTGGGCATGCCCTAGCGCCAGGGCATGGGTGTCCGCCGGATGAGGCCGTTGGGGATACACCTCGGCACGGGATTCAAGGAAACCGCCATAGCCCCAGGCCATCTCGGCCAGAGCCTCAGAGGGTGGTGCTAGGAGCACAAGCAGCAGCCCTGCCAGCATCGGGTAGCGGCGGCGCATCAAAACGCTCGTCGTAAGGTGCGCAAGCTGAACCAGTCGGGTGCCAGCGTCACGTTGTACTTCACGTTTGAGACCCGCAGCCGCGTCGCGGAGCCGCGCGCCAGGTCCCGTAACTCGATGGTATGCGCCGTCCAGACCCCCTGGATCGGCTGCCAATCGCTCCACAGCATGGTTTTGCGCAGTTTCCCATCGATGTAAAACTCGATCGCGGTGGTGACCATGAGGTCTTTGCGGACGTGCAACACTAAGGACGAGTATTGGGTGTGGTGCCGGTCCTTATAGACTCCTTTAAGCTTGATGGTCGGTTGGCCGTCGACGCTCTCCTCTCCCAGGACCTCGTAGTCATACCCTTCGACGCTGCGTTCCTCCATATCCTCGTGGGTGAAATCGGTGCCCATGAAGCGGGCCGTTTTCTCCTGCGGCGCGATACGCCGCTCGCGTTGGATCGACGGCGTATAGAGCCACTGCTCGGCGGCTCTGCTCACGTGGTTGACGGTCAGGAACCCGACGCCACGCACCTCGGGGGGGGCAGTGAAGCGGATGAGGACTTTGCTTTCACCGTGCCAGCCCTCGCCCCAGAACTGCCAGTGCTTGTGCAGGACCTTACCCTGGCGATCGATCACCTCGATGGCGGCGTCGTGCGTACGCGTGTCGGTGTGCTGCCGGCGCTCGACCTCGCGCATGATTTCTAGTCCGCGGCTGGCGGCGCTCACCCCCAAGAGGGTGTCGGAGCATGGGACCACGGGCAAGCACAGCAGCAGCACGTAGATGAGCGATCTATTCATAGGCCAGGGCGTCCACGAGAGGTGTCTTTAACGCCAGGGACGAGGGATACCACGCCGCCAGTAACGAGATCGCCAGCACGCCGGGAAAGAGGGCCAACGCCACCCCCGCCGGGAATTGGTAGGGAAAGACCCAACCGGTGATCGACGTCCCCGCCATGCCCACCATGTAATAACCCATCGTGGACCCTGCCGCCGTCCCCAAGATGGCCGCCACGCACCCGACGCACACCGCTTCCAGCAGGACGGCCTGCCGGACCTGATGGCGCTCTCCACCCAGGGCTCTGAGAATGCCGATTTCGCGCTGGCGCTCGGTAATGGAGATCATCAGGGAGTTGAGGATCCCCAGCACCGCCACTAAGGAAGCGACCAAGACCTGGACATAGGTCAGCGTCCAAAATTGCCCCGTAATGCGCAGGAGCTCTCCACGCATTTCCCGATTGGTGAGCACGAAGACGTTGCGCTCGTCGGCGAAGCGCCGTTGGATCTCCCGCCTCACCATGTGCGGATCGACCCCTGGCTCGAGAATCACATCGAAGGTATCCACCCGGTTGTCATGCCAGAACTGTTTGTACACCTGTCGATCCAACAACATGGAGCCATTCGCCGAGTGATAGTCCACCTGCACGCCAATCACCTCGAACGCCTGCGGCCCAGTCGGCGTGTCGAGCACGATCCGATCGCCCTTCCGCAAGCGATGGCGACGCGCCAAATTGCTGGAGATTAGCATGCCAGGTTTGCCCTGCATGCCGGGGAGGAGGTCCTCGACGCGTCCCTGCTCCATCAACGGCGTGGATTGGTTGAGGTAGGGCTGCATGTCGATGGAGAGCAATAGCGGTGTGGAGCTTTGGTAATCGACGATGATCATGCGAAAGGCGTCCACCTGCCGCACGCCGGGGATCTTTTTCAGCGCTTCCCCCATGGCCTCGGGAAAGTGGAAGGGCCGCCCGATCAGGTCTGCCGTCGCCGAGACAAACAGGTCTGGCCTGATCGCTGATTCCACCCACCGCATCAGGGAGGTCTTCACGCTGGCGCTGAGCGAAGCGCTGCTGATGACGAAGACCAGGCTGAACATCAGGGCGGCCACCGTGGCACTGGTGCGGCGAGGGGCACGCACCAGACTGTCGCTGGCGAGTCGGCCCTGGATGCCGAACAGCCACCCCATGGGACGGCGCAGCACCACGGCCAGACCGTGTGAGAAGGTCGGGACCAGGAGTGTCAGTCCCATGAACAGACCGGCTTGCATGGGCAGTTGTATGGAGAGCATGGCGCTCCAAGGCGTGTACCCCAGGCCCAGACAGATGGCCAGAAGGAGCCCACCAGCCCAGGCTCGATGCCAGTTCTCCCCCAGGAACATGACTTGAAACTTACCTTTTTGCAGCGCCAGGGCCGGATCGACGTGCGCCGCGGCCCGGGCTGGCAAATACGCCCCCACCACTGAGGTCAACGCCCCCAGCCCCACGGACACGGCGGCCCATTGCAGGTCGATATAGAGCTTATCCACAACGGCTCGAACGCCGTAGACCTCCTCCACTACCGACACCATGAGCCACATCATCGCTCGGCCAAGGAAGAGCCCGGCCACGACACCGAGCCCGGAGCCCAACAGGCCGAGGACGAGGCTTTCGCCCAGAAAGAGGCCCTGGACCTGCCAGCGCGTCACCCCCAGGGCACGCAGGATACCGATCTGCGTGCGCCGCTGGGTCACACTCACCGAGAAGATATTAAAGATCAGAAAGAGGCCGACCAACAAGGCCATCACACTGGAAAAGACCAGGGCCTGAGAAAAGGCTTCGATGAGACTTTCCATCTGCTGGCCGCGACGGCGTGGGGGCTCGATCTTGAAGCCTGGGCCTAAGGTGTCCTGCAGCAGTGGCAGCGCGGCATCGATCTTGATGCTAGCATCGAGGGCGATATCGATGCGGTCAAAGAAGCGTCCGCGCTCGAAGACGAACTGGGCGGAGTAGATGTCCATCACCCCGATGTTGCCGCCGAAGGCCATGGCCATCCCCTGAGGCGACATAATCCCACGGACGGTGAACATCTTGGGACCCAGAGCCGTGATCAGGGTGACGGGCGCGTCTTCGGTGAGTTGGTTACGGTCGGCGAACGCCTTCGAGACGATCAGACTGTCGGGCTGGGCCAGAAATACGAGCGGATCGGCGACCTCGTCGTCATCCCCTTCCAGGGTATACTCCCGCATGCTGCGATCGCCCGTCATGTCGATGCCCAGGATGAGGATGTTGCCCTGGCTGGCATCGGCGGTGCGCACCACCGCTTCGATGACCGGTACCGCGGCACGGACGCCAGCGACGGCACGTACCGCATCCAGCGCCGCTTCGGGAATGCCACCCTGAACGGATGTCACCTGTAAGACGGCTTTGCCGGCGATCTGGTCGATGGTCGAGCGCAAGGCAGTTTGCAGCGATGCGTTGGCCGCTCGGACCGCTGAGAAGACCGCCACTCCAAGCAGGATTCCCAGGAGCGTCACCAGATAGCGCAGGAGATGCTTGCGAGCTTCAGGCAGACTGATCTTCTGGAGCAGCATGAACATGCTGGAACACCTGAGCGAGTTGGACGAGCTGGCCATCTTGCATCGTCATCGTGCGGTGGCAAAAGGCGGCTACCTGGGGATCGTGCGTCACCATGATCACCGTGATGTCGAACTGGTCTTGCAGCCCCTTGAGCAGGACTAGCACTTCCTGGCTCGTCTTCGAGTCCAGGTTCCCGGTGGGTTCGTCGGCCAGGATCAGGGGGGGATTCAAAATCAGCGCCCGGGCGATGGCCACGCGTTGCTGTTCACCGCCGGACAGTTCATCCGGCAGGTGGTCTTGTCGATCTTGCAGCCCTACCGTCGCCAGGCGCGCCACGGCCTTTGCCCTAGCTTCCTTGCGGGACATGCCAACGAGATGCAACGGCAGGGCCACGTTTTCCCAGGCCGTGAGGGTCGGTAACAGATTGAAGAATTGGAAGACAAAGCCGATCTTGTCGCGGCGCATGCGCGTCAGGGCGTGATCGTTCAGAGCGTGGAGCTCTTGCCCATCGATGTGGACCGAGCCTTCGCTGGGGCGGTCCAGCCCGCCGATGATGTTCAACAGCGTTGACTTCCCCGACCCCGAGGGCCCCATAATAGCCACGAACTCATGACGTTCGACGCGAAAGGATACCCTCTGGAGGGCGTGTACCGTGCGCTTCCCTGTGTAGCGCTTGGTGAGATTCTGCACCACCACCATAGTTCCCCTTCACTCCCCTGGGCATTTGCCGCGCCTGCAGAACGAACCGGTCAGCATACAGCGCCCTCTGGACCGGACACATGAGACACATCATCGCAGCCAAAGGACCCGAACCTGTCGCGTGCGTCGGATAGCGTCACAGCACTTTGCCTTTGGGCCTCAGGGTACAGCGGCGCCCATGGGGTGTCAAGCAGGGTGCTGGGGTATGGTCCCGAGAACAATGCGCTCTACATTGCCTTGACAAGTTCTGGCGACACCTCTAATGTAAGTGATTACTTACTAGCTTGTTGGCAGCGGCAGAGCGTCCATGCGTGGACGGCTCCACGGCGAGGAGAGGTGCCGCAGGATGATCGGCGGCTCTTGGCCTCCTCTCGCCGCAGAGATCTGGGGGACAAGGCGCCAAGAGATCGCCGAGTCGGCCGGCTGCAGCACAGCGACGATCTTCGAGGATGGCACGACAACAATGAGGATAAGGCTGATACGGTACCTCTGCATCGCCATTGCCATGTTCATCGCAACCGGCTGCGAGAGCGACTATCCCGCCACCGGGACGCCGCAGAGAGTCACGCCTGAAGCAAGCCTGGCAAGGC
>WUUC01122453.1_pt1 | contig 10101 bp, 9 predicted proteins | sample 6278441 | NCBI WGS metagenome assembly WUUC01 (sample SAMN13675441, study PRJNA597444) | soil metagenome | isolation source: soil | place: USA: Washington | collected 2017-10 | reverse complement strand
GCAAAGTCGTCAGTTGTTTTCTTCCGTGTTCAGATCTCAAGTTGATGCGCAAGTCGCAGTCGACCACAATGTCGCTGTAGTAGGCAAATTTGTCTTTTTGCCTCACGAAACCCTGAAGCCCCAGAATCAGAAAGGATTTTCGCAACTTTTTTTGTTTCGAACACTACATCGATTAACGGGCACCTAGGTAATTTTCGGAGGCATCAGGTGGATTAATACAAGTCGCGATAAAATTGTGCTCCTAAAGAGGATAATTCGTCGCGATCCGGAATTTGACTCAATGCATGAACAATTTTCAATTTCAATTCTTCACTGTAATCTTCTTCATTAATGATGGCCGTAATGATCTCATCAAGGAGTGATTTATCAATGAAATTTCCGGCGACAGTAACAGCAACGTTTTCCATCTCAATGATGAATTTGTCAACGAATGCATCCAGGCCGTTTACAGTTAAGAAAAACGCGCCCATAGCAATCGCAGTTCGTTTATTCCCATCATTAAATGCATGAAACTTAATGAATGAAAACACCAAATGTGTAAGCTTATTCTCAAAACCCGGATAGTAGTCGTCATTTTGAATATGTGTCAACGGACTATCAATATTTCCAAAGTCTTTGACGCCGGATTTCCCACCAGAAATTCTGATGATCTCGTCATGGATTCGAATTGAGTATTCTGAGGTGAAATAAATTAATTTCATCCGCTAGCGATTTTTCAGCCGTTCGAACACGTCCTTGTTATCGACTAGTCTTTTTTCTAAATCCATACTCCGCTCACCTAAAAATTTGTCAAAATCTTCAGCACTTACTTCATTAATGTAGTCTTTCAATTTTTCATGAAGAGCCTCTCGGAATACTAAATCTCTGCTCGCCATTAGGCTCCGGGCCTTCTCCTGTAACGGCAAAACAAATGCTTGCATAATTTCTTCGAACTCACTGAACAAAAGATGACTTTCGGAAACTGTTAATTTTCTATTTATGGACAGTGATTTTTTCCGCAGGTAACTGGCAAAGCCACTTTCGTAAGCAGCAACGAGACCTAGTACTTCCGAGTACATGGTGCTACGGACGCTTTCCCTGGAACTTAGATTAAGGATCTTTCGATATTCTTTGGCATTCTCTTTGAAAATGCTCTTATATATTTTATCAGTTAGCTGCCCGTACTTAAACTTGTTTTCGGTAATGCAATGGTCTAAAGTGTTCGTAAACTCCCGGCGATAGTTATACTCCCGAATTGCGCTGGGTAGATATTCTTCTTCACGCTGGTTGATGAATTTCGCCTTGCCGCCGATCTTTTTATTTAGGGTGTCTATAACGATGTCCAGTATCGCTGACCGAAGTTTCTGTGCTTTTTCGGAGCCCGTTAGCAGCATCCCAATGTTCAAAAATGCCTTATAAGTAAAAACGCCCAATTGAGCAATTTTAGAAAGGCTATCTGTCTCTTTTTCAAAGAGTTGCACTATGCTCACGACATGAATGTCATGAGCATCAAGGTTCGTTTTTGCGGCTGTCACATACTCGATAACCTGGTCTTTAAATGCCTTTAACTTGCTTCTAGTGTATAACTCATATCCCACCTGCTCTAACTCTAACTTATGAGCGTCAAGCAACCTGTCGATAGTTCTAATGTCAACTTCGAAGTAGTGAGCTATTTGCTGCTTGGTAAAGCGATATTTGTCCTCGAATTTGAAACCATAGAACCCAATTTGCTCATACAATTCCTGTATCGCAACGTTATTGTTGAGGATGTTTTTCCTGTCGAGACTGGACGTAGTTAAATCAGTTGCCATAGTCTACCTGTACACGAATACCCAAGCATATGATCCCTAAGACTTTTAATTGATTCGCTCGTAACTCAACGTGTTTTAATGATCTTGTTCAAAATCAAAAGCAAAGTCGAGTAACTCGAGGTGGTCAACTTCGAGTGCTTTTGACATGATCATTATAACCGCAATGCCAGGCTCCCGATCACCCTGCTCGTATTTCGCAAGATTACCAACATCGATTCCTGACTTTAGCGCGAATTGATTTGGCGTAAGCCCCTTCTCTATCCGCAACTTCTCAAGACGGCGGCCAAAAGCGGACAAAAGGCGCGCTCGATGCTGCAGTTTCATCAACCGGGCTCGCCTCTTCTTAGGTTTTCGCGCTGGACCTTTTGCCATCAACGCATAAATTGACCATTGATAAGGTCAAAACCCTTGTCTAATTAGACAAGGCGTGATGAGCTATGCAAACCTTGTCCACACAATTGATAAAAATGATCAGGTAAACCGTACAACTGTTATCATGATTTAAACAGGTGTGCGTTCATAAATCATTCAGCTCACGAGCTTTAAAACTGATGTTCATTACCTCAAGGTGACTTATCTTGAACGCCTTCGCTATTATCATAATAATTGAAAGTTTTGGTTCGAGTTCGCCCTTTTCGTACTTACGGAGCGTGACGGGATCGATACCTGACTTACGATAAAATTGCAATGGAGCGATGCCTTTTTCCAATCGAATTTGTTTTAGCCTCGCGCCAAATGAAGAGTAAAGACGATTTTTGACTGCAGTTCTAATGGCCATCAAAGCTAAAATTGATGACAGGGAGGATTGTGTTCACGGTCTTAATAGACCGTGCCAAGAGACCGAAAATCAGTCTTCCGACTTACCAGGCTGTACCCGATGTCCCTTATGTTAGTGCACAGGGCGAACTTTGCCAGCCTCTCCCGGAATTTCAGTGTAGAGACTAAGAGGTGGCTGGCTAATACACGAATAAAGCTCTGTGACTCAATCCTCTAACGTTAACTCCCAAAAATCAGGAGTATAGGAATTGGCATTCGTATTCGCCCCAAGCCCATAGTAAACCTTACCATTAGCGAAGGCAGCCGTTTCTCCCCGTCGCCCGGTTGCTGATATTGTTTGGCGGCGATGCCACTGATCGATTGATGGATCGTATTGATACACATTGTTGGCGCCGCCATATTGCGAACCTCCAAACACAATTGCAGAGGATCCAATCACGACGGCCGGGTTGAGGCTGTAAGAAGACATCGAGATACTCTTTTTTGGTGTCCACCCGGCAGTTGAAGGATTGTATTCCCACATTTCTTTCGATACAAGGAGGATGTATACTTTACCATTAATTGCAAAACCAGTAGGGTTAGATAAGCCTGGCGTGGCAACGGGATTGGATAGCGACGTCCATGATTTATCCGCAGGATCAAAACTCCACAGGTCACGATAATAAATAGTTTGGGAGTTATTACTATAACCAAATCCAATATAAGCCTTGCTGCCGAGTGTTACTGCAACCAGGCGCGAGCGGGTTTGTATAGGAGCGTTCATCAAGAAGTTCCATTGATTGCTTGCCGGATCATATGTCCATAGGTCGTTGTAGTTAACACCATTAAAGCTCTTCTCCCCGAAACCAAAATATAATTTGCCGCCAGACTCAAACGTAGCCGCATAGGTGCGGACTGGTCCTGGAAAGTCTGCCTTCTTAATCCATTCCTTTGTTACCGGGTTGAAGGTATACAGCTTGCTTCCGCCGACAACATAGATAAGGTCGCCGATCGAAACGGAGCTATATCCCTCGACATTCCCCAGGGGAGTCGTCGTGCTTACCCTGTTCCAGGAATTCACTACTGTAAATGCCGACGGAGATACTGTCGTCTTCCGGGGTTTACCGGCAAGGCTGGAATTGATCTGAATGTTTACGGCTTTACCATCGTTCAGACGGTCGGGAACATAGACATCCATCTGTGTTGGTGACAATACTTTATACAAGACGTCTTTAGGATCGAACTGTTGAGGTGGGCCGAAGTACACGTCCATTTCCTGCGCGGAATCAAAGTGTTCGCCAGTCACGCTAATTCGTTCTCCGACGCGGCCCGATGTCTTTGAGATAACGGTGATGGCCGGGGCAAGCACTTTGAATTCGCCAGGTGCTGTACTGGCATTCGCCTTATCCTGGACGGTGAACCGGACCCTACCTGCCAAACTGGACAGAGGTACTTTTATTTTCAATTGAGTGTCGGAGCCTGAAATGATCTGAACTGGTAAATTCTGCATAGTAACCCTGGTGGTGGCAGGGTCATAGATGAGGTTATCCACTGTGAGGGTCACTTCCGAGCCGTCGAACCCTTCGGTGGGGGTGAAGCTAATGATCCTCGGAGGAGCACTGCCAAGGCTATTGAATTTGATTGATGCACCGTAAATAGTCAACGCCTTGGTTTTGGCAAATGCTTTCAGCAAGAGTTTGCCACCTACCAGATTGTTTGTCACTGTGTGAGAGAAGCTATTGCCATCGGGTGTTCCGGTGAATTCCACGCGCCCGGTGTTCTGAGGAAAGGCCGGTGGAAACCATTCGAACCCGTAGGAAGTTATCGCATCCGATGGGTGGTTGGCGATATATGCATTAAAGGTTGCACCCGCCTGGGTGATGTTGGTAACACTGTCCGTCATTATAAGCGGAAAGTCCTGCGGATACTCTATCTCTGTGGTACAGCTCAGTATTACAATAGCAAAAAGGAATACAAATACGCGCATTTTCAAAAATTGAAGCCAGCAGTCACACCGATATTTGACAGATTTAAATCCAAATTCTCCATTGCATCGCCGATCGATCGCGTGTACCTGATCTCCAGGTGAAGGTTTTTGCGTCTATGAACTGGGATCTCAACACCAACCGCCGAGTTAATTCCGAACTGTGTTGTGTTCGTCGGGGTAAATGGAGACATGCTCATAACATTAATGGTGGTACCATCTGTTTCAGTGGTTAACAATCCAGTTGGGCAGTTAATTTGAAGGAATGATGCCAAAGCCCCGAGCTTCACGTAAGGCTTGACAGTTCCTGTTTGCCTTATGAACTTAAGGCTCGCAGACGCATTGATGGCGTTGATTCTCAAGACCATGAATGCGGTTTCAACGGGAGATTGATTGTAGTAGCTGGGCTGAAATGCTGTGCCCGACGCTTCAAGCGTAAGATATATGCCCTTTTTGAAAGCCATAGGAAGGTCCAGGAACAAACCGACAGATGGTGCGGCGTTGGTTTCCTTGAATTTGTTCGTACCAGTAGGCGACGCTCGTGTCGTTATAAAATTGTAGCCGGCCACAATTCCGAATTTCCTGTAAGAGATCAAATCGGTGTTGCAGTCACCGGAGTTGTGAGATGTTACTATGCCTTTAATGGCTGCCTTTGTGTAACTCAGCTTGAACAAGGACGCATCGTTGCCTTCGCATTTTATTACACTGCTTAGGACTGATCTGAAATTGCTTCTTCGGAATGGCGTGGGTACGTTCCCGGATTTCACAACGTAAGTTCCACGGTTGTAATAAAGGCTAACCTGGCCATTCACATATCGACGGTAAAATGTCCGCTTCGACTGTATCACCATCGCCTCATAAGTACTGCCGTGGGTGCTGTATTCGGAAAGGTCTTCGAGTGAATAAATGATGGGCTTGCCGATATCAGACGTTTTGAATTCCAGCTTCCCTTTTCCTATCAGGCTAACCCAGCCCTGATGGTATGACGAGTCGCCAATAAAAATGTGGTCTATGGACTTCTTCTGGGCCATCAATTGAAGGGAGGCACAAAGCATCACCACTAGCAGGAGGAGAGATTGCCGCATTTCAAAGTGGGGTGGAAGTCAAAAGTAGGGAATTACCCGCAAACTTTGCGGATGCCTTTCGCCGTATCAATTCGATAGGGGCTGCGCTACCTTTTCAACTTCCCATAACTATTATTATAAACCTTTCCATCCCTCGGATGCGTAAATTTCAACGCCGACCAGGTGGTATCAATACTAATTCCCTTGCTCTCTACCAATCCATTCTCATACCCGATCTCAATCACCTTTTTGATATTCAGATCTGTTTCCTGTTGTCCTGATTTTGGCCATGAAACCCAAAGCACTCCTTTCGGAGCAAGGTGTTTTCGTAAACTTTCGAATCGTTTCTGTAGTTCCGATTGCTTTGTAGCAAACCAGTGGATGTAGTCAAACTTGCCCGTCAGCCGGGGCTTCACGTCTACGCGGGGTAACCCCACGGTGGATGAAAAGTCAGTTGGTTTGTTGATTAAGTATGTTCGCATCCCTGCTTTTATGCCCAACTTTTCTGAAATCGGTTTGCTCATTTGATTTTATTGTTTGCCTTGGGAAGGCAAGCGGTCAAATTTCATTCCGGGTTATGGCAGCATCATTTTAACTCGACTCCGCGTGCATGCCGCGTCAATAATTCAATCGCTCAAGCATAGGGCATTTTTAATAGATTTGCGTGGGTTTCATTCCTCAATGCGCATCAATCCTGCCAATGCAATATTTTGGATCGCGTTCATCTTCGCGATTATAATTTTGCCCTTGAATTTCGGGCTCAGCCTGATAGCTTTCGGATTGCTACTCCTTCCAATCCTGATTTTACATTTCGCTATTGGCTTAAACTTGAATAAAATTCAAGACCATAAGGCAGCAATAATTTTTTCTGCAATAAACCTGCTGGTGTTTGCGCTCATTCGCCCGGACGGGGCTCACGCCCTTAACGAGACAGGCTTAAGTGCTGTACTGGATATTTTTGGAATTGATGCCGGTCACGATCGTGCATATGAAAATCATCTTTTCTATTCATCACTGGTGCTCCTGCTGGTACAGGTGATCGCCGATTTACGATTGCGGAAGCTTCCCAGGAGGTGATCACGGTGCTTTATCGATGTGCAAAAACATATCTCTTATATCTTTCTCATCAATACTGATGGTAGCCTGGAGAATGTCTCTGTTTCACCTTTTCACTTCTGCAGGTTCCACACAGTTTCATAATCACTATTGGCTTTCTCTTTCTCAACAATATCATGAAGCGCTTTGCGGAAAACGGTCAGCAGATCGCTCTTGCGAACAATCGCTTCGATATCCTCAGGCGTCATGGTCTCTTTTATTTTAACGCCGCTGGCGCTGTTGATCGTGCCCGTTACGAACTTTGTGTTGGTTAGGATGCCATTCGATTTGCCCGACAGTTCGAAGGCAAACCTGGGGATCATCACAACATAAACTGACTTTGAATCCTTCTCGTCATATGAGATCTGGAGGTCGAGGGTCATCTTCAGGAGCGCATCCGCACCCGTTTCATTCATGATCCGCTGGTTAACGCCATTGGAACCGAAACCTTCTGTAACGGGCATGAAAGCCGACACGACTTTCGTGTTGTGATAAGAACGCGCGAACGCAACCGTCGTGTTCGCATCGTCCTTAGCAAAAGCTTCCGTGTTCCTGTAAGCATCGCTTCCAGTGATCTTGTCTACTGGAATTTCTTCCGTATGCAGTTCAGACTTGACCACCGCAATCAATTCCGGGTATAGTTTTTCCATCAGGGCATCCCATACCGCGTCCGGCTGTTGAGGGAAAACAAGTGCCGCCGACTTGGTGTAGTTTTGGTTCGACTCCGTCGTTACCTCGCGGTAGGTAGTACCCCTGATGGAAAAGGATATGACGCCAAACTTCTTTGCCTGGCTAAAAGGCCGGCTCATGAATGCATTCGGCTTGAAGATGTCGTAATTCATGTTGACTTCAGATCCCTTCACTGTTAATCCCTTGTTTAACTCAGGCTCAGTCGTTACGTTCACAAATTTTCCATCGTTGATCGATCTCGTGTATTGCACGGATGCGATGCTTCCCGAGATGTCCTTCGCCGTCTCCACGCTTTCAAAACCTACCGAGAGAAAACTTTTCTTGTAACTGTAAACGGCATCGCCGCCCGGAACAATGTTTATGTTCCTGAACGCCGCCGCCGGTATGGTCAACTTTGAACCCGAACGTATGTAACACACATCGTAGATACTTTTTATTCCAACCTGGTTGATCGCTATACTCACTTTCATCAACGGGTTTTCCGAAGGCGAGATCCCCTCAACTTCGAGTACGACATCCTTCGAGAGATCCAGCGAAATATTTTCTTTCTGGCCGTTGATCGCCACAAGCGTGATCTTGTTTTTAACAGGCTCAATCGTAAAACTGGAGCTTTGACCCGACGTCGTCTTTATCTCAACTTTCCGCGGTGCGCTGTTTGGAGCGGTGATGATATCATAGACTCCTAGCGTCGTATAGTTGAGCGGTTCACCGTTAACCGTCACAGATCCATCGAGCTTGAAGTAACCGGGACTGTTCTTTTTTGTGAACATGATCGCCACCTGGTCGCCACCCGCTTTCCAGTCTTCAAAGAAAGATTGAGACAACGTGCCCAACTCAGCCGGGTGAAGGTTGCTGCCAATAGCAACAGAAGGCATGATGTCGTCAAGGCTTGACGCTGTTGCCGTGCCAGCACCGCCAACCTTTTTCGAAACCTTCGAAATGACCTTGTTCAAGAGCTTGCTTTGTGCAATGCTTTCGGTGCCGACTATCAGTAGTGCCAGCACTAAACTTACGGTCAGAAATTGGAACAACGGGAACGAACGTCGCGACGAAGCCGGCGTTTTCACGGCGAGAGAGGGTTTCATAATAGGGTATTTAGGGTGATTAGAGCCTTATTCAGCCAAAGATGAGATGAGCACTACGCCGATACCATAATCCATTTGTAGTATTTATATTGTTGTATCGTGGTGCGAATTTTCAATCATCGTTTTGTGTGCATTATGCGATTGAAGATCCATGCGATCACATTGCTGATTTCATTGTTGGCATTAACTCACGGGTTCACACAACATCCCGACCTCACCTTCGACCATTACAATGTGGAGGACGGTCTTTCCCAAAGCACCGTTTGGAGCATCTTCGAAGACTCGAAAGGATTTATGTGGTTCTGCACACCCGACGGACTGAATAAGTTCGATGGCTATTCATTCAAAGTCTATCGCAACGACAGAAGCGATAGCGGCTCGATCAGGAACAACCATGCAGTTTCAATCTTTGAAGACAGCGCCGGGGATCTTTGGATCGGACACGGCGCAGGCCTTAGCAAATACCTTTACGGACAAGACAGGTTCGCTTTGGTGTACTCAATGCCAAACGCCAGCGCCGAGGACGATGGACTGCTTCCACTGCATGAATCAGGGGACACAATTTGGGCATGGGACAGAAACCGCGGTATAGTCGGTTTCAACAGGAGCACTTTAAAAGAAGAGAAAGTTCATCCGCTACCACCGGAGTATGTTTTGAATCTCACGGCATACTCCCGGTTTGCCCGTACGATAGGAGACAAGGCTTTCATCAGCACCACCAGCGATCTGTTCATCGTCTTCGATTTCGTCACAACTCGTTTTACGTTCCTGTTTACCAAGCCCGACGAACCGGGACTTGACGGTACACGCGCAACCAACAAATTCACTGTAGACAAGTCAGGAAATTTATGGATACCTGGCAACGACGGCGTGATAAGCATGGATTCACGGACATTGAAAACAAAAGTTTACAAAGGACTTTTCAACGGTAAATATCTTTCTTCATGCACTTTTGATAGTAACGGGATGTTGTGGATCGGTTCCTACACCGACGGCCTGTTTATTTTAGATCCGGCATCCACAACAGTAACCAACATTTCCAGGAAGATCCACAGCGAGAACGGTTTGCTCTATAATTATATAGAGTCACTCTTTACCGATTCCGCCGGAAATATTTGGATCGGTACCAATGGCTTCGGTATCCAGAAATTCTCAAAGTATAAAAACAAGTTCGAGCACTTTGATCTAAAGATCGGCACGAACGTGTTTGGAGCCAACCTCGTCAAGGCTATCGCAGAAGATGAACGGGGGCGCCTCTATGTCGGAACATTCGGGAACGGGTTGTATGCTATCGATAAGGACGGAACGACAGCAAATTACGTTGTGCCGGGCACCAATAATGCAATCAACCTTGTCATTGCGGCCGATGGTGATGTGCTTTTTTCAAATGATAGAGGATTGTTCACTGTCAGGAACTCCACCATTGCTCCATTGCAAGTCGCCGACATCAAGTCAGCGGGTAATATTACCTGTATGCTTCAGGCAGGTCATGAGGTTTTCTTTGCCAATGAAGTCGGTGTTCACTGTATTCAGAACGAAGGAAGTGGATATGTGCTGAAGAGGACTCTGCCGGTTTCCGGCCGGCTTCCAAGTGTTCTGTATAAAGATCGCCATGAGAGGTTGTGGATCGGAACGCA
>WUUC01198527.1_pt1 | contig 10102 bp, 7 predicted proteins | sample 6278441 | NCBI WGS metagenome assembly WUUC01 (sample SAMN13675441, study PRJNA597444) | soil metagenome | isolation source: soil | place: USA: Washington | collected 2017-10 | reverse complement strand
TCCTCGAACGCGGCCACAACGCGCTCATCTTCCCCGAAGGCACGCGCTCGCAGACGGGCGAGATGGCCGACTTCAAGTCCGGCTTCGCGTACCTCGCGCTCTCGACGCGCACGGGCATCCTTCCCGTCTATCTATACGGAACCTACGAGGCGCTGCCCAAGGGCTCGAACCTCATCAAGGGCCGCGAGGTGGGCGCGCGCATCGGTCGCTTCCTAAACATCGAGCGGCTGGAAGAGTTGACGAAGGGGATGCCGAAGTCGGAGGCGTACCGCCTCGTGGCCGCGCTCGTCCGCCACGAAATCGAGAACCTTCGCGACGGCACGCGCCACGCCTTCGACGCGCAAACGCTCCGACGCCGTTGGAAAGCCGAGCGCCGACACGCGTCCGAAGAGAGTCCCGAAGATAAAGAGTTGGCTACGACGGGAGACTGAACAGCGGAGGTTGGAGGTTAGAGGTTAGAGGTCAGTAAAAACTGTCTTCACCAACCTCCGGCCTCTTTTTTCTATGCCTACGAAAAGACCGGCGGCGCGGAAGGCCGCGACTAAGACGAAGAAGAAGGCCGAGACGCCCGTCAAGACAACGCTTCAGAAGAGGCCGCAGCCCTTGACGCTGGTGACGGGTGGAACCGGGTTTCTGGGCTCGCATCTGGTGCGGCTGCTTGTGGACGAGGGCTTGAAGAACGTGCGCGTGCTGAGCACTTCAGCGCCCGCTTGGCTCGAAGAGCTTGGTGTCGAGACGCTGAGCGGCTCCATCACTTCGCCCGAGACGGCGGCGCGCGCGGTCGAAGGAGTCGCCGAGATTTATCACCTCGCGGGCCGCGTCTCGCGGGTCAAAGAGGACGCGCATGAGATGTACGCGCTGCACGTGGAGGGGACGCGCGTGCTGTGCGAGGCGGCGAGCCGCGCGGGCGTGAAGAGCATCGTGCTGGCCTCGTCGAGCGGGACGATTGCCGTGACCGAAGAGGGCGATGTCGTGCCGGACGAGGACTGGCCGACGCCGCTCGACATCATCTCTCGCTGGCCGTACTACGCGAGCAAGCTCTATCAGGAGCGGGTCGCGCTTCAGAACTTTTCCGGCAAGGGCCGCCGCCTCGTCATCATGAACCCGAGCCTCCTGCTCGGCCCCGGCGACGAGCGTCTCAGCTCGACCAAAGTCGTCTTGGACTTCCTCGCGCGCAAAATCATCTCAGTGCCGAAGGGAGGCTTGAGCTTCGTGGACGCGCGCGACGCGGCGCAAGCCTTCTACGCTGCGATGCGGCAAGGCGAGCACGGCGAGCGTTATCTGCTCGGCGCGGCCAACTGGACGTTCACGGAATTTTTCGGTCGGCTCGAACGCATCACCAAAGTCCCCGGCCCCTTGCTCTCGCTGCCCTCGAAGCTCGCCGTCCACGGCGCGCGCGCCTTCGAGTCGCTCTTCCGCCACTGGAACCTCGCGCCGCTAATCGAGCCCGGCGAGATAGAGATGGCCGACCGCTTCTGGTACTTGGACGCCTCCAAGGCCACGCGCGACCTCGGCTTCGCACCGCGCGACACCTCCGAGACGCTGCTCGATACGGTCAAGTACGTGCGCGAGAATTTTCTCGGGGAAGAGGCTTTCAGGAGCGCGGTTTAGAACACGCGCTGCGGCGGCGTCGCTTACGGGCAGCGTACGCGCAGAGCGGCAGGCAGGATTTCAAATTCGGCGGGCAGCTTTCCAACCAGCTCGCCGTCAACTTCCAGTTTCACTTCATCGTCGGAAGCGGGCCTCGCAGTGATGCGGCGGGCACGCGCGTGCCGCACGTCACGCATCCCCAAGTGCGCGCCTAGATAGACGCGGTAGGAGTTGGCGAGGATGGTCAAAGGGTTCATGTCGCTGACGGCGACCACGTCGAAGAGCCCGTCGCCGAGCTTCGCGTGCGGCGCAATCTTCATCCCTCCGCCGAAGTATCGCGCGTTCGCCACGCAGAAGTTCGTGACGACGAGTTGAAACTCTTCGCCTTCGTCGAGCCGCACGCGGATGGAAGGCTTCTGGAAAAGAAACGTGGTCTGAATCGCCGCCGCCGCGAACGTGAGCCTTCCGCCGAGCAGGCGCGAAGCCCCGGCTGGCAGCCACGAAGGGCCATTCTTCACGCGCTCTATCACGTCACCGCCCATCCCGCACGACGCCACGTTCAAAAAGTATCTTGCCTCCTCCGCACCCGCATCATTCGTAAAAGTCACGCGGCCCGCGTCCACGCGGCGCGTCTTCCCCGCGCTGAGCGTGCGCGCGGCTTCCGAGGCGCGCAAGGGTATATCCAGCGTCCGCCTGAAGTCGCCGCCCGTGCCGCTCGGCAGCAGCCCAAGCTCCGCGTCCTCGCCCGAGCGGAGAATGCCGTTCGCCACTTCCGAGATAGTGCCGTCGCCCCCGCACGCGACGACGAGGCGGCGTCCGGCGCGCGCCTCACGCTCTGCTATCTCTGCGGCCTCGCCGTGCCTTTTTGTGAAGGCGCAATTGAAGGGGCCGAAGTGACGGCTAAGCTCGCTCGCCAGACCCGGCCAAGCCGCGCGCGTCGCGCCGCCAGCGGAAGCAGGGTTGACGATGATGAGAGGAAGCATAGGAGGTGTCAGGTATCGGCTTCTGAGATGTTGAAATTTTCAGATTCTGAAAACTGAAAACTCAAAGGGCTGTCTGCTGAAAGTTGTCCTTAGCTTCGTGGGCATACAGTTCCCTGTCGCGCTCGGCGAGTTCGGCGATTTTGGTCATGACGAAGTCGGCTATCTCTTTGTATGTCCGCACGGAGTCGCGTCTGTTCTTGAACTCTTTGAGGTCAAGCGCGGGGCCGAAATGGATGCGTACGGGCTGGCCTCCGCGCCAGTTGCCGAGCACCTGCCGGACGAGGTTGTTGCCGAGGCCCGCGATGAAGACCGGGACGACCTGCGGGCGCGCTTCCTTGATGAGCCTGCCGACGCCCGGCTGCGGGCGCAGAAACGAGTACGGGTCTTCGTTCCTGTTGCGCGTCCCTTCCGGGTGAAAGCCGATGACGTTGCCCGCGCCTGTGCGGCTGAGCGCCGTCAGCACGCGCATCGAATATTTGTCGAACGCGCGCTTGTCCACCAGAGGGTTCTCTCCACCCGCGAAGAACGGCGGAAACATCGACCACCAGCCCATCAGGAAGTTGACCAGCGGCCCGAGCGGCGAGTCGTAGAAGAAGCGGCCACGCACCGGGAAGAATAGAGCCTTCGGCCAGCGCGTCCGGCGGAAGAGCACGCTGGAGACGGCGTACATGTCGAAGAAGGAGCGGTGATTTGCGACGAGCAGGATTGGCCGCCTGTGCGAGACGGCTTCGAGATGTTCGAGCCCGTGGACGCGCATCAGGTTGTAAGTCGCTAGATGTATCCATCCCGCGCCGACCGTGCGCTGGCAGAAAGTCCATAGACGCTTCCAGAGCCCTCGGTTCATGCGGCGCGTCAGCCTGAAGGCGAACCACTCCATCGGCGACAGAACGGCCAGCTCTTCGGGCGCGGGTTCGAGCGCCCGGCCCTCCAACTCGCCTTCAGCGGGCAGTGCCTCGCGCGTCTCGACTGTTTGACCGTCGGTTACTGACATCTCACCTAAGCTACGCACAGAAAAAAGGTGACAAGCGAAAGAGAAAGCTTAAGCTTTCTTCAGCCCACTTGTCACCTTGCCGCCCCAGTCGCGGGGCCGTCAGTCTACGGAGAAATACTTCGCCTCTTCGTGGTGGACGACGATGGCCGAAGTGGACTGCTCGGGCACGAGCTGAAATTCCTCGCTCAACTCGACGCCGATGCGCGCGGGCTCAAGCAGCTCGAAGAGCTTAACCTGATCTTCCAGATTCGGGCAGGCCGGGTAGCCGAAGCTGAAGCGCGAGCCCTGATAGCCCTGATGAAAGAGCTTCGCAAGCTCCGCCGAGTCGCGCCCGGCGATGCCCAGCTCCTCGCGGATGCGCTTGTGCCAGAGTTCGGCCAGAGCCTCAGCCGACTCCACGCTCAGGCCGTGGAAGTACAGATAGTCCGCGTAGTTGTCGGACTGGAACAACTCCTGCGCGTACTCGCTCGCGCGTCGCCCTACGGTGACGAGGTGAAAGGCCACCACGTCAACGCGCCCCGAATCCTTCGACGCGAAATAGTCCGCGAGGCACAGGCGCTTGCCCGTGGGCTGTCGAGGGAAGGTGAAGCGCGTGTGCTCCGTGCGCTCGTCGTCTTGATAGATGACGAGGTCGTTGCCTTCGGACTGGCACGGGAAGTAGCCGTAGACGGCGCGCGGCTGGATTAAGCGCTCGCGCTTCGAGCGCTCCTTCAGCTCTTCGTAGACGGGACGCACTTTCTGCGCGACGAACGCGCGGTAATCCTCCAAAGAAGTGCGGCCCTGCTTGAACTGCCACTGCCCCTTGAAGAGCGCCGTCTCGTTGACGAAGGCGAACACGTCCTCGACCGGGATGTCTTCCAAGACCTTCGAGCCGTAGAAAGGCGCGCGCGGAATGGGCGCGTGCGGGTTCACGTCCGAGCGTACGGTGTGAGTGGTGTCGCCCGCCTCCGCTTTCGCCGCGCGAGGACGGGCGGGCTTGCTGCGGATGCCGAGCTTGGCGTCTTCGCCGACCAAGTCTTCCGAGTCGTCCACGACCGTCTCCGTTGCGCCTCCGCGTCCCGATACTGCCGCCGCAGCCTTTGCGCTCGGCGCAGCTTCGCTCTGCCCGCTGCCCGTCAAGCTGTCCATCACGTAGAGCCCGTCGAAGGCGTCGCGCGCATAGAACAGCTTGCCCTTGTAAATCGTGTGCAGGTCTTCTTCGACGTAGCGACGCGTCAGGGCCGCGCCGCCGAGCACGACGGGGACGCCGATGCCCCGCTCGTTTAAGATTTCGAGATTGTCGCGCATGACGAGCGTGGATTTGACGAGCAGCCCGCTCATGCCTATGGCGTCCGCGCCGTGCTCCTCAAAGGCTTGGATGATGCTCTCGATGGTCTGTTTGATGCCGAGATTGACGACGCGGTAGCCGTTGTTGGTCAGGATGATGTCCACGAGGTTCTTGCCGATGTCGTGAACGTCGCCCTTCACGGTCGCGAGCACCAGCGTCCCCTTCGCGGTCGCGCCGCCCTTCTTTTCCATGAAGGGTTCGAGGAAACGCACCGCCGCCTTCATCACCTCCGCCGATTGTAGGACGAAGGGAAGCTGCATCTGCCCGCTGCCGAAGAGGTCGCCGACCACCTTCATGCCGTCGAGCAGGATGGTGTTGATGATGTCGAGCGCCGGGTATCTTTCGAGCGCGACTCTCAACTGCTCTTCGAGCCCTATCTTCTCGCCGTCGATGATGTGACGCTTCAGGCGCTCTTCGACGGGCAGGCTCTCCGTGTCCGCCTTCGTGGCCTTCGCCTTTACGCCCTCGAACAGCTTCGTGAATTCGCCGAGCGGGTCGTACGTGCAGACCTCGCCCTCGAAACGCCTCCGGTCGTAGATGAGGTCGCGCGCCACTTCAAGCTCGCGCTCGCCGATGCGGTTCAAGGGGATTATCTTGCTGGCGTTGACGATGGCCGCGTCGAGTCCGGCTTCGACGGCATCGTGCAGAAAGACGGAGTTGAGCACGACGCGCGAGGCCGGATTGAGGCCGAAAGAGATGTTCGAGACGCCGAGAATCGTGAAGCAGCCCGGCAGCTCCTGCTTGATGCGGCGGATGCCTTCGAGGGTTTCGAGCGCGTTGCGGCGGTCTTCTTCGATGCCGGTCGAGATGGGCAGCGCCAGCGGGTCGAAAAAGATGTCCGTGGCCGGGAAGCCGTACTCCCCGGTCGCCTGCTCGTACGCGCGGCGCGCAATCTTCAACTTACCAACGGCGGTGCGCGCCATCCCCTCTTCGTCAATCGTGCCGACGACGACGCTCCCGCCGAAGTCCTCGGCCAGCTCGAAGACTTTGCGGAAGCGCGGCTCGCCGTCCTCGTAGTTCGTCGAGTTGAGGATGCACTTGCCGCCCGCGTGCTGAAGCCCCGCCTCCATCTTCTCCCACTCGGTCGAGTCGAACATGAGGGGGATGCGAACGTCCGTCGCCAGACGCGCGGCGAGCTTGTGCATGTCGGCCACGCCGTCGCGGCCAACGTAATCCACGTTCACGTCGAGGATGTGCGCGCCCTCGCGCTCCTGCTCGCGCGCGAGAGAAACGAGCCCGTCCCAGTCTTCCTCCTTGAGCAAGTCTCTCATCTTCTTCGAGCCCGAAGCGTTGACGCGCTCGCCGACGATGAGGAACGAAGCGTCCTGCACGTACGGCTGCTGGCTGTAGATGGAAGAGGCCGAAGGGACGAGCTTAGCGTCGCGCGCTTTAGGCGTGACGTGCTGCATACGCTCGACCACCATCTTGAGGTGGCCGGGCGTCGTGCCGCAGCACCCGCCGACGATGTTGACGCCGAAGTCGCGCGCGAAGTGCTCAATCTGCGCGACGAAGGACTCGGGCGTCTCGTCGTAGTGTGTCTCTCCGTTCTTGATTTCGGGCAGACCGGCGTTGGGCAACACGGAGACGGGCAGCGTCGAGTTCTCGCTCAGGTAACGGATGCTCTCGGCCATGTGCTTCGGCCCTGTGCCGCAGTTCATCCCGACGATGTCGATTGGGAAAGGCTGAAGCGCTGTCAGTGCCGCCCCGATTTCCGTGCCGTTGAGCATCGTGCCGAAGACCTCGATGGTCACTTGCGCGATGACGGGGCGGCGGTCTTTGACCCGCTTGAAGTGATCGAAGACGGCGGCCAGCGCGGCCTTCGTCTGAAGCAAGTCCTGACACGTCTCGACGATGAAGAGGTCAACGCCGCCGTCCCAGAGGCCGCGCACCTGCTCGGCGTATGAAGCCTTCAGCTCGCCGTACGTGATGTGCCCCAGAGTCGGCAGTTTCGTCCCCGGCCCCATCGAGCCTGCGACCCAGCGCGGCTGCGCCTTCGTCGAGAAGTCCGACGCGATGCGCTTCGCCATCCGCGCGGCTATGACGTTGAGGTCGTAGGCCATGTGCGCGATGCCGAACTCGCTTAGAACGTGCGGCATCCCGCCGAAGGTGTTGGTCTCGATTACGTCGCAGCCGACCTCGAAGAAGGCTGCGTGGACTTGCTCGACCGCGTCGGGGCGCGTGACGAGCACGTGCTCGCTACAGTTCTCGAACTGCGGGCCGCCGAAGTCCTCGATGGTCAAGCCTTGCGCGTGCAGGCTGGTTCCCATCGCTCCGTCGAATACCACGACGCGCTCTTTCAGTGTCTCAAGGAATTTGCTCATGTCTTCAGAAGTCTTCAGAGTTCGGCACATGCTTGCCGTGTGCTGGGTACAAACATAAAGCCCCGCGCCAAACAACGCGGGGCTTCATGTTTGAAAGCCTTTTCGTGTGGCCTCTTCGGGGAGACCAGCCGAGCTGTTTAGCGGTTATTTTACGTGGCCGCAAGTCGCCTTAACTCACCACGTTTCGGGAGGTATTGAAACACCCGGCCTCTTTCATGTCAAGCCACTCGCCTGAGACCTTTGACAAGTCTATTGTCCGGCGCGTCCGTGCTGTGTTAACTTCCCTGCCAGTTCTAAGGTCTCCAATCCGCCCAAGGTGATGAAGACTTCCAGTATGCGCCGCGCCATCTATCCCGGCTCTTTCGACCCGGTGACCAACGGTCATCTCGACATCATCGAGCGCGGCTGCAAGCTCTTCGACGAAATCATCATCGGCATCCTCGTCAACCCGGAAAAGAAGGCGCTGTTTACGGTCGATGAGCGCCGAGAGATGATAGTCGAGGCGCTCGCCGAGATTGAGAGTCGTGGCTGCGCGGTGCGCGTGGACTCGTTTCAGGGGCTACTGGTGAAGTACGCCGTCGAGCAGCAGGCTGAAACCATCGTGCGCGGCATCCGCGCAGTCTCCGATTACGAATACGAGTTGCAGATGGCTCTGATGAACCGGCGGCTTGAGCCGCGCATCGAGACCGTCTTCATGATGTCCGCCGAGGCTTACTCTTACGTCAGCTCGCGTCTCGTCAAGGAAATCTACCAACTCGGCGGAGCCATCGAAGGACTCGTGCCCCACTCGGTAGAGACGCGCATGCGAAAGGCGTTCGACCCGAGTTGATGGAAGCCGTCCGCTCTGACTTCGTGAACCTCGCACGCGTTCCAATTGAACACAACCAAGGGAAGGAGTACAAGCCAATGCCCAGAGGAGATAAATCCAAGTACACGGACAAACAGAAACGTCAGGCCGAGCACATCGAGGAAGGCTACGAGGAGCGCGGCGTCTCGGAGGGAGAGGCCGAGAAGCGCGCGTGGGCTACCGTCAACAAGATGACGGGCGGCGGCAAGGAACCGGGCGGCTCGGGGCGCGGCAAGAAGGTGAACAAAGCACCCGCACGTAAGGGCGGCCAAAAAGGCGGCGCGAAGAGCGGTGCGAAGAAGGGCGCAGCCAAAAAGGGCGCGGCGAAGAAGGGCGCTTCTAAAGGCAGCGCGAAGAAAGGCAGCGCGAAGAAAGGCAGCGCGAAGAAAGGCAGCGCGAAGGGCGGGGCCAAAAAGGGCGGAGCCAAGAAGGGCGGCTCGAAGAAGAGTGGCTCCCGTAAATAGCGAAGGCCCGACGGACGCCGATTCGCAGACGAGCGCGCACTTGGTCAAAGCTGTAATCGCAGGCGGCGCGGTTGCGCGGATTCGCGCGGCTTGCGTGCGCCACCTCGCGCAGTTACCATCAATCGCGCACCACAGCCCCAACGAGAAGAAAGCTTAAGATGTCCAGTTCATCTCAAGGCACGACAGAAGCGGTTTTTCCGGTCTCGGAGAACGTCGCGCGGATGCAGCCGTCGTCCACTCTGGCGGCGATGCAGGCGGCGTTCTCGATGAAGGCCGCAGGTCTGGACGTGGTTGACCTCGGCGCGGGAGAGCCCGACTTCGACACGCCCGAACACATCAAGCTCGCCGCGGTCGAAGCCATGCGGGCCGGGCAGACCAAGTACACGCCGACCGCCGGGACGGGCAAGCTTCAGGACGCCATCATCGGCTACTACGAGCGAGAGTTCGGCGCGAGCTTCGAGCCCTCGCAGGTGATGGCGACGGCGGGCGGCAAGCAGGCCATCTTCAACGCGGTCGTCACGCTCTGCGGACGCGGCGACGAGGTTTTGATTCCGAAGCCTTACTGGGTCACGTTCCCCGAAATCGTGACCTTCGCGGGCGCGACGCCCGTCTTCATCGACACCGAAGAGACTGGCTTTCAACTGACCGCCGAGCAGGTCGCGCGCTCCATCACGCCGCGCACGCGGCTCATCATCATCAACTCGCCGTCGAACCCTTCGGGCCGCGTCATACCGCCCGCCGAGTTCAGGAAGATTCTTGAGCTGGTCGCCGGGCGCGGCGTATACATCGTCTCGGACGAGTGTTACCTGCGCTTCGTCTACCCGCCGGGCGAGGTCTTCAGCGCGGCGACGCTCTCCGAAGAGGTTCGCTCGCGTCTCTGCATCGCGGGCTCCTTCTCGAAGACTTACGCGATGACGGGCTGGCGCATAGGCTACGCCCTCGCACCCACGGAATGGACGAAGGCGATGCTCAAGGTGCAGAGCCATTCGACCAGCAACCCGAGTTCGATTGCGCAGGCGGCGGCGGCTGTCGCCTTCAACTCGCAGCAGGACTGCGTCGCCGAGATGCTCGCCGAGTACAGGCGCAGGCGAGACTGGCTCATCAGCTCGCTCTGCCAAATACCCGGCCTCTCCTGCAACGCGCCGGAGGGCGCTTTCTACGCCTTCCCGGACGTGCGTGGATGCCTCGGCGGAGAGGTCAAGACTTCCGCCGACTTCGCCGACAAGCTGCTGCACGACGCACAGACCGTCGTCACAGACGGCGCGTGCTTCGGCACTGAAGGCTTCATCCGCATCTCTTACGCGACCTCCCTCGAACGACTTGAGGAAGGCGTCGAGCGCATCCGCCGCGTCGCCGCAGAGCTTGCGCGTTAAGACGCTCAACAGAGAAAGCAGAAAAGCTGTCGAGTGCGGTTAAACGTCTCGACTGCTTTTCTGCTTTCTCTGCTTACTTGCTCTGCGTCGTCAGTAGATGTTGAAGTTGTATTCGAGGATGACGAACTGCGAGACTGTCCGCCCGTCCTTCTGCGCGGGCTGGAAACGGATGTTGCGGGCAGCCGAGATGGCCTTCTCCGTCAACC
>WUUC01152007.1_pt1 | contig 10102 bp, 15 predicted proteins | sample 6278441 | NCBI WGS metagenome assembly WUUC01 (sample SAMN13675441, study PRJNA597444) | soil metagenome | isolation source: soil | place: USA: Washington | collected 2017-10 | reverse complement strand
GTCATGTTGATGGTCGAGGTGCCGGGGGTGAGGCTGTAGGTGTAACCCTGCCAGGAGCCGTCCGGATAAGTAACGTATCCGTAATACTCGTCTATGTTGTAGTTGCACTTGGTGTCGAAAGCGAAGCTACTGGCGCTGGCGGGGATGAAGACGGTGAAGTATTTCGTGCCCCCGACCGCGTAGCTCGAACCGTTGGGGTAGTACCAACCAGAGCCGTTGTTCACGCTCAGGCCGAACGGGACGATTCCCGACGAGCAGCTGAGGGCAACGTTCAACGTGCGCATGGTGTCGGCTGAGGAGGCCGGTGACGCGGTGCCCGCGAACAGCAGAACGGCGGCGATCGCCACCCAGATCGCGTCCGCTCTTCTGCGCAAACCTTTTGTGATCATAGAAGTACCCCTTTGTCCATCGCGATCGCGGACTTGCGCACCCCATCGTGGCCATCCGTGACGGCGGTGGACCAGATTCCGTTCGTCACCGAATATCACCGAAAACCGGCGAGCAACTGTCGAGGCATCACCGCGGCTGTTACGCTGCGGCACGGCCACCCGGTGCTTGAGTTTCTTGGCTCTCTCGCAGGAAGACGTGGCGATGGAACGAGGTGTGCGGCGCCGCTCCCCGGGACCATCCGATTCGCTGGCCGGGGCCGCGGCACAGGCGCGGACGCCGGAGGATCTCGCCGCACTGTTGCGAAAGCTGCGGCGCCGGCACGCGCGCAGCCGCCGGGACAGCAACCTGACCTACCGGGAACTGGCAGTCAGGACGGGATGGTCCCAGACCGCGATAGCCGAGTACTTCACCGCCCGCACCCTGCCTCTCCAGTGCCACGTACGGCAATGTTTCGGTATTGCCAATGCTTAGAGAACGGAGCCCGTCTTCCAGCAGGGCACCTTGCTCTTCCGAACTCAATCGGCGAATGAATACGTCTTCGTTGGCGCGGACAACCCCAGATTTGGCTTTAACGTCGATACCCGCGAGTGGGACAGTCACAATATATGAAAGCTCTTGGGCGGTTGCGACATGCATAACCTCAGTGGCGAACCTTTGCGCCGCGTCCGTATCTGCGACGTCCACACTCGGTAGATTAATCAGGTGGGCCAGCAATGCTGGCAGTAACAGATGGCTCGCTGTCCAGTTGGCTGCACCGTCTGAGTCACTTACTTGCTGGTCAACCTCCGTAACCTTCATGAGCACGCCGCTCTTGTCTCCGAACACAGACCAGAACGGCAGATTACTCGCTGGTAAAGTTACAAGATTCGACGCACACGTCAGTACGGTACTAGCCACTTCTGGCGGCAGAAGTGGTGCGAGCTGGTGCAGCGGGGCGTCATGATGAGCGAATACGTTCTGCTGGACTTCGACCGTCGAACCCCACCAGTTATCAAGGTCTGCCTTATTCCGCTCAACAAGCGTCTTCTGCATCGGAACCGTCAATGGCCAGCTCTCCGCTGTGATGCGCCCGGCTACTACCTTGCTCACGGTGAGGAACAAGGACGCCAGGGCTTCTGAAGACTGACTGTAAGCGGGGTTGCTCATTCACGTAGTGTACCTGTAAGACAAGCGGTTCCAAGTGGACAAGGAAGCTTCCATCATGCGCTTCGGACAAACCGCCATGTTCACCACGTTCCTGGTGACGATTGGCCTGATCCTGTTGTTGGTGGTTGGCATCTACCAGGGCAAAGACTCGGCGTGGTGGGCGGCCTGGGGCCAGTGGGTTGGCGGTGTTGGGTCGATTGCCGCTGCCGTGACCGCGCTCTGGATTGCGTTCGAGGGCTGGAAGAAGGCAGACCGCCAAGCTGAGGGATTCCGTCAACGGGAAGAACGCGAGCTTGCGTCACAGTTCGGCGTGTGGATTGAGAAGAGCGAAGTCACCGAATCATTTGGTAAAACGCGAGAAATGTACTTTGTGAAGGTACGCAACAGCACGGCGCAACCAATGTACGGCGTCAGTGTCGGCGTCGAGTTCGGCCAAGGAACACTTAGGTTCTTCTGGCGTCAGCCTATTGTCGGGCCCTCGGACGTGCCGGTGAACTTCGAGGCCGAACGAGGGGCGTTCCATGAGCGCCTCATGCGGGCCGTAGTCAAACTCAGGGAATCAAGGGTTGGCGACAGTCACGGGGAGATGGCGAACGCGCTTGCCGACACCAACAGCGATCTGGATTACTGGCATGTCATCAATACAGCCAAGATGACTGTTGAATTCACGGATGGTAACAACGTACAGTGGTGCCGCGACATCCCTGGCAAGCTGACTAAGGGGTGAACTGCATAGACCGTCTGACCTGGAGGTGTGCGAACTATGCGGGGTACTTGATCATAAAGTCCCTAACGCCGCGAATAAGATAACCTACATCTTTGGCGTCGTACTTCGCGTAGTCGCCATGCGCGGCCGAATTTCGTAGATCGAGCCATGCCGTGACCTGCTTCTGCTCTAGCGCACCATAGGCTCCATCCTTCTTCAGGTCGGCGTTCATGGTGTCAGCCTTCTTAAGTCTGCCGCTAACCTCAATGTCGACGTTGTGTTTGATGCATAGCGCTCGTATATGCACTTCCAGGGATGACCCAGCGATAACAGCGGCAGCATCTTTGTAGCCTTGTTCCAGCAGGCCCTCAGCCATCTCAAGGAAGTCACTGTACGTATCCGCGTGTACAAGTTCAACGATCGAATCAAGCCATCCGGCCTGCATATCGTCACGCAGGGCGGTGGCAACGCTTACAAGCGCACTTAACCTATCGTAGGCTTTGTGGCTGTCCGCAGCCTCTCTAGCGTAGACGCTTCCGGGTATCGAAAAACGTTCGATGCCAGCGTAAATTCGACTTTCAAGTAGACGACTTTCGGGAAAGGCCGAGCCTGCTGCCCGCGCCTTAGCCGCCAAGTTCGCGTATTCATTCAGGAGCGTGTCAAGTTGGGCTATTGCAGCCTCGACAGGGATCATAGGGCATTATAGCCACGCTGTCTGGAGCGTTTGACCAGGGTTGACCGTCAAGGATGGTCGCCCAACTCCCGCACCATCGCCTCAAAATCAGCAACAACCGGCGTATCTTTGTAAGGCTGGAGTTTGCGGCGCAGCACGCTTACCCGGTCATCACTGCGGGCTGAGGTTATTTGCGATGTCAGCTCCAGCGTCCGCGTAGCGGCGGCCACGGCTTCGTCAACCGCGCCGAGCTGCACATGGGCTTCGGCCAGCCAACTGGTGTAGAGGGCTAACTCTCTGGTACGGCGTTCGTCGTAGTGCGCCAGCACGCCAGACAACAGCGGTACGGCACGCTCGGCCTGGCCGAGCTCGACGTAGCAGCGGCCAGCCATGATGTCTATTTCATCCTCGTCCAACCAGTACACCCACTCCGGGTCATCGCCTGAGGCCCGCTGTTGGTAGGTGGTTTCGACGGCGGCAAGGGTGCGCTCAGCACGCCGACGCTCCCCGGCTTTGGCATACGTCCAGGCAAGTCGTTCCTTAAACAAGGTTTGCACGGTGGCGGTTGCTTGCCTACCCCCGATGTCGGCGCTCTGGGCCAGCAAGACCGCTTCGCGTGGGTTACCGACATTGGCTACCTGGTAGGCAAGCGTCGAAATAAGGTTGCCCGCCAGCCCTGGACTGTTGGCGGCATGGGCGGCCTTCACGCCGACGCTGTAGTAATGGGCGGCAGTAGCGTACTGGCCAGCGTCACCAACTACCCACCCGGCAAGCTGGCACAGCTCGCCTATCGCCACCAGCAAGCGACGGCCGAGCGGTTCGGTATAGCTCGCCTCTCGCAGCAATCCGGCCGTGGTGTGCAACTCTTGCTCAACCAAAGTATGTAGGTCGCCACCCGCCACAAAATCATCAATCCGGCGTAGTTCGGCGATGCGACGTTCAACCTTGGCAACAAAGCCCTCACCGATGCGACGGCCGGACTGCACCTCGATAAGTTGGGGCGGTTCCGTGACCAGCCACTCATGCACCAGGCGCGTTACCGTGGTGGAGCTAATCGGAAGCTCGGCACCTTCGCGCAACATGTCGGCTAGTTCGTGGCTGTGGGCAGGCAACCAGTCACCGTTATGCAACTTCAACGGTTCGGCCATACCCGGCCCGCTATTGAGATCAAACAATTCATTGACCGAAGCCGCGGTGATGCGGCGACTACCGGGCACGTCAAACCACAATAGGTCAGGCGGGATACGCAAGACCCGCACCCACTGCGTAAGCGTGTCAATATTTCTGACCGGTGCACCATTTTCAATCCGGCTGACTTGGGCTTGGGTGAGGCCGAGCCACTGACCCAAGAGCGTCTGAGTGATGCCAGCGGCACCATACAGGGCCTCGTGGTGGGGATGCTGGCGGTAGACCCGAGCTACCCGGCCGATGTGCTGAGCGGCGAAGGCGTCCCGCATCTGGGGTGTTAGCCAGAAGCCAGCGGGTACGACCGGTGGAGCGATCAGACGCTCGCGGAGCTGGCGCTGGCATGGGGTACAGAGGTCATTGGGGTTGTCGGCCGCCAAGCGAGCACCACAGCGGCAGTAATGCCGGTCATCTGGGCTGCTGGCCGCCACGGTGTCAACTCCTGGTATTCGATCAACTACAGCCTACTCTACCCCTGTTGACCAGCGGGGATAGAGCGCATACCCCCGGTGTATACGGCGCATACGCGGTTCGTCATGGATTGATCTTGGTTGTAGGGGTTTCGTGATCTTCAAGGCACCCGGCGTCGGATTCCCCGACAACGGCCGCTTGAGCGTTCGGTTCCGCTTGGAGTGCGTGACCCTGGCGCTTGCTGGTGGCGGCCGTTTCCGGCGCTGGGTGCCGACCAACAACAGACACGAACAACGGTAAAGGGTTGAGACACCACCATGTACCACCACGCCATCTCCGTCGACACGTGCGTGACTATTCGGGAAGCCTGCCCGGTTGAATACATTATTTCCGGACAGTACGTCGAGTTTTCGTATGGCAGCCTGCAAAAGGGCTTTCACTTTTCGTTTGAGCCTGCCGCGCTGCGCAAGCTGCTGATGCTGAGTGCGGAAGCGTTGGCGGAATTGGCCCGTGCTGAGCGGGAGCTGGCCGAAGAAGCCGACGACAACGCCACTTCCGAGCTGGCGACCGTTGGCAGAGCGTGAGGTGGCAACGCCGGTGTTCGTCATCACGGTGGCCGGTGCCGCCCTGTTCGTCATCCGGCTGGCGAACAGGGCGGTTGTTCATCGGCGGGCGGCGCGGCGATGAACAACTACCTGCTAGTGACCGATCAAAGCTGGCCAGAGGATAACGCCCTGTTTGCGGAGCTATCCAAGCTCAACACCCAAGTGACCCGCTACGTGCTGCACCAACTCGACGCAGATGCCAACCGCGCTGAACCGCCGACCGTGGAAGAAGAACGGGCCTTGAGCGAACGCTTGGCCGGGCTGGCTGCCACTTTGCAGGCCCGCGCCGATCGTCGTGCTGCGCTTGGCGAGTTGCCTGCAACCATCCAGGGCGTGGCCGAACATCACCCACAGGCACTCGAACCCGGCCAACAGCCGGATACGGACAACGGACCAGGCCCGTGAGTCATGGACAGACTGTTGGGGGTGCTGGCGGTAGTCATACCGCTTGTCTTGGCGTTAGCGCTGGCCACCTTCTTTCTGGTGGCCAATGCCAGGCGCAAGCGGCGCTGGCGCAATCAGGGCCAAGCCGTCACTGTGGCCGAGCTGGTGGAGCTAGCCATACAGCAGGGTGAAGCTACCCGGCTCCATTGGGCCAAGGATGACCTCGACGTGTACGGCCGGGTACGGCCATCTGCCCAACACGATTTACCCACGGCGATACTGCCAGTGCTCACAGATAAACCAACGACGAGAAACCGCGGTACTGCTGACGGCGGGGCCGGGCAATGCGATGAGTGATACGGGCGAGTTTGGTGATGGATGGCGGCGATACCTGTTCGATCTGACGTGCTCAACGACTGGAGTGAACCCGATGGGTGACGACGAGCCGAAGCAGGCCGGCCTGAACTTTGCCGAACGCTGGCTTGCGGGCGAGCTTTCCAAACTCGGGCAAGAACTCTGTACTTACGCTGTTCGGATGCTGGGCGAGAGCAGCGAACAGGGCGAAGCCGGGCAACCCAGTGCCGATGAAGAAGCGCGGATGGGATCGCGCCTGGAGGAGTGGGGCCGGGTGATGATTGCGCGGGCGATGGAGCGAATTAGCAAGCGCGATAAGGCGATCGAGGAAAGTTGATCTTGATCCTGACCCTTAGATAGCCTAATATGGCAGGTGTATGGGCGAAGCCGATAGCGCACCAGCATCATTACGGGGAGAGCCTAACCGGATAACCGCGTACCTCACAATTGAGGGCGATAGCTTGCCAGATCGCTTGGAAAGGTTGACCGCGGCCGCCAACGAAATTGGCGGCATCAGCATTCACGCCATAAGCGAAGTGGTGGAGGAAGACCCGTACGCTGAGCCAGTCGGTGTGGGTGTCGGTGAACTGCCGCATGGTGGCGCTTAACCTTGTCCCCGTAGGCCGGACATTCTGATGTTCCCCCTGTTTCACGGACTCGCCGGTGAGGAGATCAGGTCCGGTAGGTGGGTGGTTTCGAATTCGGCAGCTCGGGAGGCGCCGCAGTTCGTAGCCAGGCTTCGGCTTTGTTGAGGCGGACGACGAGCCACTCTTTCCAAGCCGTATCGATACGTGGTTCACCCGGAAAATGGGCGGCCGCGGCGAGGTCGCTCATGGTGCCATCGAGGATACGCGTTACATACGATAGTTCGATCCCGTGCGTGGCAGAGATAGTTCGGTTGATGTCATGGTTTCTTGACCGGAGAGTGACGAGGTCGGCAAGGTGCTGCAGATGGTTCTGTGCTAACTCGCAGATTCCCGCCGATTCGGACAAGAGGTCTGTTATCTCCCAGCCGGCGCCGAGCGGCAGTTGTCGATAGACCTTTTAGATCCGCACCTATCCAAACAGGTTGATTCAGATCACTGTCGACATACCAGACCTTCTCATCCTTAAGCTTCCAAGCCACTTTCTCGAAACCCTCCACCTTGTCGCGAAAGACTCCGCGCTCCCGGACCATCGGGCGTATTAACGTTGCCCCAAAGTACTCATGACGTGAGAGTACATCTACGTTTCGCCGGCTGACTTCGTTCGCTTCGGTGCGGATGCGTGACAGCTCGCCTGTCGCTAATCTGAGCTCTTCCCGGCTCTGTGCCTCGGCTTGTTTCTTTTCCGCCTCGAGCCGGGCGCGTAGAACGTCCTCAGGAGTGCTCATGGTTTGTTCGTGCTCTCGTGTTGCATGTCGAATGTGCATGTCGGCGAGACCTCACGGCACCGCTACCGGGAAGTCGCCTTGCTGGAGGTAGCCGTTACGCACTGAGGACTCGGCGGCGCCGGCCTGGTGGTTTGGCAGTCCCTGTGGGCCCGGAACCTTCCGGTTCAGCGTCGAGTAGGCGCGGGTCGAGCTGGAGTGCGTCGAGTTCCTGGCTGCGATTGTGACCACTACTCCCGTGGTCGACGTGTGCCTTGAGCATGGCATCGCGCCGATGGTGACGTTGCACCACTTCAGCCGTCCGCGCTGGCTGATCGGGCAGCGGGTCCTGCTGTGGGCGGTCGGCCTTGGTGCACTACGCCTGCAGGTCAGCCCGCGCCCCCGCGCCGCGTTGCTGCTCCGAAGACTGGTCGCCCCAGGTGGCGTCCGGTTCTCGCACGAGACGGCCTTGACGCAGTACGTGACCCCCGCGGGGTGACCCGTAGAGACCAAGGAAGCGCCAGCTATCGAGCAACTCGCGGTAGACACTGGCCGGGGCTTTGTCCATGTGTTCGGGGCTGTTGCGCACCGCCGCACCTCGGCCCGCTCCACCGGCGCCAGCGCCCGCGGCTGCGGCTTACGCTCCCGTCGCTGCCGTGCCGGCGCGGGACTCTGACGGTTGCCAACGGTAGTGATTGGCCTGCGGCCGCCCGGTCGCCGCACACGCGTCACGGACCCCGACCAACGGCACCAGGTCGGCGATCGCGCCGTCGATCATGGCGTGGGCTCGCTCCCGCTCATCGGGCTGTCGGCAGCGAGCTGACCCAACAGCGCGGAGAGCTTTCCCTGCACCTCGATCACCTTCCGCGCCCTTCTCCAACTCGGCGGCGATCCGCTCGTTCTCCATACGCAGCTTTGGTAATTCCCGATCTTTCGGGTCGGCCGGGGCCGACCCGCAGGCTTGGCCAACGCCGCCAACGTACCTTGGTCCCGCTGGCCCCGCCACGCCGAGATCAACGACGTGTACAGGCCCTCTCGCCGCAACAGGCACCCTTGCCGGCCTTGTCCAGCTCCTCATACTCAGCCAGGATCTTTGCCTTGTAGGACGCGGAGTACCGCCGCGTCCGTGCCTTCGCCGGAACCTCCGGATCAGGCACCTGCTCACTGGTCGAACTCACGTCGGGGGTCGGACTCCTCGCTCGCCCTCACACAATGTTTCAAGATCCGATCAAGCCTCACTTGATCTTGACACAGAGGGTTTACACTTGTTTCCGATGCGTGAGCGCTATTGACCATTAGTGAGCTGCCGCTCGGTGCCCATCCAGTGATCTGTAAGAGGCCGCTGGTTACACCGGGCCTTACCTGACTTGTCTTAGTTCGTAAGGATCCGCCGAGTTGTAATGTGGCGCTATGCGAGCTGAGTTCCCTGGTCCTGTCCAGGAGGGCATTGATTTGGATCGTCCCAAACGTGTTCTGGGTGTATGGCCAGCAAGAACGCAATCAAGGTCAGAATCAGTGCCTGCCGCTTACGCTGGTTACTCACCTCCTCAGCATCGCTGGATGAGGCTGAGCCGTAAGTGACGGTCCACTTGGCGGCTGGCTCCAAGTAGGTAGCGACGCAGGCCAACAGGGATTGCAGGGATTGCGATGCTCCTACACGTCGGAGCGGACGTCATGCCCGAGCTAGCTGCTCGGGCAGTTCCGCCTACCACCTGGCACTGTGTATGGAGCAGTAGCTAAGGTCAACCGCAAGGGTGCGAGCACCGGCCACACCCCTGCGGTATGCCAATGGACGTTAGAAGCAGGTTCCGGTATAGGCCAGATTTGATGCGAGAGTCCAACCGTAACCGAGATACGTATTGTACTGGTCGTACAGATTGCCCGCATACCATGAGCCGGACGGGTTAGGCACGTTGAACTTATCGCCCGTGATACCTACCACCCCGGTGGGCGCCCCTCCGGGACTGCTGCGGAGGCTGATGGTTTGAGCGGTCACAACATACTGACGGGTGCATTGCACACCGATCCCGCCCTCTACCGAGGCGGAGGGGGTCGCCATTGCCGCCCCTCCGGTCACCACCATGCCTGTTACTGCAGCCAGCGTAATGATGGCAGTCCTGAACCTACTCATCTGCCTGCTTTCAACTTAAGAGCCGGGGTGTTCCGGCCAAGGACGAAGATTAGAAGAGTCCTGCGGGGAAAGCACTAGGCCATACCGGTAGTAGTTGGATACCCTGCGTCACAGGGAAACCTGTGCTGGCCTACCTGTCGAGCGGATGGTGCACGGGCGAGGAATTATCAAGATCGGTGAGTCACTGTGGACGCGCACAAGGACGTGCTCGGACTGTGAATGGGTAGCGGCGGTGAGGGTGCGGAGTTCTGGATGTGCATGCTGGTCGACCTGAAGAACCGCGGCGTGACCGATGTGTTCTTCCTGGTCTGCGACGGGCTGAAAGGTCTTCCTGAAGTCGTGGTGAAGGTGTGGCCGCGTACGATTGTGCAGACCTGCGTCATACATTTGATCCGCGACACGTTCCGGTTGGTGTCCCAGCGGGATTGGGACGCGCTCAAACGAGATGTCAAACTAATTTACACCGCGCTTGGTCCAGACGCCGCCCTGGCTGCGTTTGGTGAATTGGAGGACAAGTGGGGAAGGAAATACGCAGCGGTGATTCGGCTATGGCGCAACGCCTGGACCGAGTTTGTTCCGTTCCTCGACTACGACCTCGAAACCCGGAAGATGATCTGCTCCACCAATGCGATCGAATCACTGAATGCTCGCTACCGGCGGGCGATACGCGCTCAAGGGCATTTCCCGACCGAGCAGGCCGGGTGGATTCAGCTGGCCAGCGCAACACCGGGTGGATTGCTGTCTGGTCTTGAGAGTAGCTGCTCGAGTG
>WUUC01133433.1_pt1 | contig 10102 bp, 6 predicted proteins | sample 6278441 | NCBI WGS metagenome assembly WUUC01 (sample SAMN13675441, study PRJNA597444) | soil metagenome | isolation source: soil | place: USA: Washington | collected 2017-10 | reverse complement strand
GGTCAAGGACAGCCACGACCGCTACGCCAACATCGAGGTGAGCTACCTGCTGCAGCGCATGGAGAGCTACCGCGGGCTGGCCATCCTGACCACCAACATGAAGAACGCGCTGGACAAGGCTTTCCTGCGCCGCATCCGCTTCGTGGTGCAGTTCCCATTCCCCGATGCCAGCCAGCGAGCCGAGATCTGGCAGCGCATCTTCCCCTCCGACACCCCTACCGAGGGGCTCGACGCGGAGGAGCTGGCGCGGCTCGACGTGCCGGGGGGCAACATCCGGAACATCGCGCTGAACGCGGCCTTTCTGGCGGCGGACGCCGGGGAGCCGGTACGCATGACGCACCTGCTGCGCGCCGCCCGCACCGAGTACGCCAAGCTGGAGAAGCCCCTGACCGACGCCGAGACCGGAGGGTGGACGTGAAGAACGTCGAGCTGCGCATCGACGAGCTGGTGCTCCACGGCTTCGCGCCCGGCGACCGCCACCGCATCGGCGCCGCCGTAGAGCGCGAGCTGTCGCGCCTCTTCGCCGACAAAGGGACGCCACCGTCGCTGGCCCGGGGGGGAAGCATCGAGCGCCTCGACGGGGGCGCGTTCGAGGCGAAGCCGGGCTCCGGGGCGGAAGCGATAGGCGCCCGCGTGGCGCGGGCGGTGTACGGGGGCCTGAGCCGATGACCATGCAGATGCGGGCCCGAGAAAAAGCCCCTTCGGTAGCGAAGGGCCGCGGCTCGGAGACGACGACCGGGCTGCTGCAGCGTCGTGACAGACCGCTCGCGGTGAACGACGCCCACGAACGCGAAGCTAACCCCGCGGTGGAGGGTGGTGCGCCCCCCGGCAACGGGTTCTCCCTCTCGCGCGTGAGCGTGCTGGGTGTGCAGCGCAAGTGCGCGTGCGGCGGCGAGGCGGGACCGACCGGGGAGTGCGCCGAGTGCCGCATGAAGCGTGGCCTCGGAGTGCAAACCAAGCTGACGGTCGGCGCGGCGGATGACCGCTATGAACGAGAGGCCGACCACGTGGCCGGCGAGGTAGTGCGGATGCCGGCGCGGGAGACGCGGCACCAGCCGGCCGAGATCACGCCGCTGGTGCAAAGGCAGTCCCACGACCGCGGGCCGGGCCTGCCCGCCGGTGCGTCCCGCTCGATTCAAGAGCGGGGCGGCGGCACCCCGCTCTCGGACAGCGTGCGCCGGTTCATGGAACCGCGATTCGGCGCGGACTTCAGTGATGTCCGCCTGCACACCGGTCCAGAGTCTTCACACCTCAACGAGAGCCTTCATTCGCGGGCGTTCACGTACGGGCGGGACATCTGGCTGGGCGCCGGAGAGAGCGTGTCCGATCTGCCGCTGATGGCGCATGAGTTGACCCACGTGTTGCAGCAGTCGCCCTCGCTGAGGCGGCCGGCGCGCCGGCCGCTTGCATCCGAACCCGTTATCCAGCGCAAGAACGACTACTTCTCGCTCCCCAAAGAATTTCGGGGCAAGGGCGCGGGGACCAGAACGCATGACTATCTATTTCCCCAGATCGCCAAGGAGAATCCGGGATTGTTCTTCGAGGTCAACATTCCCGGCGGCAAGAAAGACGACACCGCCGCCTTTACGGCGGGTGAAGAGGCCGTGGTCGGTAGGGCTGACTTCTACTGGGCGAAGCCGAGCACGACGATAGGCGTGAAGTTCGTGGGCGACGATCCGGAACCCGAATACCTCGGCTCGCATCGAGACCTTCGGGTTGGCGTCGCGACCGGGGGCGACACCCAGAAGGCGGAACTCAAGAAGTTCGACCACGCCGGCAAAGCCGCGCCGGTCGGCAAGAAGAACATGATCAAGAAGGCGGAGAAGGCCAGCACGCAGAGGTGCCGCCAGCTCGAGGGGCCTGCCATCTGTCGCCTCGATGAGGCCCCGGTCGATATCCGGTTGGCCGATCTGAAACCGGCGGATGAGGGCGAGCGGCGCCTGGGCCACCGCCAGTTGGGCAACTATATCACTGGGATAAACCTGACCGCGTCCAAGGTCAGGGACTTCGCGAAGGATAACCTGAAAAAGATCGATCCCGCGAACCAGACCTGGAATCCCACTCCCACAAGAATGGCCGGCAGCGCGATAAAGATTCCCGACCAGTACAAACCGTTCAACACGAACAAGAGGCGACTGGGTGTTATCCGCTACGAAGACGGCAAGCCGGAGTACAAGGCAAAGGCGGAGCCGGCGGATGTGTACGTCGTGCCGGACCCGGACCACGCCGGCCTCCTGATCTACGAGTATGTCCCCGTAAACCGGCCCAAGGACGTGTCGTTCTTGGAACGGGCCCAGGAGGTGGCGGCACGGAGACTGGAAGTCCCGGTGATCAGCGAGTTGAAGGCGAAACCAGAGGTGGTGCAGGGAAAGAGGAAGCCCGGGCCGCCTCCACCGCCCCCCGCCGGGCAATTCCGAATCCAGCGCAAGAAGGTCAACGACAAGTTCAAGCTTGACGAGTGGAAACCGACGTTCAAGAAATGGCAGGACAACGAGGCCAAAGCCTACCTTGGCAGCGGTGAGAAGAAGAAGACCGAGTACATCGACACGCTGCTGGAGATCAAGAAGCGCAGCCTGCCGAACCTCGATGTGCCCACCGGCAGCGAAAAAGTGGCCGCGGGGATGCGGAAGATCGAGCACTGGAACGAACACGGAGACGTGTACGGCAGGCTGCGCGGGCTCTTCGGCGGCGTCTACGTCAAGTTCGTAGACTTCTACGAGAAGACGCGGGACAGGTTCCGCCGCTTGCTCCCCAAGACCCCGGGCTCTACCTCGGGCTTCCTCGGGACGTTGGTCAAAATTGGGATGAAGATCCTGAGGTTCGTCTCGCACCTCATCATGGGCGAGGTCTCCGAGCGCCTGACCACCGCGTTCAGGCAGGCGGCGGAGAACGTGATCGAGAGGCACTTCGGCAAAGAGGCGACCGACCTCGAAAAGCAGCTCGCGGAGGTCCGCGCCTACACTACCGATTTCGAAGAGCTGGCCAAGAAAAACATCCAAGCTGAGATCGACAAGGTCATCGAACCCTACGAGAAACACATCGACAAGATCCGGTCCGAGGTGGGAGGCGTTGTCGAGGCCATGGGATGGGTGAACCGGATCAAGTGGCTCGCCCGGGCCGCTGCATGCATCGCCGCACCGGGCATCGGCTGCGTACTGGGGGTGCTGGGCACGCATCTCCTCGAAAGGATCGCCTCGGAGATAGCGGAGCGCTGCTGGTTCAGGCGCGACGTGATGTTTCCTATTCTCAAGGACATCAATTTCATCACGCAGCTGCCGGGCACGCTCGCCGACCTGATCAGCGCGTTTCTCATCGGTCTGCTGCCGGGAAAGGCCAAGGAGCTGATCGGTAACGTCGACAAGAAGAAGGCGGATCTGAAAGAAGAACACGCCTGCGAAGACCTGCCGGATGAAAGCCCGCCGCCGGAACCGGAGTACGTCAAGACCGACTGGAAACCGACACCGGTAGACCACGCGATAGGCCGTCTGTACGCAAAGTATGGCGACAAGCCTGGAAACCCGATCGGCGCCGTGGGTGATCTGTTGTACAAGACCGGCCTGTCGCAAGTTCAAACCACAGTCGAGGGAGTGGAACGGGTGGGAGTTTTTCTAGATCGCGTCAATGGAGACGCAGCAGCGATACGTAACTACACCAGAAAGATACTTCAGATGGGCCGCCAGCGAAGGCGCCAGAAGCTCACGCTCGAACAGGTACTCAGCCTGGCCGAAACCGAGATCGCCAGGGGGATCACACCCACGACGGGCGTCAAGCTCGACATCCCCGAGGAAGAGCACGATCCGCAGGGCCGCGAGCAGACCGGAGGGATAACGATCTTTGAATTCTAGGCAAGGCAGGACGGGCGGGGCGCGGCGAGACCGATCAGGTGCGAGGTCGAGATGACCCAGCTCCAGAAAACCGAAGCACCGAGACCTCGAACGGGACTACCAGGGGTTCAAATGCCCGGGCGAGACGACCGGAGCGGCGTGACCCATGAATGACCGGGCAGCAACGACCGTTTTGTCTACCCGGAGCCATCCCGAACCGGCCGTCACGCCGGCACGAAACGGCTTGCTGCAACGCAGGTGTGCCTGCGGCGGCACGCCGGGCCCGGCCGGAGAGTGCGCCGCGTGCCGCGCGAAACGGTTGCTAGGTCAGGAGGGTCTAGCCCTCCAGCCAAAGCTAGCGGTCAACAGGCCGGGTGATCAGTACGAGCAGGAGGCCGACCGGATATCCGAGACGGTCATGCGCGTACCCGATACCGTCGTGCAGCGCCGGATCGAACCGGAGGAAGAGACCCTCCGGGCGAGACCGCTCCTCGGCCAGATCCTCCCCGTTATCCAACGCCAGGTAGAGGACGAGGAGAAGGAAGAGGAGGCGCAGGGCTTCGAGGAACCGCTCCTCCCGCGGCGAATCGAGGAAGAGAAGGATGAAGAGTTGCTCCAGGCCAAGCCGGTGGCGGATCGCCTCCGGTGGCCGATTCAACGCCGGCCCGCGGGAGACGGAGTGGCGCCTCGGGTGGAGGGGGGAGTCGGCGAGCCGTCCAGCACCCCGCCGGAAGCGGCGAACCACGCCATCGTCCCGGACGAGACGGGCGAGAGAGCCGGATCGGATTTTCAGGCCCGGCTCGACGCGGAGAAGGGCAGCGGGCATGGGCTCGCGCCCTCCGTCAGGCGCTTCATGGAAGCCCGGTTCGGGGTCGAGTTCGGCCAGGTTCGCATCCACGCCGACGAGCGGTCTGCCGCCCTCGCCGGGAGTATACAGGCGCAGGCTTTCACCGTCGGGAACGACATTTACTTCGGCGCCGGCTACTACGATCCGGCGTCAGCAGCAGGCAGGCAGCTAATCGCCCACGAGCTGGTTCACACGCTCCAGCAGAACCCGGGGCAACTCGCGGCCCGGGGAGGGGTGGGGACCGATCCAGGCGATCGGTACGGGGCGGAAGCGAGCGGACCCGCGACGACGGTCGTGATGCCGATGATCCAGCGCCAGGAAACGTTCTCGCCCAGGAACAGGCCGACGGGCACCAGGATACACGCCGAGGTCTTGCCCGCCTTTGGAAACGTGAACCCGGATCTGTTCACGGAGGCGAAAATTCCCGGTGCCAAGAGGATGGACGTAGAGACCGGGAAGGTAGGGATCGCCGACTTCTACGTGGCGTCCACCACCGTCGCCGTGAACATGGTCAATGAACAGCCCGTGTACCTGGAGCCGGACAGCAAGCTCCGGAGAGGAGACAGCCCCGGAAAGGCCGAACACGACAAGAGTGGCGCGCCGATCGGTCCGAAAGCGAAGAGAGCGAGTTGTGACGGCGGAACGGGGAAGGAGAAGATCTGCCGCCTGGACAGAGCTCCGGACACCATACGGTTGGGCGACCTCAAACCAGGAGGCGAGGCCGAGATCCGCCTCGGAACAGGCCAGCTCGGGGACTACATGGCCGGCTTGCGGAACACGAGCACAGAGGTCAACAAGTACGTCGAAGGCAACCGGACCCTCGCGCATCCGGGACCCATCAAGTGGAACGTGCAACCAGGGATCATCCGCACCCTGAACATACCGCCTGCCTACGATTTTGCGACGGCCACGACGCCCAGGGTGCCGCTGGGCTTGTACGAGCCCGGTAGGAGGACGGCGGACGTTATTCCGGGTCTTACCGGTCAGCTGGTCGTCTACCAACCAAAAGACGCCGATGGCATCTGGGTGTACGAGTGGGTACCCAGGACCATCCCGGCTGCATTGAAGTCGGGGCGCACCTCGCCGGCGTTGCAGGCGACCATAAAGCGTGTAGACGACCTCATCGAACGCTTGCGATCTTCCTCAACGAGCGTAGCCCCGAAGCGCCTCAGCGAGCAAGAAGCCAGGCGCAAGAACGCCGGTCCGCAGAGGATCTTCCCCCGCCGGATCGTCGTCCGGTCGGCGAGTTCCCGCCTGATCCAACGGCAGAGAAAAAGCTTCGACTATCCCTCCTGGCAAGCCGACTACAAGGAATGGCGCAAAGAGACCAGGAAGTTCCTGGCGAGCGACAAGGCGCGCGATCCCAGGGTGATAACCGCCCTCGTGAACGTGAAGAAGCGCTCCAGGCTGCCGATCGACGTTCCGGAGTCATTCACGAGGGTCGCGAGGGAGGTTTCGAAGCTCGAACACTGGGTCCAGTGGGGCGGGGTTTACGGGCGCCTGCGCAGGACCTTCGGGAGCCTGTTCACCAAGGTGTCCGACCTGTACAAGAGAGCCCGCGACAAGTTCCGCGAACTGACGAAGAGGAAACCAAGCGAGTCGTCGGGGGGTGACGGCCTGGTCAAGGCCATCATCCGGGTCGCGTTCCGAACCGCGCAGGGGTTTCTCACCCTCACCATCGACAGGGTCGCCGACCACCTGAAGACTGCTCTGGAGAGGGGCGCCGGCGTGCTGCTGAACGAGTTCTTCGGCGAGGAGAACATCGAGAAGCTGGCCAGCGCGAGGGCCGACCTCGAGAAGATGGTCGCGGACGTGCAACAGTCGGCCCAGCAGAAGGTCGAAGCCGTCATCGAGGAGATGGTCGCTCCGTATCGAAGAGAGCTGGATTTCATCGTAGACGTCGGCAAATGGCTGGGCGATATAGGCAAGATCGTGAACACCGTCCGGTGGATCGCCCGGGCGGTCAACTGCGTCACACCGCCCGCTGTGGGCTGTCTCAAGATCCTTCTGCAGGAGGTGGGCGAGGTAGTCCTGGAGAAGGCGGTGGAGAGTTGCTGGTTCCAACAGAACGTCGTCGCGCCGGTGTTCACGAAGGTGCAGTTCTTCCGGGATCTTCCGGACAAGATCAGCGGTTACATCATCGAGCAGATCAAGAAGCTGCTGCCGCTCGACGAGTCGCTGAAAGCCAGGCTCTTTCCTTCGACGGCCCCTCCCAGCGGGGAGCTCAAGGCGGGGGACATCCCCTGTGACGAGAACGCCGTTACGCCAGAGAAGATAGCGATGGCCAGATTGCGCGAGCAGCACGGTGCGGAGAAGGTGAGGCTGCTCATCGCCATGATGGAGAAGGCGGGCATCGGTGACAGGGAGGAACTGAAGGTCGAGCAGATCCAGCAGATGGATCAGGTACTCGGCGACGTGCCGCAGGCCGACATCGAAGCGGCCATCAAGAACTACGACAGGTCGAAGGCGTTCGGCGTCGTTGGCATGGATAGACTGGCGCAGAGCATCAAAGCCACTGCCGCCGGGACGCAGCCGACGGGACCCGGTCCCGAGGGGGGTGGCGCGGAGGACGGGCGGGTCGTAAGCGCCGACAGAGCCAGGTTCGGCGGCAGCAGAAAGGGCGCGCTCAACAGCACCAGGATCAAGGTCGAGAGACCACTCTGGGAGCACGTCAAGGGCAGCGAACCCCTCGTCAATCTGGCCGGGTACGTGGACAAGCGCTGGGTGAGAACCATCACGGACGTACCTACCAGGGTCACGAGGCGCCTGTGGAAGCCCAGCGAGGCCAGGAGGAACTATCTGGTCATCTACTACAAGCTCAAACAGGGTGTGCGCTTCGTCCACGACGTCCCGGATGTTCCCCCGTTCGTTCTGGCGGAAGGGGACGAGGTGCCTGGTGGCATCAAGCCGACCCGGCCCTCCCGGAGAGACGCCGGCACGAAGGAGAGTGAGGCGAGCGCGGAGCAATGAGCCTGCTAGAACCCACGACCGCTCTCTTCGGCCGGCCCCTGCGGGTGGGATCGCGCCGGCGACCTCGGAAAAAATTCGGCCACGCCCCCGAGGCTGGAAGGAGCTCCTGATCTCATGAGTACGCAAGACCGGCTGAGATACACACCATGGCTGCTGATGCCGTCCCTCGCGCGACCCGGTCTGCTGCAGCGCAAGTGCGCCTGTGGCGGCACGCCAGGCCCGGAGGGCGAGTGCGCCGAGTGCCGCCGCAAGCGCCTGCAGCGCCAGGCCGAGCCGTCGGTCACGCCTTCCGCGGTGCCGCCCATCGTGCACGAGGCGCTCGGCTCGTCCGGCCAGCCGCTGGACGCGAGTACCCGCGCGTTCATGGAGACGCGCCTCGGGCACGACTTCGGCCGCGTGCAGGTACACGCCGACGCGCGGGCGGCGGAGTCGGCCCGGGCGTTGAACGCCGAGGCCTACACGGTGGGGCGGGACGTCGTCTTCGGACCGGGACGGTACGCGCCGGGAACGGCGGCTGGTAGAGAGCTGCTGGCCCACGAGCTGACCCACGTCGTGCAACAGGCGGCGGGTCGCGGCGCGCCGGCCCCAGAGGCCGTGGCCGAGGCGCAGGCCCAACAGAGCGGCCGGCGGATCGCCGCAGGCAACGCCCCCCTGATCGACGCCCGCGTCCGCGCCGGCACCCTCCAGCGCCAGGAAGGCAAGAACGAGCTGGACGAGAAGGCGAAGGCGATCATCGCGCAGGCAAGATACGACAAGACCAAGGCCGAGGAACGCGCCGTTCAGGTGGTCAAGAGCATAATCAAAGGATACTACCCGTCCGAAGAGCCGAACGTCGACTCCGTCGCGTTCAACGAGGAGAAGGCGGGGGCGGGCGTTCACGTCGAGGAGAAGTTCGCTCCCAGCTCGCGCAACGAAGAGAGCAAGGGAACCATCTACGTCGGGAACGACTTCCTGAAGGGCGTCAACGAGCGTCACTTCGCGCGGCGCGTGTTGCAGGTCGGGCACGAGCTCGAGCACATAACCCAGTGGCGCACGGGGATGGCCGGCGGGCACAAGAGCGCCGAGCGCGAGTTCCTCGCCTTCTACCACGAGGCCCTCGCGGCGGAGAAGCCGGGCACCGGGCGGATGCAACGTGCCACGCGCGTACAGCTCATAGACGCGGCCCTCGGCTACTACTACTGCCTCACGGCGCAGCAGCAGAAGCAATACGAGTCCAACAAGAAAGAACTGCTGGACCGGAGACCCGGCGAGGTCAAGGCGAGCGGCAGGTCGCTACCGGACCCCCCGACCGAGTGCAGGCGCCAATGAGCAGCGAGGTCCGGCAACCGAGATCCCACAGACGGAGGAGCACGCGACCATGACGACCTTCCCCGGCTCGCCGAGACTGCTCAAGGGCGCCATCGTCGGGATCGACTCGTTCGACCCGCCGCCCAGCGTGATCCTGTTCCAGTACAACCCGGACACGCTCACGCGCACCCTGCAGGCGCAGACGGTGGGCGAGGGAACCGCCGACCGCTCGGAGGCCATGCGCCTCAACGGCGCGCCGACGGAGACGATCAGGCTGGACGTGGAGATCGATGCTACCGACCAGCTGGAGTTGGCCGAGGGGAACGCCGTCGCGATGGGCGTCTACCCGCAACTATCGGCCCTGGAGATGCTCATCTACCCCGAGAGCAACCTGGTGATCACCAACGCGATGCTCATGGCCCTCGGGACGATCGAGGTCATCCCGCCCCTTGCGCCCTTCACGCTCTTTATCTGGGGGCCGAAGCGGGTATTGCCGGTGCGCCTGACGGACTTCAGCGTCACCGAGGAGGCCTACGACGTGAACCTGAACCCGATCCGCGCCAGGGTCTCCCTCGGCCTACGGGTGCTGACCTACAACGACCTGCCGCTGACCCACGAGGGCTACGGCATATTCCTGGCCCACCAGGTGATCAAAGAGGCCATGGCCAGGATCGGAAGCGTGCCCAACCTGAGCGCCGTTACCGGCGTCAACCTACCGTAGGGGGAGCCATGTTCGAGCACACGAGCCGCTACTACCCACTGGAGACGGCGACGTTCACCGCCCCCGACGGCAGGCGAATCGCCTACAAGCGCCGCCGGTTTTTGCCAAGGGGCGAGGAGATGCAGCTCCTGGTCGAGGTCACCGTGACCCAGGGCGACCGCCTTGACCTCATCACCGCCCGCACGCTCGAAGATCCGGAGCAGTTCTGGCGGGTGTGCGACGCCAACAACGCCATGAACCCCGTCGAGCTGACAGCCGAGTTGGGCCGGACGCTACGCGTGCCGGTGCCGGGGTTCTGAGGGGCGCGGGGTGAAGCTGGGCATACATCTGACGCTCCTGATCGGGCCTACGGTCGCCGTGCCAGCGCCGCTCTCGTTCACCGAAGCGTTGCAAAGCGTCGAGGTGACGCACAGCGATGAGGGGCGCTCCGGCTTCGAGCTCAGGTTCCAGACT
>WUUC01118407.1_pt1 | contig 10102 bp, 4 predicted proteins | sample 6278441 | NCBI WGS metagenome assembly WUUC01 (sample SAMN13675441, study PRJNA597444) | soil metagenome | isolation source: soil | place: USA: Washington | collected 2017-10 | reverse complement strand
ATAACTTAATTTCAATTATCAACACACCAACGGCAATAGATACTTCATGCAAACTCCGCATTTCTATTGTAGAGGCGGATCGTGATTGCCGTTATATTATTTTCACATAGGCTGAAAGACCGTGTAATCCTCCTTCTCTTCCAAAGCCGCTTTCCTTATAACCACCGAAAGGCGAGGTGGGGTCGAACTTGTTAAATGTATTCGCCCAAACAACACCAGCCTTCATTCTTTTTGTCATGTTGAATACTTTCGAACCTTTGTCAGTCCATACGCCGGCGCTCAACCCATAAGGGGAGTTGTTTGCCTTCTCGATAACTTCATCATCTGTTCTAAAAGTAAGTATTGCCAGCACGGGGCCAAATATCTCTTCCTGTGCAATGCGATTGCTCTGTGCCACATTGGTAAATAATGTTGGCCTGCAAAAGAAACCTTTGCCTGGAAGAGTACACGAACTCTCATACATTTCTGCGCCTTCTTTCTTGCCAATTTTTATGTACTTATTAATAATGTCTAATTGTTGGCGCGAGTTGATTGCCCCGATATCGGTGTTCTTGTCCATTGGATCGCCAACAATGAGTGATTCAAGGCGGTCCTTCAATTTGCGTATCACTATTTTGGCAACGGACTCCTGTACATATAACCTGGAGCCAGCGCAACATACATGGCCCTGATTAAAGAAGATGCCGTTGATTATGCCTTCTACTGCCTGGTCGATCGGTGCGTCTTCGAAAATAATATTGGCCGCCTTGCCGCCAAGCTCAAGCGTTGCTTTTTTATCCGTGCCGGAAATTGCGCGTTGAATGATCTTTCCTACTTCCGTTGATCCTGTGAAGGCGATCTTATTTATATCAGGATGATTTACCAGGTCGGAGCCTGTCGATCCTGCGCCAGTAAGAATATTTACCACTCCGGGCGGCAGATCTGCTTCCTCGATGATCTCGGCCAGCTTTAATGCCGTAAGTGGCGTGGTTTCGGCTGGTTTTAATATAACGGTGTTACCTGTAGCCAATGCAGGCGCGATCTTCCATGCCGCCATCAGCAAAGGAAAGTTCCAGGGTATGATCTGTGCTGCTACTCCAAGCGGTTCTGTGCGACGATTGGGAAATGCATATTCCAACTTGTCTGCCCAACCCGCATAATAAAAAAAATGATTGGCGGCTGCGGGCACATCAAAATCGCGGCTTTCTTTAATGGGCTTGCCGCCATCAAGTGTTTCGATTACTGCCAGTTCCCTGGCTTTCTCCTGCATCAGCCGTGAAATACGAAAGATATATTTCGATCTTTCGCTGACCGGCATTTTTTTCCAGAACTTATCATATGCATTCCTTGCCGCCTTCACCGCCTTATCCACGTCTGCAGTGTTCGCTTCAGCTACTTCACTGATCTTTTGTTCGGTGGCAGGGTTGATAGTCTCAAAATATTTGCCGGATGAAGGTTTCTGCCATTGACCATTAATAAAAAGATCATACTTCGGTTTAATGCTGGCGGCACTCTTGCTTTCCGGGGCGGGGTCATATGACCAGCTCGTATCGAATTTCAATTTGACCGTATTGTTTTTTTTAACCGCGCTCTTCTTTTTGATCAACGACATCGCTTTGATGTTTAAAGTGTAAGGTTTATGATTACCTATTGTTCTTGATTTGCCGCCTGGCTAGAGATTTCGGAACACATTTGAAAGATAAGTCCCGATGTCAGTCAACGGAAAAGTAATTTGAGCTTTGATAAAGGCCGGTCTCCTCTTTTACGATCTGCATCAGCACATCATTGGCAAGACTGCTTGCGCCAAACCTAAACCATTCATTATTCATCCAGTCTTCGCCAAGCACTTCTTTAACCATAACGAGGTAGTGCAGCGCCAGTTTGGATTTGGAAATGCCTCCAGCCGGTTTCATCCCGATCATCTTGCCGGTTTTATAATAGAAATCACGGATCGCCTCAAGCATTACTAATGTCACAGGCATTGTGGCTGCTGGCTGGATCTTACCGGTGGAAGTTTTGATAAAATCCGCGCCTGCAAGCATAGCAATATCACTCGCTCTTCTTACTTTATCAAAACTACCGAGCTCACCCGTTTCGAGAATTACTTTTAGTCTCGCATCGCCACACGCTTCCTTTATTGCGGCAATTTCATCAAACACAAAATTGTATTCACCTGCGTGGAATTTGCCGCGGCTAATCACCATGTCCACTTCATCTGCGCCTTCATTCACCGCATATCTGGTATCCCTGATCTTTACATCTCTTGGCGCCTGGCCGCTGGGGAAGGCGCTTGCCACTGATGCTACCTTGATGCCAGAATCTCCTAATGCTTTTTTTGCTGTGCGCACCATACTTGGGTACACGCAAATAGCTGCAACTGATGGTATGCCAGGTATGGCATCATGAGGATGCATGGCCTTATAGCATAATTGCTTTACCTTGCCATCGGTATCTTTTCCCTCAAGAGTGGTAAGATCGATCATATTCAAGACCAGCTTCAACCCGTTCATTTTAGCATCTTTCTTGATGCTGCGTTTGGTGAACCGGGCAGCACGCTCTTCAGCTCCCACCTGGTCAATACGAGGAGATTGAGAAAAATCGGGAAGCATCGTTACTGAAGGCATAAGGGATCATTTACCGGCCAAAGGTAATCAATAAAGACAGTTCGAAATTTTACGGCTTCGCCCCTCGGTAAGGGTATTTCTTTATGGCACGGGCAATCTAACCATACGTGTAAAAACAGTCAACCAGTAGTAGGAAAGCCAACTCCTTTATAAACAAAGTGAGTTGTTACTAAAATTACGGCCATCGTTTACATCATTTGATTTAAATTCGAAACTCATTTCTAACGCAAGGTTCCGGACGAAAAATCTTCTAATTAAAAAAATCAAACTGCAATGAGAAAACCCCGACTTTATTTTAAAGTGGTTTTTGTCCTGGCATTTTTTTCCGTAGCGATCAGTCTTCCTGCTCAACAAACATTTCCGGAAAACGGAATTGCTGATCCGCGACATGGACATTATGCCCTGACGAATGCCACGATCGTAAAAGATGGTGCGACCACATTAACCAACGCTACATTAGTTATTAAAGATGGAAAGATAGTTGCTGTAGGCAGCAGTCTCAAAGTGCCTGCAGGCGCGGTGGAAGTAGATTGTAAAGGGAAGTATATCTACCCGTCATTCATTGATATTTATGCCGACTATGGTGTACCCACTCCTCAAAACACTGGTGGTGGAAGAACATTTGGACAACCTGCTCAGTTAGAAACTGCCGTAAAAGGTCCATATGGTTGGAACCAGGCCATCAAAAGCGATGCAGAGGCATATAAAGTATTTGCGGTTGACGATGCAAAGGCAAAGCCGCTCCGCGACGCCGGATTTGGCGCTGTACTATCTCACGTAAGGGATGGCATTGCACGCGGCACCGGAGCTGTTGTATCATTGGCCAATGAAAAAGAAAACCTGGTTATAATAAAAGAAAGGGCCACTGCTCACTACTCTTTTAGTAAAGGCACATCTACACAAAGCTATCCCAGTTCAATAATGGGTATTATCGCATTGCTGCGTCAATCTTACCTCGATGCACAATGGTATAAAAGTAAACCCGCAACTGAAGGGTTTAACCTTACACTTAAATCATGGAATGAAAACCAGGATTTGCCGCAGATCTTCGAAGCAAACGATAAGTGGAATGATCTTCGCGCCGATCGTATCGGTGATGAATTTGGCGTGCAATATATACTCAAGGGTGGAGGAAATGAATACCAGCGCATCAAAGACATGAAGGCTACGAATGCCTCATTTATCCTGTCACTCAATTTTCCGCAGGCGCAGGATGTAGAAGATCCCGTGGATGCGAGATTTGTTTCATTGAGCGATATGAAAAACTGGGAAATGGCGCCGACTAATACTGCCGCCTTCGAAAAAGCGGGAATTCCCTTTTGCCTTACCACTGCTGACCTTCGCACTGTAAGCCTTTTCTGGGCCAATCTCCGCAAGGCGATGGAATACGGTCTGAGTGAAAATAAAGCAATGGAGGCATTGACTAAAACGCCCGCCACTTTATTGGGAGTGTATGATAAGGTAGGAAGTCTCGACGCAGGAAAGCTGGCGAACTTCCTCGTTACCTCCGGCCCCATATTCAACGAAAAAACATCTATACTTACAAACTGGGTACAGGGTATTAAATACACTGTGAAAGAAGATGCGGCCGGCATTACAGGTGTTTACAACCTTGTAGTAAATACTCCTTCAGGAAAAAACAATTATACACTCGAGGTAAAGAGTGGAAACTCGCTGACGATGTTTGGCAACGACACACTCAATACTAAATTTAGTCATGATGGCAAGATTGTAAAACTGAGCTATGCGCCAATGGTACGCAGGCAACGACCTCAGAACACAGGTCAGCAACCTGAAACCGGACAGCGGCCGAGTGGATTTCAAAGAGGCGGCGGAGGTGCTGATGCATCTTTACCGGCTACTGCCATCCGCCTGAGCGGTGTAAGTAATGGCTCAGAATGGAATGGAACAGGCGTGGATTCATCAGGCAATATGCTCACCTGGACTGCTTCATTTGTAAAATCGACCGAGATAAAAGCAGACAGCATAAAGAAAAAAGAAATGCCTGTTATTGGCAAAGTGACCTATCCATTCGAGCCGTTTGGATGGGAAGAAGATCAAAAGCCCAAACAGGAAACGATACTTATAAAGAACGCTACCGTATGGACGAATGAGAAAGAGGGTATTTTGGAGAACGCTGATGTACTTATAAAAAATGGTAAGATAGCAAGCGTAGGTAAAAGCCTTTCTGATGCAGGTGCAAAGGTGATCGATGGTACGGGCAAACATGTAACAGCAGGTATTATCGATGAACATTCTCATATAGCCGCAGCCTCTATCAATGAGGGCGGACAAAGTGTAACCTCCGAAGTACGTATAGCTGATAACCTGAACCCCGACGACATAAACATCTATCGACAGCTGAGTGGCGGTGTTACAACATCGCATATTCTTCATGGTTCAGCAAATGTGATAGGCGGACAAACGCAGCTCATTAAATTGCGCTGGGGCGGCAACGACGATGATTTGAAATTTAAAAACTGGGATGGCCAGATAAAGTTCGCATTGGGTGAGAATGTTAAACGTTCTTCATCTACTCAAGGCAACAACCGTTATCCCGATACCAGGATGGGAGTGGAGCAGGTATTGGTAGATGCGTTTACAAGAGCAAAAGATTATAAGAAGGCGTGGCAGGAATATGATGCGGTTAAAAATAAAAAAGGGACGACTGCCGTTGCCCCTCGCCGCGATCTTGAACTGGACGCATTGGTAGAAATACTGGACAATAAACGTTTTATAACCTGCCACTCTTATGTGCAGAGCGAGATCACGAGTTCAATAGAAGTGGCTAACAGGATGGGATATAAATACAATACATTTACCCATATCCTTGAAGGTTATAAAGTAGCCGATAAAATGAAGGAGCATGGAGCCAATGCTTCTACCTTCTCCGACTGGTGGGCCTATAAGATGGAAGTGGAAGATGCTATTCCATACAATGCCGCTATCATGCACAATGTGGGCTTAAACGTTGCGATCAATTCCGATGATGCGGAAATGGCCCGTCGTCTTAATCAGGAGGCAGCCAAGATTGTGAAGTATGGTGGAGTTACGGAAGAGGAGGCGCTGAAAATGGTGACGCTTAATCCAGCGAAGATGCTGCACGTTGACGACAGGATCGGAAGTCTTAAACCAGGTAAAGATGGTGATGTTGTTTTGTGGAGTGACAGTCCATTAAGCATTTACGCTAAATCTTTGTACACGATCATAGATGGCACTATCTATTTTGACCGCGAGAAAGATGAGCAACTACAAAAGACAGTGGATGTAGAAAGGAATCGCATTATCCGGAAAATGAATGGCGAAAAAAGGGGTGGCGCTGCGGTAATTCCTGCACAGCCGACCTACCTTATTATGCAAACATGCAGCGATCACGGTCATAGTCATGGATTATTGGTAGTCGATTCAGAAGATATTACTAACGAATAAACTTTCACAAATGAGAATAATACTTTTTATTTTATCGGTTTGTTTCATGGCCACGGCCAATGGGCAATCAACGGTTCTTCCGTCAAAGCCGCAGACTGGATTGATCTTTATTAAAAATGCCACCATCCACGTGGGTAATGGAAAGGTGATCGAGAATGGTGTTATCAAGATCCAGGATGGCAAGATTGCTGAAGTGGGAACCGGCATCGCGATCCCATCCGGTGATGTTTCCGTAGTGGACGCCAAGGGCAAACAGGTATATCCGGGGTTGATACTGGCCAGCTCAAATCTTGGACTCGTCGAGATGTCGTCTATACGCGCTACATCGGACGCTCGCGAAATGGGCGAATTGAATCCGAATATCCGCTCTATAGTAGCTTACAATGCTGACTCGAAGGTGATCAATACGCTGAGATCAAATGGTGTTCTGCTTGCCAATATAGTTCCGCAGGGTGAAATGCTGGCCGGGTCTTCATCGGTAGTACAATTGGATGCATGGAACTGGCAGGACGCCGCCTATAAAACAGATGGCGGTATGCATTTCTATATGCCATCCCTTATGGCGCGTCCGCGTTTTGGGCGCGGTGGATTTGGTGGCGGTGGTCCTCAGGCACCAACCGATCCTGTGAAGGCAGGACTTGAAGAGATAGAGCGCATGAAAAGTTTCTTTCGCGAGGCCAGGGCATATGCCGCGGAAACAACACATCAGGAGACTAACCTGAAATTCGCTGCCACTAAAGGACTATTCGACAAATCGCAAAAATTATATGTGCATGCGAATACGATAAAACAAATTCTCATTGCACTTGATTTCGTGAAAGAGTTTGGTTTTGAAGTTGTCATAGTAGGCGGTAGTGAGAGCTGGCAGGTAGCCGACTTACTCAAACAACACAACGTTTCCGTTATACTGCAGCAGCCGCACAGTCTCCCAACCGGAGAAGATGATGACGTGGATCAGCCTTATAAAACCGCTGCGGCCCTGCAAAAAGCAGGTGTGTTATTCTCCATCTCCGATGATGATTCGCAGACAAGAGGCCGTAATCTCGCATTTAATGCCGGAACAGCTGCGGCCTACGGGCTTACGAAGGAAGAGGCCCTGCAGGCTATTACTCTTAATGCCGCCAGAGTGTTGGGCGTGGCAGATAAGACAGGTAGTATAGAAGTGGGCAAAGACGCGAATATCGTGATCAGCACAGGCGATATCCTGGACATGAAGAGCAGTGTAGTTACCGAAGCATTCATTCAGGGTCGTAAGATCGATCTCACCGATAAGCAAAAACAATTGAACGACCGGTACAATCAGAAGTACAATCTGAAAAAACCATTCTAAGCCAATCACGAAATACAACAAATTAAAAACGGCCCCACCATTAAAGTGGGGCCGCATTATTTCCAACCGTCCAGTGTTGAATATCTTGTCTCTTTCGAGTGTGTTTCAGTTTCTTTAAGCACCAATCTCTCCTCCTCTTTCAAGCCTCTTCAGGTACTTTGTCTATCGTTTGTGCCGTAATCTGACGCAAACATATTGCATGATTTACTATTTTGCAATAGTAAATGTACTATTACCCAAAATAAGAAAGTTACTAGTCTGCAATGATCTATGAGTCAGCCATATAGACAAAAACCCGGCCAAAATATTCGCCGGGTTCTGTTCTTTTTAAAAAAAATTTCTATCGTTTTTAATGCCATTCGAGCCTGGAATAAATCAACTGCTCATCAGGCATCCTTTCCGTGACATTGTTTGTATTTCTTGCCACTTCCACAAGGACAAGGATCGTTGCGACCTATCTTGGGCGCAACCTTTATCGGCTCCTGTTTTACTACGGGACCGTTAGGATCGTACTGATCGCGTTCATTGGCTGCATAATCGTCACCAGCCGCATCTATTTCTTCTTTATTTGCCCGCATCTTGCTGTAGTCGGTCTTTTCCTGTTTTGCTTCCTTCAGCGGCGCATTTTCCTGTTGTGCGTGTATGGCCGAATGAGAAAGGAACGATGCTATGTCCTTATTTACATCCGCATTCATATTAGCGAATTGCTGAAACGCTTCTACTTTATAGATCACCAATGGATCTTTTTGCTCAAGGTAGGCTGTCTGTACACTTTGTTTCAGATCGTCCATTGCCCGCAAATGTTCTTTCCAGGCATCATCTATCACTACAAGCGTAATCGTCTTTTCCAGTGCGGAAGCCAGTTCTGCACCGTGGCTGTTTACCACTTTATCAAGAGACGCCAATACATTTATACCCTTTCTTCCATCGGTAAACGGAACAACTACATTCTCTATATGGCTGCCCTGGTTTTGCCGGATGTTCTTGAAGACAGGAACGGCCTGTGTTTTTATTTCTTCTTTATGCTTACTGTAATGATCGGTTGCTTCAGCATACAATTTATCGATCACCGTGTTAAGGTCAGTTTTCTTCAGCTCTTCTTCGTCAATTTGAGTCTCGAGACCGAAGTTCACGATACAGGCAAGTTTAAATCCTTCAAAATCTTCCTGGTCTCTATAACCCGTAACCAGTTGTTCTGCTACCACTGAGAAGGAGTTGTCGATGTCAAATGCAAGCCGGTCGCCAAAGAGGGCGTGCTGGCGTTTGCTGTAAACGACGTTACGCTGTTTATTCATTACGTCATCATACTCGAGCAGGCGTTTCCGGATACCAAAATTGTTTTCCTCAACTTTTTTCTGCGCGCGCTGTATGCTATTGCTGATCATGCTGTGCTGGATCACGTCTCCTTCCTTATAGCCCAACTTATCCATCAGCGATGCGATTCTTTCACTGCCAAACATTCTCATCAGGTCGTCTTCCAAAGACACATAGAACTGCGTGGTACCCGGATCGCCCTGGCGTCCTGCACGACCACGCAACTGTCTGTCCACTCTTCGGCTCTCATGTCTCTCGGTACCAATAATAGCAAGTCCACCCGCTTCTTTCACTCCTGGCCCGAGTTTGATATCTGTACCACGACCCGCCATGTTGGTAGCGATTGTAACAGCTCCCGCCAATCCTGCCTCAGCAACAATGTTGGCTTCCTTCGAGTGTTGTTTGGCATTAAGAACATTATGGGGAACCTTTTTTTGTTGTAGCATACGACCGAGCAGTTCGCTGATCTCAACAGAAGTAGTACCTACAAGCACCGGCCTTCCAGCATTCCGCAACGCCTCGATCTCTTCAATTACAAACTTGTACTTTTCCCGCTTGGTTTTGTACACAAGGTCTTGCTTGTCTATGCGGACCATCGGCCTATTGGTAGGAATAGACACAACATCGAGTTTATAGATACTCCACAACTCGCCTGCTTCCGTTTCGGCAGTACCGGTCATACCTGCCAGCTTATGATACATACGGAAATAATTCTGCAGTGTAATTGTTGCATAGGTCTGCGTGGCTGCTTCGATCTTTACATTTTCTTTTGCTTCAATAGCCTGATGCAAACCGTCGGAATATCTTCTTCCATCAAGTATACGACCGGTCTGTTCATCTACGATCTTGATAGCACCATCCATTACCACATACTCCACATCTTTTACAAAAGTGGTGTATGCTTTCAACAGCTGTTGTACAGTGTGTATACGATCTGCTTTTTGTGCGTAGTCATTAAGGATTGTTTCTTTCGAGTGCAGTTTCTCCTCGGTAGATATATCGGTCTTTTCGATCTCAGCCAATTTTACGCCTATATCAGGCAGTACAAAGAACTCAGGGTCTTCACCACTTCTTGTGATCATATTTAGTCCCTGGTCCGTCAGCTCAACCGAATTGTTTTTCTCATCGATGTGAAAAAGCAATTCACTATCTACAATATGCATGTTGCGCTGCTGATCCTGTAGGTAATAATTCTCGGCCTTCTGCATCTTAACCTTGATGCCGGGCTCACTCAGGAATTTGATCAGTGGTCCATATTTAGGAAGGCCACGATACGCACGAAACAGGTGGAGGCCGCCGTTTTTCGGGTCATCTTCGCCCTTTTCAAATAATCTCTTCGCATCGTTCAGGTTACTGCGTACTATCTTTTCCTGCTCCTGTACGAGGGCCTGTACTCTTGGTTTGTGTACGTGGAATTGCTGATCGT
>WUUC01028251.1_pt1 | contig 10104 bp, 7 predicted proteins | sample 6278441 | NCBI WGS metagenome assembly WUUC01 (sample SAMN13675441, study PRJNA597444) | soil metagenome | isolation source: soil | place: USA: Washington | collected 2017-10 | reverse complement strand
CAAGTCGATGCCGATGATCTTTCCCATTGCCTAGCGTCTCCTATTGCGTGGCAGTGACGATGCGTTCCGTTTCCGAGGCAGCTTTGCGTGGCGCTGCGCGGGGTTTTGGGGCTGGGTCCACCCTCTCGTGGCGGCCCGGCCTTGGAACGCGGGCAACATAAGCAGAGAGCTTAAGGAGTCAACAAAGGTCGGGCAGACGGCCTCGATAAATCTCAAGGCGCCGGAATCGTTGGCTTTGACCCGCGTAGGCCGGCTTTCGCGGAGGCGATCTTGACCGCGAGGCCCGGGCCTGGGCACAACGCGGCCCGTGACAACCAGCGCGGCCGAGCCCACCGAAGACGCGACGACCCAAGACACCAGCGTGCGGCACGCCGGTCGGGGCCTGATCTCCATTACCGCCGCCAAGCTGTACTTCATCGTCGCGGGGTACGCGGTACAGCTGGCGCTGCCGCGGCTCCTGGGCGGACCGGAGCAATTCGGCCTGTACTCGACGGCCATGAGCCTCGTGTCGATCGTGACCAACGTCCTGATCGCCGCGACCATCCAGACCGTGAGCAAGCGGGTGAGCGAGCAGCCCGCCCACGCCCCGGGCATCCTGCGCCAGGGCGTCAAGCTGCAGCTCCTGGTCGGCGGCTCGCTGGCCGCGGTCGCGCTGCTGATCGCCGGGCCACTCGCGAGCGGCCCGATGCACGATCCGCTGCTCGCGCCGCTGTTTCGAATCTCCTCGGTGGTGATCATCTCCTACGCGCTGTACGCGGCGATCGTCGGCGCGCTCAACGGCCAGCAGCTGTTCGCCAAGCAAGCGACGCTGGACATGACGTACACGACGCTGCGCACGGTCGGCATCGTCGGCGCAGCAGCGCTCGGGTTCGGCGTGATCGGCGCGGCGAGCGGCTTCGCTACGGCCGCGCTGCTCGTGCTGAGCACCGCGCTGTTTCTGGTGGGCACCGGCAAGCGCGACGACACGCAGCCGTTCGAGCTGGGCTCGTGGGTCCGGCTGCTGGCGCCGCTGTGGCTGTACCAGCTGTGCCTCAACTTGATGCTGCAGATCGACCTGTCGGTGCTGAAGAGCAACGTCGCGGCGATCGCGATCGCCGGTGGTGAGGCGGCGGACATCGCGGCCAAGACCGCGTCGCACTACGCCGGGCTGTATCGCGCCGCGCAGACGTTCGCGTTCGTGCCGTACCAGCTGATCTTGTCGGTGACGTTCGTCGTGTTCCCGATGGTGTCGCAGGCGGTGACGCTGGGCGACGCCGACGCCACCAAGCGCTACGTCCAGGGCGCGATGCGCTTCTCGCTGCTCGTGCTGCTCGCGATCGCGGCGCCGATCAGCGGCGCGGCCGACGGCGTGATGCGAATCGCGTATCCGGGCGAGTACCTCGGCGGCGCAGAGGCGCTGGCGGTGCTGTCGCTCGGGATGGTGGCGTTCGCGCTGTTCGTGATCGGCGCGACGATCCTGAGCGGCGCCGGTCATCCGGGGCGCGCCGCGATGATCGCGATGGTCTCGGTCGCGATCGTGCTGGCCGCCAACATCCTGCTGGTGCGCAGCGTCCCGATCGGCCCGCGCACGGCGATGTCGTCCGCGATCGGCACTTCCATCGGCACTTCGTTCGCGCTGCTCGCAGTGGGCGTCGCCGTGTACAAGCGCTTCGGCGCGTTCTTACCGCTCGCGTCGACGATCCGCGTGCTGCTCGCAGCCGCGGCCGCCTGGACCGCCGCGGGCGTGCTGCCGAGCGGCACGGCGATCCAAGCCGTGCTCGCGCTCGTGGGCGGCGGCGTTGCTTACCTCGCCGCGCTCGCGGTGCTGCGCGAGATCACCGAGACGGAGCTGAAGCTCGTCCGGCGCGTGATCAAGAAGTAGGCAGCGGGCGTTCATCGCGCCGCCGGACGGGCGATCTTGGCTTGCTCGTCGAGGAGCAGGTCATGCGCGCATGTGCGAAGCGCGCGCCACTACCGCGCGCCTCGTGTAGCTTCACGAGAAAAATACCGCTAAAGTGGACGCTCGCTCGGACGGGACCGGACGGAGAACGAGGGGACGGGTCATGCGGTGGATTTTGCGTGCGGTGCTGGGCATCGGTGCTCTGGGCTTGGGAGCCTGTGAGAGTACCGAGACCGCTAAGGACAAACCGCTGAGCTGGCAGGGCGCGGAGCCGCACTTCATCGCGCGCGGCCACTTGAACGGCGAGCAGATCGACATCCGCATCGTGGGCGACGACGCCGAAGAAGGCGCGAGCGTGTGGTGCGAGCGCGAGTACGAAGTGCCGCTCGTGGACGGCGTAGCCGACCTGACGCAGGCGCGCCAGATCGAGACGTCGATCACCGGCTACGCGACCGTCGATGGCGAAGAGCGCATCTTTCAATTCGAAATCAAGCAACACGGCCTACAGGACGATCGATCGGGCGACAGCGTCACGATCATCCCTCGCGTCGACGAAGTCCCGCCGGACGCAGACGAAGCTTGGCTCGATTGGGAGTGGCAGACGATCGACGAGGAAGACCTGTTCGAGTCGTCGGCGCAAGAGGGCGAGATCGTGCTGGAGGCGTTCACGGGCGAGCCGGGTGAAGGCGGCGTCATCATTCCCGAAGGCGAAGGGATGGTCGGCGCCACCGTGCAAGCTCGCTGGTCGGTGAATGAGAGCTTGAGCATGAGCTTCAGCGTGCCGTGCACGGCGAACGACGTAGAGGAGTACTGAATGAACCCGCGCCGGCTGACCGCCGTGGCGTGCCTCCTCACCGCAGCGGGATGCGTCGCACCGGTCGAGACAGAGCCCGCGTATGCGTCGGAGCACTTCCTGTGCGGGCCCGAGAGTGAGCAGCAATGGATGGACGAGGTGGAGGACTGCCGGGTCCGCTATGAAGATGACGAGTCCTGCGCCGGCGTGATCAGCTTCGAAGGTTTGCTCGAGGACATTCCTGTCGCGCTGGATGGCGAGGTCTCGAAGGCGGAGTTCGTGGATGCCATCGATGGCGACGGAGCCGCGCTACGCGACGCCGTGAAGATCTACGGCCGTACGCCCTACTTTCTGTTCACGCTTCAGCTCAAGGAAATCGGCGGCGAGACGCTCGACGCGCAGGAACGCACGCTGCGCGTCGGTCGCGCTGACGGTCCGCTCGAGGAGCTCACCGACGAGACGGTGCGGCCGTCGCTGCGCATGAGCGTCGCCGGCGACAGCGCCGACTTGGCGGGGCGCAGCGGTGAGCTCGTGATCGAGCGGCAAAGCGCGAGTGAGCAAGCCGGCACGTTCGCCCTGCGCTTCGGCTCGGCCGGTGACGAGCTCGACGGCTGCTTTCATGTATTTGCGACCGAGCGCACGTTCTACACGGCCGACGAGGTCAACTCGGATGCTCGCTAACGCCTGCCAGCGGCTCGCGCTCGCCACGCTCTGGGGCCTCGCGTTCGGCTCGCATGCGCTGGCTCAAGAGCACACCGTCGATGTCGAGGACATGCAGCTCGAAGACCTGCTCGAGCGCGATCTCGACGAGCGACTCGGCACGACCGACGCAGTGTCTCGCAGAAGCGAAGACGTGATCGCGGCGCCGACGACGATCTCCACGCTGTCGTGGGAACAGATCCAGCATTCCGGTGCGCGAACCGTCCCCGACCTCCTGCGCTGGGTGCCCGGCGTTCAGGTTTATCGCAACGCGCCCGGTAACTACATCGTGTCGCTGCGCGGCACGGGCGGCCTCAACGGCAACAACGTCGTCGTCACCGTCAACGGCGTGCCGATCAACAGTCCGCTCGACGCCAGCATCGACTGGGATCTCATCCCCATTCACGTCATGGACATCGACCGCATCGAGGTCGTGCGCGGCCCCGTCAGCGCGATCTACGGCCAGAACGCGTACACCGGCGTCGTCAACATCGTCACGCGCGAAGCCTACGGCCAGAGCACGTCGATGGCGCTGCGGGGTGAAGGCGGAGCTGACCTGGACCTCGGGCCGTTGGCCGCGCTGTCCGGTCGCTACGGCAGTAATGGTGAGACGTCTCGCTTCAGCGTGCTGGCGCTGGCCGAGCTCGATGGTACCGGCCGCAGCGGCGCCGGAGGTGACGCCACGAGTCTGCGACGGGGCGGCAGCATGGCTCACCTCGAGCTGCTGACCGGCCCGAGGAGTCAGCTTCGTGTCGACCTCGGAGCCAGCGTCTCGGAGCGCAGCGGCCTCGATCACCTCGTGCAGGAATCGCATCCACAAACGCGCTCACTGCTGTTGGGCGCGCTGCGCTTCGGGGCGAGCGACATCACCAAGCTGGTCGAGAGCGTCGAGGTCTGGGCGCGGAGCACCGCTCAGCTGACGCAGACCAACGCCTCGCTGTACGACGGATTCTCATACGACGATACGATCAGCAGTCGCACGGCTTGGGGCGCGGACCTCGGCCTGCGGCTCGCCTCGAGCCTTGCCTTCACGCTGGGTGGCGAAGCGGATCTCGACTGGATCGATGCGCCGTACGTGAACGCGTCGGTCAATGAGCGGCTGTATCCCGGATACGGCGGCTACGGCACGGTGACCTATTCACCGATCGAGCGCTTGCACTTCACGCTCGGCGGGCGCCTCGACCTGCCGTCCGCCACCGCGGAGCTCAAGCCTTCGTACCGAGGCGGCGTCGTCTACGAAGCCACCGACTGGTCGGTCCGACTTGCAGCGGCGAGCGCCTACCGCACACCCAGCTACGTCGAGCTCGGCGGGCAGTTCGTGGATCCGGCGAGCGGACTTATCCTGCTCGAAGGCGACCCGGATCTCCGCTCGCCCACCAACGAGACGGTCGAGCTCGGCGTCATCGCGGCTCCGCTCGCGACGCTACATATTTTGCCTACGGTCTACGTCTCGCGCCTTCGAGACGTGATCATCGAAGACTTCGAGCCGCTCGTACGCCGCACGTTCACCAACGATCCTTCCGATCGCTACTTGCTCGGGACCGAGCTCGAGGCCGACTGGGCGATCCGTGACGACTTCGGACTTGCCTTCAACTTCGGAACGCTGCACTGGCTCGACGTCGATGAGGAGGTCACACCGATCGTGGGCGTGCCCGAGCAGAGCTCGGCCATCGTGGGCGGTGCACGCGTGCATGGCACGCTCCTGCACGAACGGTTCGGCTACGGAGTGGGCGCGAATTTCGCGAGCGAGCGCGTGTTCGCAGTACGCGCTGGCGTGCCTCCGAGCATTCTGGACGCCGAAGTGCCGGCGCAGACGCACGCATTCGCGATGGCTGAGTACTACCTCGGCTCGTCACTGCCGCTGTGGGTTTCACTTCGGGTTCTTGCAGCCTTACCCGATGGCGAAGCGGAATCGCCGCTGCCTGCGGCCGCCGAGACCGCGGCGACCGCGATCCTCGGTTTCGAATACAGGCAAGAGTGATGACCTCGCTCTACCGCCACTGCGCGCGATCGGCGATGACGCTAGCCATGCTGCTCAGCATGGCCTCGTTCGCAGCTGCAGACGACGAGGCAAAGCCGGCGCTGCTCATGGCCAAGGCCCTCTCCTATGAGAGGCGTATCGCCGAGACCAAAGGCAAGACGGTGGGCGTCGCCGTGCTCTATGCCGCCGACAGCGCGGCGTCCAAGCGTGAAGCAAACGATTGGGTCACCGCTTTTCGAGACCTGGGCTCGCTCAAAGTTCATGGTGTTTCGGTCGAGGTATGGGCCGTGCCCTATCAACAGGATCGCCTGTCGAGCTTCGTGAGCGACCATGGCGTCGACGTGTTGCTCGCGTGCGAAGGGACGCCGTTCGCCGACATCAGCATCGTGGCGCGCGACCACAAGATCTTGTCCGCAGGCGATACCGCCGCGAGCATCGTCAGCAGCCTTAGCCTGGGCGTCTTCGTCGAGAAGAGTAAGCCGCGCATTCTGATCAACATGCGCGCCGCGAAAGCAGAAGGCGCGGTCTTCAGCGCCAAGCTCTTGCAGCTGGCCGAGCTCCTATAAGGTACCCATGAAAGAACCTCTCAAAGTAATGGTCGTGGACGACGACAACGTGTCGCTCAGCGTCGCGGCAGCGTTGCTCGAGGACGCCGGCTACTCGGTGCAGCAACGACAGTCCGCGCTGGGCACCGTGGTCGCGGTCCGGCGCGAGAAACCGGACGTCGTGCTGCTCGATCTAAGGATGCCCGGACTGAATGGCGACACGCTCACCGGATTGTTGCTCGATGCCAAAACCGAGCACCCGCCGATCGTGATCCTGCACTCCAGCACGGAGGCGGCGGAGCTCGAGCGCTCGACCAAGAGCTGCAACGCGGCCGGCTTCATCGAGAAAACAGCGGATAAACAGGCGTTTATGAAGAGCTTCGAACGAATCGTCAACCGCGCATTGAGCGATCGGGGCCGGCAGGACCGCACGTCGCTACCGCGCAAATAGCAAGCCATGGCCAATCCACGAACCACGCGACAACGCGCCAAGCTGAGCATCGTTCTACCGATCGCGGCGGTGTTCGCGCTGCTCGCGATCGTCGAGTTCTATTACTTCCCGGGCCGCAGCCAAGACGCGCACGTGAGCGCCTTGCGCGGCAAGGCGCTCGCGCTGAGCGAGCTTACGGCTCATAGCGCGGCGCCTGCGCTCGAGTTCGATGACGAGTCGATGCTTGCAGAGCTCTTGGAGGGCGCGGCCCACGACGCCGAGCTCGAGTATGCCGCAGTGTTCAAGAGCGACGGCACGTTGCTCAAGTCGATCAACGAAGTAGCACTGGATCTTGCGTCGCTGCCGCGCGGGGCTGGCAAGAGCGACACGATGCTCGCCAATCACCTCCACGTCACGACGCCGATCGCGGTCAGCGTCGGCGGCGGTGGCGTGCTCGTCACCGGCTTTTCGACGCGCGGCATCGCTGTTCGGGCGAGCGAGGATCAGCGCGTCGCGTTGCTCATCGCCGTCGCGATCTTGGGGCTCGGGCTGTTCATGGCGCTCTGGATCTCGCGCGTCTTGCTCAACATCGAGACCTTGTTGGACGAAAACCGCGAAGCGCGCCAGCGCGCCGAAGCGGCCAGCCAGGCCAAGAGCGAGTTCCTCGCCAACATGAGCCATGAGCTCCGAACGCCCATGAACGGCGTGCTCGGAATGGTCGAGCTGCTCCTCAACACCGAGCTCGGCGCAAAGCAGCGTCGTTTCGCGGACGCGATTCGGCGCTCTGGCCAAAACTTGCTCGCCATTATCAGCGACGTGCTGGACTTTTCGAAGATCGAAGCCGGCAAGCTGGAGCTCGAGCTGGGCACGTTCAATCTGAGGACGCTGGTCGAGGACGTCGCCGAGAGCCTGTCCGTTCAAGCGCAGCGAAAGGGCCTCGAGGTCGCGTGCCAGATTGCGCAGGGGGTGCCTACGCAAGTGCGCGGCGATGCCGTGCGATTGCAGCAGATCCTCACCAACCTGATGGGCAATGCGATCAAGTTCACGAAGGAAGGCGAGGTCGTCCTGCGCGTCGCCGTGGAGCGCGCCGCGGATGCCAGCTGCACCGTGAAATTCAGAGTCTCGGACACCGGCATCGGCATTCATGCCGACAAGCAAGCCGAGGTGTTTCAGGCTTTCACGCAGGCCGACACGTCGACGACGAGGGTATACGGCGGGACCGGCCTCGGGCTCGCCATCTCCAAGCAGCTAGCGCAGCTGATGCACGGCGAAATTGGCGTCGAGAGTCAGGTCGGTCTCGGCAGCACGTTTTGGTTCACTGCGCAGCTCGAGATCGAGCAAGGGCCGAGCAGCTCCGAACGGTCGCAGCACCTGCGCGGCTTGCGCGCGCTCGTGGTCGACGACAACCAGACCAACCGCGAGATCTTGATGGAGCTCCTCGGCGCCTGGGGCCTGGTCACCGATCAAGCGAGCAGTGGAGCGCAAGCGCTCGAGCAGCTCGAGGGCGCGGCGTCGCGCGGTCGCGACTACGAGCTGGTGCTGCTCGACATGCACATGCCCGAGATGGACGGTGCCCAGCTCGCACGCGCGATCGGCGAGCGCGACGCGCGCCGGCCCTCCTTGGTGCTGCTAACCTCGATGGTAGACGACAGCCGCGACGCTCTGCGCGCGCTGGGCATCGAAGCCATTCTGACCAAACCTTTGCGCCAGGCCACCCTGCTCGACACCCTGATCCGGGTAAGCGACCGAGCGACTAGCAGCCCGAAGGCGCCGACCTCGGTGCTGCCGCGCGAGCCCACCGTGGCCGTCGACGATCAGGGCGAACACGCCGCAGGTGAGCCCGCGACGCATCCCCGCGTGAAGCTGCTCGCAGCGGAGGATAACGAGGCCAACCAAGAAGTGTTGTCGGGCATCGCAGAGTACTTGGGCTTTGGCATCAAGATCGTCGGCAACGGTCTGGAAGCCCTCAACGCGCTGGAAGCCGACCGTAATTACGACGTCGTGCTGATGGATTGCCAGATGCCCATAATGGACGGCTACGCTGCAACGCGCGCGATTCGAGAGAGCGAAGAGAGGCGCGGGCTCGCCCGCCTTCCGATCGTCGCGGTCACCGCACACGCGCTGCAGGGAGAACGGAGCAAAGTAATCGACGCGGGCATGGACGATTACATGACCAAGCCGGTGAGCATCACCACGCTCAAGAGCGTGATCGAGCGGTGGCTAACGGGCAATCCGGCAGGAGCCACGCTAATCGCGGCCCCGGAGCCGCAGCGTTCGAGCGAGCCGCAGACGATCGATGCCGAGGCGGTCACGCAGCTGCGAATGCTGCAATCACCGCGGCGGCCTCGCTTCTTCATCGACCTCGTCGAGAAGTACGCGAGTGACGCGAGCGCCGGCGTGACCGCGATGCATGCGGCCGTTGCCGCGGGGGATTCGCGAGAGCTCAAAGAACGCGCGCATTGGCTCAAGGGCAGCAGCCGCAGCGTCGGAGCCACGCACGTCGCGGCGCTGTGCGCGCAGCTCGAGCAGCTCGCCAAGGCCGGCAACACAGAGGGCGCGTTGGCCGAGGTCAACGAGATCGCAGCCGCACTGGACGAGGCTGTCACGCATCTGCGGCGACTCGCAGGCGACGACGACCATTCCCCCGCCAACAGCCAGACCGCTTCGTAGCAGGCGAGAGCTCCCCTTACGGTGTTTTAGAGCGCTAGCAGGGTGCTGAAATACTCCGAGGGAGTGGATTTCGAGTGAGACGGGTTCGGGCGCAAGGCGCGAGAACGAAGGAATACTCGATGTATTTTGAGGTCCCGCAACGCGGCGGCCGGGCCCGTATCGCTCGAAAGGCACCCCGAGCGAGTATTTGAGCACCCTGCTAGCTTCGCGAGATCTGCCCGGACTGCAGGTGCGGCGGATAGACCGACTGCGGCGGCACGAAGCTGCGCGTCCAATCGGCCAGCTTCTCGGCCGGCAGCGGGCGGCTCAAGTAGTAGCCCTGCGCGATGTCGCAGCGCAGATGCGACAGCGCGAGCCACTCGGTGTGGCTCTCGACGCCTTCGGCGACGACGTTGAGGCCGAGCTTGTGGCCCAAGCCAATCACCGAGTCGACGATCACGCGGTCCTCCGCGCACTTGCTCATGCTCTGCACGAACGACTTGTCGATCTTGATCTCGGAGACGGGCAGCCGGCGCAAGTTCGCGAACGACGAGTAGCCGGTGCCGAAGTCGTCGATCGCGATCTCGATGCCGCGCGCGTGCAGCTGCTCGAGGATCTCACGCGCGCGCGTGTGGTCGGTCATGATCGCGCTCTCGGTCACCTCGAGCACCAAGCGCTCGGGCGGCACGTCCGACTTGATCAACATGCGATCGAGCTGCTCGGCGAGGTCGCTGTTGTGCAGGTTTTTGGCGGAGAGGTTGACGGCGATCGCGGCGTCCAGGCCATCGCGCTGCCACACTGCTGCTTGGCCCAGCGCCTCGCGTAGCACCCAGCGCGTGAGCGGGTTGATCAGGCCGCTCTGCTCGGCGAGCGGGACGAACAGCTCGGGCGAGAGCGGGCCGTGCTTGGGATGGGTCCAGCGAACCAAAGCCTCGAAGCCGCTGATCACGCCGGTGTTGAAGTCCACCTTGGGCTGATAGTGGAGCCTTAGCTGATCGGTCTCGATCGCGCGCCGCAGCTCCGCGATCATCGACAGCCGCACCGGCTGATAGGGGTCGCGTTCGCGATCGTAGACCGCGATCCGCTCCGGGTGCTCGCTGGCTTGGGCGAGCGCGGCGTTGGTCCGCT
>WUUC01074902.1_pt1 | contig 10105 bp, 7 predicted proteins | sample 6278441 | NCBI WGS metagenome assembly WUUC01 (sample SAMN13675441, study PRJNA597444) | soil metagenome | isolation source: soil | place: USA: Washington | collected 2017-10 | reverse complement strand
GGCAAGCAGCGGTATTTCTCGCGCCGACGGCGAAACGCGTCCACATGCTAGTCCGCGGGCCCGGGTTGGCGGACACCATGTCGCGCTACCTCATTCGCCGCATCGAAGACAACCCGGCGATTGTCGTGCGTACACACGCCGAGATCGCCGCGCTCGAAGGCGACGGCCATCTCGAGCAGGTCCGATGGCGCAACGAGGCGAGCGGCGATGTCGAGACGCAAAGTATCCGGCACGTGTTCATGATGACCGGAGCCGAGCCGAACACCAGCTGGCTCGCGCGGTGCGTCGTGGTGGACGAGAAAGGATTCATCAAGACCGGCCCGGACTTGTCGCCGGACGATCTGATGGCGGCGGGGTGGCCGATGACGCGACCGCCGTACCTTCTCGAAACAAGTCGTCCCGGCGTATTTGCCGTCGGCGATGTGCGCAGTCGCAACATCAAGCGCGTCGCCTCCGCGGTCGGCGAAGGGTCAATCGCCATCGCGTTCGTCCACCAGGTGCTTCATCAATAGGGGACGTCGGCGCATTGGGTGTTCAGCGAGTTCCCGCGTAAAGTTGAGCGTGACGAGGAGCGTAGGGTGAGCGATCCCAACGAAGATTTTGCCACGATGTTCGAGGCTTCGCTTCAGGCGAAGCGTCTCGACAAGGGCCAGACGGTGGAGGGCACGATCGTCGCGATCGGTCCCGAGGTGGCGTTCGTCGATGTCGGCGGCAAGGGTGAAGGAACGATTGAAATCGACGAACTGAAAGATGCGGACGGCAACCTCGAGGTCGCGGTTGGCGACCGCATTCAGGCGATGGTGGTGTCCACGGCAGGAGGACTGACACTTTCGCGGAGGCTTGCGCGAGGGGGCGCGACCGATCGGCAGCTCGAGGACGCCTTCCGCTCGGGTCTTCCAGTCGAAGGCAAGGTCGAACGCGGGGTGAAAGGCGGCTACGAGGTACGCGTCGGTCGCCAGCGCGCGTTCTGCCCGATCTCGCAGATCGATACCCTCCGGACGGACCCGGCGATGCACGAAGGCCGTGTGTACGAATTTCGCATCATCGAATACAAGGAAGGAGGCCGCAATCTCGTTGTGTCGCGCCGCGCTCTCCTCGAAGATCAGCAGCGGGCGAGTGCCGCGGAGATCCGGCGCTCGATTGTGGTCGGCGCGGTGCTGACGGGACGCGTCGCCTCCGTCCGCGAGTTCGGCGCGTTCGTCGATCTCGGCGGCGGAGTACAGGGTCTGCTCCACGTGTCCGAGATGGGGTGGTCCCGCGTGTCGGATCCGTCGCAGGCCGTCAAGGCCGGGGACGAAATCACCGTGAAGGTCCTGCGCGTTGACGACGACAAGCAGAAGATCTCGCTCGGGTTGAAGCAGCTTACCGCCGACCCGTGGTCAACGGTTGCCGCGACGTACGAGGTGGGCCAGGTGCGCACCGGGCGGGTCACGCGCGTCGCGGAGTTCGGCGCCTTCGTCGAGCTCGAGCCGGGAGTCGAAGCGTTGGCGCACGCGTCCACGTTCGCTCCGACGAGGCGAGGCGAGCGATGGTCATCCCTGGTTCCTCCGGGATCGACTGCCGCATTCGAGATTCTCAGCATCGACGCCGAGAAAAAACGGATCGGCGTGGCGCTCGTGCCCGAAGGTTCGGCGCGCGGCAGCGGCACCGCGTCACCGCAACCTGAGATCGTGCCTGGCGCGCGCGTCACGGGAAGAGTGGCGCGTGCCGACAAGGCCGGCGTCTTCGTGTTCCTGGCACCCGGGCACACCGGCCTGATCCCGTGGAGCGAAGCCGGCGTAGCCAGGGAAGCAGATCGTTCCGGCGCGTTCCCGATCGGCTCCGATGTCGAGGTTTTGATCCTCGAAGTCGATCCGGCGGCTCACCGCATTCGCCTGAGCATCAAGGCGCTCTTCGATGCGAAGGAGGCCGAGGAAGTGCGCGAGTACACCGCACGGGAGGAGCGGCCGACAGGCGAGGGGCTCGGATCGTTCGCCGACAAGCTCCGCGGGGCGCTCGAGCCGCGGCAGAAATAAGCCGCGACGCTACTCGCGCGAGACCTCATGGTAAAACGCTCGTCGAGAAATGTCCGGTCAGCGGCACGAGTCGATCTCCACCTCGTTGTCGCCGTCCGGCAGTTCGAGGAGCGGGATCGTGGGCAGAGCGGGAAGCAGCCCTTGCAGATCTCCATAGATCCCTGAGACGTTGAACGTGACCGCGTCGATCTGACGGGCGCGACGCGCCCATTGCCGTTCGACGGCTCGGCGCTCCTGCTCCAGGTCCTGCCGCATTGCCGCGAACATCTCGACGACGGCCTCGACGCGCTGGCGGAATTCGACACCGGACAAATAGCGATGGAGGAGCTCGAGCTTCTCTTCCTTGTTGATTGCCGCGCTTCGCGCCTGCGAGAGCTGACATAAGTTGGCACGCAACACTGCCGCGAGGCTGTGGGCGCACGCGAAATCAGTCACGAGCACGCCGTCGACGAACGCGAACCTGGCGCACCCCTTCGGCAGCGCGGCGGACACGAGCACCGCAACATCGGCGTGCACCGACCGTTGATCCTGTTTCAGCTTGGGAATCCACGCGTCGCTCCAGTTTCGCGTGTTCTTGCACTCCCACAGGATCGCGCCACGCGTCTTGCCGCGTTCATCCACGACGACCTGGTGGACGTCCGCGCCGCGGACTCCCTTGCCGATGGCGCGAATATCGTCGGACGGGAAACTCGCGCGCAGCACCGATTCGAGCTCTTCCTCTCCTGCTTCGCCTTGCAGCTGCTGCGATCCCTGCTCGGCCTTGCGCCTCAGGTCTTCGATTTGCCGACGCATGCCCGCCAGTTGCCGCTCCCGCTCGGCATCCCTCAGGCGGTGCTCGTCCGCCAGCCGCTCCTGCGTTTCAGCGACGACGCGGGTGCGTTCCTGATCGATCTGCCTCGCAATGGTGAGGTCGAGGTCCTGCTGCTTCCGTTCGAGCTCGCGCTCTCTCTTTCGCATCGCCAACTCGACACGCCGCGCCTCTTCGAGATCCCTGGCCTGGTCCTTCAACTGTGTTTTCAGGTCCCCGAGCTCCTGTGCGAGCTTCTTTTCGGCCTTTTTCGCCGCCTCTTTCTCCGCCCGCTTGAGTTGCTCATCCGTGCGACTGTCGTATTCCGCGCGCAACTGCCGTTCGCGTTCCCTGAGCGCTTCCTCGAACTGCTCCCTGACGGAGGCCTCGATCTCCGAGCGCAGCGCATGCGACAGCGGGATCTTCGTCCCGCAGGATGGACAGGTAATTGACTGGTCGGTCATGGCACCCCTTCGCCGGCGACGGTCCCGGCCCTTCCGCGAGAGTATCCGGGCCGTGTGACAGGGTGGGTCATACGGCGTCTGTTCGCTGGGACCTGTCGCCGTGTTAGCATCTCGCCTCTCTTATTCCGGAGGTCCAATGACGATGCGTCTCGAAGCAGACCTGGCCGTGACGCTTGAGGATGATCGTCCCGGCATGCTGGCAAAGGCGATCGGCTGTATCAGCGCCGCCGGCATCAACATCGACGGCTACAGCGAGATGAATGGCGTGGTGCACGTCCTGACCACCGATCTCGAGGCGACGCGCCACTGTCTGAAGAACGCCGGCTTTCGCGAGGTCCAGGAGCAGGACGTCATGGTGGTGTCGGTGGCGGATCAGCCGGGCGCGGCCGCGCGCGTCTTCCAGCGCATCGCCGAAGCACACATCAACATCCGCTACAGCTATCTCGCAACGGGTAATCGTCTCGTGATTGCGGCGAGCGATCCGCAGGCGCTGATGGCCGCGATTGGCGCTGAGGCAGGGGCGCAGGTGGTCTAAGCAGTTGCGCGGCGTGGCGCGAGCGCCGCTGCCCACGGCGCCCGCGCTGTTCCCCTCGCGTCTTACCGGTCGTCGTCTCTGTGGCCCTTGCCACCTTTGCGCGGCAACGGAGGAACCGTGGTCGCAACGACGTGTCCGTTGCCCGCGGCGTTCGCGACACGCTCGAACGCATACGCCATCCCAACCAGCTTGGCGTCGTCCCAGGCACGTCCCAGGAGTTGCAGATCGATCGGCTGTCCGTGATCGTTGAATCCAGCGGGAAAGACAACAGTTGGAAGACCATTCGCGGCGCTTGGTGTATCGCGACGGCCGAATGCGGCCTTGCTGCCGCCTCCATCGTTCAAGCTGATGTCACTCAGGAGCCCGGGATAGACGACCGCGTCCACGCCGAGACCGTCGGCGCCGGCGGTGTCCATCCATGTCTTGGCCGTGGCCTGCCGTCCCACCCGGTAGTCGCGAAACGCCTGGATCTCGGCGGCTGTGAGCCGCGGAGCAGGCGCCACGTCGCACGTGCTCGCCTCGGCGCGAACGTAGAGCACCTTTTTCTGCGAGCAGTTCACGTCCACCGCCGTGAAGATGGGAAAGCCTTGCGCGTGTAGCTCAGGGTGCGTGTCGATGTACTGCCTCCAGCCCTCCGAGCGGATATCGCCGGGCGGCGCCGGCGGTGCCGGCGGCGTGTCGGAGCCTCCGACGGTGACGCCCATTTCGACGATCGTCGCGCCGGCCTGGACCAAGTACTGAAGCGCCGCCCTGGAAGCGTCGGTCGTCCCTGTAGTACCGAACGGGTCCACCCAGGCAGACGGGATGAAACCAATTCGCTTGCCCCTGAGCGCATTGACGTCGAGGACTGACCGCCAATCCGCCGGGGTGCGCGCGTCGGCTGGCGCCGTGGCCGGGTCTTCGGGATCGGTCCCGACGAGGACGTTCAGCATGTCCGCGAGATCCGACATCGAACGCGTCATCGCCCCACCGAAGTCCGTCAGCCATACGAGCGGCATGATCCCGGTACCGCTCTGCAGGCCGTCGGTGCCGCGCAGCGTCACCAGGCTCGCCCCACTTGCGGGCGCGTACAGTGAGTCGCCGGTCTGCGATCCAAGCGCGGCGGCTGCCATGCTGGCCGCAACGGCCGACGCCGAGCCGCCACTCGAGGCGAGTGGCGACTTCGACGGGTTGAACACGTTCCACACCTGTCCCCACGCGTCGTTCGAGTAGTGGCCGCTCGTGGCGTACTCTTCGAGCGCCGCCTTTCCGATCAGAACCGCGCCTGCCTCGCGCAGCCTGGCCACCTGGAATGCATCCCGGGCGGGAACGAACCCGTCGAAGGTAAAGCTCCCATTGGTGGTCGGCATGTCCCTGGTGTCGTAGTTGTTCTTGATCGCGATTGGTATGCCGAGCAGGGCGCCTTTCTTGCCCCGCTTGCGTGCGGCGTCGGCAGCCTTTGCCTGGGCCATCGCGTCCTTCGCGAGGTACTCGAAGGCATTGAACCCGAACTGCCCGCGATCGTAAGCGGCGATCCGATCGAGGTACGCCCGCGTGATCTCCTGTGAGGTTGTGCGGCCTCGCTCCATGTCGCGGCGAAGTTCGGCAATTGTTTTCTCGACAACGTCGTAGCGCGAGGAGGTCTCGGGCTTGCGCGGTTTGGGCACACGCGCCTGCGCAACCACACGCGCATTCCGCCGACCGCATCGCGCGTCATCGAAACCGCGCATCGTCAGCGCCGCGACATTGAAGTTGGCGATCGAGCACACCTCTGCTGCGGTCAAGCCGCTGATGTCGGGCGCCGAAACGAGGCTGTTCGCGGTGGCTTCAAGTTCCGCACGTACGGCCGCGGATGTTGTCTCGGTCACGAGTGGCCCGAGCACCACGAAATGCAGGAGCGACTTGCTCCTGCCCGGCGCCAGGGTAAGCGTATTCACGTAGCCCTGGAAGTTGCCCTCGTGGCCGGAATATACGAGGGGGTTGTTGAACGTGTCGAAGAGCCAGTTGCCCGCGAACGTCATTGCGCCCGGGAATGGAGTTGCCGCGGTTGCCGGCGTACCGATGACGGTTATCTGGGGGCCCCCGACCGGCGTGGCGCCCGCGAGCGGTGTCGCAACTTCCACCCACGAATCCGCGGCGGTCACCACCGCGTCGCCGCTGGAGGTGTTGACGAGCGTGCTGGAGTTCACGCCGGAGGCGCCCATGCCCGATTGGCCGCCGAACGCCACCGTGATCGTCAGCGGTCTCTTCGTGGTGTTGGTGAAGCTGTCGAGCCAGCGGGCCCAGTTGGCGTTGCGATTGACGAACACCGAACGCGAGATGGTCACCCCGCCGAGACTCACCGATTGCGTTGTCCTGAACCGATCGATTCCATCGAAGCGCAGGCCAAAACCGCGCATCAATTCGCCGTTGAACCGCGGCGCCGGCGACGCCTGCACGAGCACCTTGATGCCGCCGAAGCCGTTGATCGTTGTGCTGAACGGCCCGTTCTGGCCGCCCGGCGCAACCTGGGTCGCGCGAATGCTTCCAGTGTCGACGCCCGGCGACGCTGCGTCCTGGATGCCCCAGAAGGTGCCGTTGCCATCTACGACGTAGTTGAAAGCGGAGACCGTGTCAGCGAGCGCAAGGCCGAACAACGCGAGGGTAGAAAAGAAGTAGAGGTAAGCGGTCGTGGATCCCCTTGACCGTGCGGGTGTGTCCATGGCGTCCTCCCAAGGCAGCGCGGATGATCGACTCGGCGCGACCGCCTGTCAACGCGAGAGAGCTGGGAGTTGCACACAAAAGAGAACGCGATGACGTCACACGGCGGAAGGAATGCTTGCGGCGCCGATCGTCGATTACACGTCCGCTAACGTCAGCGGACGCGGCCGACGACCGTCGAGATCGGTAAAGCCGTACTCCGTTGCGAGCGTCGCCGCGACGATGACCGACCCGGTCCAGCGTGAGACGTTGGGATCCAGCGCCAGGGCCGCGATCGCCCGGCCGATGAATTCGGGACTTTCCGAGTTGCTCAAGTCGAAGACGCCGGCGGCAAGGACCGCCTCAGTACGCACCAGGCCGGGATAGAGCGACACGACGGTGACACCGTGCGGCTTGAGTTCATGCGCCATGTCGGCGGCCATCTTGTCGGTTGCGGCCTTGGCGACGCCGTAGACGGTGTTGCCGATGAACTTCTGCGCCGCCCACGAGGAGATGTGCACGATGAGGCCGCGCCGCGCCGGAATCATCGCGCGCGCCGCGTGCTGACTGGCGATGAACGCCGCGCGCGCGCCACGCGTGATCATCGCCTCCCACCGCCAGGCCGGCTGCTCCCAGAACGGAGCGGCCCAGGTGAACCGCCCGTCTTCGACCATGCGCTCGTACCCGCCCCAGGCGACATTCACCAGGATGTCGAGCCTGCCGGCCTGCTCCGCGATCTCACGAAACACATTCGCGACCGCCACATCGTCGGTATGGTCGCAGGCGATCGCCGAGATGTCCGACCTGATCGGCGACTGCGTGATGCTTCGGCCGGTTGCGAACACTCGCGCACCGGCGTGGGCAAGCGCCACGGCCACGCCGCGCCCGACACCACGCGAGGCGCCAGTCACCAGCGCCACTTGTTCATGAAGGCCGCCCATGTCGCGTACCGGCCGTACTCAATAGGCCGTGCAGTGTTTTGTCAAGCTTCACCAGTCGCGAATTCAATATGGAATCATGCGATGACTGCGGGACGCGACGACTGAAGTCATCGCACCACACGGTTGAAACCGAAGCGGGTAGAGCGACCGCTTCAGCCATCGCGTTGCCCAGCGCGGCAGGGTGTAGCCGATCGGCCCGGTCATCCTTGGCGCGATGACTGAAGTCATCGCGCTACGAACCTGCGGTGCCGAGCAGCGCCTCCGATCGTGGGCACGGCACTCACGTGAGCGACCCTTCGACCCGGCGGAAGCCGCCTCCCGGATTCTCTACCCACACGTTTCCGTCCATGTCACGCCACGGCCCAAGACCGATGGCGCGATCTTTTTTCACGTCGGAACCAAGGCGCAGAACGTTGCCGTCCAGATCGGCCACCTGCATCTCGTACGCCCACGGGTAGTTCGTCGGCGGATGCCGGATGTTTGCGCCTTTGCGCTGGTATTCGGCGTGAAGTTGGTCGGTGTCCGACACGCCAATCCAGGCCCAGGTTCCCGGATGGCCCTGGTCTCCCTCGCAGAGAAACACCGTGCACCGGTCACGAGATACCGATGCGAACGGTCCAGGCCCTTCGAAGTCCATGTTGAATCCGAGCACGTTCACGTAATGCTCGACGCTGGCGCGAAGGCTCGCCACGCGGAAGATCGGAACGGCCCCGTGAAATCCTGTCGCTTCGACCGGTCCCCGGCTGTCAACACCATCGTCTGCCATTGGCCACTCCACACGTCTGACGTGGACACCTGCATCAGGCGAATTTCTTCGCGCTCTCGAGAAATCGCCGGACATCGGCACGCGTGTTGAACAGCGCGGGCGACACGCGAACCTGCGATCCCTTCTCCCTGAAGCTGACCTGGACCTTCGCTGCGTCGAGCACCTCGCGGGCACGAGCCTGGTTTCGGTCGAGGTGGAAACTCACGATTGACGAGCCGTTGCGCGCGGGGGTGAACAGCCGGAATCCGAGGGCAAGCAGGCCATCGCGCAATTGCTGCGCAAGCGCGACTGTGTGCCGCTCGATGTTTTCGACGCCCACGCGCTCCAGGTACGCCAGCGCCGCGCCGAGCTGATACACCTCGGCGAACGGCAGGGTCGCGTATTCAAATTTCTTTGCCGTGCGATAGATCTCGTACCGGTGGCCGCCCAGATCCTTCTCGACGTGCAGCGCGCCAAGCCGATCGACGCGAATGCGATCGAGTAGCTCGCGTCGGACGAAAAATGGCGCCACCCCGTATCCGCCGAGTAGCCACTTGTAGGTCCCGCTCGTCAGGCAATCCACGCCGGCCTCGCGCACGTCAGCGGGGAACATGCCGAGCGCCTGCACGGCATCGGTGTACAAGAGCGCGCCGTGGGCATGCGCGACGTCAGCCAGCGGCCGCATCTCGTGGCGAAAGCCGTTCTGATGGGATACCCACGCCACCGACACGAGCCGCGTCCGGTCATCCACCACACGCGCGAAATCGTCGGTAGCCACGCGGCCGTCTCGATGCTTCACGATGCGCAGCGTGATGCCACGTGTGGCCTCGAGATGCCGGTACAGCACGAACGTCGTGTTGTAGTGCAGTTCGTCGATCACCACGTTGTCGCCGGGCTGGCAATCCAGGGCGGCGGCGACGATGTTTTCGCCTTCGCTGGTGGAGAACAGGAACCCGATTTCATCGGGCTCGGCGCGAATGAGGCGGGCAAACTGCGCTCGCACCTCGTCGGTCTTCTTCAGCATCTCGTCGAGCGAGATGGGCTCCGACGCCTTGCGCTCGGCAAACGCGTGTGCTGCCTGGACTACCGGCAGCGGCACCGGCGTGATGTAGGCGGAGTTCAGATACACGCCCTGTCGCGTCACCGGAAAGTCACGACGCACCCCGAGTGGGTCGTCGATGTCAGCGCTCGGAGCTTGTGACGCCAACGGTCGAAGCGCCGTAACGGCCGACGCCGTGCCGATGAACTGGCGCCGATTGAGATCCATCGTGTGCCTCGTCATGAGAAGAGGTCAAAACAGGTTCGCCCATCGCGCGGCATCGTCGTCCGACACCGCCAGTGACAAGGACGACAACGCCGCGTCGAGCTGTGCGGTGGTGCGTGGGCCAATGACGGCGGCGTCCACGCGAGAGTGGCGCAACACCCATGCAATCGCGAGCGCCGTCATGTCCGCGCCGCGGCTGCTCGCTTCATCGGCCAATGCCGCAAGCCCGCGAAACACCGTATCCGAGACGAGGTGCTGATACGGTTCTGGCCGCAACGTCATGCGCGAACCGGCCGGGTAAGCACCCGCCGAGCGATATTTGCCGCTCAACCAGCCGCCCGAGAGCGGGCTGAACGCCGTGAATCCTACGCCCGTGTCGGCGCACAGCGGAAAGAGTTCGCGCTCCGCCGTTCGGTCGAGCAGGCTATACGAATTCTGCACCCACTCGAAACGGACTCGCGCCCGTACGTCGCTGATCGACAGGGCGCGCGCGAGTCGCCACGCTTCGATGTTGCTCGCGCCTACGTACAGCACCTTGCCCATTCGCACCACGTCGTCCAGTGCGCCGAGCGTCTCCTCGAGCGGCGTGCCCGCATCGGGCTCGTGAATGAGGTACAGGTCGAGCCGGTCGGTCTGCAAGCGCCGGAGGCTGTCATCCACTTGCTGCAGAATATGCCGCCGCGACAATCCGCGATC
>WUUC01119271.1_pt1 | contig 10106 bp, 5 predicted proteins | sample 6278441 | NCBI WGS metagenome assembly WUUC01 (sample SAMN13675441, study PRJNA597444) | soil metagenome | isolation source: soil | place: USA: Washington | collected 2017-10 | reverse complement strand
TGTTGACGATGCTGACAGTCAATGTGGGCGACGGCAGGCCGATGACGTTGTCAACCGACACCGCCCGGACACGGTAATAAATGTTCGGGATTTCGTTTCCCCATCCGGCGCGGAACGTCGTGCCGAATTGCATCGCGGCCGTCGTCAAGGGGTGCGGAAAGGAGAAGGACGCCTCGTCGTCCACTTCGAGCAGGTAGTAATGGGCGCCGGGTACCGCGGTCCATCTGATCGTGAAGAATTCATATGGGTGGAAGCGCGACCCGTTTGCCGGCGCGCTGAATTGCGGCGTGCCTGCGGGCGCCGGACCAATTCCGGTGATGGTGATGCCGCGTACGGCTGACCACGCCGAGTCGATCGCTCCGGTGGCGCCGCCGACGAACTGCGTCGCGCGCACACGCCAGAAGTACGACCCATTCGGGACGCCGCTGAGGCTCGCATGCGTGGGCGCGGGATCGCTGTCACTCAGGTCGGTGAAGCCCGACGCGACGATCGACGTAAAGGACGATGTGCTGGCGAGTTGCCAGGTGTAAGTGCCGATCGGCCCGTCGGGATCGCTGACCGCGGACCACCGCAGTGTGATGGGTTGGGCGACTGCTGCGCCCGACGGCGGATCGAGAAGTGTCGGCGCCGGGGGTGGCGTCGGCGATTGCGCATCAACCGCAAGAGTGAAGACGGCAAGCCCAACGAGAACGATCGCGAATCGCAAGCGACGCTGCATGATTTCCCCCAAGTTCCATTCGGAACTCAATCAGCGGTCGCTTCGTCCCACGTCCGACGCGTAAGTGGGAGCGGCATCGGACAAGCGCCGTACTAAATTCCACGCCAGTGCGGCAGTTCGACCGAAGCATACTCGCAAATCGCGCCGCGGCGATCGCGCCTCGCGCGCCACTGTCGGCGAAGTCAGCAAGTGTGCTTTCGTGGCAGTCGTCTCATCGTCCGACGATCGATTTGACTTTCGGCGCCCTGCCGATTGAACTATCCAGCGTGTTCAGCGACTCGATTTCGTTCTCGAACGAAAAATACGGTGCTGCGCCGCGAACGCGCGGATCGTGTTCGCCATGATGCCGCACCGCGCGTTGACAGGGATGTGGCTCGAACGGCTCTCCCTCGACATCCGTTACGCCATCCGGTTGTGGGCGGGCACACCCGGCTTCTCGCTGGTTGCGGTCCTCACCATCGCGGTCGGCATCGGCGCAAGCACCGCGATTGTCAGTCAAATCGACGCTGTGTTCCGCCGGCCGCTGCCCGTGTCTCGACCTGGTGATTTGCGCTTCATCGCATGGACATCGCCACGCCCGCACTTCGTCGCCGGACCCAATGCGCTCATCGGTTCGCGCATCGGCAACACGCAGACGTTCGCGGGGATGTCGTATCCGGCTTATACGGCCCTGCGCGACGGCAGCCGCATGTTTTCCAATGTTGCCTGTTGGTCCGACATCAGTGAAGCCCGGCCGGTCGTCATCGGGGAGTCCGGCTTCGGCGCGATTCACTTCGTGTCCGGTAATTACTTCGAGACACTCGGCGTCCGCGCCGCCAACGGCCGCACGCTGACGCCTCGCGATGACGAGCTTGGCGTGCTGCCGACGGTTGCGATGATCAGTCATCCGTTCTGGGCGCGCGCGTTTGGCCGCGACCCGAAGGTGACCGAGCGGACGCTGCTGCTCAACGGCCGATCGTTTGCAATTGTTGGCGTGACGCCGGAAGGTTTCTTCGGCTTGGATCCCGCGACGACGCCCGACGTGCTGCTGCCGATGAGCGCGGTTCCCATCGCCGCGGCAACGGCAAATGCGCTGGCGCGGCCAGACTTCTGGACTGTGTGCCGCGTCGTCGGCCGGCTTTCCGCTGGTGCCACGGAAGAAGCAGCGCGGCAGGAGAGCGAGGACCTGATTGCCGATGCCATCGCGCGTCAACCACCGACGCAGCCTTACGATCCGCCGCGCATCTGGTTGATCGACGGCAGCCGCGGTTTAACGACGTTGCGCGACGCGACAGCAGCGCCGCTGCTCGTCTTGTTCATCGTGATCACGGGTCTGCTGCTTGCCGCGTGTGCCAACATTGCCGGACTGCTGCTCGCACGTGGCAATGCCAGACAGAAGGAAATCGCGACGCGGCTGGCGCTTGGCGCGCCCCGCGGGCGCGTGATCCGCCAGTTGATGACCGAAAGCCTCGTGCTGTCGTGTGCGGGCGGCGTCCTCGGCCTGGGCGTCGCGTATGTCCTGGCTGGTGTCGCGCCCTGGCTGTTGAGTCAATTCATGCCGCTCGCCAACGGCGCCGATCGCATCGTCAGCGTCAGCGTTCCGCTCGATGCACGAGTGTTCGCATTGAGCCTGGCGACAGCGGTCGTTGCCGGACTCCTTTTTGGCGCGATGCCGGCGCTCCGCGCTTCGCGCGTCAGTCTGATCACATCGATTCGCCAGAGCCCGGCTGCCGGGACGGGTCGCGGTGGCTTCACGACGGGGCACGCGATGGTCGCGGCGCAGACGGCGCTGGCAATGCTGCTGCTCGTCGGCGCGGGCCTGTTTCTCAGAACGCTGGCAAACCTGCGTGAGACCGACGTTGGATTCGCCACCGACGGGTTGCTATACGCACGTCTGGAGCCGCGTTCCGGAGGCATACCGCCGACCGGACGCCGCCAGTTTTTCGAAAATGCCGTCAAACGCATCGAATCGCTCCCCGGTGTTGTATCCGCGTCCGCTTCGTCGTCGCCGCCGATGGGCACGTCGGCGAGCACCGGCTTGCGTGCCGATGCCTGGCGGTTGTGCGAGCCCAACGAGGCGCGAAGCACCGCGCACGTCGTCGACATGAACTGGGTGGCCCCCCGGTTCTTTGCAACACTCGGCGTCGCGTTCATCGCCGGACGCGACATGACGTGGCGTGATTCGTTCGAAGCCGCCGGCGACACGCCGCGCGCGATCATCAACGAGGCCTTCGCGCGCCAACACATCGGCCGCGCCGAAGTGCTCGGTCAGATCGTGCGTGTGGGGGCGCCGTGCGAGCAGTTTCAGGTGCCGGTGGAAGTCATTGGCCTCGTCGCTGACAATCGGACGCAATCACGCTTTGCTGCGCCGCCCGCGATGTACTGGCCGCTCGGCGGGTTTGGCGGCCCGGTCACGTTGACGGTGCGCACGTCACTCAGCCCGTCGCAGCTCGTCCCGACGATTCGCCGCGCAGTCGGCGAGCTGCACGCCAACGTCTCCACCTTCGGCGAGACGACGGTCGCAGAATTGCGCGAGCGGCAGCTGCGCCAGGAGCGGCTGCTGTCGGTGCTGCTGCTCGGATTCGGCACAATTACGCTGCTGGTCAGCTGCCTCGGGATTTACGGGCTGTTGTCATACGCCGTCGCGCGGCGCCGTAGTGAGATCAGCGTGCGAATGGCGATCGGGGCGGGAGTGCCGCACGTCGTGCGGATGATCGTTGCCGACTCAGTCGTTCCCGTCGCTGCCGGAGCCGTGGCGGGAGTCCTCGGAGCCGTTGCGCTGGCACGATCGGCCGAAAGCCTCCTGTTTGGCGTGTCGAGTCTCGACCCGCTTGCCGTGGCCGGTGCCGCGATGGCTCTGCTGGTGTTAGCGGCAGTCGCCGCGGCCATTCCGGCGCGCGCGGCCGCACGCATCGACCCGGTGCTCGCGCTGCGGCAGTAATGCGATTGCCGTCGCCGTGAGGATCGCTTCGCGCATCAGTGCAGGCTACGCCGTCCGGTAGTCGTAGTCCTGTTACTCCCGCTCCTACTCCTGCCGCAAGGCCTTCATCGGATCGATATGCGCGGCACGCAGCGCAGGAATCAAGGCGGCCACGACGCACGCGGTAACGATGCAGGCGAGGCTCGCCGCGTACGCCACGGGATCGAAAACGTGGACAATCGTCCCGATCTGGGCCGCGGCCGGCGTCGACATCAGCACGATTGCAAGCCCCACCGCCAGGCCGCTGCCGGCGATGAGGCCGAAGCCGACCGGGCGAACGGTCTGCAGGAGCATCAGGCGTCCAACGTTTGCTGCCGTTGCGCCAAGAGCCATGCGCACACCTATCTCCTTCATGCGCTGTTCGACCAGGTAGGACAAGACGCTGAACAACCCCGATAACGTCAGCGCGAGCGCCAGCCCGCCGAGGACGAGCGTCAGCCAGAACGCGATCTGCAGGAAATAGGTCTCCATCCTCGCCAGCGTCCGCATGGTGAGCACTTGACCCATGTTCGGATCGATGGTCGTGAGCCGTTGCAGCAGCGCGCGGCGTGCGTTTTCAGGATCGCCTGTCACGCGTACGGTCAGCGAGGTCTCGGCAGTCGCAGCACTGGTGGGCACATAGATGCCGGCCTCTTTGTAGTCGGCGATCCGGAAACCTGCGACGTCGCGAACGACGCCGACGACCGTGAACGCGCGCACAGCCAGGGGCGGTTCATCGTCCCGCCGCGTTTCCGAATGCGGATCCGCCTCGAGGTGCAGCACCTGACCCACGGCGTCGGTGGTCGGCCACAGCTGCCGCGCGACACTGTCGGACACAACCGCGACCGCGGCATTCGACGTCCGTTCTGCCGGAGTGAAGCTGCGGCCTCTCAGTACATCGATGCCAAGAACGCTGAAGTATTCCGGCGACACGAGCTTGTATGACAGTGACGCCGTGCCCACGGCAGCGTCCCCCCGCGCGAAGCCGACGCGCGGCCGGCTCATCAGGTCGGGCCAGGAGGCCGCGACCTCGGTGACCAATGGTTCGACGGTGACGGCATGCACCGTCGCCTCGCGCAACGACTCGTTGACGATGTCGACGGTGATCGTGTCGGTCGTGCGGATGCCCGGATCGACGGTCGCCGACGCAAAGGCGCTACGCAGGAACACGGCGGAGCAGATCAGCAGCAGCGCCGATGCGGTCACCTGGATGCCGATGAGTACGTTTCGCGCTCGACTCGGGCGCGCATCCGTCGTGACCTCGCCGCGAACGGCCCGCACCGGCTCGATGCGCGTAGCCTGCAGCGCCGGCGCGAGCCCGAAGAAGATGGTCGAGACGAGGGCACCAACCATCAGGAACACGGCCACTCGCCAGTCGGCGTCGATCAAGTCGAAACGAATGTCGCCTAAATCGGGCGGCATCGTGCTGCTCACTGCATAAATAGTCGCGCCGAGCACGACGCGCGAGACAACGAAGCCGAGGGCCGCGGACACGAGCGCGAGCAGCAGACTCTCGGTCAGCAGCTGCCGGATGATGCGTTGCCGTGACGCCCCAAGCGAGAGGCGGACGCCGATCTCACGTTGGCGCGAGAGACCGCGGGCCAACAGAAGGTTGGCCACGTTCGCGCAGCCGATCAGCAGGATTAATCCGAAGGCAAAAAAAATCGGCGTGAACAGCAGCAGCGCCTCCGCCGGCTGGGGGATGGTGCCTTGTCGTGGCTCGAGTGTGATGTCGATATCACGGCGATCGGCCGCGCCCGCAGCGGTTCGTCCTGAATCCCACACCGCGAGGCCGGCGAGCGCCGTCTGGCGCGACAGTCCCGGCGCAAGCCGCCCGACAATTTCGATGCCGACAGAGTCTTCGCGTCCCGCATGAATCGGGCGGACCTGGCCGATCTGCGAGAGCGGCGCCCAATAGTCCGGTGCATTGACGCTCAGTCCGCGGAAGCCTTCCGGCGTGACGCCCACGATTTCAAACGGGCGTCCGCTGACCAGCAGGCTGCGACCGATCACCGCAGGATCGTTGGCGAACACTCGCGACCAGCCTCTGTGACTGAGCACCACTACCGGACGCCCCGCGAACCGCTCGTCGTCGTCGGATGTCAGTGTGCGGCCGAGGACCGCGTTGACGCCCAGTACGTGAAAGAAGTTGCCGGTGACGAGCGTCCCCGCCATCATGCGGCCGTCGATGCGCGTGTCGATGTCGGGCAGCATCGCGAACACGTCAGCGAAAACGTTCGTTTCGGCGCGCAGGTCTTCGTATTGCGGGCGTGTGAACGGCACGCGCTCGCCGGCAGCAGATCGTGGCCGCTCCACGGCAAAGAGCTCCCCGGGATTCCGCACCGCATCAACGCGGAACACGAACACGTTGAACAAGGTAAAAACCATCGCCACAAGCCCCAGGCCGAGCGCCACTGTGGTGACGATGGTGAAAGCGGCCAAGGGAGCGCGGCGGAACGCTCGGAAGGCGTAGAGGATGTCGCGCACGGAGGTCTCGACCCACGCCGTGCCATGCATTATTCGCCTCATGGTGTCGGACGGCGACGCTAGCATCCGTTGTTGTCGTCCGTCAACAACAACGGGCGAACAACAACGGGCGAACGGAGGGGAGTCAACTAAACGGTGGGGTAAGCAGTATCGTGCGGCGTTCCTGCGTCATCTCTGGCGCTTTTCACCGTCAGGGCTGAGCGGCGATGTGAGGTGCTTGTCATCAAGCGAGTGGCGAACCCTCGGATCCCACCGAGGGCTCACCGACCCACACCACCGATCTGCCATTACCGGCCGCCTGGCTACGGGCAGGTTGCGCTCACCATCTTGATTGCTGTGGCGTGCAACACCCCGGCGACATCGCGACCCTCGTTGCCTTGGCCGCCGCGCTGGTCGCGCCGCTGACCCGTGCCTGTGCCGGATCCCGCAGGACTGGTGGAGCTACTCGCCGTTCCCGCCGTCCCGGCGGTGGTTCCGGCTGTGGTGCCCGAGGTACCTGGCGTCCCGCTCGTCATGCCGGAGCCCGACCGGTCTGTCATGTTGCTAGTGAGATGCCCTTGGAGCTCGACGCGATGACCGACGTGCGGGCGGAGCTGCTCGCGGTCGAGTCCGGTAACGCGGTACATCGTCGTCCCGCTCGCGGTGCCGCCTGAGGCAGCGGTGCCGCTCGGAGTCGTGCTGGTCGTAGTCGGACTCGGGCTGCCGGCGCTCGCGGTGCCACCCGCCGGGGTCGCCGGTCCCGACGCGCGCAGGAAGTAGTCGTTTGCATTCGCCGCTCCCGTCTCGGACCGCCGCTCGCTGCCGGCGCCAGTGGTATTGCCCTGCTCGAGACATCCGACAACGGTCACGGCCTCGCCCTTGTCGGGCTGGGATGTCGTCTGAGCCGGTCGCTGCGGCGGCGGCGAAGTTTGCGCGACGACGTTGCCGGCGATCGGCATACACAACAGCGCGACTGATGTCAGTTGAAATAGTGCTGCTCTCATTGATCACTCCCTCCGAAACATGTCCAGGTGTGATCCTTCGATAATGCAAGGCTGGTTCCACGCGAACGTTTCCCATCGAAGAGAACTGGTCGCGTGACGGGCATCGCCGTGACTGCAAACTCACGAACACGTGGCTGGCAAATAGCACGTAAAACGAGTCTCTTAGATGGGTTGAACGCGGAAGAAGCGGGTTGGAGTGGGGGACTCTCTTGGAGTGTCCGCCTTTCTCCCGACGCACGTCGCACCTTCAGCACCCGTATCAATACGCTGCGTTTGCGCGGCGGGTTCGTTCTTCTTTTCTGACAGGAAAATGCCTGTCAGGCTGAGGGAAGGCCGCTATTTTTTTGGCAGCAAGGTCACCACGAGCGCGAGACTCGCGTCGTTCAGAGACTTGCGTGGGTACCTGCGACAATGCTTATCCAGCCAGAATGCGATCGTTTGCGGATCCGGCTGAGTGAATGTCCAGTCGGCGCTGACTTCCTTCCGTCGGTCTCCCGACGTTGTCAGGCTGAAGATATGCCCCATTCCGGTCGCGCCGCCGAGAAACCCCTGCACCCACGAAATCATCATGGTCTGCTCGTCCGACTGCGTATTCCCACGGGTCTGCGGCGCGCGCTCACTGAGCCATCGGCCGCAACTGAATTCTTCGGGTCCGAAGGCTGTGTCCTGGATCCGGCGCTCCTGCGCAGAGCCATTGAGCCGGCCGGAAATGACAGCGACTGCGATCGCCGCACACAACAGGACACGCGCGGCCATCGCGTACCGCGTGACGAGGCCCACGCCGCTCCAAACGGCTCCGCTTTTGCGGGACGCAGGGCGGCCGCCGTGGACCGTCACGACAGTTCGCACCGATCCTGGTGAGTACTGGCGACGGCGAGCATTGGGAGTTGTATCCGGACCTTCATTCGTCGCTCCTGACGGCGCCTGTCGCCTGACCAGCTTATCGGTGCGAGCCGGTCTTCACTGCACCAACGGCGGGCGGTCTGGTGACCAAAGACGACCATCGGCTGTCGATCGATATCCCTATCGGGGCGCACGCATTGGCTGCTGCGCGGCACATCGCACTTCTTCGCAGAAAGTTTTCCGTGGCAGGGATGGGTGACGTGTACGGTGGCGAGCCAATGAGTAGAATCCGCGGTGAGAGCCATGCATCGCGGCGCGCCTGTCCGCGGTGGTGTGGTGAAGAGCGCGGACGGTGCCATCACCGCCCGCGCTCTTCTGTTTCAGGGCCGCGCTCGCTACGCTCGCGCGCTAAAGGCCGCACTCGCTGCGCTCGTGCGGTAAAGGCCGCGCTCGCTCCGCTCGCGCGGTAAGGGCCGCGCTCGCTCCGCTCACGCGGTAACGGCTGCGCTCGCTTCGCTCACGCGGTAAGAGCCGCCCTCGCTCCGCTCACGCGGTAAGGGCGACGGCGCTGCGCGCCGGCGGATCGCAGAACTTGCCACCGTAAAATCTGCCACCTTGAATTCTTCAATTGACGATGGCATCGTCGTCTGTCGATTTACCTCGCTTGCTCGGGACGGCCGGAGCTGATGAAGGTCTATCGTCGAGGCGATCCACGTCATGACAGCAATTTCCGACAGCGAACTGCTGACGAGACTCCACAGGCATTTCGGTCACGAGACGTTTCGACCGGGGCAGGAGCAGCTGGTCACCGCTGTCCTCAGCGGCCGTGATGTGCTCGCGGTCATGCCCACCGGCTCGGGCAAGTCGCTCGGCTACCAACTGCCGGCGGTCGTGCTGCCAGGAACGACGCTGGTCGTGTCGCCGCTCATCGCGCTGATGAAAGACCAGGTCGACGAGCTCAATCGCCGCGGTATCGTGTCAGCAGCATTGCATTCGATGCTCTCGAGCGACAGCCGCCGCGACGTGGTCAACGCGGCGCGCGCCGGCCGGCTGCGCTTGCTCTACGTGGCGCCGGAGCGGTTTGCGTCGGATACCTTCGTCAGGCTGCTCGGTGAACTTCCTGTTGCGCGCTTTGTGATCGACGAGGCGCACTGCGTGTCGGAGTGGGGGCACGATTTTCGACCGGACTATAGACGGCTCCGCGCCGCCGCCGCCGCGTGCCACCGCAGCGATGGCCAATCGGGGCGTCCACCGATCGCCGCGTTCACCGCAACGGCCACACCCGAAGTTCGTGACGACATCGTCGCGCTGGTCGGCCTTGAATCGCCGCAGACAATCGTCGCCGGATTCGATCGGCCGAACATCCATCTGCGCGTGGAATCCATCGATGATGCGGCAGAGAAGCACGAGCGATTGCCGCGCCTCGTGAGCGGACGCCGCGCCCTGGTGTACGGCGCGACGCGTCGCAGCGTCGACGCTGCCGCGGCAACGCTCCAGGCGTCGGGAATTCAGGCCGCTGCATATCACGCGGGGCTGCCGGACGAGCACCGTACGCGCGTCCAGGACGCGTTTGCCGCCGGCTCGCTGCGCGTGGTGTGTGCGACGAATGCGTTCGGCATGGGAATCGACCGTCCTGATGTCGAAGCGGTCGTCCACTTTGCCATCCCGGGATCGGTCGAAGCCTATTACCAGGAGATCGGGCGCGCCGGCCGCGACGGACGCCCGGCGATCGCGACGCTTCTCTGGGATTATGCCGACGTCGCCACGCGGCAATTCCTCATCGACGTCCCGCGCCGCGGAAGGGCTGCAGACGACGCCACGGCTCGATCCCAGGACGATGCCAGTGAGCTCGATGCGGCCGCAATTGCTGCGCGGAAGGAGATCGAGCAGAAGAAGCTGGAGCGCATGATCGCGTACGCCGAAACATCCCAGTGCCTGCGCGCTGCGATTCTCCGATATTTCGGCGACCCGGCTGCTCTCGATCGCTGCGGGTCGTGTGGCAACTGCCAGCCGCACGGAATCATCGACGCGTACGATCGCGAGCTGGTGCGCAAGATTCTCTCCGGCATCGCGCGAGCAGGGGAGTGCTACGGCCGCCGGAAGATTATCGCCATGCTCGTCGGCGATACCAGCGAGC